>Ga0209164_1001232_pt1 | contig 35386 bp, 26 predicted proteins | sample MTBNYHSulfiMetaG_FD_187458 | JGI IMG/M metagenome (GOLD analysis project Ga0209164, IMG submission 187458) | Enrichment culture microbial communities from rom New York Harbor, USA that are MTBE-degrading - MTBE-NYH (New York Harbor Sulfidogenic)... | ecosystem: Environmental > Aquatic > Marine >... | reverse complement strand
TGTAGCCCGAGCTTTCTATAACTGATACTGTGTAAGAGAGATCTCTTATGTAGTCCTTTGTGTTCGATGAACCGGCAAGACTGGACTTGACCTCGAAGACATCCAGCGACTCGCCCTCTTTTATCATAACGTCCGCCCTTGAGACGAAATCGCCGCTGATGAAAGCAGGTTCAAACAGTGTTACGGACTGCCTGTCTCCGATAATCTGCTCTGTTATGAAGGAGGCCTCGAATGGATCCAGTTCCTCTATCAGAATACCTTCAGGAAAGAGACTCCTAGCCCTTCTACCGACATCTATACCCTCTTTCATCCTGAAATCCTCTGCGATTGTAGGCGTGAATTCCCGAGGTTCATTCCTCTCGGTCCATCCCCTGACAGGGCAGTAATCGTACTCGAGAAACATCTTCTTAGTAATAAGTCTCATCTAGCTTCACCTCGAGCCTTGAAGAGTGTTGAATGCCGGATTTCAGATCACGTCTCATGATGATTATAACAGCACAGATAGGTCCGGTTTTCAGGCTTTGTTTCGTGCCTTTGTTTTTCCCGAAAGTGCAGGGAGCTTCCGTCGAGGCTTCATTTGAGATGTGGATTGATGCTAGAATGCTTTTGATGAGTACCCGATACACTTGAACCCGATCGGAGTCTCCGGAGACTTGACTCTTTGAAAAAAATGGGGGGATTCAGTTGAAACCGGCACCCGATTTCTCAGTGATCTTGGATGTCTTCAGGCGCAATGGAGAACCTTGCAGAGTTCCGTTCTTTGAACTCTTTGCCGACGATGAAATAATGGAAGAAGTGATGGGCTACAAACTTGCCGTAGTAGAAGAAGATCCCGACAGGTACTTCGACCAGCTGGTCGGTTTTTATGAGGAACTGGGATATGACTACGTTCCCTTCTATCAGGCTCCCCGCTTTCCCACTCCCGATTACATTCATGGTGAAGACACTGCCACTTACAGGAGAGAGAGCAGGAAGTGGATGAATGAAAAGGGCGGCCCTATTAAGACCCTGAAAGACCTCCGGGAAGCGGACTGGCCGAAGCCAGAGGAAGCCGTCGATTTCGACCTTTTCCGTAAGCTGGGTGAGCGCCTTCCCGATGGGATGAAAGTGGTTGGAGGGGCTTCCGGTGGGCCATTTGAGCACTCCAGCTTCCTGATGGGTGTTGAGAATCTCTCCATGGCCGTTTACGAGGATCCCGAGCTGGTCAGCACCCTCAATGAAATGATCGGCAGTGTTCTCGTCGGAGCCGCGAAGATCATCTCTTCAATGGATTGCGTAGGCGCCTACTGTTTTGGAGACGATCTCGGATACAAGACGTCGACCATCTTCTCTCCGAGGCATCTAAGAAGACTGGTCTTCCCGTGGTACAAAGAGATAGCCAGTGTGGTACATGCAAACGGCAAACCCTTTGTCCTTCACAGTTGCGGAAACTTAACCACTGTAATGGACGATATAATAGAAGCAGGAGTCGATGCGAAACACTCCTTTGAAGACCAGATAATGCCTGTTCCCGAAGTTAAGAGAAGATGGGGCAAGAGAATCTCGATCCTCGGTGGAATAGATGTTGATTTTCTATGCCACGCTTCCGTCGAAGAGGTTAGGAGTCGAACACTCGAGACTCTCGAACAATGCGCTCCGGGAGGCGGATATGCTTTGGGCACGGGCAACACCGTCGCCAACTACATCCCGGTGAGAAACTACCTGGCAATGCTGGAGGCCGGAAATGAATTCAACTCTCGCTAGATACGTCGAATCGACCTCCGATTAGGTCCGTTCATGGCAGAATGTGAGAAAAACATCTCAGTTTTGAAAGGCATTCCTTTCGATATAGATGTGGCTTCGCTTGTAGAAAGGCTGCGGATCAGAGCCGGTTCTGAGGAAGAGACAACTTTCAAAGAACTCGCAGAGAGCGCCCGAAAGACTGCAAACCCAAAGGCGATTTACAGGACCTGCTTCGTCGACTGCGTAAACGGAGACGGAGTCACGATAGAAGGGATTCGATTCGAGAGCCGGCTACTGTCGAAGAAGCTGCATTCGGTCGGCAGAGTCTTCCCTTTCGTCATAACTTCCGGACGAGAAGCTGACGAGTTCCCGCTCGATCGTTCAGACTTTCTCAAGATCTTTCTCTGGGATAGCCTGCTGGAGCACATACTCCACGAGGCAGCCGGGTTCCTGAGAAACGAGATTTCCAGGAATAACCAGATCGAAAAACTCGTATGGATGTCTCCAGGTTCGGGAGATGCGGAGATCTGGGCTCTGCAGCAACAGAGGGAATTGTTTTCCTTGATTGGAAATGTGAAAGAAGAGATTGGGGTAGAACTTAAGGAATCTCTTCTCATGATTCCGACTAAGTCAATTTCGGGAATCGCCTTTCAGTCCGAGAAGGATTACAGGAGCTGCATGGTTTGCAGAAGGGCTGACTGTCACTACAGAAGCGCCCCATATGATGAAAAGCTGAGGAACTCCCTTGAATAGAATGGCTCAGTCTTAAAAATCAGTCTGGTTCGAGGTTAGGAGATGCTGGAAGAGGTTGGAGCAGAAAAAATCAGTTCTCGCTTTACAGTTATTCGTTCGGAGAGACCCCTGCTGCCCAGAAGGAGCCTGCTGCGGTGTCGCTCTCGAGTGAATGGATAGGTTAAATGAGATTGAGGATACCTAAGAGGAGAGAGGATAAGTAATGAAGGAAGTTCTGTATAAGGTCACATTCCTGCCTTCGCAGAGAACAGTAACGGCAAAGAGAGGCGAGATTCTTCTCGATGTTTTGAGGAGGGAATCGCAGCCAGTAAGTGCCGTATGCGGAGGAAGGGGAAACTGTGGAAAGTGCAAAGCGCTTGTGGCTGATGGAAGCGAGGCCTTCCCGCCGACCCTTACCGAGGCAAGACTTCTGACACGAGACGAGATTGCGGCCGGATACAGGCTGAGCTGCCAGTTCAAAGTCATGACCGATGTTAGAGTCAAAACAGAGGACCTGGCTCTGAATTCCGCAGTTTCCAAACCGCCTCTTCCGAAGGCCTCGATAAGAGAGATATCTCCACAGATTAGGCTCGAAGAGTTTTCTCTTTGTAGGCCGGATATTGATGACCAGGCTTCAGACTACTCAAGACTGATGAGTGCTCTCGTTACCGAAAGACCAGGAATTGACAGACTCAATCTTCTGAGAAGGCTTCCCCATGTCATAAGGGAGCTGGATTACAGAGGCAGGGCCGTCATGTACGGAAGTGAAGTAATCGACCTACTACCTTTCTCTGACGAAAGCGATATCTTCGGCATCGCAATCGATATAGGCACAACAACCCTCGCAGTTTACCTGGCAGATCTCAAGTCGGGAGAGATCGTAGCGGTTCGATCTGCTTCCAATCCCCAGTCTGCATATGGCCAGGATGTCATTTCCAGGATAGATTACACTATGAAGAGAGATAAGGGAGTCGATGAACTGAGAGCGGCAGTTCTTAACACAATGAACAAGCTGATCGACGATCTTTGCAAAGAAAGCGCAGTATCGAAGGAAAGGATCTACGATACTTCGATAGTGGGAAACACGACAATGATCCATATCCTTCTCGGGATAAGCCCCGGGAGAATCGCCTCCTCGCCTTTCATACCGGCATTCACGGGAGGAAAAGTATTCGAGTCGCGGGAACTGGATTTAGAAGTGTCCATTCCAAATTCGAAAATCTACATAATGCCCGGAATCTCTGCCTATGTGGGCTCGGATATCACGGCCGGTATTCTCTCTTCGGGATTTGCAGAAGATTACGGCAACGTTCTCCTTGTAGATATCGGAACCAACGGGGAGATGGCCCTCAGAAGCGGTGAAAGAATCTTCGCTTGCTCCACCGCGGCAGGTCCGGCATTCGAAGGAGGCAATATAAGCCAGGGAACTATTGCCAGACCGGGGGCGGTGGACCATGTGTGGCTCAACGGAAAAGATATCGGGTTCAGTACGGTGAATGGGTTGAAGGCCTCTGGAATATGTGGTTCGGGATTGATAGACGCGATTGCCGTAATGATAGATGCGGGCGTAGTCAGCGAATCGGGACGAATCAAGGGAGAACACTTCGAGCTTGAAGGCACGGCGGGAAGAGTGCGGATAAACAGGCAAGACATACGTGAAGTGCAGCTTGCAAAAGCAGCCATTCGAGCAGGAGTATCCATCTTAATGGACCGGGCAGGCATCGAAACGCGAAATATAGACCGGATTCTGCTTGCCGGAGCCTTCGGCAACTACATCGATCCGGAAAATGCCCTGCGAATAGGCATGCTTCCCAATGTGCCAGTCGAAAGAGTCTCACCCGTCGGTAATGCGGCCGGTCTGGGTGCAGTTCTGGCAGTTCTCGACAGCGGGATTCGAGAGAGAGCGGAAAGTCTCAGCAGTGAGATACATTATGTAGAACTATCTGGGAGAAAGGATTTCAACGAGATCTTCGTTGAGAATCTTGCCTTGAGGGAGGGATAAAGAATGGCTTTCAATAGATCAATCATACCTTTGCTCGGCGCGCCGGGAGCAAGACTGACGGGAACAAAACTTAAAGAGAATCTCACAAACGCGGAAATCCAGTTCAACTCTTTGTCGAAGCTTATGGAGGAGTTTCAGCCCGACGGAATCTTTTTCATGATGGACCTGACGGTCGAGGCCGAGGCGTTGGGACTTGAGATCGGTTTCCCCGAGGATGACAATCCCTACGTTAAGGAACATCCAATAAAGGGACGCGACGAGCTGGCCTCTGTCGAAAACTCCTGGAGCGGAGTCTCCGGTAGAATGAGTATCTTCACAGAAGTTGCAGATAAGATGGCGAGAAAACTTCCGGGAATGAGGGGAAGCTACGTTATCGGTCCACTTAGCCTTGCAGGAGAACTGGTCGGGGTTACAGACCTCTGTATGAAGCTGATAGAAGAGCCGGATTTTGCAGAGAGCGTAATAGACTTCTGTACAAGGATTGTAGGTGAATACTCCAGAGCGCTAATCGACCACGGCGCGGACACGATAGCCGTGCTTGAACCTACGGCGGTGCTCTTATCCAAGAGACAGTTCAAACGTTTCGCGCTACCGTATTTTGAAAAGCTCAGATCAGAACTTTCAAAACCTTTAATTTATCACATCTGCGGAGACACTGAACACATAGTAGAACCTATGGGCGCAAGCGGCGCCTACGGACTGAGCCTTGACAGCATGGTGGACCTGAAGGATGCGGCAGAGAGAATTCCCGAAGATGTTTTCCTTATAGGCAACATAGATCCGGTCAAGGTCTTCCTTCAGTCAAACGGAGAGGCGGTCGAGAGAGAAACCGCAAACCTTTTGGAGAAAATGAAGGACGTACCCAATTTCATCTTGAGTTCAGGATGTGACATCCCGCTGGAGACTCCTCCTGAGAATATCGCCGCCTTCATCAGGGCCGGTAGGAATAATCGTTCATAATATAACGAGTCAAGTCTAGAATAGAGCAGCTTCTTCAGCGAATAATGTCAGAACCGTATTCGTACGCGCATCCGAAAAGTCTGAAGATCTTCTCGGGTGATACTTCGGCCTGAATGTTGTGGATGGGCGCAAAGACAAAGCCTCCCCCAGGAGAAAAAATGTCGATGCGGCGGCGAATATCGTCCTCAAGGTCCTTCAGTGTTCCGAAAGGCAGGACGTGCTGTGTATCGCATCCCCCTCCCCAGAAGACGAGATCTCTTCCAAATTCCTTCTTCAGCCTCTCCGGTTCCATATTCTTCGCGTTGGTCTGAACCGGATTCAGTATCTGAACACCGACTTCTATGAAATCTGGTATGAAGGTATAGACTGATCCGCAGGAGTGAAGAAAGATGAAAAGATCGGGTTTCTTCCTGTGAATGAAGTCACACAGGTTTTTCAGTCTGGGCTTGAAGACAGATCTGAAAATACGGGGAGATATCGCCGTGTTTTCCTGGGTGCCGTAATCGTCGCCAATCTGGATAATATCTATGTCGTCTCCAAGGGTAGAGAGATACTTTTCCAGATCTACAATATAAGTTTCGAGAAGCCGGTCGAGAAAGAACTCCGTAAGAGACCGGTCGGTAATCAGTCTCTCCATGAACTCCTGGTACCCGAACATTGAATGGCCGGCCTCAAGGAAGTTCCCCCCGAAAGCCCCGATCACGGCGCAGTCAGTTGATTCGCGTATTCCCGTGAGCTGAGCCTTCAAAAACTCGATTTCCTCGCCAGTCAATCTTGGCGAAACAAGGGCCGAGATCTCCTCTTTTCTCCCGGCATGGGCTAGGGGAAAGTAGCTCCTGTCGAAGTAGTGGCCGCCTCGGGGCATCCTCGCGACTTCAACATCGTCCCTCTCGATTGCTAGTGAACCGTCCTCTTTCGCTTTCGGGTTGAATCCATCTGGAAAGAGGAATCTCGACCCATCATCGAAGATGCTTCGCCCGTTCCAGGAATCGATTCTAGTTCCAAATCCTCCGTTCAGTCTCTTGAGTTCGATCACATCGGAATGGACTTCTCTCCTTATCTCCTCATCGATAAAGGCAAGCATCTGGTGAACATCGAAAACCCTTACTGGAAGATCACAATGACCGAGATAATCTGCAAGTTTCCTGTAAGCCCTGACATGAATGCCGGTCGACCTCATTCCTCCCAGATCGATGGGAATGCGGTCAGGTTCGCAGTGTTGCAGCGTTTTCAAGACTCTATCTCGTGAAGTCATTTGATTTTTCTCCTTTCAGATCCTTCTCTCCTGAGATCCTACAGAACAATTATGCCTGAGCTAGACTCAATTACTTCACTACCCGAAGATCTAGAAGTAGGATCAACCTCTCCTTAAGCTCTTAATTACCCATAAGTTAGGGAGCTAAATAGAAATCATATTATGCTTCTTCCCCATTGGTAGTATATGCTGTATTTGGCTCCTGATGATCTTGAACTTAAGTCCTCCCTTGAGGGAGGAGGGCCACGAAGTGGCGGAGGGTGTTGGTCTTTGAGGACTGGAAAGGCCGCTGCCCTGAAATAATCTTAAGAGAACAGTTGTTGGTTCCTGGCAAGAACATATAGCACAGACAGACCAATCACGTGAAGAGAGAATGCATCCGATTAAGTTCGATCAGGTGGATCGATGTGAGACGAGCTTCAAAGAGCACACACCCCACCGCAAGCGGTCCCCCCCGCTCGAGCGGGGACTTAAGATCAAGAGCAGAAGAGCGGTTCATCGTTGACACTCCGCGTCCGGGGTCTTAGTTAGAAACCACGAGATGATGAGATGGGTTCCAGAGAACATCATGTGGGTAATGATGAGCTCTTTAAGGACAGCAATAAAGTGAAAAGTACGCATCCCAGGTTCTTTGAAGGAATAACCGGTGCGGCTTTCAGAAACATTTCTAGAAGCATATAGCGGCTTCCTGATTATTGCAAATCGATCCTTGCAACTCAAATAAAAATATAACAGCAAAATAGTGGTTTTAATACATTTACCCGAAAGCATTCTGTAAGATTTGTAGAAGACTCTAACAGCCTCATTTCGCTCTGTTTAGAATAGCCAGTGATATTTCAAAATATCAATCGTCATTCAATGATGTACCTATGATTCGATTTAGGTTTCACAATTATCCATTTAACCTTATTAGACTTATTTAAGAAATATATGTGACTCTTCCGCAACAAATCCGGCTTGCATTCTTATTCTTCTGAATCTTCGTATCGAAAGATAATGTCTCCCAGTAGTGAAATGGACTGAAAATACAGGAACAGTTGATTTCAAAAACCGCTGAAATGGTTAAGTGTGGGAGGTGTTCTTAATGCTTCTGAGAAAGAAACGTCTCGTCTTACTCCAGGCAGTTCTTCTTATGCTCTTGCTGTCTGCATGTCCATTCAACCCGCCAAACAAGATTCCGGTCTGGTTTCTTCCAATAGGAGATCAGACTGTGGAAGAAACCAAAACCCTTGATATCCTTCTGAGCGATCACGTCACAGATGAAGATGGCAATGCCTTGAGCTTCTCGGTAACAGGAAAGGGAAGCGTAGTCGGCGGTCTGTATTCCTACACTCCGGGCATTGGAGAATCTGCAGTTGAATTTGAGCAGGAAGCAGTGTATGCAGTCACTATTACTGCTGACGACGGAAAGGGCGGAACGGCAAGCGAAAGCTTCAGCGTCACGGTCATGCCCACAAACAGGCCCCAGTCTGGATTACCATTCCGAACAAGACCGTTCAGGAGGATTCAACTCTTACAATACTGCTTACAACCTACACCAGCGACCCGGACGGAGATGCTCTTACATTCGATATTCTTGAAGGGCCCGGTGAGATCGACGGAAACAACTATGAGTACTCTCCCTCCTATGAGGATGCAGCAATTCACTTTGAAGAATCGGCGGTCTACAGTGTTGTTCTGAGAGTTATTGACACAAAAGGAGCGGAGGCGACGACAAGTTTCTCAGTGACCGTTACCAATAAGAACAGAGTTCCCGAATTGTCGATCCCTTCCCCGCAATATGTTACAGCCGGAACGACATTGACTCTGGACATCGCAGCATTCGCGAATGATCCCGATGGAGATTCGCTTACCTTCTCAAAAGTTGCCGGAGTTGGAGCAGTCGCAGGTAGCACCTTCACATATTCTCCGCTGTTAAGTGACTCGGGAACGAGAAACGCCACGATCAGAGCAAATGACGGAAATGGAGGCCAAACCGACCAGACCTTCGATATAATCATCAATCCAAGTGGAATAAACAACCCCCCGAATACCCCTTCCAATCCTAATCCTGCCAGCGGGGCACTTACACAGCCAGCAAATCTTACACTCTCTTGGATAGGGGGAGATCCAGACGGCGATGTGGTTACATACGATGTGTATTTTGGCACCTCACCAACGACTCTTGTGTTCAAAACTAACAGGAGTACGGCCAATTACCCCACGGGTTCACTTAGTAGTTCAACTTACTACTACTGGCGGATTGTTGCAATAGACAGTAAAGGAGCTACCAAGACAGGCCCTGTCTGGAGTTTTCGCACTGCGCCAACAAAAGCCTTTGGTGAGACTTTTGAGTCATATTCTGTCGGTGCCATCACAGGTTCATTCGGAAAGTGGTACTACTTTGAGTCTGGCAGCGTGAGTAATCCCATCATCACGACAATCGCCGACCACGGCAAAGTCATCGGCTTCTACGGTGGATCTGGAGGTTACTGTACGGTCTACACTTCATCGGTGAAACCCATAAAGTTAGGTTATCTTGAATATGACGTTAGACTGAGTTCCTCGGCAACAAACAAATGGGGATGGATTGCGCCGAACAACACTAATGCATACACAGGGATAGGATACCTGGGAGGAAGCCAGGCAATAGTCTGCTGGACAAATTCCGGCGGGACTTACCACTCCGAGAAAGTGATGAATATCTCGCCATTTGTGTGGTACAAAGTGAAGGTGATCTTCAATCACACAACGGGCAGCGCGGCAGTATACGTAAACGATTCATTCAAGAAGAGTTTTACCTATGGCCCTGTGTCAGCCGGAACAAATGGAGTCAAGATGACTACGAGCAATGGATTCTTGTCATATGTCATGTTCGACAACATAAGCTTGTGGGCCACTGATGTGAATTACGTGCCATAGGAAGTGGGAAGTTCAGAAAATCTAGCGTCAAGTTTGTGGATAGACTCCTTCATGTTTGAAGAATTTGCTCTTCTCTCAAGAGAGAGAGGTAGTTCTTGAAGAGCTCTCTGGAGTCGTTTGCAATGCTGAATGGACTTCTGCTTCTCCACAATCTCGTTGCCAGGACGGGATAGCGTTCTGGCAGCTTCTTGAACCTGAAACTCTCTCGAATGCCGTCGAAGTAGTCATAATTTACGTGCGTACAGTTCAGAAGACAGAGAGCGGTTCTCATTTCTAGCAGGGTCTCTATTGAGGCGCAGTAGATGTCCTCGTATCTTCTCCTCGCAATGCAGGAGAAGATTCTCCCGCAAGACTCGAATACGAGCTCCGAAAGATTGTCCTTCAAAGCCCTCCTGAACTTCTCTTCAGGGACACGGCAAGCGAGAGCATAATACTGACTCGGCTTCGACGCATCGCCTTCCAGTACTACAAGGTTTTTCACCAGTCCAGCATAGAATGGCCATTCAACTCCCGGTTCTTCGAGTATTCTGCAAAGTCTGTTTTCGGTTATCGAATTTATAGTAATTGAAACTAAACCGTCGAGAGAGGTTTTCTTAGGAACCTCTTCCCTGGTTATCATAAGCATTTCCAGATCGGACCAGTGAGTATCGGTCCCTCTAGATGTAGACCCATAAAGGCAGAAGCAAATCAGATTGTCCTTCTTCTCTCTCGAAAGCCTCCCGGAAATCTCCAGAGCCAAGTTGTACCTCTCCTCATGTGTCAATTGATCTCCACCTTCTTATTCTCCAAAACCTTCTTTGCTGAGATTGCATCACAGATCATAGATTATTCAGGAGGATTTCCTTCGGATTGTCATGGAGAAGCCGTTCCGCGATCTTCATCGCCTTTGAGAATGTGATAGTTTTCTCACTGATCTTCTCCTCCAGAACTCTCGCGATATTTTCTCTTGCCATCTTAAGGTGCCCGTAGATCGCGTCGACGATTGCATAGTCCCCGCCAAAGCCGGATATCTTGTTGAACGGCACCGCATCCAGGAATTCGCTCAAAGCGTTCCGCGAGGAAATTGGCGAGATGATGTGAGACCAGCACATGTCGATGAAGACGTTTGGATAGGTCTTGGCAAGAGCCGCAGTCACTCTCCAGTAAGGATATCCAATGTGAAAGAGATCGAATTTCACTCCCGGATACTTGAGAAAAAGGTTCTCGAGAAGCTCGGGGTTCGAGTTGCTTAGCATTCCACGATTTCCTTCCAGCAAACCGGTGTGAAACTGAACAAAAACTCCACGTTCATTTGCCGCGGAAAGTATGTGGTGCATCACATAATCCTGCACCACTTTGGGTAGAACTAGACTCTTGTCTCCATACGCACTTTTCTCGGTTCTCTCTTTCAGAGCCTTTTGAAACGCAATTGCTGCGTCTTTGAAACTCACTTCTTCGAATCTAATCGGCCTGTGATAGGCCAGAACGCTCTTCAAACCAATGATGCCATTTGCCAGATTCTCATCCAGCTCTCTTTCGAAAACCTCCAGCCAGTCGCTGAGCGATCTGATTTCTACGGCGTAGGTCTCCTCCAGCCAACCAACTATATCGAATTCCGGGGGCATAGGAATTATGTAGTTCTGTGGCTGCCATACCCTCCTGAATAGGCTCCTGTCGCATTCGAATCGGCCGGTCCATGGATCAATTATCGCGAGTTCTATGTTACATAAATCTTTCAGGATCTCTCTCATGTGTCCCGGTCTGTTTGCCTTCCTGAACTTCTCTCCTAGCTCCTCTATGGTTGAACCCCTTATTCCATCTATCCCGTATATCGCTCTAACCGAATCATCGAGAGCCCTGCCGTAACCGGTGTGCCTGCAGAACTCCCAATGGGGTTCGATAAGTTCCCAGCGCTCGAGGAGATCTCTTTCACTATCTCTAGCGATGGCCAAGAGCTGCGGATCGAGCCCTGAAGAGATCAGGTCGGAGCTCATATAGTGAAGAAGGAACTCCTGAAGAACGTCGTCTCTCCCCTGGAGCAAGTCTTCAGAGTGGACCAGGTGCTCGTGCGTGTCGATCACCGGAATCTGCTTTATGTAGTCGAGGATCTCTTCATAGACTTCCATTTTATTCTCCGATTCCGTATCTACTTATTGCTGAAGCGACGATTTTGTTAATGAGATCTTCGTAGCTCCACCCTCTGGTCTCGGCCATCTTAACGATATCGGAGTAGTCCGGTACAAGGAGTGGAAGGGAATTGACCTCCAAGAAGTAGATCTTACCTTCGCCGTCAATCTTCAAATCGATACGACAATAGTCTTTTAGGTCAAGCACCTGGAAGACCCTCATCGAAAACTCGCTTATAACCGTTTCCTCTCTCTGCGAGATCTTCGCAGGACAGATGTAATTCGTCTCGTCACCGTGGAACTGTTTAACCCTGTAGGAATAGAAAGTCTCAAGGTGATCTGGCAGTGACGAGAAATCTATTTCCAGGATCGGGAGAACTTCACTGCCAACAATCCCAACGGTGAACTCCCTTCCTTCAATGAATCTCTCAACCAGAGCGGGCTGCTCAAATCTCTCGTGAATACGTGAAACAGCTTTCTGCATGTCATCAACTCTCTCTACGACCGAGTCCTCCCAGATACCCTTTGCTCCGCCTTCCTTAACGGGTTTGACGATTGCCGGACTGAACGGGAGATTGTCGACAATATCTCCGGGACGAACCGAAAAGAATTCGGGAGTCGATATTCCGTATGCCTTCATGATCAACTTTGTGAGCGTCTTGTTTATGCAGAGAGCGTTGGCCGTAGCGCCGGAGCCGGTAAAGGGCACTCCAAGAAGATCCAGTACGGCCGGAAGATGGACCTGCCTCTCGATATTGCCCATACCGGTAGTTAGATTGAATACGAGATCAGTGGCTCTAAGCCTGCCGACAGTATCGATCTCAAATGGTCTCGAATCGACTTCAAAGCTTTTCTCGAGTGAGTTCACAACACTATTTACCATCTCTTGATGATGAAAATCGAGCAGCGAGTCATGAACGACAGTGATTCTCATAACGATCCTCCTCAGAGAGTTCTCAAGAAGCCAGTCAGTAAAAATTATATAATCATTCTCGCCCGGTTTCACTCATGAGATATCGTCTTCTCAAAGACCGTCGCACCATGTTCACCGGTTCTGTTCCAGATGTAGTATAGTCAGTCAGTTCTAACTACTGAACCTGGGCGGAATGTCTTAAAGTGAGCACTGGCAGGAGTTGCTGGTTTAAGATGAATGTTGGTGTTAGAATTGTCAATAAAAACTACAAATCCTAAGGCTGAAATTCTCTTAGTCGCGGTCGCTTACATCACAGATCTAGTGCTTTTTAGAAGTCTTCCCGGGGGAGTCCTATGGAGAAAGGAATCATCGAAAGAATCGATCATCTGAATAATCTCTCTTTTGAGTACAAGGAAAGCGACCCTGGATATTCTTATGAGCTTGCGGGCGAAGCGCTGAAGTTAGCCCTTGAAAGCAACTACATTAACGGCATCTCTTACGCATATCTAAACATTGGGAAGTACTGGTTTTCAACAGATGATCTCGAAAAGGCGGAGGGGTTCCTCAATCAATCTCTTGAGTATGCCATAGAAGAAAACGACACCGGTCTTCTTGTAAAGATATATAACGCTATTGCCCGCGTGTTCTTTGCGAGAAACGATTATCTTTCTTCAGTGGAATATCTCGAGAGAGCTCTGAAAATCTGCGAATCTGAGGAAGACGACTATCAGATAAGCATAATCAACAACATAGCCGTTGTTCTCATGAGGCATGACAGGTATCGTGAAGCTTTGACCTATCTGGAAAAGGCCTTCAAAAAGTGCATTGAAGTCGGTTACAGAGAAACCGGAGTCATTACAACTAATATCGCCGAGTGTTATGTGAGACTGGGTGATGCAGATGAAGCGTTGAAATTCTACAATCGAGTTGTATCGGGAGAATTCGAGCTTCACGCGCCGGAATCCAGGGGCCACCTCAATGTAATAATGGCAGAAGTCTACAACAAGAAAGGGAACCAGGAAGCATCCGAAGTTTACTACGAAAGGGCCGAGAAATGCTATGAACCGGGAAGAGACAAGTATTTCCTTATAGAGTGGGCAGTAGAGTACTCTAGAATGCTTGTGGAAAACGGGAATTTTGACAAGGCCTACGAGGTTCTCAAGAGAGTTGAGAATCATACAATCGATAACCCCAACAAGGATGCTTTGAGCAGGTTCTACAATATGATTTCCTCAGTCTCTGAGAAGAAAGGGCTTTTCGAAGAAGCTCTGGCCAGCTACAAGAAGTACGTACAGACAGAGGAAGAGATGAAATCCATCAAACTTGAAAAGAAGATCGAACAGCTGACAAAGAAGGCCGAGATTGAAGATGCCAGGAGACAAGAAAGGATCCGCAATGAAAAGCGTCTCGAAGTTCTTGTGGATATTACCCGGCACCGTTCCGATGATATTCGGCAGCTTTTGGAATCTACGTTGAACAGGATCCTCGAGATCGTTGAGTCTCCCTTCGGTAGAATATTCGAGTTTGATACTTCAAGAGATGAGATAACTTTCGGTTTTTGGAGCAACGAGCCATCGGATATCCAGGACAACTCGTCGTTTGCCAGAATAGTTCAAGAAGAAGACTCACTGTGCAGAAAGACCTTGGAAAGTGGGAAAGCTCTAATATTGAATAAACCGGACCGCAAAGGCCCTGATGCTGTGATGCCCTATATAGAGAGATTCATGGGAGTTCCATCGTTTTTTGAGGGCAACTGCTTGGGCGTCAGTCTTTTCAACAAGACTTCCGACTACACTGAAAGCGATCTGATGCAGGTTAGACTCATTATTGACTTCCTCAATAAGCAGCTGGAAATAAACAAGAAGAACCAGAAGATAACTGAAAGCGAACAGAGATACAGAACTCTCGTAGAGAATACTGGGGATATCATTTTCTCAACCGACGCCTCGAGAGTAATTACTGCCGTAAACACTTCTGGCGAAGAGTTTCTCAACCTGAGTCGAAATAAAATAATCGGGAATGACATGTCTGTCTTCTGGCATGATCCTGTCCAAGAAGAGGTTTGGGATAAGAATATCGGATACCTTGAAAGCGGCAGACCTGCAACTTCTTTCACAGGAGAGTACGGGCAGCTCGAAAGCAAGAAGTACTACAGCATATCTCTAAACTCTCTCTATGACAGCCGGGGTCTTTTCCGGGGTATCACTGCAATAATGAGGGACATTACCACGATAATGAAAAACGAAGAAACAGTGAAGAGAATGGCTTACTACGACACAGTAACCGGACTCCCCAACGGCACGCTTATTAGGGAAAAGTTGCGGGAGATGGCAGCTGACAGTGAACCCTTTTTCGTCTACTATATTGACTTGAATGGATTCAAGGAGCTGAACGAGGCACTTGGACACGAAGTCGGGAATTTGATCCTTAAATCCATCGCAGATCGAATAACGGGTTACTTCGATTTTGAAAAGGCTTCAAGAATCGTTGGAGACGAATTCCTGATAATCGAGAAGGGCAATAACAGGAATACAATGGAAAAGAGCAGGGAAGCACTGATCAGTATCTTCGAAAGACCCTTCGTTGTTGACAAATACGAGTATAGGCTTAACGCCTCGATCGGCGTATCGAGATACCCAACGGATGCAACTTCTCCTGAAGAACTGATCAAACTGTCCAATGTTACAAGCAGAGAGGCGAGATCTATTGGAAGAACAACTTTCGGGAAGTCAGATGCTGCAACCTTCGCCCTGGTAAATAGGGAGTTTTCGGTAAAGAACGAGCTTCGAAACGCACTTGAGAAAAGCGAAATGTATCTTGTTTACCAGCCGATTGTGGATACACAATCACTTCAGGTGAAATCCCTCGAAACTCTTTTGCGTTGGAACAGTCCCATTCTAGGCAATGTACGGCCGCAAGAATTCATTCCCTATCTGGAAGTGACGAATGAAATAAACAAGGTGAGCCGATGGATGCTGAATCAAATTCCTGTCAGTCAGAGTTTCCTGGTGAGCAAAGGATTGAAGGGAACGAGCATATCTTTGAATATCTCCCCCATTCAATTCAAGACAGAATACCTGGTGAAAATCGTAGAAGAGGCCATCTTGGAAGGCTCATTATCTCCCGAGAATCTCGTTATTGAGATTACCGAGACCGGCCTGATACAGAATTTCGATTTCGTAGTAAGACAACTAACGAGATTGAGAAAATATGGGATTCAGATAGCGCTTGATGATTTCGGGTCGGGATACTCTTCATTCAACTATTTGAGCGAACTGCCGCTCGATATTCTGAAGATAGACAAGGTTCTCATCGACTCAATTCTTAAGAAGGACGAGAAGAAAACTCTTGTGGATACGATAATCGATCTGGCACATAGACTTGACCTGGTTGTCGTTGCGGAAGGTGTTGAACGACATGAGCAATACGAATATCTAAGAACAAGGGAATGTGACTATATACAGGGCTTTTACTTCTACCGACCCGACAAAATAGAGAATCTTGATTTTTGATACAGCATTTCAATACTGCTCCTGATTTACTTCTGATCCCTAATCGGAGATTGCCTGGCAATCTCTAGACTGTTGAGTTCAGCACCGCTTCTCTATCGTAAGCTTTGGCTAAAGATATCGATCTTCCTCTATCCCATATCGAAGATCTTCCCTTAGCAAAATCACTACCAACAATGCCAGTTGCCATCGAATTTACAAGATAACGAATATTCTCTCTACCGGTAGTGGCTCTTATAGGACCATCTGCAAACCAGATCCTCTCCTGCGTCGATCCGCCCATCGATCCTTTCCACTCGGCAAAATTGCAGGAGGGAACCAATATCACTTCGCAGCCGGCTGAGTCCAGTCTCTCGATTTCGCTCTGAAAGAACATATCGTAGCAAATCGCTGTACCTATTACGCCAATCTCCGTATGAACCACATTATCGACCGATTCTCCTCTGGAAAACAACACAGAGTTCTCGGCTTTGGTGAGATTGTGTTTCAGAGCTCTTGTCAACAACTTTCCCCAAGGATTGAATAAGTAGGCCATGTTATAAAGTCTTCCGTCTCTAATGAATCTCCCTCTCTCCGATTCTTCATCGACTATGGGAAGCAATATCGACGGGGCGAGAAGATAGGTTTCGAATTCCCTGGCGATGGTACTGAAAACTCCGTGATAGTAGGCTTCGATCTCAAGAGCATCTTTCAGAAAGGCCTTCTTGAAGGGATTGAAGGAAAGACCCATGTTCTTGATCGCATATTTGACAAGAGTCTTTGCCGTCGTCTCCTCGAAGCTGAGTTTCCTGAAGGAAGGGTACAGAAATGTTGCAAAAAACTCGGGGAAGACAATGATATGATTACTCCCCTTCCACATGAGTGAAGCCTCGCTCGCATAATCTCTCATCTTTCTGCGAAATACCTCTTCGCCAAAAGACTCCTGATCGAACCAGACCTGTATTGCAGTAAGATCGGTGTCTCTCATGAGGCAAGCTTAACGATAATCAGTATCAGACCGACAATCAATAAGATCGGCAAGAAGACAACAAAAAGACCGGCTATGGCAAATATCACTATCATTATCACTCCTACGCCGGCTACAATCATTATCAACGCAGGAAAGAACCTAATTGCAAGATAAAGCAGGAACAATGCGCCGACAATGGCTAGAAAAGTGCTCAAGAGATCACCTCCGTTTACTGGTCATTGACAGTATAACGCATAGACTATATAATTCTCTAGGCAATGAAGCTTGCCTTGGAGCAGACTCCTCCAGAACCGCCACCAGCTGATAGCTTCTACAGAAATTTGCAGCCTGGCACTGCTTGACTCTGGAGGAATATATGATTCTTAGCATTTCCCTTATAGTTATTCTCTCGATAGTTGTGCTTTCCCTCTTTGAAAGAATCCGTCTTCCCGGTCTGATTGGCCTGGTCTCGCTTGGAATAGTGTTGGGACCGAATGCAATGAATCTCATAGACACATCATTGCTCTCAATATCCGATGAAGTCCGGCTGCTTGCGCTCATAGTCATTTTGATGCGCGCCGGTCTCGGATTGAACCGGAGAATCATCAAGAAGATAGGTCCCCTCGCTCTTCGCCTTAGTTTTCTTCCAGGGCTCTTCGAAGGTTTCTCAATTATGGTAATGGCTCACTTCTTCCTGAATCTCAGCCTCATTCAAGGTGGAATGCTCGGCTTCATAATTGCGGCGGTTTCGCCCGCGGTAGTGGTTCCAGAGATGCTGAGACTGAAAGAAAAGAACTTCGGAAAGAGAAACGAAATACCTTCAACTATTCTGGCGGCAGCTTCAATAGACGACGTTGTGGCTATTACACTCTTTACGGTCTTTTTGGGAATTGAAGGAGGAAAGGATGTCAGTATCGGAATGTCCTTTCTAATGGTGCCGGTAGAGATTGTTCTCGGAATATCTCTTGGCGCGGCAATCGGCTTTCTCTTCAGCCTGCTCTTCAAGAGATTCCATATCAGAGACACGAAGAAGGTTCTATTGATCCTGATGATTGCGTTCCTATTTCATAAACTCGAGGAAGTACTCCCCGCGGCAACTCTTCTTGGTGTTATGGCGATAGGTTTCGTCCTGAGAGAAAGGCTTCCTGTAGCCGCCGACAGGATTGCAGGAAAAATGGAGAGAATCTGGGTTGTCGCCGAGATCTTCCTGTTCGTTCTGGTAGGTGCAAGTGTTAACTTACGTGCGATAGGCGACTCATGGCTGATGGGACTACTTGTAATTCTTGTTGGACTCATATTCAGGAGCGCGGGCGTTCTGGCGGCCACTCTCGGTTCTAAACTGGATCTTCGAGAAAGACTCTTCTGCATGATTTCCTATCTGCCCAAAGCCACAGTTCAGGCTGCAGTGGGAGGAATACCCTTAGCAATGGGAGTTGCTTACGGAGATGTGATACTTTCGGTTTCAGTACTCTCGATCCTTATAACGGCCCCTCTTGGCGCCATCGGCATCAGACTCGCTGCAAGAAGATTCGCGAAAAGCACCTGAGAGAGTCGACCACGTCTTCTCTTCGAGTCTCTTCATAAAGTTATGAAATGTGAAGGCTGTTTTCGATCCCGAGAAATCGTCGATCACTCTTGACTCCATTTCATTTGAACCATAAAGCAAATTGAAGCGATTACTCCGTTTTTTTGCCGCGTCTTTCTGCCGGAGTGATTTTGTTGAAGAGAAGTTCTGCGCAATTCTTTTCGGCAATAGGAGGTGCTCGAAGCTCACGATGGGCCTCAGGTACCCTATGAGAATTTCCTAAGGTATATTCAGATTTACCGAGCGGACCTATCTTCTGAGACTGTTCTGTTCCTCCGGTTGACAACAACAATACCGGCCGAAACCAATATGAGGGCAACCGCCATGTACGAATTGAGGGCCTCTCCTGGAATAAAGGCTGCCGAGAGAAAGACACCCGCAACTGGAATAACAAATCGGAACATAGTGATTTCACCGGCTTTGTGAAAGCTGAGAATCGCATACCATAAGGAAAAGGCTATGGCCGAAAGAAGCATAGAATACACCAGAAGGAGATTGCCCTTGAGCGTGAAAACAAGTGAATCCTCTTTCAAACCGGGAAGACCGGCGATGAGGAGAAGAAAGCCGCCGATCGAAAGCTGCCATCCAGAAACCAGAAAGGGGGATCGGTCTGCCGACATCCATTTGGCATACATAGTGCCGAATGCCCCGATAGTCGCTGCGATCAACATGAAGCCATCGCCTTTGAACACGAAACTCAGCGTGAATCCCGCTTCGAAATTTGCAAGGAAAACCCCCGCGAATCCCAGTATCATCCCAAGTATCTTTTTCCAGCTCAGGCGATCATTCTTGTAGATATAGTGAGCAAGGAGGATCACGAGAAAATTCTCCCCCGCCATTATTATCGAAGACTTCATGCCCGTTGTATGACTTAGCCCATTGTAGAAGAAGAAGTACAGGAGAAAAGTCTGCAATACTCCAAGTGCAAACAAATGCATGTAGTCCTTCTTAACGAACTTCACTCTTCCCTTTCTACCCAAAGGTATCGCAAGCAGAAGCACCATAATGCCGGCTCCCAAAAACCTGATTCCGGCAAAGACAAGCTTAGCTGAAACATCATCCGGGGAAATTGCCATCTCCTCGTAACCGAGTTTAAGAACGGGAAAAGCGCTTCCCCAGAGAACCGAACAGAATACAGCGATTAATGCCGCCATCCACTTCTTCTTCAAAATGTCCATGTGACTAGTCTACACTAAAAGACGAATCATAACCGGACCGTTCATTAGATGCATTATTGACGCCTAACTGAATTGTGCTGACCACCGCATTGTTCTTGGAGAACTAGTGCTGCACCTAAATCTCTAAAATCTCGGATCCAAGAAAGAGTCGAAGAGAGGCTCTAGATTTCGCTCCCAAGAAAGCTAATTCTCGACACGCATCAAATCATGTTATGAAACCTTCTGTCGAAGCCATGTCAAAAGAAACACAACTGTCACGAGAAGATACATTTTATTCTCAGATAAAGCAACAAGATGCGATCGCCTCGCTACTTTTAACCGTTCAGAACTTCACCCTAATCTCGTCAAGAAGATCCTGTATTATTCGCCCATGAGCTTGACAATCCAGAGATCGTATCCCCCCTTGTTCTCTGTAAGATTTCCATCATCGGAATTAGAATAACCGAGGACGACGTAGTCACTATCATCAGTCTGTATTACCGAAGTTCCATAATCATCTGAAGTGCCTCCGAGACAGCCTTCCCATATTATCTTTCCCGAAGCTGAAAGCTTTATGAGCCATACATCGAAACCATCCTTGTGTCCCGAAACATCGCCATCGTCTGAATTCGTACTTGCCGCCACTACATATCCTCCGTCTTCACTCTGAAATACTGACAGAGCGGCTTCGATGTTTGTTCCTCCCAAGGCCTTCTCCCATTCGATTGAACCAGTCTGATCTAGTTTCAGAATCCATGCATCACCGTATCCATGGTACCCGCTAACGTCACCATCATCTGATCCAGTCATTCCCGCTACAATATAACCTCCATCCGAGGTCTGCTTGCCGGAATATGCCGAATCTTCCATGCTGCCGCCAATAGTCTTCTGCCATTCAATGGTACCATTGCTACCAAGTTTCACTATCCACATATCTCCATAGTAAGTGTCGTGAGTACCCGATACATCTCCATCATCTGAATCGGTCTGACCGCAAAGCAGATACCCGCCGTCTGCAGTTTGATGTATCGAATTACCATATTCATCGCCGCTGCCACCGAGACACTCCTGCCATTCCATCTTGCCGGTCTCATCCAGCTTGACTATCCACAAGTCACTGCCGCCATTGTTGTAAGGAATGTCGCCGTCCGAGGATGAGGTATCACCCACAACGGCAAACCCGCCGTCAACGGTCTGAATAACTGATCTGAATATATCACCATAGCTCCCACCCAACATCTTCTTCCAGATAATTCCGCCATTCATGCTGATTTTTGCGATCCACGCATCTCCGTAATTCACTGCTTCTTGCTCGAAATCACTACCGTATATACTGCTTGAGAAGGTATTGCCGCACGATATGAAGTTACCGTCTGATACCTCCTTAATTGATCTGCCATAATCGAGATTACTTCCCCCAATGCAGTTCTGCCAGATGAGCCAACCATTTGGATTGACCTTCGCAATCCATGCATCTCCGTTTCCATGATTGCCGCTAACATCGATGTCATTTGACAGTGTATGCCCCAAGATAACGAAACCTCCATCATATGTCTGACAGATCTCGTTTGAAGAGTCGTTTTCTGTACCGCCCAAACTTCTCTGCCATATCCCAGGAGGAAGGACTTTCTGGAAAGACGCATGGATGGTGTGATCAGCCATGACATGATAGAAGACATATGAATCGGTTTTCCCTACTGACGAGCCATCAACAACGACATCTTGTATCGCGTAGCCCTTGCTGGGACTAATCGCAAACGACTGGCCCCAGCCTTGAAAGACAGTTACTTCCCCCGAGGGTGTTATTGTGCCACCGATGCCGGCGGAAGCTGTTATCGTATACGTTTTGATGAATTTGGCAAAGATCGTGTGGTCAGCCGTCACATTCTGGAATTCATAAGTCGCGACCGGTCCTATAGACAGTCCATCGACTTCGACATCTTCTATTGCGTACCCCTCGTCAGCAGATATGTTGAATGCCTGGTTATTGCCTTGAACCACTTCGATATCTCCAGACGGAACGATTCTGCCGCCGGCTTCTGCACTTGAAGTGATTGTATGAGTAACGGGCTTGAACTCTACATGGAGATAATGATTCCTTTCTACGTTTTCAAACGTGTACTCCGTAAGAATTCCGGCGGATAGCCAGTCAACCGTTACTTCATCTGTGTACCAGCCACTTTCCGGCAAAATATTAAAAGTAATATCCTCTCCCAGTTCGACCAGCACCTGCTCTGTATGGCGTTTCTCCATCTCGAAGGCTCCCTCCTTGTAAAGGTCTCTACCTTCGCGAACCGTATAATTCCCCGAAATGGCAGTAGCTTCAACAGTACCGTCGAAACTGAACAGGTAGTCTTCAACTCCTGGCAGGCTGGATTCCACTGTGAAACTGAACTCGACATCCCCATCTTCATCAACAGAACCTTTCAAAGCAATATCGTGAGGACCATTATCGATAGCTGCCATACCTCCAAACTTCCCTTCGTTCTGCATTTCTATGGCGATAGCGAAGCCTCTGTCTTCCTTTATGTCCCATTTCATGGTTCCGTCCCAAATGCCCTTTAAATCCTCGTATGAAGAAAGCTGTAAGTCTTCTGAATCACAGGACATCTCCAGAGAGTCATTTGTGCTTACCGAACCATTGCCGTTCCAGGAAAGAGTTATCGAGAATTCGCGGGCAAAGTGTGCTGTCAGTTTTCTGTCTTCAGTAATTAGAAAGCTGTAGCTTTCGTTATCATCAACTTTAGACAGATCCTCCGTCCAGTACATAAATCGCCAGCCTTCATTTGCAGTAGCTAATACAGTTACTTCACTGCCGTACTCAAATGAACCGCCGCCACTGACACTTCCTCCGTTCTCGGGATCAACCGATAAGACTATTTCGTGGAAAGACTCTGCGAAATTCGCTATCAGTTCCCTATCCTTTGTAATCACAAAGTCGTAAACTGAACAGGTACTCTGCTCTATGGCATTTTCGGTCCAATTGACAAATTGCCATCCCTGATTCGGAGTAGCAGCTACGGTAACCTGGCATTCATCTGGATATTTTCCGTCTCCGCTAACATGACCTCCATTCGAAGGATTTGCAGATACGATGATCTGATGTTGAGAGCTCTTAATGCAACAACTGGCAAGAACTAGAAGTAATAGAAGCAGCGCGACAGAAAATGCATGTCTTCTCATGATTATCCCTCCCTAAGTTCTCATAGCGTTATAGAACCATCGCCGATGGTTTACGCGTGAGATATCTTACATACGATCAAGACCTTGAAGTATTTAAATCGAGGGATCCAAATAGAAGAACTGGAGAGAAAAAGGCCTTCCTGATGAATTTGACATCTACAGTATATCAGTATTGAGCCTCAATACAATGGAAGTGAATCGGATTTCTCCAAACCCATAGTAGTTTCGAAATTCGTGTCATTGCGAAAAGACTCTGCAAGAAGTCCGTCTTTCTCATTGGCACAAAAGACAATGACTGGATGGTCGAAATGAGATTATTGAAGAGTTGAACATTTAAGACAAATAATCGGAGAAGACCGCAAAGGTATAAGAATTGTACTTGAAGACAAACCATCACCTACCCGGCAAGATACTTTCTATAACTGGAGTGGCGTGCCTAATATCATTTTCAATCGCAATGATTGCACTTATTGGAAAGTTGAAGTGGGCAAATTTCTAATCTTCATTTTTTTCTCTCTCTTGAAAATTTCTTACATCAGCTTACACAGAGAGCGTCGGATCTATCTCTCAAAAGCTCTAGCAGATGACTGAGCGCAGAAGAATCTCTCTGAAAGTGCCTTATAGACAGAATATTGTGGAGCAGAATATTATGTCATCAAAATGCTGAGCACTCTCAGCTGAAAGATCGACATTTGAGCCTGACTCAGAAGGAGCCTAGACAAGACATCAGGTCTGTCGGTAATAATCGAAGCGACGCCCATCGCGGAATATCGCGACATCGCTTCCGTGTTGTTTATAGTCCATACATGGACATCTCTTTCCAATGATCTTGCTCTCTGAATGAACCTTTGATTCAAAATCGTAGAGGGAACGCTATAGAAATCCACATCAGCATTCCAGACGCTACTGCTCAGATACCCTACAATGAGTCCAATGGAAATATCTGGCGCAAGCTCTCTCACGGCCGAAAGCCTTTCGATACTCGTAGAAGTAATCATGACCCTGTCGGAAAAATCCATCTCTTTGATTTGCTGCACGACCGCCTCGGAAATTCCCGGCGAGTACCCATAATCCTTAAGCTCAACATTAAGTCTCACACTTGAAGGAATCTCGGTCATGTATGTAATGACTTCTGCCAGAGTCGGAATTCTCTCTCCCGAAAACTGTTTTGAAAATCGGCTTCCAATGTCTAGATCTGCTATCTCAGCAAAGCTTAGGTTGTGAACGCGTTCTCCGACGCCTGCGACCTTTGTGAGCGATCTATCGTGATTGAGAACAAGTATTCCATCTCTTGTCATTTGAACATCGATTTCGATAATGTCCGCTCCATCTTCAAAAGCGGCTCTGATTGCGCTCAAGGAATTTTCCGGCGCTTTGAATGAACTTCCCCTGTGTGCAGTAACAAGAGGCAGTTCGATCTCAGAATCAACAAGAAAACGACCAAAGTAACCAAAGAAGACTCCCTGGATCGCTAGAAATATAAGCAAGGGAAGAATCCAGGGTCTCTGCAAAGTCAGTGATTTAGTCTTGACAGGATTCGTAACTGATGTTGCTTCATCATCCGAATATCCTTCTTTCAGTTCATAAAACAGTCTTGTCATGAGAATCGAATAGATGACGGACACTCCAATAGACAGAGCGGCTGTAATCATAGTCTCGACTGAAGCAAACACAGATAGCTTAAGGATATTCATGGATGTCGGATCGTAACTCGATCGAATAACAAAGTCTCTTGAAACCCTGAACACTGTCGAATTGGCTATGATAAGCAGAAGAGAAAGCGGCCAGAACGCTAGCATAGTAAGTAAAACCCTTTTTCTGCTGCCATTGACAAGGTTGGTACTTGCCTTGAGAGAACCAACGAAGGTTTTTCCCTCAAGAACGGCGTAGTGAATTGCGAAGACCCATGAAATAAGAAGTCTTGATACAACGAGAAGGGAGAGCATGGCAGCGATCCATCCGAATGCGCCTGTACCGACTGACGGATACGTTCCGACAGGGAGTTGTCTGGTAAAGGTTCTCCCCAATGCCGGAAGAATTCTAAATGCAGGAACAGCACACAACAAAAGGATTCCTGCCTTGAATGCTGCTAGACCAAGCAATCTAGGAAAAATTCTCAGAATTCTCTTCAAGACTGATACCACTCTTTCCTCACTGTTTTTCAGAGCGGCAGACGAAAACCTGACCAGCCCGCTCTGTTCAAACGAGAAACAGAGCAACCATAGGAAAGCTACCGTCATGAAAATGACCATTCCGGGAAAACTATCGGCAAGGTTCAAAAAACCCCAGTCGAAGACCATTTTTCTTCCGGAGAAGGAGAAGAATGATCCGAGCAAAAGGGCAATTAGTGGTACCGTCACGAAAGAGAAGAATACTTTTGTGAGAACCATGAATGTCAATGACTTCGATGCCATTCTCTCTAAATAAAGGCAAATCTTACCTAATCCCATATTCGCTGTTGGCAAAGCCTCCTTCATTTGTTTGTCACCACAGACAGAATCACTCTGTAGAGTATAAATGCGAGTGTATATTTCTGTCTTCTTTGCTATTCGTTGCCTTTTGATAGTCGCAACTGCGAACAAGTTCATTTCAGTTGCTTCCAGGAACTCAAAACCAATATATCACTGGTGTTCATTTCTCTTGTACTTGGAGAGAAGTCTGCAGGCAGGAATGATCGCAACTTATCAACCTCATTTCCTGCGTTGCTTTCAAGTCTTCTTCCACTGGGTTATTCCCAAGCATGACCTTACCACTTCAGATGATTGCAGTAATTCCCTCTGAGAGAAGGGAGCCTTGATTGAGATTACAGTTATCTGTTTTTTCTGACATAGAACCTGGACGGTTCAGCAGGCGATCTGTCCTTATGTTGAAAACCCATGTTATTACATTCGAATGATTGACATCGATAGATTCCAATGCAAGCTCTAGTTGACTTTTGATAATGGATATTATTTGCAGTATAATGATAATATTCTGTCAGTATCTCAGTTATGCACAGTACTTGGCAAGGTGTGCTCGTTGCTTTTCAGAGTTTTTTTGATCTGATTTCTGGCTGTCTGGGTGATCGAATTGAAGAAGAGAGACCGGGGTGCAGTAAGCGTTGCTCACGCCCGTAGAAAAGAAAAGACTTACAAATATCTGACCGGTGCAGGAATAGTCGTTGGTTTGTCGTCCGTTGTTCTTATCATCATGGCAAACCAGATGTCGGCAACCATAGTGGAGAACCCGGATTCCATAAGATTAGTCTTTCTCTTGGGAATAATGCTGGCGCCGGTCTCTTTCATGATATTTATCTCCGCACAGATAGCCGCAATATCCGCGGGAATGAAGCACTGGAATCTTGTTCTTGGATTCCTTTGTTCATTTCAATCGATTGTATCTTTGCTTTTCGCAAGAGATATTCTCCTGCAAGACTCTTCTTCAAGATTGAGCCTGCAGACTCCAAACTGGTCGTCTTACATATTGTGGTCGATTCTAGTAGCCTCTCTCTTGCTTACCGTTATCGTGGGAGTCTATTCAAGGAAGAGTGTATGAATCAGTGATTTCTCCAAATATGAGTGAATGATATGAATTATCACCGTAGAAAGTGCTTGCTATGCTTCCGTTTAGAGCAAGAGGTGTTATTGCTTCCTTAGAAACAACTCTGCATTCCAATACCTTATCTGCCTCACCCACAATCACTATCGATGGCGACATTCCCTCTTGAGGAGTCAAACCGGTTTCTTTGAACTTGTCGAAGTACTTTCCACTCCTTGTGCCACAAAAGTCTAAGGCCTCCTGCCACTTTTCCGACATGAAGTTAACGGAGAAGCCATCGCTGCTCCTGAAGAAATTGTGTGTAAATCTACTCGGTCTGATCATGGCGATGAACACTGGTCGATTCCAGGTGTTGCCTAAGAAACCCCAGGCAACTGTCATCAGGTTAGTTTCCACTCCGTCTGTTACCCCAATCAGAACTTTGCCTGCCTTAAGACTTTCGAGAAGCTCTGTTGAATACTCTGGGAAGCTGAATTCAGTCATGCTAACCTCCAATAACAAAGGCGATGGGTGTTCCCCACCGCTAAATCTTCTTCAGCTGATTTGAGATCTCTGCGTAGTCGGGTTCTACTCTCGGATCTTCCGAAACCCATGTGTAAGCGATCCTGCCATCTTTGCTCACTATGAATACAGCCCTCTTTGAGACCGTAAGGCCTTTGACGCCGGAGAAATCCTCGTGCACACCACCGTATTTCTTCGACACTTCCCCTCCAATATCGGAAAGCAACTGAAAGGAAAGAGAATTCTGCTCTTTAAAGGCTCTATTGGCAAAGGGGCTGTCCATGCTTATTCCCAAGATAATAGCATTCATGGTATCGAAATTCGCCAGCGAATCTCTGAAAGTGCAGAGTTCTCTTTGACAGACGCTCGAGAATGCACCGGGATAGAAAACGAGAACAACTTTCTTTCCTAGATATTCGTTAAGCTTGTACTCTTTGAAATCTGAACCGAAGAGCGAGAAATCCGCGCTTTTTTCTCCCTTAAGCAACATTCTATGTACCTCCTAAAACCGTCTATAATTGTCAAATTAATTCTAGCAGATGATAAGCGCGATACATAGAAGAAGAAACACCATGCATCCTTCATCGACAGTGACGACCTGGCCGTACTTGCCATCCGGCTCAGACTGAGCGCCCCCGCGGCACACGAGAGTGCTCGCTTATGGCTGCTTCCTCCCGGATCTGACCAGGTTCGCAAGTTCCCGTTGCGCAGGACTCAATCCTCAACACCTTCAGACAAACCGACACCAAACCGGCAAAGCCTCAAAAGGCATTCGGCCCCGCGTATGGCGGATTTCGGGTACAGGGAACCGCCAGCTCCCCGCCTAGCATGGTGTAACTACATTATATAGTCTGTCTTCGCAGCTTTCAAGTACTAGTCAATTGTTGAGTCTTGTGAAGTCAATTCCAAGCACAAGAACGTTTCTTTGGGAATAAGTCCTTTTTGTACCCGGCAAAATGAGTCTCTTGACCCCGGCGACCACGAGTTTTCTTATTAGCTCGTCGGTCAAATCATTATCGCAAGCCACAACAGACTCTCTGAGATCGTGCTTTGTGAAGTCGCAGTTCATCATTTCTCCGTAACTCAATCCGCTCAGAAGAAGCAGGCTCTGTCCGTCTCTGAAGATCGAGAAGCTGTTTGACCTATTTATACGGGAGCAGCAGAGAGCGAGCTTGTCATCAATCTCAAGTTCGTAGTTCTTCAACTTGAACGTGCGTTCTCTTACGAAGTAATTGCCAAAGCCGGAATATGTTTCTTCGGAGAGTGACACTGCCTCATGCGCAGGAATTGTCAGTATCATGATATCTCTTTCTCGTGCGGCTCGTATCGCATCACGATCAAAAACGCCACCGAAAGCCTCGATCCCACTTTCATGAAGTTTCTTGAGAGTATCTCCGTCGATGGCAAAAGTAGAAGCGAACATCGTATCAGGACCCCCATCAGAAGCGTGTTCGGGCAATTTGCCTGCACAGACTTTGACTATTTTCCCTTTGTCAAGAAACACGGAGATGTTGTCACTGTAATAATAGAGTTCCATGAACACGTTCATATTCCTCAGTTGCGATTTCTTAAGCCCCACAGAAGGATTGCCGATCTGAACCTCATCTAGCAGTCCCGGTTCCTGTGTGAGTTTTAGCAGGTGAGCACTCTGAGAGGGATTATCGCCATAGAGGAGCTGCATAACGTGTTCCATGATCGTATAATCGTATTTCTCGGATGCGAATATCTGAGAGAGAGCCTTATGGATAGATGAATTGTAGAGCATGGCGGCATATATCGCCTTAAGCGCGTATCTTCTTCTCTTGAGGAGAGGAACATCTCCACAATCTTCCAAACTCGCGATAACTTCTTCATAGTCCGATGGGTCTGATATTACAACAATATCCCTATGATTCTTGGCACTTGCCATTAACAGAGCAGGTCCACTTACATCTATTTCTTTCGAAAGGTTGGACTCGTCAGGCGATTCCTTAACAGCGGACTCAAAAGGCTTCAGATTAAGAACTATCAAGTCGAAAGGAAGAATTGAGTGCTCCCTCATCTCATCAATGTGCTCAGGAAGATCCTGAATCGCAAGTATTCCACCGATTATCTTTGGGTGAATAGATTTCAACCTTCCGTCGAATATCGGTGGGAAACCAGTATAGTCTGCAACCTTTATTGCCCTTATGCCGTGAGCTATGAGGTATTCTGCAGTATGATCAGTTGCAACTATCTCTACCGCGTTTGAAGCAAGATAACTCGCTATTGTCTCCACTTCCGACTTGTTGTGAACACTGATAAACGCACGCTTGATGTTCATCAGGCACCTCCCTGTGATTAGTTTATCATCAATTCTTGCTCGAAATCTCTCAAGATAGTTCCCTTAATGTATAGAATTAGATATATACTAAAGTATCTCACGCCCATGGGTCGGGCAAGGATAGCGGGGGGAAACATGACTGAAAAGGAACTGATTCAGAAGTGTGAATCTGGAGAAATTGGTTTTGTAAGACTTCAGATAACCGATATAAACGGTATGCTGAAGAATGTGGAAGTTCCTGCAAGAATGCTGCCTGCAATACTGGAAAAGGGTGCCATGTTCGACGGCTCTTCAATCGATGGCTTTGTGAGAATCGAGGAGTCCGACATGTATCTGCGACCGGATCTTTCGACTTTTGCCTTCCTTCCCTGGGACAATGGCAAGGGAAAGACCATAAGACTCATTTGTGATGTCTACAAACCTGACGGGACACCCTTTGAGGGAGATCCAAGATATGTTTTGAAGAGAGTTATCCAGCGCGCCAAGGGTATGGGATTTGAGACTTTCGCCGGACCGGAACCGGAGTTCTTTATAGTCAAGAGAGACCGTGACTGCGGAAAACCGATCGGAGCGTTTCTGGATACGGGAAGCTACTTCGACCTCCTTCCAGTTGACGGAGGCGAAGAAGTCAGGAAACAGATCGTGCTTTCTCTGCAGGAAATGGGGTTCGAAGTCGAGGCCGCGCATCACGAGGTTGCCCCTTCACAACACGAGATTGACTTCAAATACACGGACGTATTGAAGACCGCAGACAATATTCAGACATTCAAATGGGTGGTTAAGACAATAGCAATTGCCGACGGATTTCATGCCACATTTATGCCTAAGCCCTTTTCGGGAGTCAACGGATCGGGAATGCATATTCATATGAGCCTGTTCTCGGATGGCAAGAATGTCTTTCATGATCCCTCAAGAGATCACGGGCTAAGTGAAACCGCTTTGAGTTTCGTTGGGGGAATCATATCACGAGCAAAAGAGATAACCGCTGTCACAAATCCAACTATAAACAGCTACAAGAGACTTACACCGGGATACGAGGCCCCCGTTAATATCTCTTGGGCGCTGGGAAACAGGAGCGCTATGATCAGAATACCCAGCACCAGAGGAGAAGGAACAAGACTGGAATTCAGAAGTCCCGATCCCACCTGCAATCCTTATCTTGCTCTAGCACTGACCCTCGCAGCCGGTCTTGACGGAGTTGAGAAGAAGATCGAACCACCTAATCCGGTAGATGAAAATATTTTCAAGATGAAAGGCTCGAGAAGAAAGGAACTGATGATAGAAAACCTCCCCGGAACTCTAATCAATGCTCTTGAGTTTACCAGAAACAGTGAATTCGTGAAATCGACGCTTGGCGATCATATTTTCAGTACCTTCGTCAGATCAAAAGAGAGCGAATGGAGCGAATTCTGCGCTTCGGTAACCGACTGGGAGATCAGCAAATATCTGGAACTATACTGAAAAGAGTTTTGCTATTGGTTTGGAAGGTTATTTGTGGCTGTTCCAGATGATCTTACATTCTCTAGCGAACTGTACTGAAGGCAAGTGAATTCATTGGGATATGTGGAAAGACAGGTGCCCGGGCAGATTTCCCGGGCACTTATCTGTTTTAAATAGTCAGTGTCCACAGGTTGAACAGCTGCCTCCCGAACAAGATCCACAGCTCTCTAAACCTGAAGAAGAACCGAAACTGGATATATTTGTTATCTGCTTTGAGAGAATTCCTCCGCATCTTTCACAGGGAGGCACCGGAGCGCTCATTCCCAAGAGAAGACTCTCATTGTGACCACATTCTTTGCAGACAAACTTGTATAAAGGCAAATGAAACACCTCCGTTGTTATTCAGATGCAACATCAATCTCATCTATAAGAACCGAAGGAGAACTCACTCGATAGATAGATGAAAGTGGGTCGGAACCAATTTCAGCAATTCCATTATAGACCTTCAATATGTTGGAGGAAATCGTGAACTGTTCTATGGGATTACTTATCTTGCCGCCCTTTACATAGAAACCGCTTGCACCCAAAGAGAACTCACCCGAAACCTGATTTGTACCTGAATGAAGGCCAGTTAGTTCGGTGACTAGAATGCCTTCACCCATAGTTTCGAGGAGTTCGTCAAAACTCTTCTCTCCTCTTTGAATAACAATATTAACGGGAACTATTGAAGGCTTCGATCTGTATGTCCCTCTCACTGAATTGCCCGTGGATTTCTTTCCCTCTTTAGCGGCAGTCCTAAGGTCATACAAGAAGGTCTTCAGCTTTCCGTTTTCAACCATAGCCTTCCTGTAAGTTGGGACGCCTTCATCGTCGAACGGCTTGCTGTAAGGGCTCTCAGGCAGGAAAGGATCATCATAAACCGTGAGTTTGCTGGAACCGATTACAGTTCCCTCTTTTCCTTTCAGCACGGAAAGGCCCCTTTGAACATTGTCTGCTGAATACATGGAAGTAAATGTCCCGAAAAGCTGCCCAAAGACATCGTTTCTGAAAACGACTCTGTACTTTCCGCTCTTCACATTTCCCGCGCCCAGTTGTTCCACGGCTCTTCTGGAAGACTCGTTACCCATTCTCTGAACATCAAGGTCGTCGGGTGTTCTTACCAGTGAGATACTGAACCCCGTCTTCTTTGATTTCTCATCTCCGGCAAGACTTACAACTACTGCAAATCCACCGTCGCTCTTGTAATGCTTGTTAAGTCCAAGAGTGTTTACGATGAAAACTTCCGACCAGGTGTCTGCCGTTCTGCATGTAGGAACCATAAGAATCCTCTTATCATAATCAAGTGCCGTTCTCTCTAGAGAAATGACGGTGTCCATTTTCTCTTTAACCGATTTCTTCTGAAATGCTCCAGAATAACCGTCAAATTCCGGGTACTTGCCGGACCCGTCATAAAAGCTATAGACGTCTTCCCCACTGGCCACAGAGTGGTTTTCGAAAGCCTCTCCAACAAGAAGTTCTGCCGATTCCTCGTTCAGCACCTCAGAAAAAGCCGTACCAATCTTTCCGTTCTTCAGACCGCTGAAGTAGATTTCTGTCGAACTCGCGTCTTTGTATGAGTCAATCTCCCCATTCAAGGAGCTCAACTGGAATTCTCCGCCCCTGGCATAGTAGATCTGAGCCTCATCAAAGCCCTTTCTTCTAGACATTTCGAAAGCCTTATCAACGAAGGTCTTGAAATCCATCAGTTTCGCCCCCCAACTATGAGTTCAGAGACTCGCACTGTTGGCTGACCCACATCTGCAGGTATAGAGCCGGAAATGGATCCGCACATTCCCTGGCCTCTCTCGAGGTCGTTGCCGACCATGTCGATCTTCGTCAGAACCTCATTTCCTCTTCCGATCAGAGTCGCTCCTCGGACGGGCCGGGTTATCCTGCCATTTTCCACCATGTAACCTTCCTTGACTGCAAAGTTGAATTCTCCGGTGGAAGGCATGACCGAACCGCCGCCCAGGGATTTTGCGAACAGACCGTAATCGGTAGCGGCGATGATTTCTTCGGGATAGTAATCTCCAGGAAGAAGAAAGGTGTTGCTCATACGGGAGGTAGGAGCATAAGTGTAGTCCTGCCTTCTCGCGCTTCCAGTGGGCTCCATCCCCATTTTTATCGCTCCAAGGCGATCGATCATGTAGCTCTTCAGAACTCCCCTGTCAATAAGTAGATTTCTCTTTGTCGGAGTTCCCTCATCATCAACATTTGCCGATCCCCAGGCATTCGGTATGGTCGGATCGTCCACCGCCGAAACACATTCATTCGCTATCTTCTGTCCCAGCTTTCCTGCAAAGACCGATGCTCCCTTTGCTACCCCGGTAGCTTCGAGGGCATGACCGCAAGCTTCATGGAAAATAACCCCGCCGAATTCGTTGGAGATTATCACGGGCATTCTGCCGGCCGGCGCATATTCAGCTCTGACCATTCTGTCGGCTATTCTTGCTGCCCTTGCTCCGGCAGCGCGTGGGTCTGAAATATTGAAGAATTCAAATCCCATTGCAGCCCCCGGACCGTAGAAGCCGCTTTCCATTTCCCCATCTCGGGTAGCAACGGCCGATATTGCAAGTCTCGTTCTAACACGGCGATCGTTGGCCTTTACGCCTTCGGAGTTATAGATCCAGACACTTTGATCGTATTCACTGTAATTCACAACAACCTGGGATATTGTTCCTGCAAAGGTTTTAGCGCCCTCGTGCGCAAGCTTCATCACTCCAACCTTGTCCCTCTTGGAAACTTCTCCAGGCGCGAAGAGGATCGGGGCCAAGTCAACATAGTCTCTCTTGCTGAAATCGATTGCTGTTTCTTCCCTTCCTTCCTGATTTATAACTGCTTTCAGTCTTTCGGCAACTTTCATCAGGCCGTCCAGCGAAAGGTCGTTGGTGTAAGCATAGATGCTTCTTGTTCCCTTGAAGGCACGCAACCCTGCTCCAAAGAGCTTCCCGGAAACACTTCCTTCGACCTCACCCTGAACCATGCTTATACTTCCGGTATATCTCTCTTCCAAAAAGATCTCTGCAAAATCCGCTCCGCCAGACAGTATCTTGTTAATAACTGCGGAGTATGCTTCATCTGAATGCATGATCCACCTCCATTCTTGTAAGGTATTCTTACTATTTTACAACATTATGAGAAGGGAGGCTTTCAAAAAAGAAGAAAACTTCGAGACTAAGATCTATCTCTTTTGAAAAAGCGCTTGGGAACGGAGTACTTCATGAAAATGGGTTTCCCGGCCATAGTTCTGAATATGAATCTGATTGTTATCGCTCCAATCACTATGGCCCCACCTATTAACGGAAGTTTGCCTGGAATTTCTCCCATAAAGAGAAATACCCACAACGGGCTGAGAATCGGTTCGATCATGAGAATCAAAATAGCCTCGAGAGCTGTGGAATGTTTTATTGCCTCTGAGTAGAGAACATAGGATAGCCCAAGCTGAGCAACTCCGAGTATAAGAAGCCTGACCCATCCAGATAGACTGGGGAGAGACCCAATGATAAAGGGAACTCCGATTATTGCCGTCAGAATGTTACCCATAAGCACCGACTCCATTGGAGAACCATCCTTCTGAAGTCTCATGAAGATGTTGAACATCGCAAAACTAACTCCGCTTGCCGCAGCCAAAACGTTGCCAATCGCTCCTCTGCTGTCGAGGCTTTCAAAAAAGAAAAGCGCCATACCCCCAAATACTGTCGCAACAGTAATCCAGTCAAGAAGCCTGGCCTTCTCCTTCAGAATCCAGGCGCCTAGAAGCGCAACATATATGGGAGCAGTCGACTGCAGCAGAATTGCGTTTGCGGCTGTCGTCATTTTATTCGCCGAAACAAACAGGATCACTGTGATTGTGTAGGCCAGGGCCGAGGCTATCTGCGAAAAAGACCACGTGAACCTTGGCTTTCCGATAGCTGCAAATATTACTAAAGAAGCAATAATGCTCCTCACTCCGGAAATCGCAAGTGGATTTGAGTCCACATTTTTGATCAACAGGCCCCCTGTACTCCATAGAAGACCAGTAATGACCAGGAAGAATACCGACTTGGCTCTACTAGACTTCTTGTTGCCCCGAATCATGAATTCACCTCAAGTAATGAGCGTAAAGTCCCATGGAAGAAGAATACAACAGACACTCTTGCTTGACAAGCTGCCAATCATTGAGACTTAGACAATGCCGATGCGTTCGTTGCCGCGTACGGGGTCGGGGGTTGCAGGCTGGGGTTGGAAAGAGCAAGAGAATCTGGTTGGCCGTTGAACGGTTCACCGTTCGCCGACAAGAGAAAATGAGAAAGAGCGGAATAAGACGCAGGGCGCCGAAAACCATCGGCGGACGCAAGGCTGTCGAAGACCACGCCAGGTCGCAATGCCCGCTTCGCTGGGAAGCAATTCGAAAAGCATCATTCGTCCCGACAATTTGGTCAGAATCTGGGCTTGGTTCTTTCGGTGAACGGTCAACCGTATTTCAAAGCGATGAGCGGGTTCTCCGCCTTTAAGCGCACAGCGGTTCTTAGGTGAGTAGCCCAGGGGGATTTCACCCCCAGGCTCTCTCAGAACCGGACTTGAATCTCTCGATTCATCCGGCTCCCATTATCCA
>Ga0209164_1001231_pt1 | contig 35394 bp, 26 predicted proteins | sample MTBNYHSulfiMetaG_FD_187458 | JGI IMG/M metagenome (GOLD analysis project Ga0209164, IMG submission 187458) | Enrichment culture microbial communities from rom New York Harbor, USA that are MTBE-degrading - MTBE-NYH (New York Harbor Sulfidogenic)... | ecosystem: Environmental > Aquatic > Marine >... | reverse complement strand
TCTTGCCGAACTGCTCACGCTGCTTGACATAGGCCAGGGCGCGGTCGAAACCGCCCTGGGCGATTCCCAGGCCCTGGGCCGCGACCAGGATGCGGCTTTCGTCGAAGAACTCGAGCAGGTGGTAGAATCCTTTGTTCTCCTGGCCGATCAGATTTTTAATCGGAACGCGGACATCCTTGAAAGTCACTTCGGCCGTATAGCTCAGGGTGATGCCCATCTTCTTGCCCACATCCTGATAGCCCACGCCCGGCCGGTCCGCCTCGACCAGGATCATGCTCAGTCCCCGGTGGGATTTGGTGGCATCGGGGTCGGTCTTGCACAGCACGTTGTAAAAACCGGCCAGCGGACCGCTGTTGGTGATGAAAATTTTGGAACCGTTGATGACCCACTCGTCGCCGTCCTTGACCGCCGTGGTTTCCACGGTGGTGATATCCGACCCATGGTCCGGTTCGGTAAAGGCGCCGCAGGAGAGGCACTGGCCTTCGGCCACCTTGGGCAGCCACTTTTCTTTCTGTTCATCCGTTCCGAAGTGCAGGATCAGCTCCGAAGCGAAATCGGCGATCAGCAGGCAGGTGCCGATGGTGCTGTCACCCCGGGCCAACTCTTCGGCCACCAGGATGTTCTCCATGACCCCCAGGCCCTGTCCCGAATATTTTTCCGGAAAGTGAATGCCGACGAAACCCAATTCGGCCGCCTTTTTCCACAACCGTTCGGGGTAGGCGTGCCGCTCGATCAGATCCTGGATCTCGTCCTTTTTAAATTGGCCTTTGACGAAGTCTCTGACCGCTTTCTGGATCTGGATCTGTTCCTTGGTAAGTTCAAACTCCATTTTTTCCTCCTTGTACGCGTCCCCTGGCGGGGGGCGGGTTGAAATTGACAAGCATCTGCCCGTTATCTTCCCCCTGTACCGGGGTGCCGTCAACAAATAATACGCAAAGATTGTACCATTTTATTTTATGCTGGAAAAACAGATAGTTGATTGTTTCAAAAACCGGATATCCGTCTCATGGTGCAGAAAAGACTGGACTATTTAACAGTTGGGTTCTAAACTGCGCCATATTCCAGATCAGGAGACCACATGACCATCGATGAGAACAATTTTTTCCGCGAATCCACCCTGCGGATTTGCAGCAGCCTGGATATCGAAAAGGCCATGCAGCGCTGCCTGCAGTTTCTGGTGGAGATGATTCCGGCCAGTCGCATGTGCTTCCATGTCTACGACCGCGAGCTGGGCATCGTGGAGACCGTGGCCATGGCCACGGCCACCAATTGCGAAGCCATGGCCCAGCGTACGCCGCTGTCGGCCCGGGGCCGCCGGCAGGTCGAGGAACAGCGCGCATCGCGTACCAAGCTGGTCGAGCGCATGGGCGACGATGCCGTGGCCGGACCGGTTGTGCGCCATTTCGGCGCCGAGGATCTTTCCGGCCTGCTTCTCGATCTGGCCCTGGAGCGCAAGTTCATCGGCACGGTTTCCGTTTTCGGGGAGCCGGGACGGCGATTCAATGCCGAGCACGTGCGCCTGCTCTCCCTCTTGAACATGCCGTTCGCCATCGCCCTGGCCAACAGCCTGCGATATCGCGAACTGCGCAAGCTGCGCGACATGCTGGCCGATGATAACCGCTATCTGCAGGACGAACTGCGCCAGATCGCCGGAGAAGAGGTGGTCGGTGCCGCTTACGGACTGAGGGACATCATGGAGATGGTACGCCAGGTGGCCCCTCTGGACAGCCCCGTCCTGCTGCTGGGTGAAACCGGCGTGGGCAAGGAGGTGCTGGCCAACGCCATCCACCGCCTCTCTTTGCGGCGCAACGGACCTTTTATCCGGGTCAACTGCGGCGCCATTCCGGGTACCCTCATGGACAGCGAGCTCTTCGGTCACGAAAAAGGGGCCTTTACCGGTGCGCTGGCCCGCAAACGGGGGCGCTTCGAGCGTGCCGCCGGCGGTACGATTTTTCTCGACGAAATCGGTGAATTGCCGGCCGATGCCCAGGTGCGCCTGTTGCGGGTTCTGCAGGACAAGTCCATCGAACGGGTGGGCGGCAGTGAAACCATCCATATCGATATCCGGGTGATCGCCGCCACCCACCGCAACCTCGAACAGATGCTGACCGACGGCCAGTTCCGCGAAGACCTCTACTTCCGGTTGCGGGTGTTTCCCATCGTCATCCCCCCCCTGCGTCAGCGTAGCGAAGACATACCGGCCCTGGTTCAGCATTTCATTCAGAAAAAGGCGCGTGAAATGAAGCTTTCGGCCATACCCGGCGTGGTGCCGGGGGCCCTGGAGCGCCTGATCAGCTACAGGTGGCCGGGCAATGCCCGCGAGTTGGAAAACGCGGTGGAGCGTGCCCTAATCGTCAGCCGGGGCGAACCCCTGGCTTTCAAGGATATCGGTGCCGGCGTCGTGCCCGCAAGGCCGCAAAAAAATACATCCTTCGCGCCTGAGGCCGTTCTATCGCTGGATACCGTTGCGGCTCAGCATATCCGCAAAGTCCTGGAGCTGTGCAAAGGGCGGGTCGAAGGCGAGCTGGGGGCGGCCCAACTGCTTCGAATCCACCCCTCCACACTGCGCAAGCGAATGAAAAAGCTGGGGATTCCATTCGGCCGCAATTCAAACAAGTATGGATAGGCACCAAGGTGCGGCAGGGGTGACAGAGAATTCGCAGTAGGCAAATACCGACAATAAAAGCTGAGTTTTTTGTGGTGTGTATTGCTACTGGCGTCAACTCGCAAAGACCACCCCGTGCACGCACCTTTGCTGAAACTGCGGACAGCCTACTTGAACTGCTGCCGCATCTCTTTTTTGTTGAGCTTGCCGACGCTGGTCTTGGGCAACGCATCGGTGATCACGATGCGATCGGGCACGCCGAATTTGGGAATGGTGCCGTCCTCGGCGAACTTGGCCACAAAGTTCCTGATCGACTCATCGGTGGTGGTGTCCTTCTGGTCGGGTTTGGGAACCACCAGGGCCATTGGCCGCTCGCCCCATTTTTCGTCGGGCACGCCGATGACCGCCACTTCACTGACTCCCGGATGCCGGCTGATGATGTCTTCCAGTTCGAGGGAGGAGATCCACTCGCCGCCGGTCTTGATCACATCCTTGAGGCGGTCGGTGATCTGCAGGTAGCCCTCCTCGTCGATGTATCCGATATCGCCGGTGTGCAGCCAGCCGTTGGCCCACAGCTCCTCGCTGCGCTCTTTGTCTTTCAAATAGCCCTGGGTCAGCCAGGGTGAGCGCACCACCACCTCCCCGGTACTCTTGCCGTCGTGGGGCATGGGGTTGCCGTTGGCGTCGATGACTTCCAGCACCACGTTGGCTACCGGCAATCCGGTGCGGCAGCGGACCTTGACCTGCTCTTCCTGGCTCCAGGCGTTCATGTGGGGCTTGATGAGTGCGATGGTCAGCAGCGGGCAGGTTTCGGACATGCCATACGCCGCGTAGACGTTGATGCCCAGTTTCAGGGCGGCCTCGCACAAACCGCGTGGCAGGGCCGATCCGCCGATAATTACCTTCCAACCGCTCAGATCGAGTTTTTGCACCGCGGGACTGGAGACCAGCATGTGCAGAATGGTCGGCACGCAGTGGGAGAAGGTGACCTTTTCGGTCAACTTGAGTCGGATCAGCATCTCCGGTTCGTAGCGGCCGGGGTAGACCTGTTTGGCGCCGATCAGGGTCATGGCATAAGGCATGCCCCAGGCGTGCACATGGAACATGGGGGTGATGGGCATGTAGACATCGTTCGAGTTGACATTGGCCTGGGCGGCGTAGGATCCGGAAGCCGTCAGCAAGGCGTAGGTGTGCAGCACCAGTTGGCGATGGCTGAAAAAGACCCCCTTGGGCAGTCCGGTGGTGCCGGTGGTATAGAACGTGGTGGCCATGGTGTTTTCATCCAGGTCCGGGAAATCGTAGTCGCTGTCGGCGGCCTCCAGTAAATCCTCGTATTCGCCGTCGAGGGTAAGCTTGGTGGCCGGCGCCGGCTTGCCGTCAGCGATCAGCACGATTTTTTTCACGGTGGTGAACTGGTCCTTGACCGCCTCGAGCATGGGCAGAAATTCGTGATGGACCAGGATGACATCATCCTCGGCATGGTTGATCGTGTAGATCAATTGTTCCGGTGAGAGGCGGATGTTGATCGTGTGCAGCACGGCACCCATCATGGGGACGGCAAAAAAGCACTCCAGGTAGCGGTGGCTGTCCCATTCCATCACGGCCACGGTGTGACCTGGTTCGACACCGAGTTTCTTCAGGGCGTTGGCCAATTTTCCCACCCGTTTACCGAAATCGGCATAGGTGTAGCGCATCTGGTCGCGATAGACGATCTCCTGCTTGGGCGAATAGATCAGCGGAGTGCGCAAGAGATTTTTGATCAGCAGTGGAAAACCATAAGCGGAAGGGGTGGGTTGAATCAGTTTAGCGGGCATACGTCCTCCTTGGGGATTGATGGGTTGGTTGTGTGGGTTGATTGTTTTTGGGCCAATTGAACTTGATGATGCGTTTGAGTTGACCAAAGCAAAGAAGGTGCCAGTATGGCGGAAGCGGTTCCTTGAATGGCTTTTTATCTTTATTTCAGCAGGTTTGGATTGAAGCGGATGAAAGCGCGGGATTTGCCGGTTGGACGGGTGTGGCAGAGATGACTCGCCGTGCCAGCTATTTAATCAATAACTTATTGAAGTAAAATGTAATATTAAAATTAATGTAAAATTTCCCAAGGCGAGTCAAAAATGACTCGCACCAGGCTCATTCGTTTTGAATGCCGAGCTTGCGCAATTTCAAATAAAGCGTCTTACGTTCGATATCAAGAATGGATGCCACCCGTGTGCGGTTCCACTGGTGGCGATTGAGCAGGGAAAAGAGATAGGCCCGTTCGAACTCCTGAACCGCATCGCGCAGCGGCCCTTCTCCCGGGCGCACCGTCACCGGCACGTGCTCCGTCCCACCGCTGCCTGGTTGGCCCTGGAAATCCATAAAGTCGAGGGAGTTGAAGCTCAGGTAGCGCTGGATCGTATTTTCCAGCTGGCGCACGTTGCCCGGCCAGCCGTAGTTGATGAGCGTCTCCAGTTCATGGCCGCGCATGGTGTTGACCCCCTGTTCCTTGCCGTACTTGGCCAGAAAGTGATCCACCAGCAGGGGAATATCCTCGCGGCGTTCCCGAAGCGGCGGCAACTGGATGGGGAAGATGTGGATGCGATAGAAGAAATCCTCGCGCATGCGTCCCTTTTCCAGCAGTTGCACCAGTCCCTTGTTGGTGGCACTGATGATGCGCGCGCGGCTTTTTTGGGTCTCCAGTCCGCCGATGGGGGTATAGCCGCCGCCTTCGAGCACCCGCAGCAGCTTGACCTGCATTTCTTCCTTGATTTCGCCCAGTTCGTCGAGAAACAGCGTGCCGTCGTCCGCGTAGTCGAACAACCCCGGTTTGGTCTGGTCCGCTCCTGTAAACGCCCCCTTTTTATATCCGAAAAATTCGCTCTCCATCAGGTGGGGCGGGATGGCACCGCAATTGACCGGCACGAAACGACGGCCGCCGCGTTCGCTCATGTCGTGAATGGCCCGTGCCACCAGCTCCTTGCCGGTGCCCGATTCGCCGTAGATGATCACGTTGGCGTCGGTGGCCGCGGCCCTGAGAATCAGTTCGTAGACCTTCTGCATGGCCGCGCTCTTGCCCACGATGTCGCCGAAGCGGTAGCGCTCCTTGATGGCGGCCCGCAGGCGGATGTTTTCCTGTTGCAGGCGCGCCTCCTTTTCCTTGAGGTCGAGTTCGGCCTGCTTGCGCTTGTGAATATCCACGATCACGGTCTGGCGCTCGGCCACCGCGTCGTTGGCACCGAAGATCGGGGACCCCACGGCAAAATACCAGCGCCCGTCGACGGGGTTGAGGAACTCGCGATGCACCGTTTCACCCCTGAACACGTCTTCCTGGCCGCACCAGGGGCACGGTGCGTCCAGACGAAAAATGGCCTCGTGGCACAACAGGCCGAGACACTCCTGGCCGATCACCGCGCGCAGGGTCTTGTTGGCAAAGGTCAGGCGCCGATCCCGCGAGCAGGCATAGGCGAACCCGCCGAACGCCTCGAGGATGCCGCTGAGTTTCGATTCGCTGGAGCGCAGGTTGCGCTCGGCCTGCTTCAGGGAGGTGATATCGACCAGCGATGCCACGCTGCGGTCGGTGCCGGTGATCATGTCCACCCGCAGCCAAATATTTTTGATGTTGCCGAATTTGTCCCGCAGCTTGAACTCATACTCGACCGGGACCTGCTCGGGGTGGTTGCGGCGCATGTGGTGATAGTGCAGCATCCGTTCGCGGTCCTCGTCGTCGGCGATGACCGACGTCCAGGTCATTTCGCCCTCGATCTCCTCCTTGGTGAAGCCGAGCATCTGGGCAAAGCCCGTGTTGGCCATGGAAATGGTCGTGTCCTGTTCGATGATGATGGTGCCGGCGCCCGTATTTTCAAAGACGCTGCGGTATTGGGCCTCCCGTTTCTCCAGGGTGCGGGCGATATCCATCTCCTGGGACATGTCCTGCACGAAGCTGTCCAGATAATCGATACTGCCGTCCGGCCGGCGGGCCGCGCGCACATGGACGCGGCAGGGCAGGGCCGCGCCGTCCTTGCGGCGGAAACGGTTTTCGAACATATAGGGCTCATCTTGGGAAAGAATCGTCTCGACGAAGGCCTGCCGGCTCTGGGGGATTGCATAAGAGTTGCCGACAAACTGGCCGGCCGCTTCGATATATTCCGTAGCCGATCCATAGCCCAGCATGCGGGCCATGGCCGGGTTGGCATTGATGATCGTGCCGTCCAGCCGAGTCTGCAGGATGCCGATGGGAGCATGCTCGAAAAGCTGCTCGAAATAATCGCTGCCGGGGATATCGTAAGCGGTCTTCATGCGTCTCCTTTTTTTCTAAGCCATCTCAAAAAGTACCCCGGCATGCAAGACCAATCTTGACGGCGCCGTCCGGCAAGGACATTGCATTTTCGACGGGGATTCAATTTTTGAGGTTGATTTCCGGCTGCAACCTGCTATTATTTTCCGAGCGAGCGTTCGGAATATTTTTGTGTTGGCTTTTTAGGTTTCGAGCGTCGTGGGATGGGGTCTATCTCCGCCCTGTGGAAACCCGAACGCTCTAAGAAAACCACCCTGCCTAATCGACCCAAAGAAAGGAAAGACAGCCATGATCAGAACAGTCGAACAATACCTGGCGAGCCTGGACGACGGTCGCGAAATGTGGTGCATGGGGGAAAAGGTCAAGGACGTGCGCACCCATCCCACCCTCAGCGGCATCATCCGCACCGCGGCCCTGGACTACGTGCTGCCCCACCACCCGGACTACCGCCACCTCTTCGTCACCCAGGACGAGGACGGCGAAGACGTCAATTACCTGCTGACCGCGCCGAAAGACTCCGAAGCGCTTTTGCGCAGAAGAGAGTGCTTCGCCACGGCCATGCGCGCCGGCGGCGGCGTGCTGCTGCACTGTATGGGGGCCGACGCCCTGGCCGCCTTCACGGTCACGGCCAACACCATGGACAAGGCCCTGGGCACCCATTACTCCGAGCGGGTGGAAAACTACCGCCGGATGCTCATGAAGCAGGACCTGGGCATCACCGGCGCCATCACCGACGTCAAAGGCGACCGCAGCCTGCACCCCTCCCAGCAGAAGCAGCACCCCGATTACTACCTGCGCGTAGTCGACCGCCAGAAAGAGGGCATCGTGGTGCGCGGTGCCAAGGTGCACATCAGCGCCTCGCCCTGCGCCAACGAACTGCTCTGCTCGCCGTGCCGCACCCATGGAGAGGCGGACAAGGATTACGCCCTGGCCTTCGCCGTGCCGTGCAACGCCAAAGGCGTCAAGATGCTGGCCGTGGAGCCGGTCACCCGCACCTACGGCGCCGAAGGACGCTTCGACTACCCCAAGACCAGCACCCTGCAGCCCACCGAGTGCCTGATCGTCTTCGACGATGTCTTCGTGCCCTGGGAACGGGTCTTCATGTGCGGCGAGTGGCAGTTCTCGCGCACCCTGGCCTACGCCTTCGGCAGCTACCACCGCCTGTTCGGCACCTGCAAGATGATCGGCAAGCTAGAAGCCATCACCGGCGCCGCGGCCCTGGTGGCCGACTACAACGGCGTCTCCCATGCCGACCACGTCCGCAAGAAGCTGGCCTGGATGGCCATGATCACCCACATGGTGGCCGAGCTGGGCAAGGCCGCCTGCCTCGACCCGGTCAAGGAGTTCGGCATGGACGTGGCCATGCCCAACCCCATGTCCATCAACGCTGCCAAGTTCACCTTCGCCAGCAACTTCCACCAGATGTGCCAGCACCTGCAGGACATCGCCGGCGGCCTCTGCACCACCGTACCGGCCTACCGCGACTGGCAGAACAGCGACATCCAGCCCTACATCGAGAAGTACCTCAGCGCCGTGGACGGGGTGCCCACCGAGCACCGCCTGCGCCTCATGCGCCTGATCAAGGACGTGACCTGCAACTACTGGCAGATCGACACCATCCACGGCGAAGGCTCCATGGCCGCCCAACAGATGCACCTGTACGGAAGCGCCGACTGGAACAAACTCAAGGCCGCCGCCAAGCGCGCCGCGCACATCGACGGCTGGCAGGACGATCCCACCTACGGCCGCCTGGTGAGCGCCGAGGATGTGCCCATGCCGCCCGTGGACGAAAGCTATGTCAGCTTTCCCAAAGCATTGAAGTAGGCCACCTCCGGCCGCCCGGGATCCGCCGGCCATTACGCGCGGCGGATCACCCCGGCCAGCTTTCCAAGAATCTCCACATGTGACTGATATATTGCTGTTTACCTGTTTTCGTGTAAGTATGGCTGTCGGACACTAGGGCTAATAATCTTGAACCAATGCTGCGGGAGCTGTTAGCAAGTGCCGACAAGGCGCGCCCCTGTTGCAAGCTTTGGCCTGTTCAACAAAAATGAAGCATTATATTTCCAAGTTGGAAAAAATGGAAGAGGATGTCATGAGTATAAGCAAGGTTATAAAGAAATATAAATTTTGCGAACAGCCGAATGATTTTCAATTTTGGCAATCAAAAACATATGAAGAGCGCCTCGACGCCTTAGAGCAAATTCGAAAAGAATATAATTTATGGAGATATAATGCTGAGCAAGGATTTCAAAGAGTTTATCGAATTGTTAAACGGGCATAACGTCAGATATTTGGTGGTTGGCGGTTACGCCGTGGCATTTCACGGTTATCCGCGTTATACCAAAGATCTTGATGTATGGATTGAGCTCTCACCGGAAAATGCCGATAAGCTTATTAAGGCGCTCGAAGAATTTGGTTTTGGATCATTGGGGCTCAACCCCGAAGATTTCCTTGAAAGCGACCAGATTATCCAACTTGGTTATCCTCCGAACAGAATCGATATTTTGACGTCCTTAAAAGAAATAAAATTTGAGGACTGCTATAAAGCAAGGGTTGAGGTTGATATCAAAGGTCTCAAAATAAATTTTATTGATCTTCAAAATCTGAAGCATAATAAACGGGCTACTGGTCGTCCGCAAGACTTGGCCGATGCGGAAAATTTAGAATAATTTAACTGAACGACCAACATGTCGCTGGTCGGGACGGCGAGGATCATTACCCCCCACAGCTCGTCATCAGGCTTTGAGAGTGATACCCAGAACCAGATCATATCTTGCTACATGGATAAGAATGGAAAGAACAACGCATGGGTCAAACTTGTAAGGCGTTGCCAGGACGATTACCCACAGAAATCGGAAAGACTACATAAAAGTCGGCTATGCTTGAAAAGAAAGGACCTCATGGATAGACAGGACAGGATCGGGCAGTTGCAACGCAACATAGAGGATGAAGGACTGGGCTGCGCGCTGCTATTCTACTCAAGGGATATTTATTACTACACCGGGACCGCTCAACCATCATTTCTGCTTCTTTTACCAGACCAATATTTTCTGTTCGTCAGAAGCGGATATGATTTCGCAGTAAAAGACGTATTTATCAGCACTGAACAGATTTACGAAGAACGCCGCCTCGAAACCATCTATGCGAAAATCTGTTCTGGTTTGAAAAACAGGGAGATCGCGACGGAACTGGATATCCTCCCGACAAAGCAGTATTTCGGGTACAAGAAAATCTTTGACGGATGGGAGTTTTCGGATATTTCGCCGATGGTTCTCGAACAGCGAATGACAAAAGATCCGTATGAAATTGAACAGATCAGAAAAGCCTGCACGGCTATTGACGCCGGACACAGGGCGGTGCTTTCCACGTTGCGGGAGGGGGTCACAGAACTCGAGCTGGCCGCCGCCGTCGAAAATGCTCACAGGCTTGCCGGGCATGAAGGGGTCTTTTTTATGAGGCTTCCTGATTTTTTCATGAGTCGAGGCCCGATCGGATCGGGCTCGAACCTGAAGAAATTCAGTGGCGTTGTTTATTCCATCACCGGCGCAGGGCTCAGTCCGTCCGTTCCTGTGGGGCCTTCAATGAGAAGGATCGAAGCCGGGGATATGGCAGTGGTCGATATCCCTACGTTCGTAAATGGATACCATGCCGATCAGACCAGAACCTATTTAGTTGGCCGATGCGGCCCAAGGCTCAGGGATAGATATGAAAGATTGAAGGAGATTCATGAATCCGTCATCGAAGGCATCCGTCCCGGAATGAGCGGGGATGATATTTACCGCACAGCTGTGGAGAAGGCCGAAAAACTGAAGGTCTCTGCCCAATTCCTGAGCTTCGGAAATGGAAAACGAAGTCATATGATCGGTCACGGACTCGGGCTGGAAATCAACGAGCCTCCGATCATTTCCGCCGGCAGCAACGCAAAGATCCTGGAAAATTACGTGTTGGGTATCGAGATGCACCTGTTGGATGAACAGGCAGGCGCCATGAAACTGGAGGATACGGTACTGGTCGGAAGGCACGGGAATGAGATTCTCACAATAAGTGCCAGGGAGCTTGGCGAAGTCTTCTAAAAGCCAGTCGTGCAGCAGGGGAAACGAACGTTGTCCGAAAACCTTACTGAAATCGACAACGACCTGAAAGGAGAAGCTGGATGCCGAAAGTATTATCGGAGATAAAATAAGATATTGCCGTTCTGGCACTGAACAACGGAACAAGCAATTCAATCGATGCCGATCTGGTCAGAGATTTGTCTTTGGACTGATCGATGAAATTTTTCCGACCGACACGGTGGTTCGGAAGGCATGGGAAAAAGCAGCCGGCTTGTCCGCATCCGGGACTCAGGCGTTTTCAGCGATCAAATCCTCGCGTACCGAGGCAATAAGGGAAAAATATGAAAAGAATGATATATCCCGGAATGAGATTTTCCTGGATTGCTGGTTCAGTGAGTCGACCCAGAGAATACTGAAAGATGCATCTCAGAAATTCTGACAAAAGAAAGGGGTATGAACATGTTCAGCACAGAGTTTTTGCTGACTTCACTGGTGGTCGTTTTAATACCCGGTACGGGTGTGATTTATACGGTTTCCACCGGTCTTTTCAGCGGTCGGCGCTCGAGCATCGCCGCCGCATTCGGGTGCACGACCGGCATTCTCCCCCATTTGACTGCAAGTATTCTGGGACTGTCCGCCATACTTCACATGAGCGCTTTGGCCTTTCAAGTCGTTAAATATGCGGGCGTGGCCTATCTCATGTATCTGTCCTGGTCCATGTGGCGTGAAACGGGGTCGCTGCACGTCAATTCTCCCGAATCGACCAGAACCCTGTGGCAAATCGTCGTAAAGGGGTTCTTGATCAATATCCTCAACCCGAAATTATCCATATTTTTCCTGGCGTTCCTACCGCTGTTCGTCTCACCGGATGTATCATCCCCCATGATCCAGATGTTGATCCTGAGTGCCGCATTCATGGCGATGACCCTGATCGTCTTTATTCTGTACGGACTTTCGGCCCATTATGTCCGCACCTATATCGTTAACTCCACGAAAGTCACCACTTGGCTGCAAAGATCGTTTGCCGCCATTTTCGCGGCCCTGGGCGTAAAACTGGCCCTGACAGAGCAATAGAAACAAGAGCGACATGTAACCCCCCATTGCGCAGGTTCTTGATGAAAATCTCACTCATTTTGGCCCATCCGGATCCAGGCAGTTTCAACGCAGCCATTGCCAGAAGCTGCCGCGATGTCCTCGCGGCAAATGGGCACACCGTCTTTTTTCACGATCTGTACGCAGAGAAATTCGACCCCATCCTGCCGCCGGATGAAATCCCGCGAGCTGCTCAACTCCCGGCGGAAATCCAACTGCATTGCGACGAGATCGCGACGGCAGACGGCATCATCATCGTGCATCCCAATTGGTGGGGGCAGCCCCCCGCGATTTTAAAAGGTTGGATCGATCGGGTGATCCGGCCCGGTGTGGCCTATGCGTTCCTCGAAGGCGACGCCGGCGAGGGCGTACCCGTTGGATTGCTCCGGGCAACGTCCGCCCTGGTGTTCAACACCGCCAATACCCAATCCACCCGGGAGCGCGAGGTGTTCAAAGATCCGCTCGAAACCATCTGGCGGAACTGCATTTTCGGTCTTTGCGGCGTTTCGGAGTTTTTCAGAAGAACGTTCAGTATCGTCGTGATAAGCAGTGAACGACAACGAACTGCCTGGCTCTGCGAGGTCGAGGAAATTTTACAACGATATTATCCAGCGGAGCTCGGTAGGGAAGTCGGCGAACGTTGACGACGATTGGGAATATTGTAGGAGACCCAGTGGCACCGGGATGGTTGGTTGAAACTGGATGGCGAAAGCCAGGCGTTGGGAGGGAACGGTGGACGAGTGTGTTTTTTGCAAGATTGTCAAGGGGGAGGTGCCGGCCAACATCGTCTATGAGGACGATCTGACGCTGGCGTTCATGGACATCGGCCAAGTCAATCCCGGGCACACCATCGTGGCCCTGAAATCCCACGTTGCCCATATCTATGATATAGACGACGCCCAGGCGGCTGCCGTCTTCATCACAGCGACGCGCATCTCCCAGGCGCTGAAAAAGGCCATGCAGCCCGCCGGGATGAGTCTGCTGCAGGCCAACGAGGCGGCCGGGTGGCAGACGGTGTTCCATTTTCACGTCCATGTCCTGCCGCGGCATGCGGACGACGGCGTGGGGCTCACCTGGCCGGCCAAACATCCGCCCCGGGTGGAGCTGGCCGGCTATGCCGCCCGAATCCGGACGGCGCTCGGGGAGGAATAGGCGGGCCGACCTCCCAACAGGCCGCTCAGGGTTGGCCAGGGAGACGCTTCGGGGATCAGGGGGGCGCGGATGGCGCCGGATATCGTTTTTCAGACGCGCGGATTGACCAAGGTGTACGACATGGGCGAGGTGCGCGTGCACGCCCTGCGGGGGATCGATCTCGATCTTTATGCGGGCGAGCTGGTCGTGCTACTGGGCGCCTCAGGGAGCGGCAAGTCCACGCTCGTCAACATTCTCGGCGGACTCGACACCGCCACCGGGGGTGAGGTGTTCTACCAGGGGCGGAATCTGACCCAGGCGGGGGAGCGCGAGCTGACCGAATACCGGCGCCATCACGTGGGGTTCGTGTTCCAGTTCTACAACCTGATTCCGAGTCTGACCGCACGGGAGAACGTGGCCATCGTCACCGAAATCGCCCGCAACCCCATGACGCCCGAAGCGGCCCTGGAGCTGGTGGGGCTCGGCGATCGCAAGGATCATTTCCCCGCCCAGTTGTCCGGTGGCCAGCAACAACGCGTGGCCATCGCCCGCGCCATCGCCAAGCAGCCGAGCGTGCTCCTGTGCGATGAGCCCACGGGGGCCCTGGATTCCAAGACCGGCGTGGTCGTGCTCGAAGCGCTCGAACGGGTCAATCGCGAGCTGGGCGCCACCACGGTGGTTATCACCCACAATGCGGTGCAGGCGGAGATGGCGGAGCGGGTCGTTTATTTGAGCGACGGCCGGGTGACCGGCATCCGCCGCAATGCCCATAAAAAGGCCGCCCGCGAGCTTTCCTGGTAGTCCCATGAGAGCAATCGACCGTAAAATGGCGCGCGATCTGTGGGGGATGCGCGGGCAGGCCCTGGCGATCGTATTCGTCTTTCTCAGCGGCGTGGCCGCGTACGTCTCCATGACCAGCGTGATGGATGCCCTTCAGCGGACATTGGGCAACTACTACGCGGACTACCGCTTCGCGGACGGATTCGCCACGGTGCGCCGGGCGCCGGAGCGGCTGCTCGAGCGCATCCGCGAGACGCCGGGCATCAACAGCGTGATGACGCGGGTGGCGGCCGGCATGAATCTGTCGGTTCCCGGTTTCGAGGAGCCGGTATCCGGCCTGATGGTATCGATCCCCGAGGGACGCCAGCCCGATCTGAACCGGCTGTTCGTCCGCGAAGGCCGGCTGGTGGAGCACGGCCGGGAGGACGAGGTGGTGCTCAACGAGCCCTTTGCCCAGTCCCACGACCTTCACCCTGGGGACCGCATCACCGCGATCCTGAAAGGCCGTTACCGGGCCTTGCGGGTGGTGGGCATCGCACTCTCGCCCGAGTTTCTCATGCAGATCCAACCCGGTTCGGTCTTTCCCGACCCCCGGCGCTACGGCGTTATGTGGATGGGACGCACCGCCCTCGAGGCCGCCTTCGACATGGACGGGGCTTTCAACGAACTCGCCTTTACTCTGGCCCCCGGCGCCGACCTGGACGATGTCCTCACCCGACTGGACCTACTCCTGAAACCCTACGGCGGGCAGGGGGCCTATGGGAGGAAAGACCAGCCTTCGCATTTCTTCATCACCGAAGAGTTCCGCCAGCTTCAGGGCACGGCTACGGTTCTGCCCCTGGTTTTTCTAACGGTGGCCGCCTTCTTGCTCAACATCGTGGTCGCCCGGCTCATCAGCCTGCAGCGCGAACAAATCGCCGTGCTCAAGGCTTTTGGATACACTAATTGGGACGTGGGGCTTCATTATGCCAAGCTGGTTCTCGTAATCGCCGCGGCCGGGGCGGCGGCCGGGACCGTTCTGGGTTTATGGATGGGACAGGGGCTGGGGCGGCTTTATCTGGAGTATTACCGCTTTCCTTACCTGCACTACTCCCTGCGTCCGGCTGTGGTGGCCACAGCCGTTGGCCTGACCCTATCCGCTTCGCTGATCGGTGTGGTGCAGGCCGTACGCCGGGCGGTGATGCTGCCGCCTGCCGAGGCCATGCGGCCCGCGCCGCCGCCCAGCTACCGACCGACAATGGTAGAGCGCTTAGGGCTGCAGCGCCTTTTCGATCAACCGACCCGGATGATCCTGCGCAGTCTGGAACGCCGGCCCCTCAAGGCACTGCTGACCATCCTGGGCATATCGAGCTCCTGCGCCATTCTCATCATGGGGTTGTTCTTCAGCGATTCTTTCGACTATGTGATTCGTGTGCAGTTCGGCATCGCCCAGCGCGAAGATCTGACGGTCACCTTCACCGAGCCCACCTCCACGGCGGCCCTACACGAACTGGCGCGTTTGCCTGGCGTTCTCTATGCCGAGCCATTCCGCACGGTGCCGGTCCGTCTGCGCCATGGGCACCGGAGCTACCAGACAGGCATCGAAGGGATTTTTCCGGCGCCCTACCTGCGCCGTCTTACCGACATCCACCTGCACCCTGTTGATGTCCCTGCGGAAGGTCTCGTCCTTACCCAGCGGTTGGCCGAAATCCTCAATGTCCGGCCCGGCGACGAGGTCGTCGTGGAGGTGCAGGAGGGCAGCCGCTTGACCCGCAGCGTGCCGGTGGCCCGGCTGACCCGCCAGTTCATTGGTTTGGCCGCGTACATGGATGTGGGCGCACTCAACCGGCTCACCGGCGTGGGCCAGGCCTATTCCGGAGTTTTCCTGATGGTCGACAAAGCGCGGGAAAGAGCGCTCGAACGCCTTCTCACCGATCGTCCGCGCGTGGCCGCCATCGCATCCCAGGAGCGGGCGATCGAGGCGTTTCGGGAGACGTCCGCCAAGACCATGCTGATCTACACCTTCATCCTGAGCCTGTTCGCCGGCGTGATCGCCTTCGGCGTGGTCTATAACAGCGCCCGCATCTCGCTGTCCGAGCGGGATCGTGAGCTGGCGAGCCTCCGGGTACTCGGCCTGACCCGAGGCGAAGTGGCTTACATTCTCTTGGGCGAACTGGCCGTACTGACCCTGCTGGCCATCCCGCTCGGATTTTTGTTGGGCGCCGGCGCCAGCGCCGCCGTGGTCAAAGCGCTGCAAACGGACATGTATCAGTTGCCGTTTGTCCTGAGTCAGCATACACTGGCCCTGGCGGCGGTCGTCGTATTGGCGGCCGCGGTCGTTTCCGCCCTGATTGTCAACCACAGATTGAACCGGCTGGATCTGATCGGTGTCCTGAAAACGAGAGAGTAGATGAGCAGACAAATCCGCAAACGACTTGTACTGGTTGCCTTGGGCGCGCTGGTGGCCGCCGCCGTGGTGTACAGTTTTCTGCCGACGGCAACGCCGGCGCGCGTCGCCACGGTCCAGCGGGCCCCGCTGAGGGTGGTCATCGAGGAGGAGGGGGAAACGCGCGTGGAAGACAACTATGTCATCTCTTCACCGGTCGCCGGATTCATCCGGCGCATCGATTGGGATGCGGGCGACGCGGTCCGTCAGGGACAGCCGCTGGTACAGGTCGAGGCGCCCCGCGCCCTGATTCTGGATGTCCGTGCACGTGAAGAGGCCCAGGCCCGGGTCAGGGCCGCCGAAAGCACCCTGCAGCGCTCCCGTGAGCAGGCGCAGGCGGCACAGGCGGCCGCCCGACTGGCAACGCGGGATCTGGCGCGGACCGAGACACTGTTTCAGAGCGATATCGCCACTCGGCAGATGCTGGATATGGCCCGGACGGATGCCGACCAGGCCGATGCGAACCTCGAAGCGGCCCGAGCCCTGGTGGCTGCCGCAGACGCCGATCTTTCCGCTGCGCGCGCGGCGTTGCTGAGCGGTTCGGACGGCAGTTCCGGGCAACCGGTGCGGGAAGTGCTGCGCTCTCCCGTCGCCGGCCGCGTCCTGGCCGTCCATCGAAGAAGCGAGGGGTTCGTGAATGCGGGCGAACCGCTGATGGAGGTCGGAGATCCGGGACGCCTCGAGGTGTGGACGGACGTCCTTTCTCAGGATGCCGTGCGCATCAAGCCCGGTGCGCGCGTGTTGTTCGACCAGTGGGGCGGCGATGCGCCGCTGGAGGGTATCGTCCGGCGCGTGGAACCCTACGGTTTTACGAAAGTGTCCGCACTCGGGGTGGAAGAGCAGCGCGTGCAGGTGGTGGCAAATTTCGTTTCGCCGCCTGAGCTGTGGTCCCATCTCGGCTCAGGATACCGGGTGCTGTCCCGTTTCGTGATCTGGGAAGCGGATCGGGTCCTCCAGGCGCCCGCCGGCGCGCTTTTCCGCACGCGGGACGGCTGGGCGGCATTCGTGGTCGAAGACCGCCGGGCGGTCCGCAGAACCGTGAGACTAGGCCAGCGGGCGGGTCTCTCCGCGCAGGTGCTCGGCGGGCTCGAAGAGGGCGATGTCGTCATCGTGCACCCGGAAGCCGCTATCCAGGAGGGGATTCGCATCAGCGCGCAGACGGATTGAACCGGCGTTTCGGGGGTTGGCGTTGCGGTTCGGACCACCCGAATAGATTGTAATAATGCGCCAAGTAAAATAAAATTGCTCCCACTGATCCGGTTTGCACTCGTGCGGTTGAACGACAATTACCCATAAGCGAGCGGTGGGCAATCCCTCAGGAAAGTGGAATGGACCGATTTATATGGCACTGTTTTTGAGCCTCTGGATCAAGCTGTTTTTCGTCCTGACGCCCTTTTTCGCGCTCACCATGTTCCTCAGCCTGACCGAGGACTATGAGGAGCCAAGGCGTCGAAAGCTGGCCGTGACCGCCACAGTGGCCGTTGCGGTCATATGCCTCGTCCTCTTTTTCGCCGGCCGGCAGATTTTTTCACTGTTCGGCATCACGCTGGATGCCTTTCGCATCGGCGCCGGGGTGCTGCTTTTGCTTTCCGGAATCGGCCTCGTTCAAGGCAAAACCCCGGCTTCCAAGACGACACCCGACGGGGACGTAACCGTGGTGCCGCTGGCCATCCCGATCATCGTTGGACCGGCCACCACGGGCACACTGCTCGTCATGGGCGCGGAGCTGCCGGAACTGGCCGAAAAGGTCGTGGGGGTCCTGGCCCTGCTGGCCTCGGTGGCCTGCATCGGCGCGGTGCTGCTCTCCGGTTCCATGATCCAGCGCGGTCTTGGCATCAGAGGCATCGCCATCCTCAGCAAATTGACCGGCTTGGTGCTGTCGGCCCTGGCGGCCCAGATGATCATGGCCGGCATCCAGGGCTTTCTGGGTATCGGCGGGTGAGAGCCGGTCGTTCGGGAAGGCGCAGGCACACCTTAAAAACAATAACCGGGGAGGCGGGAGCATGAATCAAGCCCTTTTGATCATCGACATCCAGAACGACTATTTTCCCGGCGGCGCCATGGAACTGGTCGGCAGCCGGGAGGCCGGGGATCAGGCCGGCCAACTGCTGAACGCCTTTCGAAGCCAATCCCTGCCGGTCGTTCACATCCGGCATATCTCCACGCGGCCGGGAGCCGCCTTTTTCCTGCCGGATACCCCTGGGGTCGATATTCACGACTGCGTGGCACCCGCCGCCTGCGAACCCGTTTTCCAGAAGAAATATCCCAACTGCTTTCGGGGAACGCCGCTGCTGGATCATCTGCGCGATCGTCGGATCGACCGGCTCGTGATCGCCGGAATGATGACTCACATGTGCGTCGACACGACCGTGCGCGCTGCCTTCGACTTCGGCTTTCAGTGCCTGCTGGCCCATGACGCCTGCGCGGCGAGGGATCTGGCCTTCGGAGATAAAAGCGTCCCGGCCGAAGCGGTGCAGGCAGGGTTTCTGGCCGCGCTGAACGGTCTGTTCGCCAAGGTGCTGTCCGTGGATGATATTTGCGCAAGGCTTTAGGGTGTGTCTGGGGAACCGACGCTCAAACGCGCCCCAGAATGACCCGGTGAAGGTGATGGACCATCGTCTTCTTAACGGTTTGATGATTCGTTTGACCTCCTGGTCCCTGGCCGTGATGCTTTGGGTCACGCCGTCCTGGGCCGACGAAGGGGATCTCTTCTCTTTCCCGCAGTTCAAGTCCCGATTCGAAAGTGCCTTTGCCCAAATGGACGAACCGGCCATGGCGCGGCTGGTCCAGGACCATCCGGAACTGGTGCGGCCTCTGGTCGAGGCCTTTTTGACTCAAGTTTCCCAAGCGGCCGTCGCTTTGCGCGCGGCGGATGCCGAATCGGCGTTTGCCCTCGCGATGTCGGCCGCCGGACTCGCCGAAGCGTTGCTCGGCGATCCCTTCCCCCTGGCGCAGGTGGGGCGGCACCGCGCCTGGCGTCTTGACCACCATGAACGCAAAATCGAGGCCGACGCCCGGCTGAAGGCCGCCATGGCGGCTTTCGGCGAGGGACGCTACGGCGATGTAGGTGCGCCCGGGCATGCCGCCATGGAAGTCTTCGTTCGGCTCGGGGATGTTACCGGTCAGGGCCGCGCACTGCACTACCTGGGGCAAGCGGGCCGGCGCCTGGCCGACTATGCCCAGGCTCTGGCGCTGCACGAACGCGCCCTGGCCATGGGACGGCTTGCGGCGGACCGCCTCCTCGAAGGGCAGGCCCTTATCGATATCGGCGATGTGCACGAGCGCCGGAAAGCGTTCACAAATGCCCGCGAAGCCTATCTCGAGGCCCTACGGGTATTGCACCTTCCTGCCTTCTGGCCTGAGGCTGCCCGGGCCCAGCGGCAGTTGGGAGACGTGTACGTGGCCACGGGGGACTACGAGCACGCTTATGCGGCCTATCAACAGGCGCTCGTTCATGCCGAAAAGGCCCGCGATGCGGCCGGCATGGCCGAATTCAACGATTACCTGGGCTTTTGTCACCGGATGCTGGGCGACTACCCGGCGGCCATGGGCTATCATCGCACAGCCCTGGCACGCGCCGAAGGGATTGAAGCGGCCGAGGACCGGTCTCGCGCCCGTGCGCGGTCGTACAATCACCTGGGGATCTGCACGGCCAAACTGGCTGCGGCGAATGCGGCCGAAGGCGCGCGGGAACGGGCCGCCGACCGCTATCTTGAAGCAATCTCCCACGAAGAGAAGGCGCTGGGTTTCGCAACGGAGGCGAAGGATCGCTGGCGCCAGGGGTATGTGTTGCGCGCGCTTTCCGGCATGCATCGCGAGCGCGGCGCATTGCTGGCCGGCCGGGAGGCCGTTGCGGCGTTGGAGCAGTCCCTGGTGCGGGCCGACGAGGCCTTTGCGCTGGGTGTCGCCATGCAGGAAATGGAGTGGCAGGGGCTCGCCCTGCACAACCGCGGGCTGGCCCTGGCCCTGCTGGGGCGCGAGCAGGAGGGCCTCGCAGCGTTCCAGGAGGCGCTCGACCTCTGGCAACAGATCGGGGATTTGCAGTCGGCGGGATATGCGCACCGGTTCGTGGCGCGGCGGTTTCACGAAGCCGCCGGGCGGCTGGCAACGGCCGAGGCGGCATACGACCAGGCCCTGGGCGCATTTGAAAAAATCGGTGACGTGGAATCCCAGGCCTTCACTGCCATGGACAAGGCGCGCGTGGCATCGCGGCAGGGACGGCCGGAGCAGGCCGCCGATCTTTACGAGGCGGCCATCGCCCGCTTGGAAGCCGTGCGCGCCAAGGCGGGTTTCCCGGAGTTTCGCAAGGCCTTCATGGGCAAAGTGTACGACCGGTATGAAGAGGCCGCGTGCTTCGCGCTTTCGCAAGGGATGGACGAGCGCGCCCTGGGCTACGTGGAGCGCATGAAGGCGCGCACTTTCCTGGATCAATTGACCGAGGCGCGCGTGGGCTTGCACAAGGGGATCGATCCGGCGCTCAAGGCCCAAAGGGACGGAGTGGAGGCCGACCTCGCCGGGGCAACCGACGAGATCGCGGCCGAGTACCGCAAGCCGTCGCCCGACCCGAAGGCCCTGGCCGCTATCCAGGCGCGCATGACCCGCCTGTCGACTGAGCTGGATCGGATCAGGAAGCAGATTCGCCTGCACAATCCCCGCTACGCATCGGTGGAATACCCCCAACCGGTGACCGTGGCCGAACTGCAGGGCCGGGTGCTCTCCCGCGACGAGGTGCTCATCGAATATTTCGTCGGCACCCGCGAGGTTTACTGCTTCGTGGTCACCCGCGAGGTCTTCAAAGCGGTCCGGCTGGCCGGGGATGCGCCGGCCCTGCAAGACCAAGTGGCGGCCCTGGCCGACAATCTCAATGCCGGATTGGGTAGGGGGGAAGGGTATGACCGGCCCGCCGCCGGCGAGCTTTACGATATCCTGTTAAAGCCATTTGAGAACGAGATGGCGGATCGAACCCTGGTCATTGTTCCGGACGGCCTGTTGGCGCTCTTACCCTTCGAGGCGCTGGTCGTCCGGGAAGAGGGCCGTCGATCCTATCTTTTCGAACGGCACGCCATCAAGTACGTGCCGTCGGCCACCATCATGGCCCTGTTGCGCAACGAAGCCGGGGCATCGGCGAAAGAGGGCTTTATCGGGTTCGGCGATCCGGTGTATGATTACAGCAGTTACACCGCGGGTCGGCCGGAGGGCGAGGCCGAGCTGACCGGACGCGGGGCCCTGCCCGGCGCTTTCAAGACCCGCTATGCGGCTCTGGGCGGACGGTTGAGCCGTCTCGAAGGCAGCGGCGAGGAGGTGCGGGCCATCGAGCGCCTGTTCCGGGAAAAGAGTGGCGGAAAGGCCCTGCTGCGCGAACAGGCGCGCGAGGAGATCGCCAAAGGGGCCGGCATGGACCAGTATGGCTACATCCACTTTTCCATGCACGGCATCGTTTCCCCGGGGTTGCAGGCCATCGCCTTCAGCCAGATTCCGGGAACCGGCGAGGACGGCCTGCTCACCATGGGGGAAATGATGAATCTGCGTTTCGACGCGTGTCTCGTGGTGCTGTCGGCCTGCCGGACCGGACTCGGCAAGGTGGAACGCGGCGAGGGAGTCACGGGGCTCACCCGAGCCGTCCTCTATGCCGGCAGCCCGGCCGCGGTGGTCAGTCTGTGGAGCGTGGACGACACCGCCACCCGGGAGTTGATGACGCGCTTTTACGAAGGTATGATCGTCAAGGGCGAGGATAAGAGCGAAGCCCTCCGTGCCGCCAAGGGCGAGATGCTCAAGTCCCGTTACCGCCATCCCTATTTCTGGGCGGCTTTCGTCATGTACGGCGAATAGCGGGAAAACAGACCCATTGCGATGTGAAAGGAGCAACGCATGCAGAAGCAACGCGACAAGAAGAAATTGATACCCACATTGCTGGCCACGGTTTACACCCTCCCAGCCCTGGCCGGGGCCGACGACCAGATGACCCGTGCCCCCCAACCGGCCCAGGAAAAGCCCAAACCCACCGTTTCCGCGGAGGCGGTACAGCAGGAGGTGATTCAACTCCTGCGCCAGGGGGAGACCGACCGGGTCACCCTCAATATCGCCGGGCAGCCGGGTGTCTATTTTCGACTGCTCTACAGCACGACGGGCGACCCGGACAGCTACACCCTGGTACCCGAAGGCCAGGGGCAGATCGGCGAAAATGGGATGGGATCGATCGGCTTCGAGCTCAAAAAGCTGGGCAAAGAGGAGGTCTACCTCAAGGTAACGACCTCGGACACGGCCGATTTCGCCGACACGCGCGTCACGCCTAAGCCCGTGATTCTCGAGGTGGAGCAGGTCGAGGTCAAGACGCGCGATTCGATCCTCGACAGGAAACGTTACGAAATCCGAACCCCCAGCGCCGTTGCCGGCGTGCGCGGTTAAAACCAGCGGTTCCGGAAGACATTTCAATGAACAGCGACCACTGGAGCATCCCCATCGTCGGGGCACGGCCGGGAGGCGGGGGAAACGGTGCCGGGGCGGATCGGCGAGCGACCGCGTCCCGGCGACTGGGGGGCTCGGCCGACATCACCCTGGTCAACATGAACCTGCTCTACATCCGCCTCGAAGACCGGATCGACTACGAGACCCATCCGCCGTTGGGGCTCCTGTACCTGGTCTCGGTGCTCGAGCAGAAGGGGTTCCGGGTCGATCTGGTCGACTACCAGCTCCTGCCCCGCACGCGGCCCGGCGCAGATCCCTTCGATCTGGACACGGCCCTCGACCACCTGGGCGAAACCGCTGCGGTGGTGGGCTTTTCCTGCATGGCCAACCTGCTGCCCTTCACCCTCCTCGTGGCCGAGCAGTTGAAGCGGCGCCATCCGGAGAAGACCCTGCTGCTGGGCGGTGTAGGACCGTTCGGAGTCGAAACGCCGATCCTGCAACGTTTCGACTGGATCGACATGATCGTCCAGGGCGAAGCTGAACACACACTGCCGTGGCTCCTGCCGGCCCTGCGCGACCCTGCCCAAATCGGCAGCGTGCCGGGCATCTTCTACCGAGGCGTCGACGGCGCGGTGCAATACTCCGGAAAGGCCGAGCGGATCTTCGATCTGGACGGCGTGCCGCTGCCCGCCTATCATCGTCTCGACACCTCCGCCTACGACGCCTTCGGCCTCGTCTCTTCCCGGGGATGCCCCTATGCCTGCCGATTTTGCAGCGTCGCCCCCATCTGGGATCGCCGCACCACTTACCGAAGCCACGAGAACATCATCGCCGAGATCCGGCTGCTGCACGACACCTACGGCGTGAAAACCGTTCTCTTCCAGGACGAATTCTTTTACTCCGGCGAAGCGAAGATCATGGATTTTTGCGACCGTTTGGTCCAATCCGGGCTTCCGGTGCGCTGGAAATGCTACGGCCGGGTGAACCTGGTCACCGAGCGCGCCATGCGGCGCATGGCCGAGACCGGATGCCTCCAGCTGCGCTTCGGCATCGAGTCGGGTTCGGACCGGGTGCTCGAGCGCGTGGTCAAGGGATTTCGCTTCCGCGACGCTCTGGCAGCCGTGACCTTGGCCCTGCGGATCTTCGAGTCGGTGGAGACCTTTTTTATATGGGGTTTTCCCTTCGAGGAGATGGAAGACTTCTACCAGACCGCCCTGCAAATGGCGCGCTTCCGCCAGATGGGGATAACGGTGCTGCCGTCGCTGCTCTCCATGCTGCCCCAGACCGACATCTATCGCGAGTACCGCCAGGGCGCTTATGGAGGGATGTTGGCCCTGGTGCCCGAGCTCTTGCCCATTTACGTGGTGACGGGACACGAGATCGTGGGCACATGGAACTCGGTGCCCGACCGCTACCGTGCCTTATACGACTTCGTCGGTCGCCATCCGCAGGTCTTCCCCGGCTTTTATCTTTTCGAGCCGGAAACCAACGTGTTTCCCAAACACCAAGCCTTGCGGGAGATGGGCTTCGCATGACCGATCGATCGAAACGCGTCGCCGTGTTGGGCGGGAGCGGCTTTATCGGCCACGCGGTCGTGGAGGCCTTGCTGGACAAGGGCTGCCGCGTCTTGACGGTCAACCGCGGCGTGACGCCGGTGCGCTATTCCATGCCTGTCGAGCGGTTCGCAGCCGACCGCCGGTGCCCGGACGACTATGCACGAGTCCTGGCCGGCCTCGACGTCGAGGCCGTCGTGGATGTGACGGCCTACCATGCCGAAGAGACCCGGTCCGTGGTGGCATCTTTTGCCGGCCGTATCGAGCGCCTGGTCCACATCAGCACCTTGAGCGTCTATCGCTGGCCGTTGCCCTGTCCCGTCCAGGAAGGTGCACCGCTCGAGGACGATCCCCGGCGTGACTACGGCTACGGCAAGGCGGCCTGCGAGCGCCTGCTCTTTTCCCAACCCACCGAAAGGATGCCCTGGACCGCTTTGCGGCTGCCCGCCGTGTTCGGGCCGGGCGATCCCTATTCCCGCGAAGCTTTTCTGCTGGGCCGGATTCTGCAGGATAACACGATTGTCGTGCCGCCCCGGCCGCACCTGTGTCAGAACCTGTTCGCGGCCGATGCGGCCCGGGCCGTGTGCGCTCTGCTCGAAAGCCCCCTGGCTGTCGGGCGGGTTTACAATGCCGGAGGTACACCCTTTACCCTCGAAGGATACGTGGATCTCATCGCCGGGCTGGCGGGCCGGCCGGCCCGCAAGATGCGCGCTTCCGCACGGGTGCTGGTGCGGGACGGAGCCGATCCGGAGAAGATCCCGTACTACTTCGAAGGCGACGTGGTGCTCGATACCCGCCGCATCCGGGACGAAATCGGGTTCGTGCCGCTATGGCCCATGGAGAAAGCGTTGGCCGCGACCCTGGAAGATATCATGAGACTGCCCGGCGGCATCGATTCGAACGGGTGGGGTCTGCCTTGGGACGCGCCGTTTTCAGCGAGCGGCCGGCCGCCGGTGATGGCCGCCCAAAGGAGCGTGCCGTGACCGTGCAGCGACACGCTTTCAGCATTCAGCTTACCGAACGCTGTAATCTCGCCTGCCGGTATTGCTACGTGCAACGCCGCAGCCATCCCGACCTGGAGGACTGCACATTCGATTTCTGCGAACGGTTCGTCGATTTTGCCCGGCGGCACGCCCATGGGCCGGTCAAGATCACCTTTTTCGGCGGGGAGCCCCTGCTGCGGCCCGACCTGATGCGCCACACCGTGGCCTACGCCAAACGCACGGCGGACGAAGAGGGGGCCCTGCCGATCCGCTACCACCTGGTGACCAACGGCACCCTGCTCGACGACCGTATCGGTGATCTCATCGCCGCAGAGAAGATCGGCCTGGAGGTGAGCCTCGACGGCCCCGAAAGGCTTCACGACGCCAACCGCATCGGTCCGGACGGCGCTCCGAGCTTCCACAGGGTCTACGGCAATCTGCTGCGCTTCGTGGAGCGCCACCCGGGCCATCCGGTGGATATCTTCGGGGTGCTGACCGATCCACGGGCCTTGCCCTGGCTCCAGGCGCTCTGCCGGGCATTGGAGGTGCGTACGCTCACCGTCAATCCCGTGCGTCTTGCGCCGGACGGTCCCCATCGGGACGGCTGCCGGCGAATCGCCAAACAAGCATGGGACCAACGGATCGACCGGCACCGGGAAGCGTTTCTACGGGGCGACCCGGCCGGCGACGACGAGGTCCGGGCGGGGATGGCCGCTCTCGTGGGAAGTGTGTCGGCCACGCCCTGTGGGGCTGGCATCGATGCCACCATCGTTACCCGGAGGGGAGAGATTTATCCCTGTCCCTTTTTCGTGGGCCACCCGGATCAGGTGATCGGCCACATCGACCGTGGCTTCGATCCGGAGCGGGTCAGACCCTTCGAGGTGCGTCAGCGGGCCGCTTTGAAATCCTGCCGAAGCTGCAGGGCGCGGCCGGTCTGCGTCTCGGGGTGTGCCTTCGATGCCTATGAAACCAGCGGCCGGGTCGACGTGCCGGTGCCACAGGCGTGCAAGGAGACCCGCAGGCATGTCCGCCGGCTGGAAGAGACCCTGGTCGGCCTCGCCGCCAGGGCGCCGGAGCGTCTTTTCGAAGCGATCGTCGGCCCACTGCCCGAGGCTTCGCCGGCCGCGGCACCGAAGCCGGCGGCCCCGTTCCCGCGCAGCTTCGTGATCCGTTTGACCGGCCGGTGCAATCTGGCCTGCGACTACTGCTACGAGCGGCGCGATGCGGCGGGTCGGAACGATATGGATCGCGACGCCGCCCAGCGGATCGTTCGTCACATTCTGGCCGGCCAGGAGGCCGAACCGCTCGTGTGCCTCTTCGGGGGCGAGCCGCTGCTCAACTGGAGCATGGCGGAATATTTGATCACCGAGCTGGTGCGCGGCGGAAGGCGGGTCGGGAAACGGCCGGCATTTCACCTGACGACCAACGCGACGCGGGTGACGCCGGCCGTCGCGCGGATGGTCGCGCGCCACGACATCACCGTGCAGGTGAGCGTCGACGGCCCGCCGGAAATCCATGACCGCCATCGTAAGCACGCCGACGGACGCGGCACCTGGGCCGAGATGGTCCGCGGCGTGGAACGACTGAAGGCGGCCCATCCCCAGGCAAAAATCGACGTCCAGGCAGTGGTGACGCCGGGTCCCGTCGATCTCGTCGGCACGGCCCGATATTTGAAATCGATGGGCTTCCGGCGCATCTCCTTTCTTACGGCCGGCTGGGAGACCCACACCGGGTTGAGATGGTCGGAAGAGGCGATCGCCGCCCTGATGCGGGCGAGGGAGGATTTCTTCCCCTTTTTCATCCAATCAGCCCTGGACGGCCGCTCCGACGTGGATACGGGTTTCGCCAGTCTCGTGGCCGCTGAGCCCGACGGCCCGCCGGGGATCTGCGAGTGCGGGTCGGGAGAGGTTTTCATCGATACCGACGGCGGCATTCACCGCTGCCCCCAGATTTTTGCGGCCGGGCGGCCAGCGATCGGACGGTGCGGCCATCCGGACGGGAACGGCGGGATGAGCGACGATCCGGGTCAGCCGATGGCAGACGAAGAGTGCCGCGCCTGCTGGGCCTGGGCCCGCTGCCGCGGCGGCTGCATGGTGCGAAACCAGCGGTGCGCCTGGATGTCGTCCCAAACGCCGCATGGCACGCAGAAGCTGTGGTGCGATCTCATGCGGGCCGAGTTCGCACGGGCCATGCTGGCCTGGCGTATCCTGGCGCACCGGCGGCCCCGTGCCATGGAGCGTCTGAAAGCGTTGTTTGGAGCGTGACCGGATGAACCGTGCACCATTTTTCAAGGGCATCGACGTCGACCTGATGCTTGTCTTTCCGCCGTTCCAGCGGTTGGTGGTCTCCATGGAAAACATCGGCATCGCCTATATCGCGGCGGCGGCCCGCTCGGCGGGCTTTTCGGCCGCCATGATCAATGCGGGCCTTCACGGCCTGGATGCCGGCGATGTGTCGGCACTTCTGGAGCGTTCGCGGTTCCGGGTGCTTGGCATCTCCACCCTCCACTGGACCCTGCCCGCGGCCGTGGCCATCGCACGGGCGGCGAGGGCCTCCCATCCCGACGCGCACATCATTTTCGGGGGGATCGAAGCGGCCCTGGATGCGGAGCGGATATTGCAAGCCTGTCCGTTCGTAAATAGCGTGGGGCTGGGGGAGGGGGAGCGGACCGTTGTCGCGCTCCTGGCCAGACTGGCCGCGGGCGCGGATTGGCGGGCCGTCGAGGGTCTGGCCTTCCGCGACGGCGACGGCGTTCGATATTCGCCCCCGGCCCGGCTCATCGAGCCCCTGGACGACTTGCCGTTTCCCGCTCGGGACGACATGGCCGCGGTACGGGACGGCGGCGGGGCGGCGAGCATGAGTTCGAGTCGGGGCTGTCCCGGGCGGTGCACCTTCTGCTCGGTGCGGGCATTCTATGGCCGCTCCGAGGGTCCTGCCTGGCGCGGGCGGTCGCCCCGCTCGGTGGTCGCCGAGATGCAGGAGCTCTATGAACGCCACGGGACGCGGCTTTTCGCTTTCATCGACGAGACGGTGGTCGGTCCGGGCGAGCAGGGGGCGGCGCGCTTGCAGGAATTGGCCGCGTGCATCCGGGAGGCCGGACTCGCCTGCGAATTTTTCATGACCGTGCGGGCGGACCAGGTCGAACGCTCCCTCTTCAAAGCGTTGCGGGCCGCGGGGCTGCGCAAGGTCGAGATCGGCATCGAGTCCATGTCCCCCTCCCAATTGAAGCGTTATGGGAAAATCGCCGATGTGGCGGACAACCGCGGGGCACTGCGCATCCTGGAAGAGCTGGGTATCGCCGTGGAAATTTTTATGGTGCCCTTCGATCCCGGGCTCACCCCCCAGGAGCTGACGGATAACCTGGCCTTCTACCGGGACCGCTACCAGGGGCGGGCGGGTTACGATGTGTCGCCCTTGAGCATGGGCAATTATCTCTACCCCTATCCCGGCACCGAAACCCGGCGGATTTACAATAGGAACGGATGGCTGGCGGAGGGCGGCGGCCATGCCCGATGCCGCGCCCTGGATCCACGCATGCAGCGGGTCGGGGAGATGATGAACCGGTTGACCGGCGCCGTGGAGCCTGCGTTTCCCATGTCCTACCTGGGATTGGGCAATTTATGGGTCAACGGTGCCAGGCTTCCCGCCCCCGTTTATGAACGGATCGGTGCCATGTGCGCCGAGATCGGTGCGCTCCTGGTGGCCGTGGCCGAGTGGGCCACCGGGGTGACCGGCCGGCCGCTGCCCGTTCCCATCGGCGATGTCGCCGGGTATATTCGCGATCTTCGCCGTTATCTGGCCGAGTTCGGCCGGTTGCAGGACGAGTTGCGCGGCATCGTCGATGCCTGCCACGAGGACGGCGCCGGACCGCGCGTCTCGACGCCTGATATGACGGCCTTCGCGGCCGCCCTGTACGAGTTGGGGAGAGATCGCAAACGGCGGTTCATGGCCCAGATCCAGGGACGGCGGCTGGATGCATACGATATTATTACGGACTTGGTGAACACCCTCACCAGGGAGGACGCGCAGTGAACGGCGATGGCATTGGTGACGGCGATACGTTGGCGGACCTGGTACGCGTTAAAGTCCTCGGCCGTCACTTCGTCTTCCACCCGCAGACATTGCGGCATATGGAATTGGACGGCTCGACATGGCGTCGTCTCGGTGCGCCGGCTACCGACAGGGGGGTTCCGCCGGGACTCGCCGATCTGTTTGTGCCAGGGGAAGCGCTGCCCCGGCCGGTTCCCGAGGCGTCCGGGGACCCGTTTTTTCGGAACCTGATCCTGCAGGTGTGCCATGCCTGCAACCTGCGCTGCCGCTACTGCAACGCGGATTTCGGACGATACGGCGGCGATTTCAGGACGATGTCGGCCCGGTCCGCCCAGAAGGCCGTCGACTTTCTCTTCGATACCAGCCGTTCGAAAACGCTGGCGGTCACCTATTTCGGCGGCGAGCCGTTGCTCAATCTGGAGACGGTCCTCTCTTCAGCGCGCTATGCACGGGCCAGAGCGGCCGCGGAAGATCGGGATGTGGCCCTGCACCTGGTGACCAACGGGGTCCTGCTCACGCCCCAAACCCTTTTCCGGCTCGACGCCTTGGATTTCAGCCTCACGGTGAGCCTGGATGGAACGCCGGCATGCCATGATGCCTGCCGGCCGTTTCCCGATGGCCGCGGCTCCTACCGCATCATCGCCCGCGCTTTGGAAATCGCCGGAGAGCTGCCCATCGGCCGCCGCACGACCGTGCGGGGCACCTTCACCCGGCCCAGTGCCGCATTTTTCCCGCAAGTGAGATGTCTCGTCGAGCGCGGTTTTTCAAAAAACATCGCCTATGAGCCGGTTTTTTTACCTCGCCTGCATCCGCTCGCCCTGCGGTGGCAGGACCTGCCGGCCGTAAAGCGGGCGTACGACGAGCTCGCCCGCTATTATGTCGCCTGTTGGCGCGAGGGGACGCCGTTCTGCCTGTGGGATTTTGACGATGCGATCATTCAGCTTGCCCGGGCCAGGCCACGCCGTGCGCGTTGCGGCGCCGGCGTCACGACCCTGGCGGCGACCGCCGAAGAGGAGTTGTATGCCTGTCACATGTCCACGGGGCTGCCCGGTGCGAAGCTGGGCAATTTACAGCAGGGCTTGATCGCGTCCATCGACAAACCTTGGCATGAGCGCTATCTGCAAGGCAGGTCCGGATGTTCCCACTGCTGGCTGCGCGGAGTGTGCGGCGGGGGCTGCAACACCCACGCGCTGTTTTACAACCGCTCCCTGTCCCGTCCCTACCGGCTGGAGTGCGACCTCATCGTGCACCGTTACCGGCTGGCCCTCTGGATCCTCTCCGAAATCCCGGATCTCAAGCGCCTGATAGCTCCTGACGACAGGGAGGACGGCCATGATGCGGGTCACCTGTTGCCGTCTCCCCTATGGTACCTTCTGGAGAAAGGCTCACCTGCCGGGATTGACCATCCGTCCCATGAACAGAATCGTCCCGCTCGCATGGTCGCGGATCAGGAATAAGAAGGGATGATCCACGCGAAACTCTTCGGGTTGTTCCATGATGCTCTTGGTGACCATCTCCACGGCCGTGACGGCGGCGGCTTCCGTTCCCTCCTCGTTGACCTCCACAAAGGCCTTGTGTTTGATCTGGGCGATGCGGAGCTTGCCTTTGGGCCACCCCATGCCCCTGAAATCGGCAACGGGCATTTTAAACGCCTCGGCGATGCCTATCTGCTGGAAGGGCGGCACCAGGTCATAGCCGGTTTCGAGTTTGAAGCGGGGCAGGTAGACCCTCACCTTCCGGGGGCGGCGGCTGTCCAGGGCCGCCAGCCATTGGTTGAGGTTCGTTTCGTTCGCCTGCACCTCCAGCGCGGTGAGCCCATTCACCTGATTGGGCAGCAGGATCACCATGGAGAGCCGCTCGCCCTGGTACGGCAGGCTGAGCGCCCGGAAATTTTTTTCCACCAACAGCTTGAGGTCGGCGTTGCGCTGCATGAGGGGTACGGTCACCTGCCGGTCGGGCGACACGTTGAAGGGGGCCTCGGCGGTGCGCTCCTTATCGAACGGGAAGGCCCAGAGGCCTTTGAAATAGATGGCGTTGAGGATCACGCAGACCGAATCGGCGTCGAGTTCATCGAGAATCTTATCGATCTTGTGTTCGGTCTTGTTTCGCACCCAGGCGTTGATCGTCTCCAGGTCGCCGGGGAAGATCTCGGCATCGTAATAGTCCTCTAAGAGGGTCTTGTACGCCCGGCTCACATCGTCGCCCGTGAGCACCAACGCGTTGGCGATATTGAGCTTCTGCCCGGCCAGGTCCGAACCGGCGGCCAACCCGTCGTTCAGCAGTTTGAAGGCCGGATGAAGCCGGTCCTGATCGAGATCGAAGTGGAGCGCCCGCTTCATCTCTTCGGCCGTCTTGCCGCGGGCGCCGGCATAGGTCATGGCCATGGCCGCAGAGATGCTGTGGGGTGAGAAGAAAAGGTTGTCTTCCCCGGTCGCCAGCTGCCGGTACAATTGAACCGCGAAGGCGCGGTTGCCTTGGGTCAAAAGGTCTTGCGAGATGGTTTCCGAAGGGGCTGCGCCGCCGGCCGCAGCCAGGGAGACGGCCACGAGAGCGGTCAGCAGAACCATTGAGACGATGGTTGCGTATTTCATTGCGTTTCCTTTTAATTTGAAAGGGTGGCGTCCTGACATCCTGAACCCTGCTCACCGACGCATGCTAATATGGATACACAGTGAAAACAACCGGCTATTTTCCGATCCAGGGATTCAATTGACGCCTATTCCTTAAACCCGGCCCGGGTGGAACAGGTGGCCGATGCCACACGCCAAGCGGTCAAGTGCCGGTAACATGCACGGCGGGCGGCCCAGAAACTCGCTGCGCTCAAACAGTCTGGGCCGCTTTTCCGCCGTTTGCATCAAACCGGCACTACACCGCATGGCTCACGTGGCCCTGGCCACCTGCCCCACCCGGGCCTGCCACAACCGTTGCCATGCGCATTTTCTTCATCCAACAACTCTTGGAAAGCATGCCCTGCAGGGTGAATCACATTCAGATAGAACTGTTGGTGCCGATCGGGACCCGACTTGCGCCGGGGCTGCCTCAAGGTTGATCCGGATGGGGCCGATAGTATTCATCGAAGGAATTCAGTGCTTGATGACGGATTCGTGTTGCTGTATAACCTACTTAAAATTTTATAAAATGTTCGATGTAAAGGGGTTTTTATGTTGGCCTGTTGGAAGACCATATGACTGACATCCGGCATATCCTTTTGGCATGCACTTTCCTGCTGAACCTGTTTATGTGGCCCGTCTGCTCCGGCGCAGACGAGCTTCCCGTCGCCGGGTCGACCGCTCCGACCGCCCTTGACGCCGCACCCTCGCCAGCCCGGCTCGGACAAACCTGGGAGGGGCATCTTTCCAGTCAAAAGGAAGCCTTTATCGAGGTGGTGACAGACCCGGCCAAGTGGCGCATGCTATGGCAGCGCGCCTTCGATGCACCGGCGCCGGAGCTGGATTTCCATCAGCATGTGGTGGCCTGCGTTTTCCTCGGCCACTCGGCGCCCTGGCTGTTCGCCATCGCCTTCGGAGAGCCCCGGGTACATGGCGATCGGGTGGTCATTCCTTATGGGTTGAGCGACCTCGTCCTGGAATTGAACGGGCCGTTCAAAGCGGGCGGGCAGTACCGGATGAAGGTCTTTGAACGCAAGTCCGGGTATGCTTACGTGCTGGAAGAGACGCTCTACAACGACAGGTGACCAGGGGCCGCGAGGCAGCGGAGGAGGAGGCATATGATGGCCAAGGCAGGTCAAGCGCCGCGAGAAGGCGCCACTCAAAAGAGCCTTATCGTCCTGGCGGTACTTTTTCTGTTGATCGGTGGGGCTGTCATGGATCCCATGGCCGGTATCGCCTGTTTCGTATTTGCGGGGGGCGCCGCCCTCATTGCGGTTTTTTCCGGCTCGGGATGGCCGCGGTTGGTGGCGGTGGCCCTGTTGATAGCCGCCGCGGCACTGGCGCTTTCCAATGTCTCGGCCGCCCGCCAACACCATCAGAACTATAGATCGAGCGTGCGAGCGAACAGCGGCGAACGATGCTCGCCACAATACCGGATCACAAACATAACCTGTTAGAACGACAGCGAGGAGTAGAACATGATAAACGACGGGCGCAGTGCGCTTGGGAGATATTCGGAGAAGAAAAGAGATTCCGAGCTATGGCGGGTGGTTTTGACGCTTTTTTTCTGGATCGTCGTCATCATCACCATCCATCCCCAGCCCGGAATGGCCGCAGAGCGCTACAGAGGCCTGCGCGTGGTGGACCAGGAGGGCAGTTATCGCGTCGACGACAGCCAGTATGTCACCTTCGCCATGGAAGATGATGCGGTAAGGGATTTAAGAATCCACATCGATGGCGTCAACAAGGATGTGTCGTTTTCAACTTGCGCGCCGCTGCAGCCGGACGGCAGCAACTTCACGCGATGGTTTGCTTTGGAATGCCGGAAAATGACCGCCTATGACCAGGGGCAGTTTTCCTATGACTATTTTCTGGCCGACGCCTATGCCGGGATATCGCCCGTCATTACCACCGACTATTCCATGTACAAGCAGATCAAGGCGGTTTCCGATCAGATCGGAAGGGAGGTACCGGCGAGAACCTTCGTCATCTATGCCAATAAGAAGCCCGTCTATGAGTTCTTCTGTTACGCTGACGTCGACAACGTTCCCTCCAGTGAAAAGGTCGATGGGAACCCTCTCATCGTGATTTCCGAGGGGCAGCCGAAAACGCGATGGGAAGAGAAGCTCCAGGTGGATCACAGCATGCCCATGAATCTCTCCTACCTCATCGATTCGAGACAATTTTATTCGAATCAGATCCTGCTCGTCTATGGATTCCGGCCGGAGAACGACAAGTCCGGGAGCGCCGCCACCGTATGGGGGAGCAAAACCAGCGACCAGGATTGGCTGCTGGAGCGGGAGTCGGCGGCGGTCTGGGTGACGGCCGTCGATGCTCCCCTGCATCATGAGGAGATCATTTTACGGGCGCGATTGGAAGAGAAAGACGGTGAGATCATCTTGCGCGGTTACCAGGTGATCAAGGTCGGACCGGTGCAGGAACCCCGCGTGACGCTGAAAGCGGGTGAGTATCTCTATTACGATCTGCCCGGCTCCCGGAGCAACAGCTGCCCCATCGACCTGATCGGCGACGCCGTCGAAACCGTCTTCTACGATGCCCACAGCGGTGTGATTCTGGAAGCCGTCAAACCCGGGGCCGCCAAGCTGAAGGTTTTTACCCACTGGTGGCAGGACCCGCAGCCCAAATTTCTCCGGGAGTACGAGGTTGTGGTCAGTGCCCAACCATAAATGGCCGATTGGCCTGTTTCTGGATGGGCACCCATGAAAGTGGGCGGCCACGGATGGACATCCGCATCGCCCCATGACACCCGACCGGGGTATGACGGCGGTGGCATTCGGCCCGCTTGAGGCGGGATTGACGTGAAACGGTGAAGGAGCTGCGCATGACACAACAAGCTGAGATCGTTCCCGGAAAACTGACGGCCCGCGGTGCGGCCATCGGCACGTGGGTGGTGTCCCTTTTAATGGTGTTCGGCCTGGTGCTGGCCGTGGTGGTGTTGATGGAGACCTCGTTCTCCTCTGAGCCGGGGCTGGCGATTGTGATGTGCCTCTTCTGGCTGGTCTGGATCGGCGCCTGCATCGGTATCATCGTCCAATTCCGACGCGTGGTGAAGGCGTCGCGGCAGAGCGGTACGGACACCCTCGCGGAACTGCGATTCGACCCGCCGGCCGCTCCCGGCGGCGGTCCCGGCGATCTTGCTCCGGGCGGCGACATCGAAACGCGGCTGCGCCATCTGGACAAACTGCGCAACAGCCGGATGATCAGCGAGGAGGAGTACCTCGCCCAGCGGGCCCGTATTCTTCAGGAGCTCTGATCTTCCGGCCGGCCGCCGATCATTCGTAGATCTTCTCTCCTTCGGCGAAGGCTTCGGCCGCATCGTTTTCGTAATCCCGTTCCGCTTTTTTCGCTTTGCCGGCCAGATACTCCCTGTACCACTCGTGGGCGATGATCATGCTCATCACCTCGTTGGAGC
>Ga0209164_1001226_pt1 | contig 35498 bp, 42 predicted proteins | sample MTBNYHSulfiMetaG_FD_187458 | JGI IMG/M metagenome (GOLD analysis project Ga0209164, IMG submission 187458) | Enrichment culture microbial communities from rom New York Harbor, USA that are MTBE-degrading - MTBE-NYH (New York Harbor Sulfidogenic)... | ecosystem: Environmental > Aquatic > Marine >... | reverse complement strand
ACAAGAAAGAGGAATACCGAGACCTTCTGAATCCGAAAAACCATTACAAATTAGCCAGTAAGATTGGCAGACCCGCAGGGAGGGGACGTGAACGGCTTTATGGACTGATACCGAAATACCTGAAAGAGGTCGCAACAGAAACAAAGGACAAACGAAAAAAACAATACCGTCTTTCCGTCGACTACTATTTTGATGAGTTCAAACCACATTACAGCGAAGAATTGAAGGCAATCATACGGAAGTTTTTCTCAGAGCCAGAAACATCTTACTGGCTCTTCCACAGTTTTAATTATGACTGGTCTTTTTATCCGATTGTAACTGTTGATGAACTAATCGAAACAATAATACAGACGTCGTTATGGTTCTATGAAAGAATCGCATATATCTTATACATATACATTCTAACGAGAGGATTTGTAGATTTATATCCACATAATGAAGGAAATGAGGGACATGATAACTGTAATAGGTCAGATTGTCCTTTAAACGGTAAGAAATATCATTTTCATAACTTAAGAAAAGAACATAGTGAAGAAATCAAAAATACATTAAAGAAAATTATTTCAGATAAATTCGATAACGAGACAATTGAAGCTGCTGGTAAGGTTATCGCTCTATCCTTATATTATAAAAAATGCCCGCAATACGATGTGACACTATTGAAAAATCATCCGTATAAATACTATTTTGTTCTCGGTCGTTTGTTGGCAAAAAAGGGACTACAAAATGATTCGTATCAGTTTAATCATACGATGGCTCTTGCTGAGGACTTAAGACCTCGTAGTGGAAAGGAAAAAATAACGACCTGTCCCAAATGCAAAGAAGAGCGTATGCCTACCTTCACGTGGAGAGATTATTGTGAAAATTGCAAGGAATTCGCAACTGATAAGGAGCTGGGCGTGGATGAAGAATTGATGAAACTTTTGGACAAACTTTATCTTGACGAAGGAATGAAACGAATTATAAAATCCAATCGTGAGGCTATCGAAAAAGATAAAAAAATAAGATAAAGAAAAAAACTGCTAACTGTCCAGAGCACTGACCTCCTTCTCCAGCATGCCAAGCAGTTCTTTTCTCTTGTTTTCATCCTTGAGCATGCCAACTAGCAGTTCTATTACGAACTTTTTCTGCTCCTCTTCTTCTTTCGCATAGCGCACATCTAATAGAGAACCGCATGCAGTGCATCGCTTTTCTGTCTCACTGTTCTTGCTACCGCACCGTGGACATGCTTTTTCCTTTACGATAGACTGTGAACGCAGGACTGCCCCGTCAGCATCGGATGCGTTCCTATGAAAGTATTTCTCGCTGGTCGTTATTGAATGTCCATGATAAGCCGCACTTTCCGCAGGAGACCATCCCTCACGAAGCATTTTACCTGAAACAGAACTGTGCCGAAACCAGTGGAAGTGATGCGGTTTAGTTATGCCAGCCTTTTTTGCATATTCCGCAAGATACTTCTGAATGCAAGAATAGCTTAACGGAAGGGTGATATCGTTTTTCTTGAGGAAAAAGAATGCCTCCTTATTCGTCCGTGCTGGATGGAGCGCATACCACTCATGGATGTATTTCGAGATAACTAACGGATTGCGTCTCCCTGTCTTACCCGATACCGCAACCCTGACCGCACCGTTCTCCTGAAATGCCAAATCCCCGATGCGTATCGGAATTAATTCCCCGACTCGGAAACCTCCACGGTAGAGCATGTCCCAGAAACAGCGGAGCTTTACATCAGGGGTAACTTCAATCAGGCGTTTCAAGTCGTCCTCTGTAAGGATTTCTTGGTTCGGCGTTTCGTCCCCTGCTCTCCTTTCGCATGCCTTTATCCAGTCTGTTTCTTCTGGATGTGCTGTGCCTTTCACAAACTTGTAGAACAGCTTCAGGATTTTCTTGTAGTCGACCTTCGTATTTTGCTTGTAAGCCGATTCATTCAGTTTAAGCACCGCATCGACAAAATCCTCTTTCGTCATCTCCTCCCAGCGCTTGTCTGGCAGAAACTGACGCCAGCCATAAAGGGTATGCACCAGCTTAACCAGCCGTTTCGAGCAAACGCCTTCGGCTTGCTTCTGCCTACAAAACGCCTTCGCTAATTCCTTATCCCTTTCTTCCATTTTCCCTAATTTACGTTCTATCTGCAATTCCCAATCGGTTCTGTGCACCAAATCTTTCATAGCCATCTTTCTCCACTGGGAATATTTATAGGTCGATGGAGAATTTGAAAAAGAACGATTGCTCCGTTCGGGATTGACGGCTTTGCCGGCAAATTTTGGCCGGAGGCCAAAGCTTTCGAACCCGAGCTACTGGAGTTCTTCAAGGCCTTCTTCTTTCCTCAGGGCTTTTTCCAGGGTTTTTGCCCTTAGAGAAGCCCAAGGCAAAAAGCCTTGTGAAAGTCCAGTGTCCTTGACCGGGCTAGACTAACGGAGCAATGGAGTTAAATTATTTTCAATAACTCTTTATTAATCGAACTGATGTCCTTCGATGCGTCTATCTTGAACCATTCCTTCGCAAGGAAGCGGTCCCCGTAGAGCTTCAGGAAATTGTTCCTTACTCCTTCCAGGTATTTCGCGTTTTCCTCGTACCTGTCGAGCTCCTTCTGCCTTTTCTTCCTCTCCTGCGAAACAGAAGGCGGGATATCCATGAGGATTGCCTTGTCCGGCTTGAGGAAGCCGGTCTTTTCTATTATGGTTTTGGCATGCTCATAGCCTACCGCGCCAAGCTCGTATGCTACGGTCGAGAATACATACCTGTCCAGAATAACTGTTTTTCCGTTCTTAAGCTCTTCTTCCACAAGCTTCTGCTCCTCGGCTATGTCCGCGAGGAAAAGAAGGAAAAGCGACTTCGGGTCGAGGGTTATTTTCCTTTCCAGATAGTCGCTGAGCATCTCGAAATTGTCCGTGGGGTACTTGTAAACGCTGGGTTCCATGCTTTCCTTCAGCAGCCTTATCTGCGTCTCCTTTCCGCAGCCGTCTATGCCCTCGAAAACCACCAGCCTGCCCGCCATCTAGACCACTTGAACAGGCATAAGGTAGCCGATGACGGCCATCGCCAGCACTATTGCTATCAGCACGGGTATCACGACTACCGCGAGTATGGCCTTGAGCAGGGACAGTTTGTGCACCCTTTTAATGCCCAGAACCACGTTGGCGAGCGCAACGAAGCCTGCGACAATGCCTATCAGCGGTACTCCGCTAAGTATGAGCAACAGCGTGCTTCCGTAGATTGCGGCCTGTATTGTTTTTATGTAGGGCGCGGTTCCGCCCAGTATCCTGACGATAACGTGAATTACCAGGTAATACAGATAGAAGAGGGGAATAGCAAGTATCATACCGATGATCGCTCCTATTATCAATCCCACAATCTCCGCGCCGGTCATTAAAGTCGGTTCAAGGTTCATGACCAGCCTCACGATTATATCTATCGGAATGGCGATAAGAAGGCAGACAGCCAGGTACGCCAAAGACGGCATGTATTTATTATCTTTCGTAAGCCCGTCGAATTTCGCTTCCGGAAGAAGCCACAGATTTGATTTTATCTTCTCAAATATACTTCCTAAGTCCATAAAATCCAACCTCCGAATAGTCTAACAAGATAATAAATATAAATCTTGGTCTGCAATATCCTACGGTGTTGTCATGGATCTAATTTCTATACGAGACCTCAGCAAGGATACCGTAGAAGGCATTCTGGACCTGGCGGACGGAATCGCCGACGGGAAAAAGAAACCCGATTTGAAGGGAAAGATAGTCGCCACGCTCTTTTTCGAGCCTTCGACGCGCACCAAGCTTTCGTTCCAGTCCGCGGCCATGAGGCTTGACATGACATATCTAGACTTCCTGCCCGAACTGAGCTCGCTGAAAAAGGGCGAAAGCTTTGCGGACACGATTAAAACCGTCGAGGGCTATGCGGACATGCTGGTGGTAAGGCATGCGAAGGAGGGCTCCGCAAGGCTTGCTGCGGACATGAGCGGGAAGCCTATAGTGAACGGCGGCGACGGCGGAAACCAGCACCCGACGCAGACGCTCATAGACCTGTTTTCGATAAGGAGGATGAAGGGGAAGATAAAGAGGCTGAATGTAACCCTGCTGGGCGACCTCAAGCACGCGAGAACGATGAGGTCTCTTCTCTACGGCCTTGCGATGTTCAACGCCAACGTAACGCTGATTTCACCCGAGGGACTGGAGATGGACCCCGTGTACGTAAAAGAGGTGGAGAAGAAATTCGGGATAAAGGTCGGGATAAAGAACGAGCCGGAATTCAGGGACGCCGATGTCGTTTACGTCTGCAGGATACAGGCCGAGAGGTTCGCGGACCCGTACGAGGCGCAGAGCGTGATGAAGAAATTCAGGGTGAAGAAGGAAGACCTTGACGGGACGAAGAAAGACATGATAATACTCCATCCGCTTCCGAAAGTGAATGAAATAGACCCGGAAATAGACGATATGCCGCAGGCGAAGTATTTCGAGCAGGCGCATTACGGCGTCCCGCTGAGGATGGCAGTGCTTGATTATGTTCTGAGGAAGTGATTGTTATGCTGAAAGTGGATGTTATCGAAAAGGGAACGGTCGTTGACCATATAAAGGGCGGAAAGGGCGCGAGAGTGCTGAAAATAATGGGAATAGGGGAGGACTATCCCTACAGGGTGGCGCTTCTGATGCAGGTGCCGAGCAAGAGAAAAGGGAAAAAGGACATAGTCAAGATTGCGGAAAAAATCATAACCGAGGATGAAGCGAACATAATCGCGCTTATTTCGCCCGGAGCCACGATAAACATAATAGAAGGCGGAAAGGTAACCAAGAAGTACACGGTCGACCTTCCGGAAAAGCTTGAAGGCAACGGAACATGCCCCAACCCGAACTGCATAACGAAGAGCGAAAGCGAAGTGAGGCAGGCGTTCTCCAAAGAGGACAGCGGCTACAGGTGCCATTACTGCGAGAGACTGTTCAGGGCTGAGGAGCTCGTGTAGTCATCCTTTCCAGCAGGCAAGCGCCCTTCCTGCATTGTCCCCTATGAGTTTTGCGGCAACAACGCCGGCTGTAAGGTAGAGGAAGCCGACTACAAGGAGCAGGAGCGTGCCTATGAAAGTGTCCCTGTCGAATCTTTTACGTTCCTCCCTGTTCACGAGTTTTGAGATGAAGAAAAGCAATGCGTTGAGCACCACCATCAGCGTGTTCATCGCCTCGTAGAAAACAAGCGAGCCTATGATGATCGCGCCTACCAGCACGCCGACGTCTATTATTGTCGTGACCGTCCTGCCCCAGGGGCAGAAATCCGGGACTGTTGCGAAAACCAGCGAAAAGAACACCAGGAAAAGCAGGGCGAAGGGGAAGATGACCTGCGGGAGCCTGTTGCCGTATTTTTTCATGAAATAATCCGCGGTGTAGCCCTCCACCCTTTTCATTTCGTCAAGGAAACCCTTTACCTCGATTTTTTCCTCTGTTTTTTCGGGCTTGGCGGGTTTTTTCGGCATCTCAATCCCCCGCGCAGTCAGCAATATAGACGACTGCAAACCGGTCCTCCTGCGAAACGTTTTTTACGAATACGCATCTCCCGTCCCTGTGCGCAAGGCTGTCCCCGCTTCCGAGATAGCTGCAGTAGCCGTCGGCATCGCAGAGCACCGCGCTGGACCAGACCTCTTTAACACTATAGCCCGCTATGGAATCGCCGGCATAGAGCTTGTACTCCTCATGTGAAACTTGCTCCGGGCCGGGTCCTGGCCTTGAAACGCAGCCTGCGAGCAGGATTGCGAGCAGCAGAAGCGCTTTTTTCATAATCATCCCCTGAACTCCAGAACCACGAACAGATGGTCCTTGTCGTAAGGTTCGAGCTTTATTTTTTCAAGAACATTGAAATGTTTTTCCAGCGAGGCGAGCACTTTCTCGAACACCTTTTTCGGCTCGAGCGTGACGTCTATGCTCTGGCTTTTTATCGCAATCATCGCTATTCCGCCCTTCTTCAGGAACATCTTTGCGTTGGCGATGAGGATTTCGTCCTGGTCCGGCTGCGCGACGTCCTGGTAGATTATCTCCACTTTCCCTGCTTCCGCATATTCCTGCGGCTTGCGCGCGTCGCCGTGTATCGGAATAACGTTTTCCCTTCTGTCAGCAAGCTTGAGGAGGCCCTTCATAGCCTGCGGCGCGATTTCCACCGCGTAAATCTCGCCCTCCCGGTCCACGATGTCGGAAACGTGCGAAACGGTGGTGCCCGTGGATGCGCCGAGATAGAGGACCTTGGAGCCGCTCCTGAACGTAAAGGTCTTCATCCCTTTTTTCAGCGCAGCGCTAAGCTTGCTGCGGTAGGGGTTCCATATCCTGTATTCCACGCCCTCTTTCTTCAGCATTTTTTCATTGTAAACCTGTATTCCGGGAGCGAGGCTCCTGGTCGCTATGGCCCCGCCGATGTCGTACACTCCCTGGAATATTTCCCTGGGCTTCAAAACCTGCCGCCCTCCAGGACCTTGGTCTCCACTTCGCCGTTCGTCATCTTGTTCAGCTTGTCGTAGACCTCTCCCTGCATTCCTGCGAAAATCTCTATCACCACGACAAGGCTTCCGTCCGAAAGCCACTGCTCTTTTTTAATCCCGTAATTCTTGAGCGTTCCGTAGCACCTGTGCGCGAACACGGGCGGGACCTTGACTGCTACCTGCAGCTTCTCGAACTTCATCGGGAGAATGGTACGCAACTGCTTCACCACGTCCTCGACCTGGTCCTTCGCGTCCTTGAACGGATCCAGGTGTATCCTCGCCTGCTCCATCGCGTTTTCGATTCTGAGCACCGGGTGCGGGGCTTTGGTCCTCGGGTCTATGGCCTCGCGGGCTATTATCGCGACCACCTGCTTCCTTTTTTCCTCCACCTTTTTCCTTCTCTGGTCGGTGGTGAGCTGAATCTCGCCGTTCTTGAGAATGAATTCGAGTATCTGCAGTATGTCCGTCGTTCCGAAAACCTTCTCCACGTCGCCTGCCTTTGCACGCTCGGCTTTTTTCGCGTCGCTGTAGACCTCCTCGGCTATGAGTATGTTCTTGAGGTCCTTTTTCACGCCCTCGCGGTATGCGAGCGAGGCGTCGGGGTCAACATAGATTTCGAACCTCTTTCCCCCTTTTTCGTAAGCGGCGATTATCGCCTTGTCAAGCGTTGTCATAAACCCACCCAGGTTACACTTCCAAAGGAAACTTTTTAAGAGGAGTATAGGTCGGGCCGTCCCTGCCCAGTTCGCTCTGCATCAGGACGAATTCCGAGACGGTGAATCCGCCGAATGCCTCGTCCGAATGCTTTTCCAGGAAATCGCTTGCGTCTATTTTCCTTTTCACGCGCGCAATCGTTACGTGCGGGGAAAACGGCCTGTCCTCCTTTTTGCCGATGCCCCTGAGCGCCTTTTCCACTTCCGCAGCGAGCCTTGCCATCTCCTCGCATTCCAGCCCGGCCCATACAACGCGAATATAGCTCGGGCTGGGAAAAACTCCGGCCCCGGAAACCCTGCAGCTGAAGCATTTGAACCTGATTTTCTCCAGCTTCCCACCGAGCTCCGGAATCCGCTCTTCGGGAAAATCGCCTATGAACTTCAGCGTGAGGTGTATGTTGCGCTCATCCACCGGCTTGACGCCGTCCTTCGGAAGCTCCTCGGCAAGCGAATGAATCCTGCCGCGCACCTCCTCCGGAAGCTCCACGGCAACGAAAAGCCTTTTCATCCCATCCATAAGGATTTTTAAATTACATTATAAAATAAAACCTTATGCTTCCTCCTCACGAAATCTATTTCAGCAGAGGCGCAGGCTTTTCCATGACCTATGCCGGCGGGAAGACGAAGACCAGGGAGATTTCCGAGAGCGGCGGCTACGGCGTAAGGGCGCTGAAGGACGATAAAGTGGGCTTTGCCTACTGCGTGAAGGAGGACGGGGTGGAAAAGGCGGTCGCCGAGGCTGCGTCCGTTTCAAGGTTCTCCAAGCGGAGCGGGTTCTCTTTTCCGGGAAAGGCGGAATGCCCGGAGGTTGAAATCTACGACGGGAATATATCGGACATCGATGCGCAGGAGCTCGGGGGAATCCTCGGCCAGCTCAGGGACGGCGCATCCAGATATTCCGAAAAGACAAAGGTGATGCTTACGGTATCGACCGGCGAGACGAAAGTGGAGAACAGCGCCGGATTCCTCGCCGGATACAGGGACAGCTCTATCTCGATCTACGTTGAGGTCATGGACGGCACCGGATTCGGGTTTTACAGCAACGCGTTCACCTACCTGCCGAAAAATTTCACGGCCATGGGGGAAGAGGCGGCCGAGATGGCGAAAAGCATGAGGATGCCCCTGAAGCCGGAAGCCGGGGAATACAACGTCATAATGGAGCCTGAGGCGACAAACGACCTGCTGGACGTCCTTCTCCCCTCCCTTCTCGGCGACTGGAAAAGAAGGGGGATATCGAAGCTTTCCGGAAGCAGGGGGAAAAAGGTTTTCAGCGGCAAGTTCAGCCTTTATGATGACGGCACCCTTAACGGAACCGGGGGAAGGCCGTTCGACGACGAGGGCACGCCCTCGCGTAAAATACCGCTTGTGGAAAACGGGGTGCTGGCGAATTTCGCATACGACAGGGAGAACGCCGCACTCGAAGGCGCGGAGAAGGACGGCAATTGCAGCCGCACCGAATACAGCACCATGCCCGGGACCGGATACTCCAACATCGTCGTCGGCACCGGGGACTATGCGGACATCGGGGAGATAGGAAGGGCGCTCATCGTGAAATCGCTGCACGGCACGCACACCGCGAACAGGATAAGCGGCGATTTCGGGGTGGAGGTGAATTCCGCCTTCCTCTCGGACGGAAAGGAAAGGATACCGGTGAGGGGCTTCATGCTCACAGGAAACATATTTAATATTTTCAAGAACATAGTTGGTATCGAAAAGAGGGCAAAGGAGATGGGCAGCTTTTACTGCCCGAGAATCGCGTTTGAAAAGATGCGGGTGGTTTCCTGAAAAAATTCAAAAGCACTGCCGAGGTCGATGTTCCGAAGAGGCTGATAGACCAGATAATAGGCCAGGACAAGGCTGTGGAGATAGTCAAGAAGGCGGCAAAGCAGAAAAGGAACGTTCTGCTCATCGGTCCGCCCGGCACCGGAAAAAGCATGCTTGCGCAGGCGATGGCAGAGCTCATGCCGCTCGAGGCGCTCCAGGACGTCCTCATTTACCCGAATCAGGCAGAGGAAAACCAGCCCATCGTCAAAATAGTGAACACCTACCCGGACCATCCCTATCTTTCGGCGCACAGGGAATACATGAAATATTACACTCCCAAAGAAATCGAAAACATAAGGGGCAGGGGCGCCGCGGTGCACGGAAAGGGGCTTGGAAGAAAGATAACCTCGAAAAGCAGGACCCCGGAAGAGGAGGAGAGGGGAGTCAGCCCGTTCTTACTTATAGTTATTATGGGAATCGTTCTTTATGCGCTCATATTTGTTGTCGACATTCCGGAGAATGCAAAATGGTTCGTCGTCGCAGCGCTTCTCGGGCTCGGCTTCCTCTACATACTCTCGAACGCCACGGCTGGGTTGGGAAAAAGATTCTCGCTCAAGGAAAACGTGAACGTGCCGAAGCTGCTCATAGACAACACCGCAAAGACCAACGCCCCCTTCATAGACGCCACCGGCGCAAAGGCGGGCGCGCTTCTCGGCGACGTAAAGCACGACCCGCTCCAGAGCGGAGGGCTCGGGACCCCTGCGCACCTAAGGATAGAGGCCGGGGCAGTGCACCGCGCGAACAAGGGCGTGCTATTCATAGATGAGATAGCGTCGCTGAAACTCAACTGGCAGCAGGAACTGCTCACCGCGATGCAGGAAAAGAAATACCCTATAACCGGGCAGAGCGAGATGAGTTCGGGGGCGCTTGTCAAGACCCAGCCGGTGCCGACCGACTTCGTCCTTGTCGCAGCAGGCAACCTTCCGGACATGCAGAGGATACACCCGGCCCTGCGCTCAAGGATAAGGGGCGCGGGATACGAGGTATACGTGGAGGACAGCATGGAGGACACGCCCGAAAACGAGGAGGGGCTCGTTAGGTTCATGGCCCAGGAAGTGAAAAAGGACGGGAAGATTCCGCATTTCGACAACGCCGCGGTTGCCGAGATAATAGAGGAAGCAAGAAGGATGTCAGGGAGAAGGAAAAGATTCACGCTCAACCTCAGGGAGCTCGGAGGACTTGTCAGGGCGGCGGGCGACATAGCAAGGGAGAAAAAGCGGGAGCTGGTCTCGAAAGTGGATGTGGACGAGGCGAAAAGGACGTTCAGGACGATAGAAAGCCAGCTGGGCAGCAAGATAATAGAAAGGAGAAGGGAGTACCAGACGCTTCTCACGAGCGGAACCGCCGTAGGCCGGGTGAACGGGCTTGCCGTGCTCGGCGAATCGAGGGCAGGGCTAGTCCTTCCGATGGTGGCCGAAGTCACGCCCGCGGCATCCAAAAGCGAAGGAAAGGTAATCGCGACAGGAAAGCTCGGGACGATCGCCAAGGAGGCGGTGGAAAACGTTTCCGCGATAGTCAAGAGGTACGTCGGGACGGACATATCGAAAAAGGACATCCATATTCAGTTCATACAGACTTACGAGGGAGTGGAGGGCGACAGCGCGTCAATAGCCACCGCTGTCGCGGTGATATCCGCGCTTACCGACATTCCGGTGAGGCAGGACCGCGCGATGACCGGCTCGCTTGACATACGCGGAAAGGTCCTGCCCGTAGGCGGAGTAACGTCCAAGATAGAGGCGGCGATAGAAAGCGGGATAGGAAACGTGCTCATCCCGGAGGCGAACGTGCTTGACGTTTACCTGCCAAAGGAGAGCGCAAGCAGGGTCAGGATAAAGAAGGTCGATAACATAGCGGACGTCCTTGCGGAGTCGCTCGAGAACTGCAGGGCAAAGACGACGCTTCTCAGGAAAATGAAGAGATTCAGGTGACTATTCCCCGGCGCTCAGGATTACCTTCTCGTCTATCGTGACTATCTTCGATATCGGAAGGGAGTACTTCTTTTCAAGCATCGTCTGTATTATGATTTTTCCGGTGCGCACATCGAAGCCGACTATCTTGCCCAGATACACCCCGTGGTCGCTGACCGCCTCCTTTCCTTCTATCTTCATGCCCATCAATATCTCCTGCCTGTAGCTGTTCACCACCCACGTCGAGAAGTATCCCAGCCCTATTGCAAGGACGAGCGTGAAGAGGAAGGCGCCGAAATCGATATACGGCGGATATATGTTCACGACCCATTTCGTGCCCACCCAGACCAGTATGCTAAGCAGCGCGGCGGCGATCGCGTAGAGGAAGTATTTCGTAACCTCGTATCTCCGCTTTTCCGTGAACATGTCCGCGGATTTTCCCGCGAGTATTAGAAGCACTGCGGTGAAGACTATCCAGACCACGCTTCCGACCACCTGGCCCGCGAGCTTCACCCCGTCCAGATAGGTCCGCTGGGATTCGTAGTTCTGGAAGCCGACTACGGCCGCTATGAGCAGCAGTATGAGCCCTGCGACATAGCCTATCCAGCCGGGCTTTTCTATGGAGAACCTGAAGTCCTTCACCATTCCTATTATCGCCTCGTCTATGTTGAACATCCTCGAAAGCATGTAGAGGCCGATTATTATTCCCACGGGCTGCCATCCCAGCCCGAGGTAGTCCGAAACGGAAAACAGAAGTATGAGCAGCGCGGGTATCCCGACGATGATTTTCGCGTAATAGGGGTCCTTGAGTTTTTCAAGAAGGACGAAGTAGGTCTTTTCGAGTTCCTTCGCCTGCTTTACGAAGACTATTTTCGTGGAGTCTATCTTCAGCCTCGACCGGATTATGGGGAGCACCTCCTCGTCCGAAGCGCCGTCGGACACGAGTATGCACGACGTGGGCTGGAGTTCGCCGACCACCTTTTCGAGCTGGTTGCTTATCTTCTTGTCCGCCTTGTACCCCAGCCGCTTGTCGCCGGTAAGCGTGACGAGCTCCACCTCGTGGTTCTCCTTTTTCATCTGGTCGTAAAGCTTGAGGGCGTAGAAGAGCGCGTTCACGTCGGAGTCCTCCGGGTCCGAAAGCGCCAGCTTCATCACCGCGCCGAGGTTGTTCTCCCTCCCGACCACCGGCCCGCTTATCCTGGCCTTGTCGTAAAGGTCGTTGTCACGGTCAATGCACAGTATCAGTATCGGTCTCTTCATCCGCTCAACCATTTTTTATTCTGCAGTATGGTTTTAAAAGAAGTTCTTTTCCTATCCAACCGAAACCAGGTGGAGAAACATGCCCGTAAAAATCCTGAAGCAGGAGAAAAATGTTCTTGAGCTTGACCTCGGCGAGATAGACCAGTCCCTGGCCTCCATAATGGTGCAAAGGCTGAACGAGATGAAGGGAGTGGAGTTCGCCGCGTACAAAAAGGAGCATCCGGTGATAGGAACACCGCATCTCGTCGTGAAAACAAAGACCAGCGATCCCGTGAAAATCGTGGAAAAGGTCCTCGACGACCTCAAAGGCGAGGTCGCGGAATTCAGGAAGCAGTTCTCCGAGCTGGTAAAATAGCAGGTTAGTCCTGATGAAAACGGATATTGGGAAGCTGCTCAGGAATCCTCCTTTCGAGCTTCTTGTCATACTTTTCACGCTCGCATTATACGTGATATCGCTGGGCGTATTCCCGCCGGAGGAGCCGGGCGGGACCGCCGTAGTGCCGCTTTTCCTTGCAGGGCTCGTTTTCATCGAGATAATATTTTTCGTCGGGCTGGAGATAAAGGAAGGCGCGGAAAAGAAGGGATGGAAGCACGAGGCGCTCGACACCCTGCTCGCCGTGGTCGTTGCGATCGTGCTCTGGTTCGGCCTCGGGTTCGTCATGAACACGAGCACCCCGATATCCGCCGTGGCGTCATGCAGCATGCTCAGCGCATTCGAAAGGGGCGATTTCATTATAGTGCAGGGAAGCGCGCCCCATGCGTACGGGATATCGCTGACGCCGGCCGAACTCGAAGCGCTCACAGGGCCGGTCGTGATCGAACACGGGGGAGAGCAGTACTATTCCGATTATCCGATTTTCAACTACTGCCAGTGCAGGCCCGGCGAGGCGCTCTGCGCGGCTTTCAGGGAGAATCCCGGCGCATTCAGCGAAAAGGCGGGCCCGTTCACCTACCATTACGGCGAATGCGGGGTCTCCTACAGGAACGGCGTGAAGGGAAAGGGGCCGTGCCTGGAATACGTGGAATTCCGGGGCGTCAGATACTACCAGAACATTTCCAACGACGTCATAGTCTATGCGCCCCGGGAAGGGGACTACTACTACGGCGTGGGGGACATCGTGCACAGGGTGTTTTTCAGGATAGAATCGGATGGCAGGACGTATTACCTTACGAAAGGGGATAACAACCCGATAATGGACATACAGAATTACCATTGCTCCCTGCCCGAGATAAGGAACAGGCCGATACCTGAGGAGAACCTCAGGGGGAAAGTGATATTCAGGGTGCCCTACCTCGGATACCTGAAGCTTTTCGTATCCGGGCTGTGGGGCGAGGACGAGCAGTGCAGGTGGGTCATCAGCTACCCGACCGTCGGCTAGTATCCGGTTTCATCCTCTTCCTCATCATAGCCGTAGACAAGAAGCGATTTTATTATCCTGGCCCTTTTCTTTCCAAGGCCCGGAACCTGCTCGAGCTCCTTTTCGGATGCATGCGCGATTTTTTCTACGCTGCCGAAATGAAGCAGGAGCTGCCTTGCGAGCTTGGGCCCGACCGTCGGCAGCATCTCCACTACGGAGCGCTGGGTCTGCGACGGGGTGAGCGTTTTCCTCTTGGCGAAAATCCTCAGCGGATGCTTTCTGGCGAACTGCTCGTGCTTTGCGAACGAAAAAACCAGCTCGGCCGTGCTTTCGGCGTCCTTAGTGAAGATGAGCGAGACCCCGAAATCGGACACTGCGGTGGCGTATGCGCCGAGAACCGCCTCCTTCCTGAGGCGCTCGGGCGCGTCCTTTCTCGTGCCTTCGACAACAAGCACCACCGCCGGATAATTCGCGGTGAGCCCGCGCAACTGGCTGAAAAGCCTGCCGTCGATTATCGAGCTTTCGAAATCCGCCCTTGTCTTCCTTTCGATGACGAGCTTTGAGGAGCAGACGAAATCCCCGAGCTCCAGCATCTGGCGCTTCACCAGCGCGCCGTGCCCCGTGAAATACTCGTCGAAAAAACCGCTCTCCCTCTGGTCTATTATTATCTTTATTTTTTCACGTTCCGGAGGGTCGAGAAACTGCTGCAAGCCCTCACCCACGCACGTACTCCCTGATTTCATCGAAACTTATGCTGCAGCCGGCGAATTTTATCCTGTAGAGCGCGGCTTCGAGCACCTGCTTGTCTTTATTTCCGAACTTCCTGAAATAGCCGTAGTCGTTGGCGAGCATGACGAGCTCGCTGCTCCTTATGACGTTCATGGAGCCGAACATGTCCCTGAAGGCGGCGAAGTTGGTCTTGTTGAGCATGACGTTTATGCCGAATTCCTTCTCGAGATGCTCCTTGAGCCTGAACGGCGCCTCGATCAGCATCCTGGTGGTCCTTTCGTCGACGAGAAGGTAGTTTATGCCGACGTCCCGCGCGAGAACGAGCATCTCGGATTCGCCGGCCTGTATCATCCTGAGCGGCTTTCCCCTTATGAAGAACATGTTGTTGGCGAGGTTCATTATCTTGTTAGTCTCGACGGATATCCCGGGGTCCTCGACCGTGGTGAGCAGACCCTCGTCTATTAGATGGTTTATCTTGAGTGCGGAGTACAGGTATTTCTTTATCCCCCTTCTTATCGGGTAGTCCACCGCCTCTTCCCGCACCGCGGGCGGTATGACGAACTTCACGTCCGTGTGCTTTGAAAAGAATTCCACAAGCTCCGTGAGGCAGGATGTCGAAAGCGATATCAGCGAACCGGAATCGCAGACCATGTGCTTTGCTTCTGAAGTCATTTGCCGACGTACCTCCTGAGTTTTTTGAGCCTTTCCCCGGGCCCGACTTCCTCCTTGACGCGGTCGAACATCAGCGTGCTTCCCGCATAATCCTGGATGTCCTGCTTTTCTATCCCGCTCATCCCCGAAGCAGTTCCGAGCGACAGGCCCTGCGCGTACATTGTGGCTGCCAGCTTCAGCTTGCCTTTGGAAATGAGGTCCCTGAAAAACCTCTGATCTACTCTTTCCATTTTCAGGACCGCCTTTTCGAACTTTCCGAGAAACGGTGAAACCGCCTCGTCGTTTGCGCCCCTTTCTATGGCCGTTACCAGCTCTGCGACCGCGTGCTCTATCTCCCTGAGGTCGTGCTGATATTCGGGAGCGGTCAGCCTCGGTTTCGATGCTATCTTGGACAACACGTATGCGACCACGGCAAGCTCGAAATAAAGCCTCCCCCCGGTTATGGAAGCCTCCTTCAGGAGGGTGTCCTTGAGCTTCCTGAGCTTTTTGTCCTTTCTTCTTCTGAACGCGTTCAGGATGGAGGATGCAAGGTATTTCAGAGAGGCCAAGTGTTCACCTTTATAAAATTGTGACCGGATTGTGATAGGTTTATAAATGTATCATGATTATATCATGACAGTTGCGTGATTTTATCGCAACGTTGTAAGGACAAATCACGTCGGTGATATCAATATGAAGAATAACAAGGACAAGATATTTAAACCTAACGCAGGCGGCAGTGCCCTCGAAACCGAACTGAGAAGCGACATAGAGCAGAACCTCGAAAAATTCAGGGACCCCGTCGTTCTTGGAGAGATGGTGTACAAGCTCCTCGAGGAAAGGGAGAACACCAACAGGATACTCAAGAACGTGCTTGCAAGGCTCGACGAACTCGAAGGCAAGACCCCGGCTGGCGACGAAACCATGCTGCCCGAGGTAGATGAGCAGATACTTGCTTTCGTGAAAGAGCTTGGAAAAGCAACCGCGGAAAACGTAAGGGAAAAATTCGACTACAAGGGAAAAAACGCCGCGTCCGCAAGGCTGAACAGGCTTTGCGACATTGGCCTGCTGAAGAAAAAGCAGGTCGGGAAGAAGGTTTTCTTCTTTCCTTAATACTTTTGGATAATTGCTTCGCACTTATCCATGGCAAGGTAGAGAATGGATGTCCACCTCCCGCCTCTCAACCCTCACTCATCCTTATGTGGCATCTCTTCTCACCTGTTATTCCTCCCACTCGGAAATCCTCTGACCAGGGGATTTCTGCCCTCTTTTTTTATCTTTTTGAAGAATCAGCGGCAGCTCCGTTGCCGGTTATGATAACAACGGTTCCCTGAGAGACGAGGCTGTCCAGGTATCTGGCAAACTCGCGCCTGGTGGCGTTTTCCTTTTTGCCGTTTTCGGGCAGTTTTGAGAATGAAAGCTGCGCGTTGTCATGCGTCAGTATGTGCAGATAACAGGGCTCGCCCGATTCGCTCATGTTCCTGAACGCCTCCAATGCAACATTTATCCTTCCTAGGGATTCTGCTTTGGAATTGTAATCCTGCTTTTCATCCCTTTCTATGAAGAACGACCTTCCTTTTCTAAGCGCCTGGACCGTCTCGGTCCTGGACCTGCACCGTGCCTTCCCGGCGAATTCCCTGAAGCTTCCCGCCTCGATGCTGGATGGCGGCCTGTCTAACCTCAATACCGTGAATTTCCTTATCGCTAGCTCTGACATAATCAAAACCTCCTCCCTTTCTCAAAAATATAAAAATGAAAAAAAGAAAGAACCTATTCCTTCTTCTTTACTTCGAGAACGACCCCTGCCGCGACCGTCTGCCCCATGTCCCTTATCGCAAACCTTCCGAGCGGCGGGAACTCCTGGAACTTCTCGATGACTATCGGCTTGAGCGGCTGTATCCTCAGGACGGCAACGTCGCCCGTCTTGACGAAGTCGGCCTTGCCTGCGGACTGTCCGGTCTTCGGGTCCTTCTTGTCGATTATTTCGGTAACCCTTCCCGCGAACTGCGCGGTGTGAATGTGGAATACCGGCGTGTAGCCGACCGAAATCGCCGTCGGGTGGTTGAGAACAACGACCTGGGCCGTGAACTCGGCCGCGACCGTGGGCGGGCTGTCCGAGGATCCTACGACGTCCCCCCTCCTGATGTCCTTTTTGTCGACACCCTTGAGGTTGAAACCGACGTTGTCTCCCGGAACCGCTTCGGTAAGCTCCTGATGGTGCATCTCGATTTTCTTTACTTCTCCCTTTGCACCCGAAGGCATTACCACGACCGGGGTGTTCGGCTTCATGACGCCCGTCTCGACTCTTCCGACCGGAACGGTGCCGTGTCCGGTGATGGTGAAGACGTCCTGGATGGGCAGCCTGAGCGGTTTGTCCCTCGGCTTTGCCGGAACAGCGAACATGTCTATGACCTCGAGAATCGTCGGCCCGTTGTACCAGGGCATATTTGTGGATTTCTTGGTCACGTTGTCGCCAGCATAACCGGAAGCTGCTATGAATTTGACCTTCGAAACGTCGTAGCCTATTCCCTTGAGGAGCTTCTCGACCTCGGCCTTTACCTTGTCATGCTCGGCCTGGCTGTAATTAACGGCATCCATCTTGTTCATGTTTATGGCGAGCTGGCTTATGCCCAGAACCTTTGCGAGGAACGCGTGTTCCTTTGTCTGGGGCTGGACCCCGTCCTTGACCGAAACCACCAGAAAGGCGGCGTCGGCCTGTGCCGCACCCGTAATCATGTTCTTTACGAAGTCCCTGTGTCCGGGAGCGTCGATAATGGTGCAGTGGTACTTCGGTGTCTCGAATTCCCTGTGGGCAATGTCAATCGTAACACCCCTTTCCCTCTCTTCCTTGAGGCTGTCCATGACGAAAGCGAACTCGAAAGTCGCCTTGCCGACCTTTGCGGCCTCGTCCTTGAGCCTGTTCAGGACCTGCTCTGAAATCGCACCGGTCTCGTATAGGATTCTTCCTACCGTGGTCGACTTGCCAGAGTCGACATGTCCTATAAAGACTAAATTTAAGTGTTCCTTCTTTGCCATATTCTTTACCTCCACATACTGTTTCTTGTTTACCGATTAGAAAACGGTGGAATAGATTAAGAAGTAGGTTTTTTTAAAACTTTCCCTTAGAGGGAGATGGTACACCGTTAGGCTCCATCTCTCCTCCCACTTGCTCAATAAAGAGCGGAGGATAATCTAAAGCACAACTGTTTAAATTGCTTTATTTGCTTCTCGGAGACCTAAAATCACCGCGGTATACTTTTTCCCAGTTTCCGCGTTTTTCCACGTATGAAAAAAGAGCAGTATAGTGGTTTAAAAATATTTGTTGCGAGAGCTATTCATGGCAACCAGGTCCGATAAAACGATAAAGGAAAAACTGAACATCGTCAGGATTGGAATAGCAGCGATAATCGTGGTCATAGTCGTATTCGCGGCGCTCGTGCTCCTGAACGGCGGCAAGCCCCCCGTAATCCCGCTCATAAACGGAAACGGGGAGATACCGTACGAGCATTACAACGAGACGGAAAACGAAACCGGCCCACAGAACGGCAACGGGGAGATATGCGACGACGAATGCCTTTATGGCAGGGCGGTTGCCGAAAAAGACGTAAAGTACTGCGACTGGATGATAAACTCCTCTTCGAAGCAGGGCTGCTACGAAGCGATAGCCGACGAAAGTCTTGATGCGTGCCTGAAGGTGGAGGATGAACTGGCGCAGTACGGGTGCATAGTCGTGCATGCCAACGTTACTGACATAACGACCTGTGATTATCTTATCGTAGACCAGGATGCACTGAGATGCAGGCAGCAGTTCGACCCCTGCTATTATTATGACGGGACCGAGCGCAGGGCGTGCCTCGCGCTTGAGCACGAAGACGTTTCCTACTGCGAGAAGGACGACATCTGCCTCTTCAACTACAGCATAGAAACCGGGGACGGCTCGATATGCGAGGACATAGGCCTCGTGGCGGAGAAACAGGCGTGCCGCTCCTATTTTGCGGGCACTGACATGTGCGACGAGCTCCCGGCAACCGCGGAGAAGAACTACTGCTGGCAGCTGTATGCGGTGCTTTCGGACAACAAGCTGATATGCACGCAGATAGAAACCGTTGACGGGCCGTATGCGCTGGACTGCTTCTCGTATTTCGCAGCCAGGACGCACGACCTAGGTTTCTGCAGGGCCGGCCCGCTCATACTCGACGACCTGTGGAAGTGCTACATCAACTACTCGCTCATCACCGGGGACCTCGCGGGCTGCGATTCCATACATCATCTTGCATCCACCAACCGGTTTACATGCTATTACGAATATGCGAAGAAATACGGGAACCCCCATGCGTGCGACCTGATGAACGACCCGAGATACGCGAAAACCTGCTATGTCGGCTCGATAATGAATAATACCAACCTGAATTTCATCTACTGCCCCGAAATTGCAGAAGAGATATGGAAGAACAAGTGCTATACCGAATCGGCAAAGCTCAACAAGGACATAAGCATCTGTGACTACATACCCGCAACGCTTGAGCGGCAGATATGCACCGATTCGTACCACACGTTCGTGAACGGGCAGTCAGATTAGCTTCACGTGCCTGTCCGCAAGAAGATGCGAAACGTATCCCGCAAGCCCGAAAAGGGCGAATGACAGGTTTGCAACAGCGTAAAGAAGGGCGAAATAGACCGCTGCGAAAACAAGCGTGTGCGTTATCCCCCTGTGCCTCGGCTTGAGATAGGTTATCACTATGGTATAGAGGCCGGTTATCGCAAGCGCGGATATTATTATCGTCCTCCAGTCCGAGGCTATGCACTGGAAGTCGGCATAGCATGTCGATGAAAGCGCGAAGAAAACGCCGAACACCGGCACAGTTATGTCCGCGGCCTGCCTTATCTTGCTCGAGTCATGGTCTATGTCCGGGGCGAGGGCCGAGAGGCCCCCGACTATGGAGGCGAGGAAAATAACGAATATGTCCGATTGCAGCACAAGCGCAAGCAATGCGGCTGCGAGTGCGCCAATCACGAAATGCGGTCGCCAGTTCATGCAGATAAAAAGAAAAGAAAAAATAAAAAGTTAAGCTATTTTCCCTGCGCTCACTTAATCTCGAAGCTTGCGGAAACCGTCGCGGTTACCTCTATCTGCCCGCCTGAAAGCTCTGTCGCCGGAGCCGGGGCCATTGCGCCTTCGGCCATTGCATAGTCATAGCTTCGGTAAACCGGGTAGTAGTCATAACCCGTTGACGCGCTGAACGCATCTCCGGCAGTTATGCCAAGCCCTGTTGCAATGCTTTGCGCCTTTGTCTTTGCTTTTGCAGACGCCTCTTCCAGAAGCTGGTTGTTTACTGCATCCCTTGTTTCCGGCTTGAGCGTGAATGAGATGTAATCCACTTCGGCGCCCGCACCTGCAGCGGCATCCACGACGTCGCCTCCCTGGCCGAGATTATAGACATTAACCTGAATCGAATGGGTCGTTTTGTATCCCGTTATAACATAGTCGTAATAACAGTCGCTCTTTCCGGACTTGTTTTCACAGATATAGTGGCTTTCCCTTACCACGTCGACCGAATACCTTGTTGTTTTGATATCCTCGTCCTTTATTCCGAATCCGGTCAATGCCGCTTTCACCGCATTTATTTCGGACGCGGTCTGCTGCTGCGATTCTGTTGCACCTTCTGCCTCGTTTTCAACGGTAAAGCCGAGAACAAGCATATCTGGGTCTACGTAATCGGTCGCAGTCGCGCTCACGTCTATCGTATGCTCGGGGGGAGTGCTGGAAACATATACGTTCGGATTTTCCTCCAGGTTAATCACCGGCTGCTGTGCCGACGTGGAAAGTATGTACGCTCCACCCAGCAGTGCAACCGCCAGTATTACCGCATTAATAAAACCGGGACATTCGCATTTTTCAGCCATATTATCACCGAAAAGTTATGCGGAAAGAAGATTTAAAAAGAAAAGGAGACTGCCAGGTATTTGGCTTACACGTCGTTGTACCCCAGACCCTTCAGCTTGTACCTCGCAAGCTCCTTTGAATCCTCGTGCTTGGATTTGAGAATTTTGCGCAAATTAACGGGGTCGACCACGCCCTGGGTTGCCGTTACTCTTTCCTGGGACGTAAACCGGTTTGACTTGTCAATCGCTATTTTCGTAAGAGCCGCATCATGCGTACGGGGACACGGATCGCACAGTATTGTGGAACTGGTTCCGCTCTGCCCGCCGGTTTTTCCCATGAAACTCCGTCCGCCCGATTTTCCGCCTCCCTCCGAAGGATGCCTGTACATGCTTCTCCTCACATCAAACACCTCTAAAAACTAGAAAAGACTATTGTGCGCTAATGTTAATAAATCAGCCTTTTTTCTGTTCCAGTTTCCTCTTTATCGATTTGAGTGAAACGAACGAATCCCTTTCCATTTCGTCAAGGCGGAAGGAAATCATGTTCTTCTGGTCGTCGAGCCTCGGGATAAGAACATATTCCAGCGCGTTGACGCGCCTCTTCGTTTTTTCTATCTCCAGGATAAGGCGCTTTATTGCCGTTTCGGTCTCGGCAAGTCTTATGACCATCTCGAGGATCTCGTCGAAGTCCTGCACCGCCTCGTCTATTTTTGCGGACGTTCCGGCAACGGAATAGCTGTCCAGCCTTATGAACTCCTTGTGCTCCATCTCGACTTCGATTGTCGGTATCTTCACGCCCATGACGTTCTTCACTTCGACGTCAAGCTCGATATCCTTCCGCAAATCCAGGGAAACCGTCTCAAGCTGGTGGACGGGATGGTAGAGCTGGGCAACCCCGAGCGAACGGTAGCCTTTCGCCATTTTCTGCGCAAGCTCGCCGCGCAAATCCTTCGTCTTTTTCAGGATTTTGAAGAATTCGAGGATGAGGGCGTCCCTTTTCTGCTTCAGAAGCTTATGGCCCTTTTTGGCAAGGATTATGCGCTCCTTTGTCTTTATCAGCTCCATCCTCGTGGGATTTACGTCCGTTGCTCCCGCCATGCGTTACCTACTCCTTTTTCCCGGTTTTCTCCTCTTCCTCCTTTGCCTTCGGAAGATATTTCTTGATGTAGTCGGTCTTGACCCTCTTGAGCTCCTCCTCCGGCAGTATCGAAAGCAGCTCCCATGAGATCTCGAGTGTTTTCTCGATGTCCCTGTCCTCGTACGGGCCCTGCTTCACGAACCTCTTTTCGAATTCGTCCGCGAGCTTGAGGAATCTCCTGTCCGTTGCGCTGAGCGCCTCTTCGCCCACGACCGCGCTGAGGCTCCTGAGGTCCCTTCCCGAAGCGTATGCCGAATAAAGCTGGTCAGAAACCCCCTTGTGGTCCTCCCTTGTCTTGCCCGGACCGATGCCCTTGTTCATGAGCCTTGAAAGCGAGGGCAGTATGTCCACGGGCGGATAGATGTTCTTCCTGTGGATGTCCCTGCTTAGGATAATCTGCCCTTCCGTAATGTAACCTGTAAGGTCCGGAATCGGATGCGTCTTGTCGTCTCCGGGCATTGTTAATATTGGAAATTGCGTGACCGAGCCCTTCGCACCCTTTACCCTTCCCGCCCTTTCGTAAATGGTTGAAAGGTCCGTGTACATGTATCCCGGATAACCCCTTCTTCCGGGCACTTCGTTCCTTGCCGAGGAAATCTCACGCAGCGCCTCGCAATAGTTGGTCATGTCCGTAATAAGGACAAGTACGTGCATGTCCTGCTCGTAGGCAAGATACTCCGCCGTTGTCAGGGCAAGCCTGGGCGTAATCAAACGCTCGGCCGAGGGGTCGTCTGCCAGGTTCAAAAACAGCACTGCATTCTCGAGTGCGCCGGTTTTCTCGAAATCCCTGATGAAGAACGACGCTTCCTCGTGCGTAATGCCCACTGCAGCAAATACGACCGCGAACTTCTCGCCCGTTCCGCGGACCCTTGCCTGCCTTGCAATCTGCACGGCGAGCTGGTTGTGCGGCAAACCCGCACCCGAGAAAATGGGGAGCTTCTGCCCTCTGACAAGCGTGTTCGTTCCGTCTATCGTTGAAATGCCCGTCTGGATGAACTCCGAAGGTTCTTCACGCGAATACGGATTGATGGGGAGTCCGTTGATATCCAATTTCTCTTCGGGAATTATCTTCGGTCCCTTGTCCCTGGGCTCACCAAGTCCTGTGAATGCGCGTCCGAGCATTTCGGTGCTCAATCCGATCCTCATCGTTTCGCCAAGGAAACGGACTGAAGTCTGTGTTGTGTTGATTCCAGATGTCGGGCCGAAAACCTGGATCACCGCGGCCGTTTCACTTACGTCGAGAACCTGCCCCTTCCTTCTTTCTCCGCTTGGAAGCATGATTTCCACGATTTCGTTGTAACCGACGCCAGAAACGTCGGAAACGAATACGAGCGGACCCGCAATCTGCGTAATTGTTTTGTATTCCTTCATCATGATCACCTCGATTTGATGAGCTTTTCAAACTCCTCGTCTATATCCTTCTGAAGCTTCTCGAAATCCTTCATCCTGTCTTCCGGAATCTCTCTCATCCTCCCGATTCTCTTCACCGATTCAAGCTCCTGGATTTTCTTGAGCTGTACGCCCAGGTCAAGAGCAGAGTTGCTCCTGTCGTTGAACTTCAGTATCGTCTTGAGCATCTGGTACTGTTTCTCGAGACTGCATCTCGCATCAATGTCGCTGAACGCGTTCTGCTGCAGGTAGTCTTCCCTAAGCATCTTTGTCACGAGAAGAACCGCCTGCTCTTTTTCCGGAAGCGCGTCGGGGCCTACAAGCTGGACGACCTCCTGAAGCTCCGACTCCTTCTGCAGCAGCGCCATCGATTTCTTTGTCAGGTTCGGGAAATCCGATGAAATCTGCTCCATGAGCCATGGCTCAAGCGCTTCCTTGTACAATGAATAGCTCTTGAGCCAGTTGAAAGCAGGGAAGTGCCTTCTGTATGCGAGCGATGCGTCAAGCGCAAGGAACACTTTCGTAACACGGAGAGTGTTCTGGGATACCGGCTCGGAGATATCACCACCCGGAGGCGAAACGGCCCCTATGACCGAGACAGAACCGTACCTTTCATCGCTTCCTAGACATCTTACACGCCCGGCTCTTTCATAGAATTCCGCAAGCCTTCTCGCAAGGTAAGCGGGATAGCCTTCTTCGCCGGGCATTTCCTCGAGCCTTCCGCCGATTTCACGCATCGCCTCAGCCCATCTTGAAGTCGAATCCGCCATCAGCGCCACGTCGTATCCCATGTCCCTGAAATATTCCGCAATCGTGATTCCCGTGTAAACGCTCGCTTCACGCGCCGCCACCGGCATGTTCGATGTGTTTGCTATAAGCACCGTTCTTTCCATAAGGGGTTTTCCCGTATTGGGGTCGATGAGCTCGGGAAATTCCTTGAGTACGTCCGTCATCTCATTGCCGCGCTCTCCGCATCCGATGTAAACCACGATCTGCGTATCGGAATACTTCGCCAGCGAGTGCTGGGTGACCGTTTTGCCCGAACCGAAAGGACCGGGAACGCACGCCGTGCCGCCCTTTGCGATCGGGAAGAAGGTGTCTATGACCCTCTGTCCCGTGACCAGGGGCATGGTCGGCGGGAATTTCTCGATGACAGGCCTCGCTTCCCTTACGATCCACCTCTGGTAGAGTTTGACGGGGTGCTTCTTTCCTTCATGGGAAATCTTCGCAACCACTTCTTCAACGGTGAATTTTCCCGACCCGATGTCATCAAGGGTGCCGTCCATGGGCGCCATAATCCTGTGCTCTATAAGCTCCGTCTCCTGGACGGTTCCGAGAATGTCGCCTCTTTTCACTTTGTCCCCCTTTTTCATTTTTGCCTTGAAATCCCATTTTTTCTTTCTGTCGAGGGGCTCCGTAACCACGCCCCTCTGGATGTAAAAACCCTTGGATTTTTCCTCTATCTGTTCAAGGGGCCTCTGGATGCCGTCGTAGAAGTTCTTGAGTATGCCCGGCCCGAGTTCCACTGAAAGGGGCTCTCCTGTGGTTTCGACGGGTTCTCCCGGCTGAAGACCCGAAGTGTCCTCGTATACCTGAACGACCGCCACGGACCCTACGATTTTGATTATTTCCCCGATTAATTTGTCCTTGCCCACTTTCACGACGTCGTATAGCTTTGCCCCGGGCAGGTCTGCCTCAACAACCGGACCGGATATTCTCTTGATGTATCCTCCTTTTGCCATGTTTCAAAACCTCCAGTTTTGAATAGTCAAAATCGCTTTTTGCAATTTTGCCATTTCATTCTCCTCCGTGTCATCATTTTTTTGCTGCAAGGTCGAAACCGAGCGCACGCTTGATCAGCTGCCTTATCTCATCCCCTTCCTCGCTCACGCCCGTATATGCTGGCATGGGGATTATGACGGGGTAAGCTATGCTGTCCAGTTTTTTCTTCAACCTCCAGTCAATCTTGTTCAATAAATATTCGTTAACAACGATTATTCCGAATTCCTCCTCGGTCAATGCCTGCTCGATTTTCTGCTGGAAATCACCCTCGCCCGCCGCCCTGCAGTGCTCAAGCCCCGCAAGACGCATGCCCGTCACGAGGGGCGCGTCGCCGATTACCAGGATCTTTGCCTTAACCATGTTTCAAAAACCTCGTTTTTGAACAGTCAACAGTAGGGAACTTCGTTCCCTCTGCCCAATGTCCTTCGGACATTCGGGAATTGTTTGCAATTTTGCCATCTTTACACCGTCACAAGCATCTCCCTTACTTCCTCCTCAGGGACCCCGAATTCCTTCGCCTTCGCGATTCTTCTCAGGTCGTGCATCTCGGCCTCCTTAAGCAGGATAAAACCGAGGACGACTCCGACCGAGAGCAGGCTCCTGTGGAATGCGGCCACCTTTTCAGCGGCAAGCGCCTTTTCAAGCGCAATCTCAAGGTCGACAAGCGAAAGCTCCCCTTCCCTGATTTCAAGCTTGCCGAATTTCGATTTTATAAGACGCATCGTGGCCTGCATGTCCTGCGCCTCGATAAGCCTCTCTATGAAGGAAGGCCTCAGCGCCCCTCCCTTTATCAGGTATTTTTCAATCTCGTCCTTGCTGAAATTGTATTTTTTCAGCCGTTCGACTATCAGGATGTTCTTTGCATCTATCTCGTTTTTCAGTATTTTTCTTATCGCGGTTATCTCCTTTCCGCCGACCTGCGCAAGGCCCTTCTCCATGAACAGATAAGTATAGGCGTCTATGATGCTTTCAAGCTGTACGAACGTGTTCATGTTCTTCAGGGCGTTGTTGAATATCATCCTCATGTGCTTGCTGAACGCAGCCGTACTCACCGAAAGCATTTCCTTTCCGAGCTCCGTTTTCTTCAGTTCGTTGAAGAGCTCGTCGCCCTCCGCCTTCATTATCTGCTCGCATTCGCCCTCCGGAAGCCCCCCCACGGAGAAAAGGTAGGGTTTCACGTCCTTGTAGCTCACTCCCTGCATCTTCGCATGGATAAGGGTCTTCATGTTGAGGATGTCCCATTTTCTCAAAAGCGCCTTGACCGCGGGAAGGTCTTCTTTCGGGGCAAGCCTGAGTATTTTTCCCACCGTTCTCGAGAAGTTCCTTGCGGAAGCTATCTCGATTGTCTGCGAGCCCGTGTAGCCCACCTCCCCGGTAAAATCATCCTTGTATGTGCTCCTCTGCAGAAGCTCGGTCATACCGTCCACCGTCCTTATCCTTATCAGCTCGTCAAGGGTGGTCGGGTCGAGCAGAAGCGCCTTCATTACCTTTATCCTTGCGTTGGAATACCCGTATTTCAGGGCTCTTGACTCAAGTTTCGGAAGCTCGGCCATCGTTTATTTATCACCGCTGAAAAGTTTCTCTGAAATCATCTTCCTCAGGTCGTCCCTCCTGAGCTCGAAAAGCGTTTCGAGAGTGAGGTCGACCTTCATCTTTCCATCCTGGGTCTCTATGACGGCACCGCCAAGCGCGCCAAGTTCCGCCGAAACCTTGCAGCCGTCGGGAAGCTTCGGAAGGAGTTTTTTGTCCTCTTTCCTCACATGCACCGAAAGCTTGGTTCCTTTCAGCTCTTTCAGGGCGGCGGAAACGCTCCTTGAGAGGAAATCCTTGTACTCCTTGCTCTTCCTGACTTCCGTGAGCGAGGAGAAAAGGTCGTCTATCACGCTGTTGATCGCGTCCTCGCGGGCTTCGGCAGTCACTCTTTTTGCCTCTAACCTTGCCCATGCGAGCCTCTCGTTTTTCTGCTCCGAAAGAAGCTTTTCGACCGCTTTTTCGGCATCCTTCTTGAGGACCGAACGCTTTGAGCGCTCGTCTTCCTTCATCTTCCTTACGTGCCATTCCGCTGCTTCGACAATCTTGGCTGCCTCGTCGTCCGCCTCCTTGATCAAAGAGGACGTGAGTCTCTCTATTCCCATGGTTCAGTCACCCGGGAAAACTACTCGGTCACTGCGCCGATCAGCAGGAATGCTATGACGAAACCGAATAGCACGATGGTTTCCGGAATAGCGACGTAAATAAGTACGTTCTTCTCGAATTCCGGTCTTTCGGCTGCAACACCGAGCGCGGTTGAACCCAGCGTTCCCTGGGACCATGCCGCCGCGAGCGCACTAAGTCCCATTGCGATTCCAGCTCCGAGTGCCGCACCGGCACCGGTCGTCAATCCACTTGCTACATCTGCCATATATTTTCACCTCTATTTTTTTGAGCGTAAAGCGAAGGGCGAGAAAAGAATCCCCCCGCCCTGAAGGAATTTCGACCTGAACTCAATGATATTAAGACGGCCGACCTGGATAATCGATTCGAACATCGCGATGAACGTATTGACGAAATGAAGGATTACCAGCAACGGAAGCATCAGCAACGCGAACAATCCCGCTTCGGGGACCGGTAGGAAGAAGTCGTTGATTATTTCCGCAAGAACCACTCCCGCGACTCCCACGGCCGCGATACGTGCGTATGAAAGAACGTTTCCGACAAGGCCGGGAAGCTCAAGCGCCCCCACCGCCCCTTCTATATATACCAGAACAATGATGGAAATAACCGCAAGCACGAGCGAGGGAATCATGAACGCTTCGGGGAGCAGTCCGAAAAATCCGGTGGCTATTGCAATCGTCCCCCCGATTTCCGTTCCAAGCCATGCCAGTTTTGCTATAGCATGCCTCCTGTGATGCTTCCAGAGCGTAATCGCGCCGAGAATGAAGCCTATGCCCACGTGAATCAGGCCTACGAGGAGAGTGAGCCCCAGGAGAAGCGAGAAGTCATGCAGCCTGTGCAGAACTCCGGCGTATAAAGGCGATGTCGCTATGGGAAGCCCCCAGCTGTTCAAAAACTCCAGCCATCCCGCATGGCTCAGTCCGGCCCATTCGTCAAAAAGGATTCCGAAGAGGATGGTCGGGAACGCCGAGAGGAACCATATTCCGGCCACGCTGAGCATTATGTAGCTCTTTGAAAATATTTTCATGAACCCGTATGCTATTATGAGCGAGAATATTCCGTATATCACATCGCCGACAATCATGCCGTATATCAACGGAAGCCCTATGAAATAGATGAAAGTCGGGTCGAATTCGTAATAGTTTGGGAGCGAGAAGCTTTTCGTGATGAATTCGAACGGGTGGGAATAGCCAGGATTGTCGAGCACTATCGGGGGCTGTTCGTCCTCCCCTGCCTTTGCCTCCTCAAGCATCGCGCTGTCGCCGAAACCGCCCATCAGCTCCCTGAGCTTGTCGTAATCGTCCGCCTTTAGCCATCCCTCTATAACCGACGCGCTTTTTGAGAATGCGAATCTCGAGGCTATCTCGGCCCTTTCGGCCTCGACGTCAAGCAGTGCCGTTATCCCGAGCACCTCGTCTGCATGCCTTTTGGAAATGGCTTTTCTTTCGGCCTCTATCTTCGCAAGCCTTTCCTCTTTTTCCTTCAGACAGGCGGTGAGTTCGGATAGTTTGCCGCGGGGGGTTGTCATCGACTCGGGAAGCTGCAGCGCTGCGAAACCGAATTCGCCCAGAACGCTTTCCGGGGAAGGCGATGCCCTGCCGTACAATAAAAGTACAACGCCCTTTGCCGCGCCTTTCGTGTCCGGAGCAAGCAGGTTGTAGTCCTTCAACACATTCCACAGCTTTTCCTTGAGCAGGGGAATTTTCGTTGTCGGTATTTCCCCAACGGTATAGGTGATGGTCCTGGAAGAAAGCATGCCGAAGTCCAGCCCTTCAAAAGGCTGGAGCTTCTCGACGACCTGGAGCTGCTGTTTTGTCCGGGTTAACCCTTCGCTTATTTCCGCGGATTCCCTTGATATTTCCCTGAGCCTGGCGCCCACGTCGGCATCTATTTTCTTTGCCCTTTCCACGGCCTGTTTTCCGTCCAGCTCCATTTCCGGGGGTTTTGCCGATTTTACGGCGCCGGCATACATATTAGATGCCGTATTCCTGAGCTTTATGAGCTGTGATGAAACCTCGTCAAAAAATTCGAGTGGCCTTCCGCGTTCAAGGCCTTCCATCTTGAACCTTCTTATTTCGACCAGACCGAGTTCGTGCAGCGATTTTATTACGTCCGGGAGAACGGACTTGAGTGCATACACTCTGATTTTTTTCATTTTGGCCGGTCTCAACATCTTACTTCCTCCTCAGAGCTGCGAAATAAAGGATTTGCAAATTGTCAGCAGGGCACGTTTGTCAAGGCTCTTCTTCCTGGCCTTTGCCGCGGAGTCTTTCGCTTTTTCTATTGTCTTCTGAACCTCTTTTTCTATTTCCGACTTACCCGCCTTCAGCCTTTCGTTCTTGTATTTCGTTACCTCCTCCTGGGCGGCCGCATCTTCCTCGGCTATCTCTTCCTTTGCCTTTCTGAGTATTTTGTCGGCCTTTTCCTTGGCGGCAGAAACAGTCTTGTCAGATTTTTCCTCCGCAGAGCGGATTTCCCCGACAGTCTTCATAAAGACTGAGTGACTTGGATTCTCATGCATAGCTAACACCAAAACAAGCCTCCATTACAGTTGAGTTGTTTAAAGAGAGAAATATTTATAAACATAAGCAACACAAACAAATAACACGCTTTTTAGAGGCAAATATGGGATGATAGTATGGGTGCTTACAAATACATAACCGAAGCGTTCCAGAAAGAATACAAGGAACGGAGCGAGGGCTACAGGCAGAGAGTCATAGCATGGAGAAAGAGGCCTGCAATCGAGAGGGTAGAGAGGCCCACCAACCTTACGAGGGCAAGAAGGCTCGGCTACAAGGCGAAGCAGGGCTACGCCCTAGTGCGTGTCCGGGTAGACAAGGGAAGAAGAACTAGAAGGAGCCCGATGGGCGGAAGAAAGCCCAAGAACACTTACGTGTTCGTTCAGCCGGGGCGTTCGCACCAGGTAATCGCGGAGCAGAGGGCGAACAGGAAATACGGGAATCTCGAGGTGCTGAATTCCTACTGGATAGGCGAGGACGGAAACTACAAATACTTCGAAGTGATTCTTGCGGACCCGGCAAAGCCCAGCGTGAACATAAGCTCGGCCGTAAGGCAGGGCAAGTCTTTCAGGGGCCTTACATCCGCGGGCAGGAAGGGAAGGCCTTCCAAGAAGAAAAGAATCAACAAGAAACTCAGGAAAGGGAGGACGCTCAGCCGGATGCCGGGTGCAAGGTCGCCCAGAATGGAAACCGGGGCGAAGGCCGAGGCTTCGAAAGAAAAAACCAGGAAGGAAAAGAGAACGGTCAGGAAAGCGCCGAAGAAGGAGCCCGGGAAAGCCGAGGCGAAGCCTGAACCCAAGCCCGAAGCAAAGGCTGAAGAGAAGAAATGAATATCATTACTATTAATAATATAGAAGAGGCCCCGAAATACCGGAACCAGAAGGTTCTGCTGCTTCTCAGGAACTATACTTACGATGAGGGGTCGGTCAAACTCGTGGCAGAGAAGAAAAAGGCATGCTTCCTGATTGACCTTGACCGAATCATAAACAGCAAAGGGCTGCAGAGGGCCCTGGAGCTTTCGCGCATGAGGACTTTTCTCGGATTGTGCAGCAGGTTCGGCGCGTTTTACGCACTGAAAAGCGAATCGGACAGAAGCGATGAGGAATTGATTAACATAGGGCTTCTTTTGGGATTGAACAGGGGCCAGGGAAAATTCGCGATGAAGATGCTAAAGCATTTTTAAAACGTTATTTTCCTATTGGAAACCGGTGTATGCATGAGGGAAGCGCAAAAAGAAAAAAATGGAAAACCTGATTCTGGTAAAAAAGAAAAACCGGATTTTAAAGCGCAGGCGAGAATGCTCGAGGGGATGCTTTTTGAAAAAGAGGACGGGAAACTGGACATAGGGAAACTGCTCAAAATCATGCATTATTTCGATGACAAAGAATGGGCAAGGGCAACGGATTCTATAATCTGCGCCGGACGGGACCCTTCAACCAGAAAATATGTAATCGATGAATTGATTGATGCTCTTAAAAACAGCACTGAGGAAGCGCAGGCGGCGTTTGTACTTGGCAGGATAGACGCCAGGGAAGCCATCGAACCATTGAAAAAAGCAGTAAAAAACAAAAATTTCCTGAAAATGGATCTGCGCATCAATGCCGCATACGCACTCGGACAGATGAGAGTAACGGAAGCAATACCCGATATTGCGGAACTGATGTCCAATCCGTACGAGGCGCAATGCGCGTCAAAAGCGCTTTTGAACATAGGCGAGAAATCCGTTCCAACGCTCATCGAATCGCTTAAAGAAGGAAATACATGGAAAAGAACCTGGGCTGCAAAAACACTCGGACAGTTTGCCTATGCTGCAACAGATGCGCTTCCGGATCTGGAAAAGTTGTCAAATCCCTGGACATTGAAAGGGTTCTGGACGAGAATTACCGATAAGGATGTTTTCGATGCCGCAGGGCATGCAGCATGGCAGATAGAACATAGCGCGAGTTTTGAATAAAGCACAACGATTATATTCTTACACCTGCAGGGTTAGGTATGATAGAAGACATCATAGGTTATCTCGGCGGATTTTTCATCATGGTAAGCTTCATCCCGCAGGTCGTCAAATCATACAGGACCAGGAGCGTTGAGGACCTGTCGATATAGATGATTCTCGCTACTCTTATAGGAACGATATTCTGGATAACCTACGGGTTCTTGATAAACGGAATGCCGGTAATCGTAATGAACAGTATATTCGGTGTTATTGTCGTTTTCCAATTATACTTGAAGATAAAACACGATAAAAAGAAGAAATAAAAAAAGAAAATTACTGCTCCATGAAGAACTGCGCGGTGGGCGGCTCTGGCTGCTCCCCTTTCCTTTCCCTTATCTGCCTTACTATCTTCGGAACCACATCCCTGGGAACAGGATAATAGCCTGCATATTCCTGGTACCAGATTGCCCTTCCCTGCGTAACCCCCCTGAGTTCATTCGAGAAACCGAACATTTCCGAAACAGGCATAAGCGTTGTGATGGACGAGGTTTCTCCCTCCTGCTCCATACCCATGAGCTGGCCCCTTCTTCCGTTTGTCATGTTGATGACATCGCCCGAATACTCCTGCGGGCACTGGATAAGCACCTTCTGTTTCGGTTCAAGAAGAGAAACTCCTGCCATGAGCATGGCTGCATAGATGGGCCTTTTTGTGGTCGGAATCATCTGCGCGGGCCCCCTGTGGATGTTGTCCTCATGCAGAGTGGCATCAACAAGGGTTACTTTTGAACCTACGACCTTTTCCTTTGCAAGCGGCCCCTGGTCGGTTGCCTCCTCGAAACCTTCAACCATAAGCTCCTCGACTTCGTTGAGGTACTGGATACCCTTTGTCCCGTCTATGAAGATGTTCCTGTTGTGGATATCATATATCTTCTTTGCCTCTTCCCTTCCAAGGCCCAGTTCGATCAGTTTTTCAACGTGCTCTTTTCCTTTGGGCCTTCCTTCGGGTATCGTTCCCTCGATTATCGCCTTTGTTATCGCTTCCGGAAGCGGCTCGACAATGAATTTAAGCTTGTTGTGCTTGTTCGGCGATTTGCCTTCCACAGGTCCTGCACTTCCCGTAATGGTCTCCTGATACACGACAATGGGCGGGGAGGTTATGATCGGCACTTTTTTCTCGTTCCTGATTTTGTATTCTATGATTTCAAGGTGGAGCTCTCCCATGCCCGAAATCAGATGTTCTCCCGTCTCCTGGTTAAGCGTCACCCTGAGCGTCGGGTCCTCCTTTGAAAGTCCTCTGAGTACCCCAATAAGCTTCGCGAGGTCCTTGCTCTCCTTTGCCTCTATTGATTTCGTGACGACCGGCTCGGAATAGTGCTTTATCTGCTCGAACGGCTCTATCGGCTGTGAGCTTATCGTTTCGCCCACATAAAGGTCCTTGAGGCCGACGAACGCGCCGATATTTCCCGCGGATATCTTCTCGGCGGCGACCCTGTCGGGCCCCATGTAGACCGCGACCTGCTGGACCTTGGAATATGTTTTCTTGGATTCTATGTAAAGCTGGTCCCCTTTCTTCACTTCCCCGGAGAAAAGCCTTACAACTCCGACTTCGCCGGCATGCTCATCGTAAACGACACCGAAGCATACGCCCACCGGCTTTCCGGCAGAACTGCATGCAAGCATGGACTTTCCCTCCTCGCTGTTCGTATCGCCCTTCCACAGCACCGGAATCCGGTAGGGCTGCGCGGTTTTCGGGTTCGGGAGGTTCTTGATTACCATTTCGAGAAGAACGTCGTCCACGGGCGATTTCTCGACGAGGAATTTGTGGTCCTCCGCAGCGCATTTGTCGTAAATGTCCTTGAAGCTTATGTTGAACCTCTTCATCGAGCTTATGCTGACCGCCCATTTGTGGAAGGCGGAGCCGAACGCTATGTTTCCTTTTTCGACTGCCACTTCCCAGTCTTTTTTCTTCTCTTCGGGCGCATAGGCGCCTATGATCTTGTTGACTCCGAGGAGTATTTTGATGAACTTGTCCTGCATCCCCTTCTGGTCGAGCTTCATCTCGTTGATGAGCCTGTCCACCTTGTTGACGAAAATAACCGGCTGCGCCCTTTCCTTGAGCGCCTGCCTGAGCACCGTTTCGGTCTGGGGCATTATCCCCTCGACCGCGTCTATTACAAGCACGACGCCGTCGACCGCCCTCATCGCCCTTGTGACGTGGCCTCCGAAATCGACGTGGCCCGGGGTATCAATAAGATTAATCAGGTAGTCTTTTCCTTCGTAGTTGAAACCCAGCGAGATGTCCGCCGCCTTGATCGTGATGCCTCTCGCCTGCTCCTGCTCGTCGAAGTCCATCACCCGCTGCTCGCCGGCAAGCTCTTTCGATATCAGCCCTGCACGAGCAACCAGCGAGTCCGTAAGAGTCGTCTTTCCATGATCTACATGGGCAACGATTGCGACGTTTCTTATCTGCTCTATGTTGCCCATCATCTTCTGTACTTCCTCAACTACAAGTTCCTTTCGTGCCATACGTTTCACCAAAAAACATTACAAGAAAGCTTTATCTCGCGCTTCTTGCCATTCTCTCGCTTTCGTCCCTTTTTCTCATGGCATAGCTGCTTTGGACGTCCCCTTTTGCCGTAAAGATTATCTCGCTGGCAAGGGATTCCTCAAGGGATTTTTTCTTGTTGAAAGTGCCCATGAGGGCGGCAAGCGCAATGTTCCTCAGGGCCATGTCGAGCCTTCTGGTGGCTGAGATATCGACTGCGATCTGGTAGCTCACTCCTCCGTAGGAAACCCTCGTCACGTCCTCGCAGGGCGCGGAATTCTCCACAGCCTTTACGAGCATCTGGACCGGATTTGCCTTGGTCTCCCTTTCAACTATTTCGAACGCCTTTTCCACGGTCCTGATTACCTGCAGCTTCTTTCCCTGGAGCCTTCCCTGCGTCCTGATGACTTTTCCGGAGGTTTTTTCCCCTGTGCCGCCTCGCATCAGCTTGTTTATAAGCCGCTCGACTATGCTCACCCTCATCTTCCCCAGGGTCTTCTTCACGTGCCTGGCCGAGGTGTGGGGAACCAGCGTCGGTGTGAGTGAAATCACCTGCGCAAGGCTCTTGTCCTCTATGACGATATTGTCCATCTGATACTTGCCGAAAAGCTTGTCCATGCTTATCATCTCTTGGGCTTCTCCTTCTTGCCCTTCCTGAGCATCTGCAGGTCGACCCCGTTCACCTTCACTATCTTGTACCTTACACCGGGAATCGAACCCATCTGCCCCCTCTGCGAGCCGCCGAGGCCCGCTATGATTATCTCGTCGTGCTCGTCTATGAACGTGATTGCCTTGTCCCTCGGCGCGAATGCAGATATCACCTTGCCGTTTTTGATGAGCTGGCACTTCACACATTTTATAAGGCCGGAGTGCGGCTGCTTCTGCTCGAGAACTATCTTTTCAAGCACGATGGCCTTCGCCTGGGGCGCCCCTTCCAGAGGGTCGAACTTCTCCTTGAGCTTGAGCTTTCTCCTCTTCCACCTTTTGGAGAGCCATCGCTGGCTTTTCCTGCTTCTACTGATGTTCCTTCCGGCGAATTCGCCGTTTCTGCCTTTTCCCTTACTCATTAATTCACCTTAGTGATAGAATATCCTATGAACAGGATTTCGGCTGATAATGCAAAAAACCGGACTTACGTCGTCCAAGTAGTTCTAATTCTTTACTGAAAAGGATTTATAAATGTTATCAAAAGTAGAACCAGATCTGGGTCTTGTTCCACGGCTTTGATATCTTGCGGCGGGTGAAAAAGGATTTCT
>Ga0209164_1001224_pt1 | contig 35530 bp, 51 predicted proteins | sample MTBNYHSulfiMetaG_FD_187458 | JGI IMG/M metagenome (GOLD analysis project Ga0209164, IMG submission 187458) | Enrichment culture microbial communities from rom New York Harbor, USA that are MTBE-degrading - MTBE-NYH (New York Harbor Sulfidogenic)... | ecosystem: Environmental > Aquatic > Marine >... | reverse complement strand
GAATCAGTTGAACGCTCATACATGCCTCCTCTCCTTTCTATTTACCATTTTTATCTTGAGTGCTCAACCAACACCTTTTTAAACCCTATTTTGTCCAAATTGGACTGAAACATTATACAAGAAGAAGGCCAGACGGGAAATCGTTAATCTCTTATATTTCTGCCGGGTATGAAGTAACGAAATGCGAAAGCAAAATTTGTCCACTTTGGCCGTTTAGAAATGGGATAGAGGAGAACGAGTCTATTCCGCACAAAAAGAAGTCGAGCTATTCAACTACGCACGTAAAAGCGGAGTCTAAAAACCGTCAAAAGGGCGAAAGGGTATCCAAGGACGGGGAAAATTTTTTAAAGGTTTAAAATGCACTTTTTATACAGGTACAGGAAGCCTTAAATATGGGCACAGTCCGGGCACAGGGATAATTTAACGGGTTAATTATCGGACAGTTATGAAGACGCAAAGGATTAGTAATCCACAGATTCAGAAAAGATTGTTCTCGATAAACGAGGCTTCTGTTTATCTTGGTCGGTCTGTATGGGCTGTCCGTGAAATGCTTTGGGCAGGAAAAATGCCTCATGTAAAAGATGGCAGACGAATATTACTTGATATAAAAGATATGGATATTTGGATTGATAAAAGCAAGACCCAAACCGACTTTTAATATTTTTATTTTCCTCTTGACATATATAAGCCTTTGGCTTATATTAAAACCATGACACCTATAGATTTAAAAGAATGGCGTGAAGCTAACGGATATAGTCAAAGCGGATTGGCCGAAGTTTTGTCAGTTCATATAATGACTGTAAGCCGCTGGGAGCGTGGAGTAAGGGAAATCCCCCCTTTTCTGCATCTTGCGTTAAAATTTCTTGAGATGCAGGCAAAAGAAAAAACTAAAAAGAGAAAGGAGAAATGATGTCATGGGTGCTATTTATTTGCGCGGTCATACCTATTGGCTTAAGTATTATCGCAACGGTAAGCCATACCGGGAATCAGCAAAGACAGACAAGGAATCAGAGGCAAAGAGATTATTGAAAAAACGAGAGGGTGAAATAGCAACGGGCAAGATACCGGGAGTCTATTTTGACCGGATCACCTTTGATGAACTTGCTGAAGATTTTCTGGCTGATTATCGGGTCAATGGGAAAAAGTCTCTGGCAAGAGCGGAAAGAAGCGTAAACCATTTACGGAAAGCCTTTGCTGGTTATAAGGTGCCTCAGTTAACCAGTCCGAGAATAAAGGCATACATTGAAGAAAGAATCAATGAAACTGCCGCAAATGCTACGGTAAATCGGGAATTGTCTGCATTGAAAAGAATATTGAATATTGCAGCAAGGCAGACACCGCCCAAAGTTGATCGTGTTCCATTTATCCCAATGTTAAAAGAAAGCAATGTCAGGCAAGGATTTTTTGAACACGGGGAATTTCTGGCATTGCGGGAATCATTGCCGGATTACATGAAGGGCCTTGTTACATTCGCCTATAAAACAGGTTGGAGGGTTTCGGAAATAACAAGCTTAACATGGGCGCAGGTTGATATTGATAATGGTATTGTCCGCCTTGAATCAGGCACAACAAAGAACAATGAAGGCCGGACGGTTTATCTTGATGATGAAATGCTTGCCATCTTCAAGCAACAATGGGATTGCCGGACACAGTATAAAAAGTTACTGCCCTATGTCTTTGTTAACGAAACAAGAACTGACAAAATAAAAGATTTTCGGGGATCATGGGAAACTGCTTGCAATAAGGCGGGAATCGGTTCCCGGCTATTTCATGATTTTAGAAGAACAGCAGTAAGAAATATGGTTCGGGCAGGTATCCCGGAACGTGTAGCAATGATGGTTTCCGGTCACAAAACCAGAAGCGTTTTTGAAAGATATAATATCGTTAATGATACCGACCTTAAACTTGCCTCTCAGAAACAAGAAACCTACCTTCAGGCACAAATGGGCACAATTACGGGCACAGTGGTAAAAATTCAAAAGAAAAGGAGTTTAACCGCCAATGGCTAACTCCTTAATAAACCGTAATTATCTTAGTGCCGGAGGCCGGACTTGAACCGGCACGGAGCTGAGCCCCGGGGGATTTTGAGTCCCCTGCGTCTGCCAATTTCACCACTCCGGCTAACTCAATATTTTTATTTTACAAATTTTCCCCTCAAATTGTCAATCGTTAATTTAATGCCTTTACCCCGGTAGAAGATTTTTACATGGGACCTTCCTAACAGGGTAAAGGTATGCCGGAGTGATCTAAAAGATTCCTTTTGACTGAGCGGGACGCTTATTACATTAAGGGGAGATGCGCTCTCAGGCCCTCGCGAACAAAAAAACCAAAGGATCAACTATAACAGTCGATAGGGAAACGCCCTTTTCGTCCATTCACTCGATGGATATTCAGCCTGAAGTTTTTCATAACCTTCTTTCAATGGTTTCGGGTCGTGAGTGTTTTTGTATCGACACACTCCTCTAAGATAAATCGCTTCGGGGGCAGAATCGCTCTTGGCATAATCTAACAAGAGCTGATCGAGATATTTGAGAGCTTCATTAAAATTTTCGTTATCGAAAAATAACTTTCCTAAACCAAGAAGCAAAGATACAACGAGCTCCTCAGGGCCAAGAAACCCTACAGTTCGATGATGTTCTTTGCCGTCAGCGCTAAGCGTGATTAAAGTAGGAGTCCACTTTACGTTGAAATCAGTAGCCAGAGGTTGGGTATCAAAAAGAACCCGTAACGGGATAAATTTTTGATGTAAAAATTCTATAACCTTTGGGTGTAGATACGTAACTGCATCCATCTGTTGACAGCCGATTCACCCAGGATTAAAGAAATCTAAAATAATCGGTTTACTTTCTTCCGTTGCCCGGGTAAGAGCTTTGTCAAATTTAGTTTCCCACTTAATTTTAGTCTCCATAATATCCTCCGTTTTTTGATGTTTATGAGAGCTTTGTTGTCTCCTCGTCATACTCCTCGATGAACTAAAAAACATAGGCCTGCGTCGATTCCTTGTCGCTGCCTCGATCTGGTTTTGAATGCAGCGTGGTATAAAATCCCCTTTTAAAGACTACGCACCATCTAAAGAATGGTGTTCTTGTTTTCGGAACCACGAAACTGAATCAGTAAGATATTCCTCAGTATCTTTGAGTGACAGATAATGCTCCCGCTCAATATTCGCCAGAAGTTCAAAAAATTGCTTTTCTTTTATATCTGAAACCTGATTCTGGAGGTTTTCATAATACTTTGCCCCCTGTGCCTCAAATTCGATTGCCGTTCGGACAGCCTCTAAATCATTATCATCTTTTTCTGGCGATGTTTCCAATTTCTGAAGAAAATCCTTAAGAGCATCTCTTACAATAGTATCCTTAACCTTTAAGGGAACAGTTTCTGGCCATTTTACTTGCTGCATCCATTTTTGGTGCAACTCCTTTAATCTTTCGTAGTGTTCTAACTCTTCATCTCCGATGAGCTGAAACATGATTTTCCCCAGAGCGTTTCTCGTTTTCTGTGCGTTCTTTAGATAAAACTCTCGCTCCCTCATTTCATTGGCAAGGGCTACTTCGATTGCACTGAGGCGTTCTTTTTCGTTCATAATACTCTCCTAATAAAATGGTAATTTGCCGATCAGTACCCGATTAACTTCGTTTCACACCGACTATTCATCTGAGTGCGGGCCTGTGGCAAGCTCCAAAATTTTTTCTACTTTGATCTGCAGTCGGTGTTTGGCCTGTGGAAAAGAACCGCGAAGTTCATTTTCGGGCATATATCCGTTTAACACCTCTGTGACAAAAGCGTTTTCTACCGTCCCGATCAACTGAAAGCCATGTTCCTCATTCGGCTTCAGGAAGGAGAGCGCAATCCTCGGGTTGTCAAAGATATTTCTTAGCGTCTGGTAACAAAACCAGCTTCCAAAAGCCATTCTATCACTCCCGACAAGTGAAATTCCTTTTGCAACCGCAATGTGAGGTGTTCCTGCCTTGTCAGACGTTGCAACAAAAATCAGCAGATTCTGATCAAGCAACTTTTTTATAGCTATTGGAATTTTCACTGTACACCTCTTTTCTTACCCAAGATCCTGTCTTCCTCCCATACCAACAGCTCCTCTTTTGGTAAACAGCTTTCTCCGCTAATGCCAGCCAGGTAACGACTTTGAATATATTTTTTAACTAATCCCTTTTTTTAGAAAATCGTTCAAAAAAAGACCTTTCTTTTTTAATAAAAAATAATACAAGACGTAGATAAAGGTAAATAAGGTCTTTACCCCATACTATTTGTCATAACCATGTATTTGCATGCATATGTGGAAAAACAACAAGAGGCTTACCCATTAAAACGGGTTCCCTAAACGCATTCCTATCGTCTTTGATGGGTTTCTTAATAAATTTTGAGTCATTATCCTGAGACAATCAGAGAGGTATTCTGCTCCTACGCGACCCCTTCCTCAGGAATAAATACATTCCAAATCCCGAAAATACTGTCTTTTTGGGAAAAAGATACTGTCTTCAGCCTATTGGTTGTTCATCCTCATTTATATTAAATTTAAATTAAAATTTTTTAACAATAAGATAAAAAACCATCAAAAATTTATTTTTAAAAAGGAGGTGTTTTTATGGACGTAAAATCATATTGTGATAGTTTAGTAATTGAGCTTACCGGATGGAAAGCAAAGGTATACGATATTGTTAGAAAATTAGACAAAATCTCATCGGGGGATAAACAAAAAGTTGTTCCTCAAGTGGTGGAACTGCATATGATCATCGAAGAGTTAGATGACAGAATCGAAAGGCTGAAAAGAGAGTGCCCTACTGAATGGCAACCGGAAAAAATTGAGTTAGAGGGCAAAGTTTCCGCGCTGAAAACAAAGTGGGAAAAAGTGTGGCAAAATATTTCCCCTGCTGATTTCGGAGGTTAACCTTTTAAACATAGTCTACAAATGCTGTGCGGTTGAGAATGGGTTAATTTTTTGCAATCTTCGTGCAGAACAAACTCAACGATTTGGGAAAATCTCCTGAGACGGAGGCTTACTTTTGAAAAGCTGGGGGATGAGATCTATTTTTACGCTTTTTTCTTGCAGCAGTTCATAGTGCTCCATCTTATTTTTATTTTTATTTCTTGATAAACCCCGATTTGACTTATCTAAATTTTTTTTATCACCTTATCCGTACCCGAGGTCTGCAAGGCGCTCCTCGCTGATGCCGAAATAATGCGCGATCTCATGCACCACCGTTTTTTCGATCTGCCGTTCCATTTCCTCAATCGTATCACACAGTTCCTCCAAGGGCTTTTGAAACAAAAAGATCGTGTCCGGATACAAAGGCGGTGTTGTTACCGAACGCTTTCCCAGGGAGACGCCCTGGTAAATTCCCAGCAAGGTCTCATGGGGAGGCAAGCCTATTTCTTGAAGCAGCGCGCGAGAAGGGCGTTTCTGGACAGCAATTAAAATGTTCTCAAGGTTACAGCCTGAAATCACGGGGGATGCGGGTGATCGATTGCTTAACGATTCTGTCGAATTCCTTCTGACTCACTTTCATTGGGTGCCTGATAGCAGAGAAGAGGTGTGTCTGTGAATCTTAATGTTTTACCGTGCCTTCTTGATCCCGAACTCTTTGGCTAACCCTTCTTCTTCGGATCACTCAGATAATCGCCCAGAAGCCCCCGGCTGTGTTCATCATCATGACAGTACACGCACAAGTTTTCCCAGTTGGAGCCGTCAGCAGGATTGTTCATGTGGTTTCCGTCTTTGTGATGCACGGTCAAAAGGTGCCTGTCTTTCTGTTCGAACTCTCTGCCGCACTTGGCGCAGATAAGACCGTGAATCTTGAGCGATCGCTCCCGGTAGTCGCTGCTAGACACAGGGAGATGCTTTCTCAGCTCCCTGACTATCTCTTCAACGGGTTTGTCTTCACCGGTCTTTTGCGGCCATCGCGTTTTGTGCCTGCCCCCGTATATCCTCCCCATAGCGCTTATCCTCCTAAAAAATAGAGAACCACAGAGGCCGTAAGCCTCTTTTCACTACTATTATTACATCTCACTCACGGTCACGCGCTCCATTGTGTCACCCTGCTTAATGGTATCCACAACCTCCAGCCCTTTTATCACCTTGCCGAATACCGTGTGCTTCCCGTTGAGATGCGGCTGGGGTGAGTGAGCAATAAAAAACTGGCTCCCGTTGGTGTTCGGCCCGGCGTTGGCCATTGAGATCGCACCCCGTTCGTGGATAAGCGGGTTTCCCGCGCATTCATCCTCAAACCGGTATCCTGGCCCACCCCGGCCCGTGCCGGTCGGATCGCCCCCTTGAATGACAAAGTCTGGTATCACCCGGTGGAATATGACACCATCATAAAACCCCTCCCGCGCCAGAAAAACAAAGTTGTTGACGGTCTTGGGCGCGTGAAGCGGATAAAGCTCTAATTCCATGGTCCCTCGGCTGGTTTCGATTGTAATGCGATACATTTTCTGTTCGTCGATCTGCATTGCGGGCGGACTGTTCCATTGCTTTTTGATCATCTGGCCCCTCCTTGGTTAAGATTTTTTTGGAGGGGCGACCAGCCGGTCGCCCCTACTATGTTACCCTCTCTTTCTGAATCACGACACAGCCGTGCGACAAAAAGCTCGACCGGCTACCCATCCGGTTGAAAAAGCGGCCTGTAAATTAAAGCCGCCGGTATCAGCATCAATGTCAATAATTTCACCGGCAAAATATAAACCTTTTATCAGCTTCGATTCCATGGTCTGGGGATTGATTTCCTTGATGCTCACCCCGCCTGAGGTTACAATCGCCTCATCAAATGACCGGTACCCGGTTACCTCAAACAAAAACTCCTTCAGAAGCATTCGCAATTGTTTCCGTTCTTCGACCGTAATCTGGTTCAATTCTTTTATTTCGGAAATTTTCAGTTTTTCAATAAACACCGGCATCAATTTTCTCGGCAACAGTTTTTTTAATAAACTTTTAAAACTTTGTCTACTGTTTTCGTTTATTTCCCTGAGGAGCCTTTTATCCAGGATTTCATGGTCAAGCGCGGGCTTTAAATCTATAGCAAGAACGACCTTTTGTTTTTCCTGCAAGAGCTTCACAACCGTTCCGCTCAAAGAAAGGATGATCGGCCCGGAAACACCAAAATCAGTAAATAACATCTCCCCAAACCGTTCATCAATTTTTTTATTATTCACCAGAATTTTTGCCTTAACATTCCTCAAACTCAATCCCTGAAGTTTTTTTGCCGTATCCCCTTTGGTTTCAATCGGCACTAAGGCCGGCAAAACTGGGGTTACTATATGACCGAGGTGGGCAGCAAGTTTATACCCCGTGCCGCTCGAACCGGTCCTCGGATACGATTTCCCTCCGGTTGCCAGGAGAACATTATCCGCGTGTATTGAAATAGATTGACTGACTTTACCCTCAACCGGATTTTTTTTATTAATGGCAAGAGAAAATTTTCCGTCCGGCAATTTTGTAATGCCGGTTACCTCAGAATTGACCGCGAGAAGGATTTTCAAAGACTTTACCTTGTTAAGCAATGCCTCAACAATTTCCAGCGCCTTATCATTTTGGGGAAAGTAACGCCCTCCTTGCTCAAGCTTGAAGGTAACACCTAATTTTTCAAAGTACTGGAGAAGGTCAGTATTAAAAAATTCCGTGAACGCGAACTTTAAAAACCGTCCGTTTTTGCCGAAATGGGAAAGAAACTCTTCTAACGAAGCATCATTGGTAATATTGCACCGCCCCTTGCCGGAAATTCTCAGCTTCAAAGCCGGCCGCGGCATCTTTTCCAGTATCAGTATTTTTTTAGAAGGTTGGTAGCTCTCAATACCCGCCATCAACCCCGCAGGTCCCGCACCAATAATGACAATGTCGTAATGTTTTTCAAACATTATTAGTAACCCGTTACCTTTACATCCCCGCCCTTTTCCCAAAAGGGGCAATACGCAGGTAGGGGCGAAAAATTTTTCGCCCCTACCACCTATGGTCATTTCTTTTCGCTGAAAACAACCGGCATCAGGTCCGCAAGTCTTTCGGGCGTAAGCCCCAGTCTCTGGCGATAAACGGCTTTGTTGGTGAAGACCTTTTCAATGTAATTTCTGGTTTCAAAAAACGGAATAATTTCGACCCAGATATCCGCCGGTATTGAGCCTTCTACAGGAAGCCATTTTCGCACCATTCGCGGCCCTGCATTATAAGCGGCGGTCGCAAGAATAGGATTGTTCTGTAGATCCTTAAGGCGCATGCGAAGATAACAAGTTCCAAATCTGATGTTGTTTTCAGGAGAGAGAAGTAAAGAAGGATTCGGGAAAGGTTCACCCAGCAGTGTGGCAATTCTTCTTCCCGTATCAGGCATGATCTGCATGACACCTAAAGCCCCTGCCGACGATTTAACGTCGGCCATAAACCTACTTTCCTGCCGGATCAAAGCAAAAATCCAACCCGGATCAAGACCGTTCTTCCCGGCGTATCGATTGACGAATTCCGAATAGGACAACGGGAAACTGACTACCAGGTCGTCGCATCCTTCGGCATCGGCTGCGGCGCCGATAGCCCGGTCATGCCAGCCCATGTCATGAGCAATGATGGCGGCAGCGCTCAGTTGTGAGGGTTCTTTTCCTTTCAGCGAAAAAATCCATTCCCTTCGGGCGTCACCCATACGCCCCAAGTAAAAAAGCTCGACAGCTCTCCGGATACCCGGTTCCTGCCGTAAATTCAAAATATCTTCGTCGGCGACAGACAACGGTCGATGGTTGAAACGGCATGTCTGGTTCAAGCGGTCCGCCGCCAGCAGAGAAAAATAGTTCTGCTTTCCTGCGATCTCCCGATAGATTGCAGAAGCTTCCTGTAAACGGCCCGACGCCGCAAGAGCTCTGGCCTTCCAGTATAACCAGCGGGGCGTTGCTTTTTCCTGGACGTCAAGATGGTCCCACGCTGACAAGACCGCTTCCCAGTCCTGCCGGAAAAGCGCCGCTCTGATGCGCCATTCCCTGAGCTTCAGCGTCATCAAATTATCCGGGAGGCCGACAATACGCTCCAGGGCCTGCGGTTGTCGCCTGAACGCCAGATAAAGGGCTATTTCCTGCTCAATGCCTGACATATCAACTCCGGCGAGGTCTTTTTTAGCCTTCAAGGTATCAAAAGCCCAGACAGCCCAGGGTGTATCTCGCCGGATCAGCCCGCCCATTGAGTGGCTCAGAATTTTGCCGGCCACACGGCAATCGACTTTGGACCAGTCCATGGTAAGTATTTTGGTAGGCTGGTTGAGCATATCCAGCCACAAATCAACCCATGGCTTTTCGCCACCGGGCAGATATCGCTTGAGATAAACGGCCAGAGCCGTCTGTTTCTGAGCCATAGTCAGCTCGATCCTTTGCCAGACGAGGTCCGGGGTCAGCTTATTATGAGCATAGAAAAAGTCAAAAACAGGATAGCATTCACCGGGCAGGAATCCCTTGTGAAGCCAAAGTTTTTCCGCCTGAACCCAGGCCTTATCGATCTCGCCTGTTTCCAGAAGCGAGCGAGCATAAGCATACTGCAGGAACGGGGAGGCAGGTTCCCGAAAATCCCGTACTAATCTTTGCCATTGATTTTGCCCGGCCAGGTAATTGAGCCAGGCCTGTCTCAATCGACCGGACAGTGGGGATGATTCGTACCCGCTGATAAAAGATAAAATTTCTTTTTCCCTGTCGATACGTATGTTTTTTTGAATATCCAGAAAAACAAGATACGGATAAAGAGGATAATCCTTGAGCCTGGTAAGCAATTTGCTGAATTTTTCTTGATTTCCCTTTTTAAAGGCGTCTTCCGCGTCAAGAAAGTATTGTCTTTGTTTATTCAGATCGGCCTGGGCCATTGAAATAAATAAGAAGAAAAACCCAATTCCCATCAGATATCTTTTAATCCTGCCGTACATTTATAACTCCCGAGTAGACACGCACTCTGTTTTCCGTTTGTTTTGACCAAGACCCTTGATCACCTGTAGCCGTTGAACCAGTCGGAGAAAATATCCTCGCTCGGTTTTTAAATCTCAAAAGAGTATAAAGAACCTCACTCCAAATGTCTATCCAGGCTCCGGTACTGAATGGCTTCCGCAATATGGGGAGGCTGGATTGATTCTTCCTTGGCTAAATCAGCAATCGTGCGCGAAACCTTAAGGATGCGGGTATACGCCCGGGCGCTTAAACCTAATTTATCAATCGCGGTTTCCAGGAGACGCTTGGAATCTTCTCCGATCTGGCAATGTTTTTTAATGTACCGGGCGGTCATCTGCGCGTTGCAATGGATTTTACTTTGACTGAATCGCGCGCTCTGGATTGTTCGGGCTTCCTCTACCCTTTTTCTGATCACTGCGGAAGACTCCCCCAGAGATTCCTGCGATAACTCCTTATATTTTACCGCCGGAACTTCGATGTGAATATCCATCCGGTCAAGCAGCGGGCCGGAGACCCTGGATTTGTACCGCTGGATCTGGGGAGGGGTGCAGATACAAGGCCGCTGAAGGTCTCCGTAAAAACCGCAAGGACAGCCATGCGGGACACTTTCTTGAAAAAATTCCTTCCCTGAACGGGGCCTTTCTGCTATGTCCCTCACCAGTCTATCTCCTTTCCAAGCCCATAAAATGGCTTGAGTTTGACCCTTCCTATCCCAAAAATCCCAAAACCTTGGGGGAGTATATCAGAAAATCCCGCATGGAGAAAGGTCTTTTGATAAGGGAGCTAGCGGCCATGCTTGGAGTGACCAAGGATACAGTTATCAACTGGGAGGTAAGGGGGATGAGGCCGAGGTCCAAAAGCCAGGTCAGCGCACTTAAAGAGATTATTCCTGGGGTGAAAAGGTTTTTGGCTTAACGAATTTCCTGAAAGCGCCTCAGTGTCAAAGGATTCGCCCCCTCACTTTATCTCCCCCTCTTTCCTGCCCTCCTCGGGATTCCTCCCTCCCCCGCTCCCCCGATTAGAATGCCACTAAATAGTGACAATATTCTTCCAGAAGATTGTTCAAAGCAATCTTTAATAAAAAACCATTTGGTGTGAAGACATGTACTGGTTGTAACCAATGCGAAAGTTCGAAGATTTTATTTCGGAAGTCGGAAGGTTGGACAAAGACGCATTAAAAACCAAAAAATCCGAAAAAGGTGCCTATTTTTACTTGCATTTATCATACAATTCCAATGCCTCGGTATTATACTCACTTGGTTCAAGGAAAACCGGACCATCTACTTCAGGAGTGCAACTATAATCAAATAAAAGCATAGACTTTTTCACCGGGTCATAAATTAGGAGGAGATAATAAGTTCTCTGCGGCCTTATCTCTATATTGTATTTTTTCAAAGCGTCATAATAATCTCTAGGGATTTTCCCGTCGACCAATTCCAGAAATTTTTCTGCTGTGAAATCGTCTGGGATAGCGTCTCCATATTCACCGATCACCTTATCGGATGAAAAGGTGACAGCGGATTCCAGAATGCCATATTCCTTTCTCTGGTGCTCTGACAGGGATGCACAGGAGGCGGAGAAGCCGAAGGAAAAAAACAAAAGAATTATCACGAAGAATTTTTTTCTTACGATTATATCCAATATGTAACCTCCTTGTCAGGTGAATCAAGGTCAACCCCAGTGTCAAGATTCCAGTTTTTGATGATGTTGGAAGCAACCATCGTGGTTGAATTCAATCCCGAAAACAGCGCAATCCATGCGGCGGTCACATTATCCACAGTCCTCTCAAAGCCATCCTTGGGGAAGTAGCCGACATTTCCAGCAGGAAGCTTAACATTCTGAAAGTATTTTTCGTGATATTCCGGAGACTTTTTTATAATCTCGTCCTTCGGCCTGTAAATATAGTTGGTGCCTATGCCGAGGTGCCTGAAGAGGCCGACTACGTCTGAACCCCCTTCTGCCGCATCAATCGCTTTCGTGTACCATTCGAACCATAATTCGGGATATGGGTTCTCCCCTTTATCTCGGTAATTCTTGATAATCTGACCTTTCCAAAATCCCATCAATGCCTCAAAGTGCTCAGATTCTTCACAGAACTTCAAAATAGACGAGAATTCTGCATAGGTTATGTCGGTGTTCTTTTTCATATTGAATATCAAAGAGTCCTGAGTCATTTCGCATATACGGTGTTCCTCCTTATTTTGCTCATAAGGGCCCACAATTGCCTGCACAATGGGATGTATTGTGGCGTCAGCCACAAGGTGGGAGACATAACCCAACAGCCAGACCAGCTTTATCTCAACCGCACCAATTTTGGAACCCCATACTTCCTTTATTTCGTCATAACCGGTTGCAACAACGCTGTTCGTCCTTTCATAATGCATAACGTCCGCCCAATTTACCTTCCCGGTCTTAAAGCTTAGGTAAGGAAGGTCTGGACTTGCCGAGCCAAGAAACAAGAATTGGGAATGTTTGTTTAGAAGTCGCCATAACTCAACACCAATGGCCGAACGTTTTCTCTTTGCGACATCCGAGATTATAAAATGGGTGAATGCTCCTGCCATATCCTATAAATACCTTTCCGAAATCTCCATTTGACTCAGACTATCCGAAAAATCCTCGAACGTTCAAAAGATATCAGAAAATAGAGCATGGAACAAGGGCCTTTGGTTAAAAACTCGTTGAGCAGCTTAGCGTAACGGAGGGTGCTCCTAAGATCGAGAACCTTAAGAAAATTGAGGCGGCAATCGCAAAGTCCAGGCGGCTTCAAGATGGGTAAGCCCCCCGGTTTTGGGAAGAGGGGAAATAAAAGGAATGAACCGGGGGGTCTTGAAATGTAAATTATCACCTTTGAATAAGGATTGCAACCTTGGAAGCACCAATGCAGAAAAATCGTTTAAGGCTTGGATTTGCCGGGAACCTTAAAGGCAGGGCGCGCATGGCGCGCGGGTGGCAAGATTTAAAAACCAGGGCTAAGTGAAATTATGGGCAAGAAGAAATCGTTTTTTGACGGGGAATCCTACAAGGGGTACAGGGTCAGCATCCGGCTGGTCAGGGAAGGCCTGGAGGAATTTGAGCCGTTTAACGTAAGAAGCCCGGATGACGTTTACAGGTTCATGGGCGACTTGAAGCATAGCGACAGGGAAAGATGCTATTCCCTTTTCCTTGATGTCAGCAGCGCGGTGGTGGGATGCGAGGAAGTCTCCTGCGGAACTGCTGTCCAGTCCCTGGTCAGCCCGAGGGAGGTTTTCAAGGCCGCCCTGCTTTGTTCCGCCCACGGGATTATTTTTGTCCACAACCACACCTCGGGGAGGCCTGAGCCATCGAAGCCGGATTTCGACCTTACAGAACTATTATACCACTCCAGCAGAATAATGGGGATAGAGTTTCTTGATTCCATAATCATAGGGCACGACTCTTATTACAGCTTCGTTAAAGAAGGTGCCATAGACCGGTACGGGATAAAAAAAGGGAAAGTTTAAACCCGTTACCTTTTTAAGTATGAAAATTTTAAAAGTTAGCATGAAGTTAAATTATATTCCTTTACTGACAATTTTGTTAATTGGTGTAGTTTTGATATGTGGTTGTACTTCAGATATGACCTATGAACAACCCCAAAAAATAGACTCTACATCGACCCAAACACCTTCCGGAACGCCAACCACAACCCCGTCCGTACAACCAGAAAAGCCTAAAGTTTCAACATTCCAAGTTGGTGAAAGTGCTTCTGATGGTAGATTAAAAATTACGGTAAATGGGGTTAGTTTAAAGGATAAAATAACCTATTCCCAAACCACAGAAATTATGGGAGAAGAATACACGTCAAGTTTTGACTTCAAACCCAAAGAAAATTACCAATTTTTAATTCTTGATATTACAATAGAAAATTTACAAGCAAATAAAACCTCCTCAATTAGCTCCTTACTATTCTTTAAAGTAAGTGATGCCGACGGATATTCTTATGATTATAGTTTCGGAACTGCGTACCTTGATAAAAACTGGGAAGACGGGGATATACTCCCTGGAATGAAAAGAAGAGGAAGTGTTGCATTTGAAGTCCCTAAAAATCCTGTTGGTTTAAAGTTTGCATTCCAATTTGATTTTGCGGGTCAAACAGCAGTTTTTGAAATACAGTAGGGGGGAAAACGCTTTCTCCATTCTGAAAATTAAAATTACTTCTGATGGGATTAATGAAATAGAAAACAATAAAGAAATAATCAGAAAATTTGAGGCGGTCGCCAATTTATAGCCAGTCGCGGCCATCCAATAATTCCCTGATAGCGGGCCTGAGATAGATTTGGCCGAGGTCAAAGCGCCTTAATGCCTGGACAAAAATCCGTATCTTGTCCTTTTCCGTTGCCTTGGAGTTGATAATCAGGAGGTCCTTTCCCCTCAATTTGCAGAGGCCACCCGCCACGTTAATCATCTCCTCCTCAAAAGTAATCGGCTCGTAGCGGAGCTGAATTCCAAACCCTTTGGCCAATTCCTCAAGCTGCTCGATTATGGCGTAATCATCCATGTCGGTCGCGAACCTCCTGGCTCTTCTTTTATCACGAATTGGCAAAATTATCAATTTACCGTCGGTCTTTATCCTGAAAATTGAGGGGCCTTAACAATCCACTTCTTCGTGTTTGAATAAAGTAAAAATATAAAAAATGAGGGGCAAAGGGGAGAAAAAAACCTGACCACCTTGCCTTAAATATTTTTTATTTCTCGTGGCTGTTAAAGGCTCCTCCTTCCAGACCATGGCAGGTTCCTTTTAGGTATCTCCCACGTCTTAGGCTTCAGGCTTTCGATTTCGGCTTGGCTGAAGTCTCCCCATTCCTCTTCAATCCCCTGGACATACCCAAACCAGATTGTGTCTTTAACCTGTTTCCCATTGATTATGCTTTCCTGCTCCTGGACTTTCTCAGTCGCAAACCAGTACCACCCACTGAAGGACTCCCAGCCCCTAAGGACTTCCTTGCCGTCTATGTAGAGTATTCCTTCCTTATCCTCAAACCTCGCCATACAAAACCACCCCTTTGATTTAGATTTCTTCCTTCTTAATTAAATTACTATCCTGGAAATCCAGCAGGGTCCTCTGCCTGAGCATAAGCTCGTAAACCATGGACTCAAGCAGCCTGACCGCTATCTGCTTATCCCCTGCCTCCCAGGCCTGCTGGATTTTCTTCCAGTTCATAGTCCCTCGCTTCCAAAGTCGGCAGGGCGAGGGGAGCCCAGCACCTTGATTAATTCCCCCGCAAACTCCTCCGCTTCTTCCTTGGTCAGTTCTTCCAGAAGTATGCCCTGGATTTCGCCGACTGTGGTTATCGCTTTTTTTCCGCTTTGGCTTTCAACTTCAATTTCCTTATCCCAGTTCATCTAATCCCCTCCTGTTTTTCTAAAGGTTGGGAAAATAATCCTCCCATTGCCAGGCGCAAAACAGTTCTTTCGCACACTCCCGGCAACCTTTGCAGAGGAGTTTTTCTTCTCCCACGAAACAACCGCACTTTATGCAAATGTTTATCCTTGCGCTCATGCTATCACTCCCTCCCTTCGGTGCTTTTCAATCCACAGTTTCAGGCTCGTGGTTATCTGGCTGTAAACCGGCTTTCCTGTGACCTCCTTTATCTCCACAAGGCACCTGATTATCTCATCCGGAACCTCTATGGTGTGGGTCATACGACCTCCACCTCCTTGATTGTAAAATCATCCTGCGACACCTGGCTGCTCAGTTCTTCATAAAAAATCCTCTTTGCCTCCTCCTTATCGTCAGCCGCCACGAGAACGACCCTTGCCAATCCAATAAGAAACTCCTTCATGATTTTCCCTCCTCTTCCTCGTCAACGATGAACCACCATACGCAGTTCTTCCACGTCTCGGCGAACCAGTTTTCGCACGATTGGCATTGGGTGACCCGGCAGAGCGTCTTATCGGGTCGTATGTCTCCCACATCTGGTTCAAGCTTCCTGCTTCCGCATATGGGGCATTTCTCCAGCGCACCTTTTCCGTGCAGTTGCGTTATCTTACTTCCCATTCCATACACCCCCCTCTGAGCCAGCCCCTGTGAGAGGCTGACCTTGAACTTGATGAGATTCCCCTTTTTTCGCGGAGGCGGGCTCTCGCCGAAGCGAGAGCGAAAAGCACAAAGAAGGAGCTGAAGCTTAACCAGGATAAGAAGGTGCGGAAGCGACTCTTGTGCTTTTCAACTCACAAAATGCTTGGGTGCGGGACGAATAAGCGGAAGCGAGCGTTTGCCTTCAACAAGGGTGTAGGGTGAGCGAGCGGAGCTATCGAGTCCCGAATCCTTAAAGTTCATTAACCCAAAGCCCCTTCTTTACCTCGCTCATGAGGGCAAGCCTGGCGCGTTCTCAGGATACGAGTTGATGAGGTAGGGTCCACCAAGAAATGGACATAATTCCTGATGAAGAGGAAGGGAGAAAAAAAAGAAAAAGAAATAAAAAAACCCGGTTGAAAGCCGGGTAACATCCAAAGCTTTAGCAGGAATACTCACAAGGTGGTTATTAAATGTTCTCCTTCTTTAGTCCAAAGCTTCTTTGACACGTCTGCGGAGACGGTCAAGTGTTCGCTTAATTTCTTCATAAAATGGAAGAAGCTTATCCTCATTCACGGGCATTCCCTCAAAAATTTTTGCTGAGTGGGTACCTGACAGGAATCGATCCCAACCTTCTACAAATTCAACTAATGAAGGGAAGTGTTCTCGAGTTTTAGGTTCGGCCAACCAATATTTTTCTCGAAACAGATCAACCATGCGGCGATACGCAGGAATTAGTTTCTGTCTGAGTTGCTCATTATCGTAGTCAATCCGATCATGCAGTTTTTCCCTCTCAGGTTCAAGCAACTTGTCCGAAATCTCGGGACTGCCACTCGCTTGCCCGTTTTTACACAGATCCTGCCAAACTTTTCCGGCATGATTGCGGACCTTTAGTCGAAACTCGCTCAGAATTCTTATTTCTTCACGGATTCCATGCATGGGGGAATAGAATTCACTGAGTTGGCGAGACAAAAAATCACGCTTGGCCTTTGTTCTGTCAATTGTAATTGTGATCAGAGCACCGACCAAAACGCCAAGCAAGCCTATGAGAGCCGTGAAAAGTGGTACCATGTATAGATCTCCTTAATAAAAAGGAAATAAGCAGCAGGTTTTACTTTGAATTTTTATTATACAAGATGAGGTTAAAAAAGCAATCCCGTGCATAGGCGCTTGCTCGGAATCAAGACATGAACCGCTTCAGCTCATCGTCTGTCGGTATGAACGACGAAAAGCGGGTCAACGGTGACTCACGTACGCCCGCAGTGAGACCAGCAGAGGCAAGAAGGGCTTTTACTTCCGCAAGCCTACCGGCGGGTGCGAAGGGGCTGATGACGACTTCCGTGATTAAGGATGCGATGTCAATGTCACGGCGAATCCCTTCCGGTAGCGTAGGAGGCGGATCGAAGATGGGTAGGGCGTGGGCCCTGTTGGTCAAGTCGAAGTGTCGGTTCATGCCGTCGCCGGTATCATCGGTCAGCCAGATTATGGCGCGGACTTCCCGCTCCGACGAGTACTCCTCACGCTTGGTAGTAATGAATCGAATGACGTTCCACCCGGTCAGATGCTCTGTGCCATACCTGATGAGCCCGACCATTACCTTGTCGAGCAGGGGATTGAGGACTTGCTTGAGCAGATCGTATCGGGAAACAATCGCGACACCATTCTTCCCGTAACGCCTCCACATCGTCGCCGTCTCTCCGATTTCCAAGTGCCAGCAGTTCACATAGAACGATTGGCGGAACTGCGCGAGCGAACCAATGTGGTGATTGCGCTGCCGGATGTCGTTGAGGTCGAAACTGCTGAGATTCAAAACACGCTCGTCGTACTCGGAAGACGGTAGCCCCTCGTGTTCGTCTTCAAGCTTGTCCGCCCGGCACAGATAAAGCTGTCCACTCTGGACGATGTCCTGTAGCTTCCAGAATTCAACGTATCGCCAAATGGACGACCTTGGATCCGTTGGCTCTGGGTCGTCTATGAAAGTCGTGACTGGCATTGGCTCGCGAGTATCCCCTTGAATCGTGTCTTTTTCATCGCCGGATCTTTTGACTGGCAAACAATGATTATATGACTCTGGACTTACCATCTAAAAGCATCAAAATTTTCAGTATCACATACCCTAATTTACCAGAGATTATCTGCAAATTTTATCTTCTTCATCCTTTTTCCCAAAGATGGAAGGATAATCCCTTTTTAATTCATTAATTATTTCGATACCTTCCCGGGTAGATAATTCCATAGACCAGTTTTCATTTAAAAATTCTTCCCACAAATTATTTTTTCCCAACAAGTTGATAATGCTTGCTCTTCTTGCCTGAGTTGTTCCTCCATAAATGGGGTCAACAATCTTTGTTCGTTTTATTTTTTGAACTTCATTCCCAAGGCCTTTTTTAATTGCAAAACTGTAGGCCTTTTTAACCGGAAACACAGTCGGAGGGAACTTATAACTATTTTTAATCATGCCATTACCTCCAAGTTAGGTCATTTAAAAATCACTATCAAGAACCTCTCCATGAAATTTATTTATCTTAACAAAAATACAAGCATTATCAACTGGTCAGCGTGATCATACGGATGTTCGCCTTTTTTCCCTTCCATGCCCATTTCTTTCATTTAATCAAGGCTGGCAGACGATTGCGGTGCGCGTCTTGGAAGCATAATCCACCCAAAGGCTTTATTAGTTTAATGGGTCTGCTCAACCCTAAAACCGGCATGTATTTTAACCCATACTTGAACCTTGTTACCAATCACATTGGAGAAGAGAATTGCATCTGGTTTAGAATGAGAGTAAAACAAATGCGATTGACAATTGCAATCGCTGCAACCGAACCTCTGAATTGAAGTTATCCCACTCAGATTTGAGAGGAATTGAGCCCATTTATGCTCAAGACGCTCAGGATTGTGAGTGTACCATACGGCAACAGGGTTTAGGAATTTGCGGAGATAATCTATATGCCAATGGGTGGGCTTGTTTTTACGGAAATGCCGTGATACTCGCGCTTGCACACCACCTGGACCAAATGCGCTGCCGACATAAATATAGTATCCCTTCTTGAGAGTAATCTGACCCCATTGGCCTACTTGGACTGTGGCTTTCGAACTACTTCGCAGAATTAGTACATACGTTCCAGGATCAGATTTCATAGCAAAGAATAGCTGGCTAACGATTTGTTGAGCCGTCGAGGTACGAGGTCGCTCCAACGCCTGGTTGGGCCATCTTTGGCTTTGATTTCATCTGCATCCTCCCCCGATTCGACGGCCTCGTGAAGTCACTCATCTAGTGGTAGTGATATCTGCTTCGTCCGCATTTCCTCGGTTCTTAGGCTTTCCCATATTATTCTCTGCCTCAACGAGTGGCTTCATCCAAGACAGCAACTCATCAAATCCGGCATTCACCGGAAATGGGTTTTCCTCGACCCATAGGCCGTAGAAAGTCTGATTCAACAAAGCTTCACAAGATCTTCTAGGATAGCTTGCTAACCGTGATTTGTAGAAGTTTCCGGGGCAATCAAGATACGTTCTTACGATAAACGGGTCCCACTGCCTCCACAGGAGTTCCTTGTCTTTTATGTCGATGATCTCAGTTCTTTCGATTAAGCGATTGGCCTTGTCCCATGCATTATTCAGGATATCAACTGCCTCCTTATCCGTGGTCGGAGCGCCGTAGCCAAAGATTGTCAGTGTTCTTGCCTGACGTAACGCCTTCTTTACAACTTCCCATTCCTTTTTGATAAAGGGATCATTAACATAGTTCTTCATTGCCACAGGGTAGAGCAGTCGAGAGGGAATAAGCTTCTTATCACATGTTGGACAATACATGCCGTGTGCGCCGTAGGTAGGGTGGTCTGGGCAATAAGCCAGACGGACATTGCCGTGAAGATGAACAACCTCCGGAACTGGTACACTATCCTTAATCCGATTCCAAGCGTCGAAAAGGAATGGATCCCAGTTAAACGTTGCGACCATATCCTTAGGCCTCAGAGATATCAATAAGTGTTCGTACAGTGTTGGTGTTCCTGGGAGTCCTAGGTTGCTAAAATAGGTGTATATGATCTCCTCAACTTCTCTCAGAATTGGCAATCCAGGATCAATCTCATACAACTCGCTATAGATGGTTTCAAAGTTGCGCCGCGTATCCTTGATCCCTCCCCGTTTCAATACTGGCTCGAGCCTAAGCATCTCGATCAAGCTATCCATCGTCGGCAGTCTTCTTCCATTGACGTCACCGTGAGGAAACGCTGCCACACTCGCCCCAGCCCCAAGGATGACAATGTGGCGCCCCCAGTTCTCCGGCTTGTCTATCAACTGAGATTTTGTGATTCGCATTCCTTCTTCCGCAGGCCCAGCATTAATTTTTAAGTAACTGCTGTCTTTTCTACATGTTAGCAAGTTTAGGAGGAAATTCCTCCTTTTTTGGGCAAACATTGACGCAATAATGTCAAACTTAATTAAATAATTTGAGATTATTGGTTTCTGGATTTGATAATTTCTTTTCTTCTAACTTATGAGAATGAAGAAGTAAACAATAATGAAAGGCCTGAAATATTCACTGCATTAAGGATTAGGCCAAGCAAAAATATCTCCTTTGATAACGCCAAGAAATCGGTGCTGCCGCAAAACTTGAAAAATACATTCTTTTAGTTCTTTCAGTATCTCATTAGATTCAGGTTTAAATTTACCCCATTCCGTGCTGTCTACAGCCAAGGTATAAATCTTACAAAAACCACTATTTTTATGGTTCCACTCATAGCCTTCTATAAAACCAATTAAAATACCTCGCTCTCCCTTGTAATGGAATTCCACTCCATGACTACCCCATGGAATGGAGGGTAAAGTAATCCATTCGATTTCATACTGTTTGTATTTTTCAGTATCTTTTGCCATGAGTGCCTCGCAATTAAAGAATACATATATTCGGAGGAACTAACAAAAAAATTAGTGTTTCAATCATGTTGTCGGAGTTCCGGATCATGCGGATAACCCGATTTAAAAATGCAACAGCTTCCTGATACAGACCAAGGGAGTCATAAGTTGGGGTCAGAAACCAGTTGTACGCATCGGCATCCTAGGAAGAGATTTTACTTCCTGCGATATACGTTCAACCCGACTTTAGCCTCCTCATGCCCTGGAATGACCACATTACCCTCAGTTGAGGCAATAATGATTGTCTTCCCAGAAGAAGAGGGACCAAATTCTTTTGATAGATCAACCTTAATGGTAAGGATGTTCCCGTCAACAATCATTTCTACATTTTTCATAAGGTATCTTCCTGGTCTATTTGAATTTTTAAAGGGTTTCTCTGTTATCGCCTATCAGAATCTGTTGCAGACGAGATTAAAGACAGCCTTGCACGATTCTGGCTATCGCCTATGATTTATTATATTAATTAAAAAATCTGTTGTTGTATATCTGTCTGAGCTGAGCCTCTAAAATAAAAAAACCAATCACTTTATATCTGGCAATCCGGCTTTCCTTTTAGCCTCATCAGTCATAGCAGTTTCTTCCTCAGTAACACCCATTTTTTATATTGCGATTATTGGTTGTCCGGGTTGGATAATTTTTTTTAACCCGTGGGAGGGAAAAAGTCAATCAAAAGGGAATATTCGAGCAAATAAAAAAACCCGGCTGAGAGCCGGGTAAACGAAATGGAGGAAAAAAACGTCAGAGCTCAGTGGCGGCGATTGGCTGTCTACTGAAGCGGTGTTAGGCTCTATTCTTCTCATGTCCAACGACATCAAGCGAAGGTCTCCCCCTGCCATGCAAACTCCCAGTCTGCAACAAGATCGCATCTATTGATATTGATTTCACCACGGTGGTCGCGGGCAACAATCCGACTTTTAGCCGGCTGGCGAGTTCCCGTGATCGGGATGGCCATGAGTTAACATGAAGAGTCATTGGAAGATGTGGGATTCGGCGTGGATCCCAGTTAGCGCGCCTATGTACGAGCCTATCGTCTACAAACCATCTTATCTCTCCTGGTTCCCATTCTATAGCGAAACGATGGGCGGATCGCGAAGCGTCAAAACCAAGATCAACGTGGCTTGGTGCCCCTCGATATCCGTAGTCATACCTCGTCCCCTCATCGCCCGGGTTGTAGAAGACATTTGCTAGGAGGCGGTCCGGTCGATGCCCGGCTATCTCGACGTCAATCTCTTGTCGCGGCGAGTCTCGATGCAAGAAGAATCCGGTGACTACTCCTGGCACGTTCGTAGCCTGAATCACGGCCTCAAACCTCCCAAACAAATACCGATTGCAGCTAGAGATAGCAGCAGCGCTATAATTCCGAAGACCAAGTGACTCCTCCCGTACACTAAGGGCAACTCCACCCCCAGCACGAAATTCGACATTCTCGGGACGGAAAAGCGCCAAGTTGCCCGAAAAAGTATCGTTCCTGAGCACCCAGCGTCTGGAGTCAAGGTCGCTTAAGGAGTCCTTGATCGAAACGACGGTCCCAATTGCCGGTTGCGCACGACTTGAAGGTGCGGTATGAATACCTTCCCAATTCCAACATGACTCTATTACCCAAGGCGATCTGTCACGTTTCGGAGTTTTAGTGGCCGTCACCCCCTTCGAATGGGGGTTCAATTTAATGGCTCGCCTTTGCCCGAGGTCTGCTATCTTCGGGAACGAACAGACTGGCGGAGCACACCTAAGATGTTCACAAAGGAACCGCCACTTATTGGCTTCGTCTGAGCGCAGGAAAGCGTCGGATTTGGTCATTCCATCTGTGCTGTCTATGATGTCGTCAGCGTTTTCACTCTGGCCCATGGTGGCTATAAATTTAGCCCTAGGATAAAGTTGCCTCAGTTCCCGAATAATTCCAGTCAGTGATCCGATGTTTACATATGCGTCAAAGACTCGATCTGTGCTCCCAACGAGAAGCCTCTCATACTCTTTCCGTGGAAGCTCTTCAAGATCACTGCAGCATCTGTATCCGAGCATAGATAGAGCCATGGCAAGTGATGACAGAAAAGAGTTACCAGATCCGAACGCGAACACGGGTCCTTCCGTTGGCCGAATCTGGAATAGAGATGCTCTCTCACTGTCGATGGCCCCAATTCTATTCAGTACAGGAAGTATAGAATACGAGTTCGAAGAGTCGCAGTCGAGTCGTTGCGCTATTATTGATCGGCGGGTTGTTCGCACGGTTAGCCCTTCGAACTGGTGATTAATCCATAGGTCTACAGGCCCGCGACACGGCAAACGTCGAAGAAGCCTGCATGCACCCCAACGCGAGAGGACGTATCCTGACAGGTACCAGAGTCCGCGAACCGGACGAAAAATGTTCTTTGAAAGGAAAATCTTTTGTGCGCCGTTCATTACTTCCTTGTACGACAGATATAAGAGATCTAGTCGCTCCTTTCGTTCTTCGTGAGCCATGAGCTCTTCCCACGCCTGATCTAGCTGGCGTGCAAACCCATTCTGGAACCAAACATCGTCTTCCAGCACGAGCACGTACTCTTGCTCACCCTCTGCGATTTGCCGCCAGACGCTGATATGAGAGAGCGCTACAGCAATTTCTTGCACGGTCATTGGAATCGGGCGGTTTAACTCCACTCGTTCAGGCAAAGCACGCGGTTGTGGCTCTACAAAGAGTTGATCCTCAAGTGTATAGAAAGGATAGATCTCTTCACTTACCGGGGGAGACTCCGCAATGTCCTTTGCATCCACTGCGGAGCATCTCACGGTCAAGTCTGCAAGCGCAACGCCTTCAGTGTTCACAACGTGTCTAAGCTCTCGTTCCATCTCGGTCCAGCGGTCCGGTCGACGGTCGAGGTTGATGACATAGATCCTCTCTATCTTGGGCTGTTCCCTCTGATTTGGGGTTCCGAATGTCCTGCACCTTGGCCTCGGCAGAAGTCGTCGGAGCTTCATCCCAACTCGAAACATCATCTTCGAAGGTCCCAATAACGGACGCGACGGATTCACCCTTCCTCCTCTACGCTTGCTTGCCCAGTGAGCCCCCGATATACTTTCCGATCCGAGAGCCTCCAGTTTCTCTCATCATTCCGGTAGCTGAGTGCCCATTTGGTGATGGCGATGTCTTCCCAGTCGTATAGGACAAGCAACGCTTTCTCTATGTCACCTGTACCGCACGCAAGGTCGAATATGGATTTGGAGAGGTTTCCTGGGCCTGTTGTTGACTGGATTTCTGGCAACAGGCTAAGCGAGTATTGCTCAAGGGAGGTTGTAGCGTTCAGTAGCGCCCGCTCAATGATCGGATGACTTCGAGTTGCGATCAATGGATTGTTATTAAAGTAGAAAATCCAGTTCAATGAGTTTGCTCCTGGACTGGTGCAAACTGAAATTGGCACCATCTCGTCCGTCGAAATGTCATAGCAGAGCGGCTGAATTTTGAGTCGGCCATCGCTGAAGAGGTGTTCAACTTCCATTCCACGATTGACATCATCAGCATCTACGTAAAAGCCGCCCTCAGTGAAGATGTAACAGAGCCGGAAATAGTCTGACTGCATTGCAGGATGGTAGCACTTGTCAAAAGCTTTCTCGTAACGCGTGCCCAGCCTTTTCCGAATGAACTCTCTCGCTTGGCACTCGCCGAAGAGGAGCAACTCGAATCCCTTCTCCTCAAGCTTCGTCCAAGATTCAATGCATTCCTTGACGTCGATCGGCATTCCGTCGATATCGTTCCAGAACTGCACTATTCGCCTTGGGGGCCTGGCTATGTATGTTGAGGACGCCCTTACGTTTTTACTGTTATTCTGTACCAACTCTCGAACAAAGTTCGAGCGCTCACGATGAGAGTCCTCAAGGGGATCTTCCTTACTCGGATTTGTCACATTCATCATTCATCCAGGCAGTTTGTGGTGGATTGTTTCGGCTAGACCATAGACGACTATCTTGTTGGAGGCTATCATATAGGTGGATTCGTTATTTTGGGTATGGGCACAAGATTATCGATGCAAGCAGAATGTGATCCGACTTCGTGGACCATTTCATACAAGCGCCTAACCTTAAATTTTAACTAACTGCTGTCTTTTCTTCATTTTTAGCAATTTTAGGAAGGAATCCCTCTTTTTTGGCCAAACATTAAGGCAATAATTTCGGGTTTACATTATTAAAATAGTATTATGTTAGTATTATGTTGCATCAGCATAAGTTAACGACTTGTTATTCCTATATTGTGTGATCAAAAAACAAAAAAAGCAATTACCTTTATACTTGGCAACCAGGCCTGGTTTTTTCTCATTACTTATGAAAGTCTCTTTCTCAATAACACTAATTTTTACACTGGAATTATTAGCTGCGGGATTCTATTAATCCCTTTTTTTTAACATGTTGAAAGGAAAAAATCAATCAAAAGGAAATATTCGAGGAAATAAAAACCCCACTCGAACTATAAGAGGGAGTAGGGCAGATTTTCTAAACTATGTATAATTAAGCGCCTGATTTAACTTAAAGTGAACCCAAGATAAACAATAAAGAAAGCCTAGGCCACCCGCCTTCTCTTTCCCCTAATCCTATCAAACGCAAAATCCGCAAGCTCCAAGAGGAAGGCTTTACCTTCCACAGGCCAAGTTTTTATTTATGGCCTCCAAAAATCCCCTTTATTTCCTTACCCACGAAGGGAACCCGGATATCTTCTCAGGATATGGAATACCGGTTTTGGACGGAGAAAAATCTTCCCTCCTGGGAATGCTTATGGTGGACAGGTCCTCCACCTGCCCTGAAGAGTACCTTCACGACCTCGCTGCCACGTTCGGGGGAGTGCTGATAGGCCAAATGACCAAAAACGGCGACCGGGGGATCCTGACGGAAATGGTTATAGAAGAGCCTGTGTCCCTTGGGCTTCTGAAGGACGGCTTCTTCGACCCGATAGCCGAGGGTATAGGAGGCTACCTTCTGACCTGCCTGAAAGACCGGTATCTGCCCAAGCCCAAGCTGAAGCTGCACTGGTCAAGCGAGGAGAGGCTTTGGGTGAGCGAGTTGGTCCTTGGCGGCGTTCCACAAAGAGAATGCGAGGTTAAAAGTTACGCGGGTGATGTTGTATGAGGGACAAGCCGTCAACCCCCAGGGAGTTCATGGAGCGATATCCCAGGACAACGGGCCATATAATCGCCGAGTCACTGGGATACGCCACCCCCACAGCCGCAGCCCGCATAGGCCTGGACGGGCTTCACGCAAGGGAGAACTGCTGCGAGTGGATTTACGCCTGCTACAGGGGAGAGGCGAGGAGATGCCTGCTTGATTCCATCCAGAACAGGCACCACCACAAAGGCTTCATGTCCGAATATAAGCTTTCCAAAAAGCTGGTTGAGATGGCACTGGAAACCGGGAAAGAACCTTTGTTCGCCTCATGGTTTTAAGGTGATGGCAATGGGAAAGAAAAACGTTGCGGTGTTTGTTTCCCTTTACCGGGGACTGGTTGACGAGGTCCGGGTTTTCCGGGCCCGGAAGCGGGGTGAAGACTACCACAAAAGCAAGGTGGAAGAAGCCTACGGAGGCGAGGAGGCATACCGGGAGGCGCTTCAATTCGGGGCGGATAAAGAGTACCAGCTCCATGATTGCGAGCTGGAATAATGAGGGGATTCCATGGCGCGCTACCATTCGGTGGATCATGAATTCAGGGACGTTAAATTCATGACCGCTTCGGAGAAAGACTCGGTCCTCAGGGACTGGGAACGGTTCGTAGAATCAGGCTTCGAAAGGAGGCGTTTCACCGACCGCCTCTACAAGCACCTGACCCTGCACTGCTCGTTCATCGCCCATTACAACATCAACGGCTTTTACAGCGAATACTTCAGCGAGAAAAGGAACACGGCCAAATTCATTGACCAGTTCACGAGCGGCATCAGCGCGGAATACGGCATGGACTACTGGCTTAAAGGCGACTATGAGGACATCAACCAGGCCATGTGCAAAGAGATGTTGAAATACGCCCCGGACCTTAAAAAAGGCCTGGACAGGGAGATTGAAGAAGAGGACGTCGGGCTGGCCAGGATGCTCCTGGCGAAGCACGGCAGGAAGCTCAAGCTTGAAGATGAGGATGGTAAAGAGGGATAAAATTCCCAAACCCGAACCAGGGGGTTCAGGGCTTATCGCGAGGTGATGGATATGGGAAAATTCAGGTTCAGGCCCTTCAGCCGGTATGCGGAAGACACACCCGTAAACCTGGAAAAGCTCAATTCCATCCGCTCCCTGTATAAAGGCTACCAGGATTCCTCCCTGCCGGTCGGGGACATAGCCGGGGAATTCTACCGGGCCGTGGGCAAGGTCCTGATGGGACTCTGCCTGGAAGACCTGAACCTCGAATACCTGGAGCTCGAAGGCGCAAAAAGGGAAAAAGAGCTCATTCTTTCTCTTCCCCTTCTGGATGAACAAATCTATGACCTTCTTGAGAGCAACCTCAGGGAGAAAAGCAAGGCCGGACTGCACAACCTTCTGGGGACGCTCCGGGACTACTGCGAGGAGGAGGTTAAGCAAATCAACCTGCTCCCCGTGGACTAAAAAGAAAGCGAGTGATGGCATGGCGGAAAAAAAGGCCTTTGAGATTTACCGCAGCTTTGATGATTGGGTCAGGGCCCACAAGCATTCAACCACTTCAATCCAGGTCGAACTGGAAATCAGCATGGCAGGGGAAAATGGGGACCCGGTGCCTGCCCTGAAATCCTACACCATGAGCCTTGAGAATATCCGCTCGGAAATAGAGGGGGAGATTGCCGAGGCAAACGACTGGATAAAATATTTCAAAAAGAAACGGTGTTTCGACTGATCGGAGTAAACTTTTGTGGAAAGAACGGGTGGAGCGGGCCGGGAGGCGATAGACAATGGTAAACCGAAAATCCCCGAAAAGTCCAACCTTGCGAAAATATTGTGTGGTCGGCTTCATGCGCATTGATCCGGAAGATCCCGAGCCTCTCACCTACCGGCAGGCTTTGAAGGAGAAGGAGCAAATGGAATTCCTTCAGCCGGAAAACATATACCGGATTGAAAAAATCGAAGGTGACTGAAATTCCCGCAAAAGAAATGCCCTCGGTCGAAGAATTATATGAAACCATTCTGGACCGCTTGTCTCCCCCGCTTCCGGGATTCGGGGAGATTGTCCTGGAAAAGGCTTTTAAGAGGGCAGAGAAAATCTATGGCTACCTGATGGACCGGGCTGACAGAATGGAGGAGGATTGCATTCTCTGCGCCGAGAAGAAGGCCCGCCGCTCCATGACCCGCTATGCCTTTGAGACACCCTGGGAGGATGAGCCGGTTGAAAAGCTCTTTTGCAGCGACGATTGCGGGGACATCTATCTGTACGAAGAGCCCTGGGCGTATTTCCTGTGCAATAAGTGCGACCGGGAGATATGCGAGCAGAACCCGCGGAACGGATGGCATATCCAGTACCGGTCTTACGAAGGCGAGACCGTGTGCCTGAGGTGCTACGAGGAACTAATCCTGGAGAATGGCGTTGAAAGGGAAAAGCTTGAGCAGGGACTAATTCCGGGCATGTTCTTCAGCTATGGCAACAGGGAGCCGCTGGAAGCGGGTTACAGGGAGTCGCCCGAATTCTCCAACTTCTTTGTGCGAACCGAGCAGGATGCCAAAAGTTTCATTAAAAGGGCACTCTCCCTCATGGACGACGGAAAGAAGGTGGTCATATGCTATGAAAACCTGGCCATGGGCGGGGGCGAGGGGTACGTGACCCTGATGGCAAAGGAATCCGGGAAACTTGAAAACGGAAAGGGGAAACAATGAGCGGCAAGGGAGGGAAGAGTAGGGATCCCGCTGGCGTGAGGGGGCCGGGAAAGTCTTTCGTCAACAGGGTAGTCCTGAGCATTCTGAAGGCGCTGGACGACGGCTCCGAGGTTCCCGGCTTGCTCTGCCAGAACTGCCACAAGGAGCCTGCCAAGAATGCTTATGGTGTGATAGTACACGAGAGCCCCTGGACTGACGTAAGCACCGAAAGATACATGTGCGGGCCGGAATGCCTGGAGGAGCATTTTTATTCGACCGAGTTCAATTATTTCAGTTGTCCAGACTGCGACAGGTACATCCGTTCGTACAGTCTATTGTCTCCCGTAGAGAAGCACTACGTGGAGGAGGACGGCGAGAAGATATGCCTCAGGTGCCACGAGGCGGGTGCGAAGCTTACCTGACCCTGTTGGCAAAATAAACTGCGGGGGATTACCTTTCTGGTAGAGGCAATCACCAGCTTTTCTTATCTGTTTTCTCCCTTCTCTCTTCTTCATCGGAAGAACTATTGACAAGTGCATGCAAAACCCTTAAATTGATTAATTATGAAAGGAAAGTTACCAAGCAAAGAAAAATCATCGGTTTACTCCGGCTGGACGGACCGGAGAGGGGTTTATCACAAGACCGCACCGGCTGGCATCGTCTTGCTGAGGACGCTCGGATTGGCCCCGTTAAAAGATGCCCGCAGAAGCCCGATTTCCAAGGCTCGACCTCAATCCAAGGGATAAAGCTCCTTCACAAGATTATCCTCCCAGTTCGGGTAACCATTGCCTATGCCGTTTCCATTGCGGTGATTACCATTATTGTTGTTCCCGTTTCCCCTGTAAACCGGCGGGAGATAGTCTTGATTTTCAAGAACGCCGTAATGGAACCTTAACTCCAGCGGGTTTGCCTTGAACCCGAAAAGAGAAAACAGTTTTCCCACCAGGAAATTGATTATCCCCATCCCAATCCACGAAAGAAACATGCCCGGCAAAACAGGGAATTCCCCCTGTTGCTCCCTCATGCCGGTAAGCTGGAGCTCTCCCGTGTCCGGATCCACCCTGGTTGACATTACCCGGTAATTCACGCTGGCGGTCGGTCCCAGGTAAACAGAGTCGCCGCGAAAGTACTTCTCCAAGTATCGGGGGTTGATTGAAACGTAGGGCATGAATTGGATTTTGAAGATAAAGGGAAATTCTTTCCGTAAATAAGATGCAAAACTTACTTTTGAGTCCCCTATACCAAATGATACATAAAGGTGCTCCACGTAAAGAAACCATAAAGGAACCATTTTCTCTTTGTTTTCATTTTACTATTGAAGGGTTGGCAAATATGGTATAAGGAGATGTTAATATTCGCCATTTTTTTTGGAGATTAATTAAACAATGGGTTCCTTTCTTGTAGAATGTAGTGCTCAGCAACTCTCTTGCCAAATTAACCACTGGGTAAAAGAATTTCGTGGGAGCAAACATAAAAGAGAAACAGACCCTGATATTATTCTAAACCATAAAGAGTTTTTAAGTATATCGGCTGTTTTTCGCAGTAGTTTGTTCTTCGGAGTAAAGGCATCTTGGGAATTATATCCAAAAGGAACAACAAGAAGCCTTTTAAAAATGGACGTTAAACCGGTTAACTATATAATCGTCCTATTAGTTATAATTTGGATTTTAAATTCTATCATTGCAATAAATTTTGCTTCAAATCTTTACAGTTTAACATATTCAAGACTTTCAAATTTTACAATTCAACAGGTTAACAGGCTTGTTTTGAATTATGTATGGATAGGGATTCTTTTATGTTTTAATTTATGGCTCCCTTATGTAATTAAGAAAAGATTGGTAAATTTTGAAAATTCGTTCTGGAGGTTCTTGGGCGAACATTATGAAGTTAAATTTATTTCAGGTATTGCCCCCGAGGTTTTTCCTTTATCCCTGTGTGCATTAGGAGATATTGGCTTATTAAGCCTGACGGGTTATCTATTTTATCCATTTGGGGTACCCGCCTTGTGTGTTGTTTTTGTTTTTTATGGTATGGGGCGGATCATCAAATATACAAAGTTGTTGTTAAAAAGAAATCCCTATGAAGAGTGGAAAATAAGGCTTTTAATTTTGTTAGACAGATGGTCACAGTGGTACTCCAATATTGTAAGCACTATTATTCTTCTAGTAATTATAAACCAAATGGCTTTTACCATGGATCATTTTGATAAAGTTCTTAATAGGGATACAGAGGTAAAAAATTTGATCAGAATAACTACTTGTGGCGAATCTTTTCGAAGACAACATGTAGATTTAGAGAAAGAAAACATAGAGATAACCAGAAACATCCTTATTCGGCTTTATGGAGAAAACATTATGGCTGTGATGGGGGCTAAATTAATTCATATTGCTTATCTATTTTTATTATCTCTTAGTTTTATTTTTTTCTTTTTCAGGTCGATGAGTTACCTGCTATCTGCACCAAAAGACTGGCAAAGCTCTTTTGGCAAATCGCAATTACTTAACTTAAGATATTTTCCTTTTTTGGAAAACCAAAATAAAATAAAAGAAAAAAATACAATAAAAATCTTAATGTTATACTATGTCATTTTCCTAAGCTTCGTAAATTTGGCCTCGATAATTTTTAGCATTGATGGACTTGCATATTTACTCTTAAAAAATTCTATAATATTTAAGGAGTCTGGAATTCTTTTTTCTTGGATTTTTTCTATTGCTAAAGACGTATTAGGAAAATCTCTTGGGACTTTATTTTCAGAATTATTTATTATCGGCCTAATTTCCCCTTTTATTTTTTTTTGTTTGGCTTTTATAAGGAAAATCCTAAAATCAATTTCTCGAACTTTTTTTACTCCGAAACTTCCTGTTTTAGGGAAACCTAATGGGACAAAAATTAAGGTTTTAAATTCTTTTTTATCCAAAACTTGTCAGGATACTGGGATGGTGGCTCCAGAACTATTTATAACACCCGAGCCTTATATTCGGACCTTTATTAAAGGAAGTTTGCTTAAAAAAAGACCCATCATTTATATTTCCCTTGGGTCGATTGAAAAATTAGAAAAAGAAGAATTGGTTGCAATGATAGCTCACGAGCTCGGCCACCTGAAAAATGATTTACGAAAAATTGAATGGTGCAAGGCATTATCCATTTTTACTTTTTTTCCTAATTACTATTGGACATTGCTATTAGATACAAGAAATTATGAATTAGAAGCGGACTGCTTTTCTACTAAGATGACCGGTGATGGTGAAGCCCTGGTCAAGGCAATAGTAAAAGCATCAGTGTTAAATTTGGAAATTGAAAAAATGAGGTTCGGATTTATTGAGAATGTTTATAATAAACTTTCCAGTTATGGTTGGAGAAAACTTGCATCCTTGCTAAAAAGGCTTGCTATAAGTGCCGAATTTTTTTTAGGGGAAGGTCTCCTGGAGTATGCATATCCCCCATTAAACATGAGGATTGCCTATATAAGAGGTTTGAATGGGTGAAAATTTAATTTTAGAAAAAACCTACGAAATAAGTAAACTGGTTACATTAACACTATCTCCGGAGTATTTGGGTTTAGTTGACGTAATTTGGGAACCCTTTACAGAGATATTAAAAAAATGGATTGAAAAAGATCCCATCCAATGGCCTTTGGGAAATTTGAAAAATAAACCAATGATTGGTCTTGGGCTAACCGGGCCTGAAGAACTAAGGCTGTCAGTTCAACACATAATGCTTCTTGTCCCGGCGGTTTTGGCAAACCTATTAACTCATGAAGGATTGAATTCTGACGAAGTGCAGCAAAAGCTATCATACGATCTAAAAATTTTTGGGAAAATGTTTTCTGTCCCCCCATATTTGGTGCAGCATTTAGAAAAAACATTGCCAGAACTTTTGCTCCAGATTCCCGAAGGCTTGGCAGACACGGAAACTTGTTGGAAGGTGTTGCCAGGTAAAGAAAAAGAAAAAATTACAATAAAGCAGGCAAGGATTCTGCCTTTTAAGACTCCCGAATATTTTATTCTGATAAATATGTTAAGAAGAAGACCTGTTTTATATGTTGACGGTAAAAAATTGGATGTTGGGCAAAAGGGTGTTGAGGTTCTTATCTGCCTTTTGAAAAAGAACGGGGAAGTTTGTAGGTATGAAGAAATTATTGAAGCAGTATGGGCAAGACTTGTCGAAAGTCTGTCTCCTGATGAATGGGCGAGGTATGTGGCAAGATTGGAAAAGGCCGTAAATGGCTCTCTGAAAAAAGCCTCCCCGGAATTGAAGGAAAACATTTTGAACGTTCCGGATGTGGGATATAAGGTAAAGGGCGATTTGTTAAAATACTGCATAATAGAAAAATAGGATGTCTAAAATTTTCATTACGTTTTTTTCTTTAGGTTCAAATACCATTTTTCAAAAGATGGATAACTGAAATCGCGGTAGCTTGGCCAAGCATCCTTATAATATGCGTTATAATTTTCATCGTGTTCCGGCTCAGGCATTTGGTTATTAATAATATCTGATGAACCCTTTACTTCTACTTTTGTAAGATATTGTAAGTCTATTTCACATCCGATTGGTTCACGATAAATTTCTTTTGCTGAGAAGCCGATTTTTTGTAGAAGATTTTCAATGCAATTCTTGTAAACCATGCATGAATTTTTTGGGAATTGGAAAATGACAATACGGTATGTAGATGGATAGTTGGATTTGTCAATTTTCATTTCTTCATGAATATCTTCAAAATCCCTGCCGAACTTCTTTCCCGGTACTATGAAGTGAGTCAAACATTTGTCATCTTTAGCACGTCCTTCACTTTTTGCCTTTTGGTGAAAAGCCTTTTTTACTTCTAAGGCATAGTTGCAATATATTTCATCTGCCTTGAAGTCGCTTTGCCTTAGTTCCTTTCTTTTATTGTGAAGCACCTCTTGGAGAATTTTACCTTTAGGTCTGCACCCATCTACTGCTACGCACTGCCAATCTATTCCTTCATGGATCACTGTTTCATACCGCATATATTCACGGTCTAGTAATTACAGGCGAAGATTTATAAAGCTTTTTCCTCCGAAATTTTCGCCGAAATAAAACTTTTCTTTTCGGCAAAGGTTCTATTTTTCCGCTCCCTGGAAAGAAGTACGATCAAATCAAGTTTTGAACGGTATGTTTTGAAAAAAATTTTTAAAAAGGAGGAAGCCGATGAAAGAAGATTTAATAACCTACTGGGAAGGAATAGGATATGAAACCGCTCGCCAGGACCCACAGAACTGGGAAAAGAATATCACAGGCTACGCAGAGGCCAAGAAAAGCCAAAACCAGCCGGAAATCGTGAAAAAGGCTGCAGAAGGGAAAATTTGCCAGCAACGCGGCGAAGAGCTTACCAGCCACCTAAATGCAGGCGGTGGTGCTCCTACGGCCCAAGCGGTTCAAGGTAAATTGGGAGGGAGTTTCTTTTTGATCTTTATTGCCTGCATTTTTTTCCTTGTCTCTGTTCCGACACAGATTTGGACCCTTAAGCCTTTTCAACTCCATTTTATAATCACTTATGGTGCTGCATTGATAGTGGCCTTGGCATGCATTGTCTTTTTCAAGCTCGGTATGGAAAAATTTGACCTCATTTTTCCCCAGGAGGAAATGCACGCACTGATTTTATACCTTTCGTTCATAGGGATTGCCCTCGCGCTGGCTGCGGTCTTCGGTTTTTCCTACTTGAGGGCATTACAGGCACAAGTAACGGGGGATCAGGTTGGGAATTTCTATAAAACAGGATCCAAAATTCTTGGCCTCAGCCTTTTTCTTGTGACCGTTATTGGAGAACTGGCGGGTGCGCTCGCCTTCTATACCGGCTATACCGGCTTGGCGGCTGCCCTTCCTATCTACCGGATGGGACGGGAGCTTAACAGAACAAACCAACGGATCGAACAGCTTGGAACCGAAATCACGTTCTTCAGGGAGGAACCCAACATAATTTTACAAGCCGCTTCTATTGGGGCAAGAAAAGCAATTGCGGAACTGCAAAACAGGAAACCAGAAAGCGAGTTCCGGAGGAAGATTATTAAGGGGCTTATTTTCGTTGCCCTGATAATGCTTTTGGTCTTTATCATCCTGGCAAAAGCCATGGCAGCAGAGACCACGGTGGGCTTGCTTGATCTTACTGCCTCTTCCGAGGCCAAAGACTATTCAGGCAAAAATTCTTTTGACCTGAACAAGAAGGCGGTAACCGCTTTTATTCAGGGGATAAAGCCCGGCCAATCATTTCATCTCGTCGGGGTGACCGAAAGTTCCTTTACCAGGCCGTTCATAATTTTCCAGGCAAGGGCAAAAACTGAGCCCGGATACTTCAAGGAGATTATTGCCCAGGAAAGGAAAAGGATTCTGGAGGAATGGGCGAAAACAAGCAAAGAACTGAAACCAGAATCCAAAAAATCTGATTATCTTGGAGCCATAAGACTTGCAGAGGACCTTTTGAACAACAAGCACGGCACGGAACAACGCTCCCTGTTTATCTTCGGGGATATGCTTCTGTGCACGGAACAGCTTGATCTGGAAAAAGCCGGAAAAATCGATGAAAAGTTTATCCGGGAGGCTCTAAGCAGGATCCATATTCCCGATTTAAAGGGTGTTACGGTTAGGATTTACGGTGCTGGCGGAAGGGATGAGGGTCATTATGACGGAATTGAACGCTTCTGGACGGCGTATTTCCAAGCCGCCGGAGCAAAACTCGAAACTTATTCCAAATTAAGGGAGGTGCAAAATGAGTAGAAGCTATAAAATAAAAAATACCAACCTAAAAGACAAAAAGTTTCTCTCCTTCTTCGGTGCAAAGCAATACCTGAAAGACATTGAGGGGGTGAGAATTCCCGTCAAGGCAATTTCACTTTTTGAGTTCCCAACCTTTGGGCTGGATTTCGAACCAAATAGTCTTCCCCTGTCCAG
>Ga0209164_1001223_pt1 | contig 35613 bp, 45 predicted proteins | sample MTBNYHSulfiMetaG_FD_187458 | JGI IMG/M metagenome (GOLD analysis project Ga0209164, IMG submission 187458) | Enrichment culture microbial communities from rom New York Harbor, USA that are MTBE-degrading - MTBE-NYH (New York Harbor Sulfidogenic)... | ecosystem: Environmental > Aquatic > Marine >... | reverse complement strand
TGTACACGGTTGAAATTTGGCATGTCTCCCTCCCAAAGTAAGCAGAGTTTTAGTATGATATATTTGTAGTTTAAATAGATTTTGGTTAAAGTCAAGCGAATTCCATTGTTGCGGAGGGTGAATGTATGTAGCCATCGAAGGAGTGATCGGGGTAGGAAAAACCAGCCTGGCGCGCCTGCTGCAGCCAGCCTTTGAATCGAACCTTCTTTTGGAAGTATTTGAGGAAAATCCATTTCTTTCCAATTTTTACCAAGATCGCATGCGCTACGCATTCCAGACGCAGATGTTCTTTCTGCTGAGCCGTTACCACCAACAAAGGCGCAACGTACCCGATCTGCTGGCAACGCAAAAAGCTCTGCTCAGCGATTACACTTTTGAAAAGGACGCCCTGTTCGCGCAGATCAATCTGGAGGGAGATGAACTAGAAATGTATTACCGTCTGCACGAAGCGCTTGCAGAAAAGATCCCGGCGCCAGAGCTAATTGTCTATCTGCGCGCTTCAACCGACATGCTCATGCACCGCATCACTCTGCGCGACCGTCCTTATGAACGCTCAATGGAAAGAGAGTATATCGACCAGGTGAACAGGGCATATGACAGTCATTTTCTACAGGCAGAAGATCAGCGTGCCGTTTTGGTGATCGATTCCAACGAACTGGACTTCGTCAAGAATGAAGATGATTTAAAGTGGATTGAGAACCGCATCCGCCAAATGCTGCACCTGCCGCCCTTTCAACCCGAACTGCCGATCACTTCAGAAAAAGGAATATCGTAGCATTCTTATTGAGGATTATGCGAATCACCAGAGACTTGCTGCTCAATATCGCCAAGGAAACCGTGAAGCGCCAGACATTTGGCGGGCATGATTTGGTGTGTGCTTACTTGACAGGATCGCTGATCTATGACCAGCCATTGTTGGGGGGCATAACGGATATCGACCTGATATACGTCCATACTGGGGATGTTCCATGCGAGAGAGAAATCATTCCGGTCACAGACGAAATCCACTTGGACATTGCTCACCATTCACAATCTCTCTTCGCCTTGCCGCGTGAATTGCGGGCTGATGCCTGGATCGGCTCATTTCTGTGCCATGATCCAATTGTTCTTTTTGACACACAGCATTGGTTTGAGTACACGCAAGCGGGCGTTTCCGCACAGTTCTTTCAACCCTCCAATGTGATCTTGCGAGCGAAAACCTTCTCTGAACGCGCGCGCGCCGATTGGCTGGCAATGCGAGGCACAACCGAACCTCCGCAACCAAAGACCATCTTGGACTATCTGACCATCATTAAAAATTGTGCCAATGCGATTGCCTGCCTGACCAGCGTCCCATTGACAGACCGGCGTTTTTTGCTGGACTTCGCAGAAAGGACTTTAAGCTTGCAGATGCCTGGTTTATCGGGAGGGTTGGTGGATCTGCTTTTGCCGGAAGAAGCAATTGAGCCGGATTGGGACAACTGGTTAGAAAGCTGGAAAAATGCGTACATGCAATTGCTCGACAAAAAGGAGGTCCCAACAGGATTAAGCAACGGAAGACTTCTCTATTATGAAAAAGCAATCAACGAATTAAAGACATCCCGCCAAGAAGCAGCCCTATGGATATTGCTTTGGACCTGGTCGCGCATTGCCGCGCTGCAACCGGAAAAAAATTTAGAGATGAACGCGTACCATAATTTTTGCTCAATATTATCCCTGGATCAGACGCGGTTTGGCGAACATCTAACATCACTGGATACCTATCTAGATAGGGTAGAAGAAGTGATTGAGAATTGGGCTTACCAGAACGGGGTGTGATGCTTCCCCAATTCCTGTGGATAAGTTCCATAATATTGTGGATAATTCGTTAGAAATTGTGGATAACCTGGAGGATAATTTCTTAAAAATCTCGAATCAATCATGAAGAAATCCATTAAACGCACAGTTGAAAAAAGCCCCCCTTTTATCCACAATCTTTCCACAACTCCATTTGTAAAAGCGTCCAAATAAAAACCCCATTGCTGGTTTACTTTAATAATCAATGCCCATATATGGAGAAAGAGGTGATTAAAAAAAGGATTCTCCACATATCCACCCAATCTACTATTATTACTTCATATAATCTATTAATAAATAAGATGGAATACAATACTTGAATCCGTATATTAAATCTTGTACAATGCAGTTAACATAATCAACAAGCTCCCGACGATCAGAAAGGATTGCCGAAAGGAGGGAAACAATGGATATTATCAAAGTAAAAGCTGTTTCTCGCACCGCAGCTGTAGCGGGAGCCATCGCTGGGGTTATCCGGGAAAGCAAGCATGCGGAAGTGCAAGCGATCGGAGCTGGTGCTGTCAATCAGGCTGTGAAAGCGCTGGTGCTGGCAAAGAATTTCCTGGAACAAGACGAGATCGCGGTCGTATTCACGCCAGAATTTGTAAATGTAGAGATTGACGGGAAGGTGCGCACTGCAATCAAATTCAACGTAGAGCCGCGCTGATTTGAAGGATGGTGAACTAAGAGTTGTACTCCTCCGGCAGGAAGGAGACCTCATCTTTGCCGGATAATTTTTCCTGTACTTTTGTCAGTATCAATTTCATGTGAGGAGGGCGAGAAACGAAGTCCAGATCATCAGCAGGGATAGTCAAAACCGGACAGAGAGAGAAAGCAGAAATCCAATTTTCATATGATTTGTTCAACTGTTCCAGATATGCAGCATTGATGGACATCTCATAGTCGCGCCCGCGCAGGTGAATGCGCTGTTGCAGTGTACTTACGGAAGCCCGCAAGTAGATGACCAAATCGGGGGTTGGCAAAAAATTCAACAAAGAAAGATAGAGCGTTTCATAGGTTTCATAATCGCGCTGCGACATGACACCATTCAGGAACAAGTTTCTCGCAAAGATTTCAGCATCCTCATATAGGCTGCGATCGAGGATGACAGATGAGGGGTATTTGATCAGATCATGATAGACCTGCAGACGATGGGTCAGGAAGTAAATCTGAGAATGAAAGCCCCAAGCCGGCATATCCTGATAAAAGTCGGCCAGATAAGGGTTGCTCGTGACAGGTTCGAAAAAAGGCTGCCATTTCAACTGGCTGCTCAGCATTTTCACCAATGAGGATTTTCCCGCACCGATATTGCCTGCGACGGTTATGAATTTTTTCATGTGTTATAGAATATTATACGGAGAAATGTGAAAATTTATTGTTTAATAAAAAAGTGAGCGATCCAAGATACGCTCACTTTTATTCTGTAATGACGGGACGTTAGTTATTCTACCTTTGAAATTGCACTAACGGGGCAGACCTCAACACATTTTGCCTGGTCGGTGCATTTCTCAGGGTCAATTTCGTAATGTTCGTCGCCCATGGAAATGGCGCCTTCTGGGCATTCTACTTCGCAGGATCCGCAGACGATGCAATCATCAGAAATCTTATGGGTCATTGTTCTGTTCCTTTCAACAATATATTTTCAAAGTTGAAGGATAGCACAGGTTGTTTGTTTTTGCAACGAAAAACAATCATTTTTGCATGTAAGAAGGAACCAAATAAATACTTGACAAAGCAGTGATCGAAAGGTAGAATTGGTCTGTAAACGATTACATATTATGACAACAATAAAAGATGTGGCGGAGAGAGCTGGGGTGAGCGTGGCGACAGTGTCACGCGTGATCAATAACGAGAAATATGTAAATGAAGATCTCCGTTTGCAAATCCAAGAGATAATCCATGAAATGGGATATCAACCGGATGCTATTGCGCGTGGGTTGAGAACAAAATCCACGAATGTCATTTCATTGGTTATACCGGATATCAATAACCCATATTTTCCCGAAGTCGCGCGAGGAGTACAGAGCGTTGCAGACCAATACGAATATGTGGTTATTTTATGTAATACCGACCGGGTGGTTTCATTAGAGAAAAAGTTCCTGAATATTCTTTCACAACAAAGGGTGGAAGGAATTATTATTAACCCTTCTGGATCAAATAGCAGCGAACTAGATCTGCTAGCGAGCCTGAAGATCCCGGTTGTATTAATCAGCTCGCAGAACATCCTGCCAAAGCTGGATATTGTTATGGTAGATAATTTACAGGGGGCGGCCTTGGCCATTCAACATCTGGTTGATTTAGGCCATCATCGCATAGGATTGGTAGGAGGGAGCCGTGATGTAAGTTCAGGAGAGCAGCGCTATCAGGGATATCTTAAGGCGCTTATGGAAAACGGTATAGCGGTGCAAGAGGAATTAATCACAGAAGGGAGTTTTGATCACAACGGGGGGTATGGCTGCATGAAAAGACTCTTGAAGTTAGAAGAACGACCGAGCGCGGTGTTTGCAGCCAACGACATTATGGCGATCGGGGCGGTTTCGGCAATTCTAGAAGAGGGCTTACGAATTCCCAAAGATATTTCAATTGTCGGGTTCGATGATATTTCCTACGCAAGCATGATGTATCCCAAACTGACCACCATTTCGCAGCCGAAATTTGAAGCAGGCGTGGCAGCAACGAAGATGCTTTTTGAACGGATTACTATACAGGCGAACGTAAAACCCAGGCGAGTAGTGTTGAACCATTCCATAATTATCAGAGATACAACCACAAAAGCGTAAAATTTTTTTGAAACAATATGTAAACGATTACATATAATAAAGGAGCTAATTTGTTATCAAAAACTGTCGTATTGGCAAATAGAGAAGGTTTGTTTGATAAAGCCTATGGCGCTTTGATTGGATTGGCGATCGGAGATTCACTGGGAGATCAAGCGCGGTCATCTGAAGCGCATGAAAAATACGGAATCAGTGTCGATCTGGATGACTCGGGGGCTTGGAGCACAGACGACACTGAATTTACGATGATGGTTGCTGAAACTTTGATCGATCACCAAGGGACTTTAACCACGGATATCGTAGTGGATTCTTGGATCAAGAAGGTTGTTTCGGTCAGTAACCTGGGGCTCAAGACCGGAGAGAGTGAAAAGGGAGCAGCTGAGAACTTGCGCAGAGGCATACGCCCACCCTTTTCAGGCCAAGATAATTCCTATAATCTCAGCGATGGGGCGGCGATGCGAGTCACGCCGATTGGAATTATCCATGCGGGTGATCCGAAAAAAGCAGCTGAAAAAGCGGCTATCGAGGCAGAGGTCAGTCATTATCAGGATGGAATTTGGGGTGCACAAGCTGTTGCTGCCAGCGTGGCAACAGCAATGGCTGATGGCACATTAGAAGAGATCATTGACGCAGGAAGATCATGCGCACCAGATGGTTCCTGGCTGGGGCGGGCTTTTGATCGTGCGATGGAGATTGTCGAAGAATCAAACACCGACATACTAAGAGCCTGGAAACCTCTCCATCAGGCTTTATGGACTCCCTACCGCGCATCAAATCCAGAAGCCTTGCCATCAGCTTATGCAATTTTTGCTCTCACAAAGGGCAAATTTTATGAAGGAGTGATTGCTGCAGCAAATTTTGGCAGGGATGCTGATACTATTGCCGCTTTAGTGGGTGCTTGGAGTGGAGCGCTTCATGGAAGCCAGTGCATTCCAAAAAAATGGATCGAACAATGCCGATACCCTGCAGGCCGGAGCCTGCCTTCAGCCAGGAATACAGATATCAAGCATATCGCAGAACAGTTGATAGAAATCATCAAGTGAAACTAAAAAAATGGGTCTTTCTTAAATATTCAAAGGAGGTGTTTATTGAAAAAATCAAACAGCACGAATGATTTAAATATAATTTAAGGAGATGAAAAAAAATGAAAAGTCAAAAATATTACGCGTTTGCATTGGTTCTAGCAATTGCTCTGGTTTTCAGCGCTTGTGGACCAAGCCCATCAACAGAGGAAACTGCAGCAGATTCCGCCGCCCCGGTTGAAGAATCGACCGGTCCAGTAAAAATCAGCGTGTATTCCGTTGCTTGGTCCCCATCCAGCATCAATATGATGAAAGACCTCATTGAGAAATTCAATCAGGAGCATGAAGGCGAGATCATGGCAGAATTCGTCCAGGGAGATTGGGGTGAAGGAGATACCTACATCACTTCAGGTGTGGCTGGCGGCGGAGGTATCGCGGACGTGATTGAATGGTACCTGGGCGGCGCACTGGACTGGTACAACCAAGGATATGCGCTGGACCTAAGCCCGTATGTCACAGACGAGGTTAGAGCCAGCATGCCGGAATTGTTATGGCAGGCTCGCACTGCGCCTGATGGCGCCATCTTTGAAAGCTGCACTGTTGCCGGCGAACACTTTGTCAATTTCTTTAACCCTGAACTGATACGCAATGCTGGCATAGAACCTCCTGCCGCTGGGGAGACCTGGACATGGGATGAGTTCATAGAGAATGCAAAGCTGTTAACTTTGGATGCGAGCGGCAAACATATTGGAGAAGATGGTTTTGATCCCAACAATGTGGTTCAGTGGGGCTACGTGCCGAGACTGGACGACCGCCAGATCTATGAGAATATTATGTATTATTCACTGCAATCAGCAAAGAAACCCATGATCCGCAAGGGCGATGACGGCATGTGGGATATCTTCTTCGACGAGGAGTCCATGCCAGCCATTGAGGCATTCACCAGCATCATCTCGGAAGGAATTACACCAATGGAGTCAATCGGTTTGGTTGGCAGTACGCAGGACGAGATGTTCTTCCAAGGGCAGGCAGCCATTGTGCCAAGAGGGTATTTCAACATCGCAGTGCTTATTGATAATTACCCTGACTTCGAATTCGGGGTCATGCCGATCGCTATGGAAGACGGCAGCAACTATTTCGCCTCACCAGAAGTTGGGCAGGGATTCTCAGTACCGGTAACGACAAAGCACCCAAAAGAAGCAGCTGAATTTGTGTTCTGGTTCCAGCGGGCGGATAATCAGGCTTTATGGATGAATGCCCTTATGCTTGATACCTGCAACCCAGCTGCCTATGACGAACCAGTCATCAAGGACAATCCGTTATTTGACGTAATGAGATTCTATAAAGGGATTGAAAATTACGTTGAAGCTGAGGTTAATCCGAATGTGGATGAATTCCAGACAACGGTATTCGGAACGACGATGATGGAAGTAATGATGGGCAACATGAGCTTAGATGATGGCATAGCACAAATCAAAGCAATCTCAAAGGATGTCCTAAACCAATAACCTATTAATGAAAGGGTCCTGCCAGTCATTAGGAATGACTGGCAGGATGAAATTCATCAAGAGGATGAGCATGATCAAGCGTTTATTCGGCAATAAAAAATTACTTCCCTATTGGTTTATTCTGCCAACTATGATTGCGCTTCTGGTCTTTTCTTTCTATCCGTTGGTCTCAGGTATATATCATTCTTTCACGGATATTGAGTTCATTGGGGACAAAGGTTCGTGGATCGGTTTGGGCAACTACATCGATTTATTCACGGGCAATTTAGGCGCCTCTCGTTTTTTCAAGCAAGCATTCGTACAAACAATCCAATGGACAGTATGCGTCGTTGGAGGGCAGTTCATCATTGGGTTTATTGCAGCGTTATTATTGAACCGAGATTTTTTCGGCCGTTCTTTTTTCAATATCCTCATTCTAATCCCATGGACGATTCCCAGTGTAGTGATGACGCTGACTTGGCAGTGGATGTACGACCCATTTTTTGGATTGATCAATTTTTATCTACAGAAATTTGGAATAATCAGCAAGTATATTACCTGGGCTGGGCAACCAATTTCCACCATCTGGCCGCAAGTGGTTGTAGGAATATGGCGTGGTATCCCTTTCATAACTTTGATGCTACTTTCTGGATTAAAAGCAATCGACAAAGAACTATATGAGGCAGCAACAGTAGATGGTGCAAACCCAATCCAGCGCTTCATCTATATCACATTGCCCTCACTGCGCACGATCATTATTATTAATCTGATGTTGACTACCATGTGGTGGTGGAACTCATTTGACATCCAAAAAATCATGAGCCCTGTCATGGGTTTGGGCTATAACGCTGCAACGCTGCCGATTCTCGCTTGGTTTGAATCATTTGTGTGGAAACACCTTGGCAAAGGGGCGGCTATTTCAATCATCTCGCTGGTCGTGCTTCTGGTCATCATGATACAGCGCATACGGCAAGAAATGAAATCAATAAAGGAATAAGGTTTCTCAATGAGCAGAAGGAATAAGAAAAAATTTCTTACTTTTGTTAAAGATTTCTCATGCTATGTGTTGATCACTTTGATCACCATTTTTTGCATTTTCCCGATCGCTTGGATTATTAAGACTTCATTTGAAACCCCACAGTTCATCCGCAATCCTCAGATTCAATGGATTCCCATTAAGTTTACATTGGGCAATTATCTCAGTGTACTATCAAACCCAAATGCCATGCTGGGCAGATCTTTCATCAACAGTCTTATCATCTCGCTTTCATCAACTTTCATATCTCTGGTCATCACTACCATGGCGGGTTATGCATTATCAAGGTGGAGCTTTAGGGGGAAAAATGCCATAAACATTTACTTACTAATGGTCAACATGGTGCCGGGAACGCTGGTTCTTATATCAATGTTCATCATCCTCAATAGGGTTGGACTTGTAAACACACGCCTGGGGTTGATTTTGTTCTATGTTTCCACTGGCCTTACTTTGGCAACCTGGATGTTGAAAGGCTATTTCGATTCCATTCCGGTGGATATTGAAGAGCAGGCAATGGTAGATGGTGCTGACAGAATGACAGTAATCCGCAAGATCATCATGCCGCTAGCCTTGCCGGGAATTTTTTCAACCGGCGCTTATCTCTTTCTCAATAACTGGAATGAATATATGGCGGCTTCCACAATTCTACAGAAGACTGAATTACGCACATTGTCGGTACAGATTGTCAATTTCATGGGATTTCAGCGCATTGAATGGGGCCCTATAATGGCTTACAGCGTGATTGTGATGATCCCCTCCACGATCATGTTTATCATTGCCCAAAAGCAGATGGTGGCAGGTTTAACAGCAGGATTCTCGAAATGAACTCCGTAAGTATTAAAGATAACGCATTGAGGATCATAGCATTCAATCATCCAGCCAAGATCGAAGTGTGTGTTCCAATGCGACTGTTAGCCTATCAGGGCTGCAACCACGAAGGATTTCATAATACAATAAAAAAAGAACAGACAAATCGATGGCAAGATATTTGGGGGACAACCTGGCAATTACATCCGGATGGGATCAGTGAGATGCCGGTGGATTTTCCCTTGAAGGGTGGAAAAAATGAATTACTGACATATCGATGGCCTAATCCGTGCGATGAAAGGATCATCAAAAAAATTCACAGTGACTTCAAGAAAAGCGTAGAAAAAGCAGATGGTTTTCTAACCGGTTTTCACCGTGATTTGCTATGGGAGAAGAGCTGCATGCTGGCTGGAATGGAAAACATGATGATCTGGTTTAAAACCGAACCATACCTGGCGAAAGACATTCTGCGGCATATAATGGATTTTCAAGTGTCTATTGCTCAAGAGTATTTAAGTCTCGGTGTTGAAATGGTTAAATTTGGCGATGATCTAGGGGGGCAACGCAATGCTCTTTTCAGCCACCAGATTTTTGAAGAATTTATTTTGCCTGAATATCAACGGTTATTCAATCTGTATCGGGAAAACGATATTTTGATTTATTTCCATTCCTGCGGGAAAATCGAGAGCTTCATTGATGATTTTCTCCGGTTGGGGGTTAATGTTTTAAACCCTGTACAGGCTACCGCCAACAACCTTGAAATGGTGCGCGAAAAAACCAACGGGAGGATTGCTCTGGAAGGAGGAGTAAATTCCGCGGTTGTCATGCATGAGGGCAGACAGCAAATTGAAGAGGAAGTGAAAAAGAGAATTCTTCAACTCGGCAAAGACGGCGGCTATTTCTGTAAACCAGACCAAGTCATGCCGTATCCTCAAGAGAATATGGACGCGTTTATCAATGCGGTAAATACCTATGGTAAATTTCCTCTAGATGATTAAGTCTTTAAATCGGCTTGGGAGGAATAAACAAGCTAAGTCACCCCCAAATTAAATGAATTTAAAAAAGGCATGAAATTTTTAAATAAAGCATTTGAATCTGAACCCAGGGTGTTGAACCTAAAAGTTCGTTATTATCGCTGGTTTCCAGCAGAAGCTCACCAGGGCTTTGTGATGGAGAATCTAAAAATAAACCTGCAAGAAACAGCATTTTTATTGATTGATGTATATTGCAGTGGATTGCATACAGAACACAGCGGAAGCAAGGATGCATATTCTAAAAAATGGCATCAAATAACCGTCAACCAAATTGCTCCAGCATTATTTACCGCCAGGCAAATCGGACTACCTATCATCTACGTGAACAACAGTGCTCCGAAGGTGGATCTTCAGAAATCTGAATTTGCAGAGAAACTTCGCAAGAGCCTTGGATTTGATATGACAAAAGATTTTGTTGAAGCGGAAATTGATTCAAAAGAGTATTTGAAAGGAAAACCAATACAGCTTAACTTTCCACCGGAGATTTCTCCCCAGCCAACTGATTACTTTATTCGCAAGCATTTTTACAGCGGATTTTTTGAAACGCGTTTAGACACCCTCCTGCGAAATCTGAAGATTCGTAATCTAATATGCGTTGGGTTTGTGGCGGATGCATGCTTGTTCACTACAATAGCAGATGCTGTTTTCCGCAATTACAAAGTCATCTTGCTGAGAGATTGCACACTTGCTTCAGAATTCCCACGAGAAGTAGAAGAGTTGAAGAATACACAACGGACCATTCTTTGGATTGAAACCATTTTTGGCGTGTCATTGACTTCAGAGGAATTCATTCAAGCATGCCAAAACCAAATTCTTTGATCCTGCTCTTTATTCTAACCAATTTCAATGCTTTGCTGGAAGGAACCTTCGTTTTTGAGAGTAGACAGAGGAACATTATCACCATGTGAATCTAAAAACACCAATGCAACGTGCAAATGCTCTCAGATTAAGTGTCAATTCAACAAACTTCGTGTATGCCATTGTAAGAGACTTGAATTGGGTTCGTGAATAGATAAAAAGTGCTCTCGAAGTTCGAAAAAGGTAATAATTAGATTATGAGTATTGGTTTGGAAAATATGTTAATCAGTCTAACCAAGATAAAAGGGTGCATCGAACGCAAACGCATTTCCAGCTGGGATCGTTCGGGAGGCAACAATGATTATATCGTTATCGACTCGGGAAAGGAGCAGAATATCGCTCATTTTTCCGGCAGCGGCTGTATCCGGCACATCTGGATGACCATGGCAAGCCCATCCGCTTATTACGCCAGAGAAGTAGTGCTGCGCATGTTCTGGGATAGTGAGGATGACATGACTCCGAGCGTTGAGGTGCCGATTGGGGATTTCTTCGGTATCGGCCATGGTATCGTAAAGAATTTCTGGTCGTTACCTCTCGCAATGAGTCCGCAGGATGGCCGAGCATTTAATTGTTATTTCCCTATGCCGTTTAATACTGGATTTAAAATCTCAGTAGAGAACCAGAGCACGCAGCCGCTGGAATTCTATTTTCACGTGAATTTTGAAACGTACCCGCAACCACAGCTAGACACTGCTTACTTCCACGCCTGCTGGCGGCGTGAAAATCCGACAGAGGGGTGGGTGATGGATAAGCCAGCAAATTGGGAGAGCTTGCAATCGGTATCCAACCTCAGTGAAGCGGAGAATTATCTTATCCTTGAAGCTGAGGGAAAAGGGCATTATGTAGGCTGCCATCTGGATATTGATTGCTTTCAGATGGGGAATGTAAAGTGGTACGGGGAAGGAGATGACATGTTTGTCATTGATGGAGAACCCTGGCCACCGCGACTGCACGGAACAGGAACCGAAGATTATTTCAATACAGCTTACTGCCCGAGCCAGGAGTTTTGTACGCCATTTTTTGGAATTACTGTCAACAGCGGGGATGAAAAGTGGAAATGGAAGGGCAAAAACTCACTCTATCGCTATCACATTGTTGATCCGGTTTATTTTAACCAATCTATCCTCATCAGCATCGAACACGGGCATGCCAACCATCAATCCAACGATTATTCCAGCACGGCTTACTGGTATCAAACGGAACCTCACATAAAATTCTCACCTTTATTACCGGTAAACCTGCGACTTCCAAGATAAAGCACTTTTTTCAAGGAGAATAGATGCATCATAAAGACTTAACTGACCAGTCGCTTGTTCAGGCAGAACTCAAAGCTCTACAGGAAGAGGGATATGAAGTCCAGCCTCTAAAAAAATGGAACCAGCACACACGACTCTCGGATTTTGAAATCGATGAATTTTGGCGTGAAGCCAATTCGCTAACTGGCAAACAAATAGTGAACAACGAGCCTTCGGATTACGATGGCATTCTTGCTGCACGCAATAAGAATAATAACTATCATCTTCCCAAACCCCGTGAGGAAGAAATGCAAGATCGCATTCTAGGAGCCTGGTTAGGGCGCTGCGCAGGCTGCACGTTAGGCAAACCGGTTGAAGGCTGGCCGAGACAAAAAATCAAAGAATATCTACAAGCCGCGGGAACTTACCCGCTTGAAGGTTACATTCCAGCTATGTCCCCTTTCCTGCCGGGACTTGAACTGCATCAAAATTATGTTGGCACGACAAGGGGGAACATCATCAAAATGGTCAGAGATGATGATATCGACTACACTATTATAGGGCTCAAGGCGCTTGAAACATACGGATTGGATTTTACCGCCAAAGATATCGGCAGATTGTGGTTGGAGAATCTTCCCTTTTACAATATTTTTACCGCCGAAGCAGCGGCTTACCGAAATATGGTTAATCAACTAGAACCCCCGCAATCTGCCTGTTACCGCAATCCTTACCGTGAATTTATCGGAGCGCAGATCCGGGCGGATATGTGGGGCTATATCCACCCAGGGGATCCAGAAAGGGCAGCCGCAATGGCTTACCGCGATGCAACGATATCGCACACAAAGAATGGTATCTATGGTGAGATGTGGGCAGCAGCCTGCATTGCCGCCGCTTTTGTCTTGGATGATCCCGCTGAAATCATCAAGGCAGGGTTGAGTGAAATACCATGCGACTCACGGCTTTTTAAGGCCATTCAAAACACACTGGTCTGGGCACAAAATATGAAGAATTGGGAAGATGTCTATCGGATGATCGAAACCCATTTTGGGCATTACCATACGGTACACGTGATCAACAACAGTTGCTTGATAGCGGCAGGGTTGATGATTGGAAGGGGAGATTTTTCTCAGACTTTATGCAGTACACTGATGGGCGGATTGGATACAGATTGCACGTGCGCAACGAACGGTTCAATTGCAGGCGCAATGCTGGGGGCAAAACAATTACCTCAGGATTGGGTAGATCCATTCAATAATGGATTGGAAAGCCTCGTTCATGGTTTTGAAAATAGCCGCATCTCTGATCTGGCTCAAAGGACATGCAGTTTTATTGTTTAACAATCCGCAGGGCAAGCTGATTTGATGGGGCGATTACCAAAAACGCATCGCGGTTGAACTAATCGAGCACACAGGGGTAATAAGAGGTTATGAAAATGACAGGAGACTCTGGATGCACGGCGCATGTGAGTACGAAAAAAACTCAATCAAACCGCAACTCAAACCAGACATCCCCGTCTTTTTCATGGGTTATGGAGAAACCATAACGCAGGTAGAAATTAATGACGTCACGCCAAGAAGAGGTGGTTTCGAGAATGATGCGGCGAAATCCGCGCAAGCGCGCCTGCGTGCACAGGTTAGTGAGCATTAAATTGCCAATACCCTGCCGGCGACAGCCAACAGCCACCGACATGCGCACGATCTCAGCGGTATCCCGCGAGCGTGGGAGCAGCGCGCCTGTAGCGATGATCTCTTGATTGCGGCAGGCAACCAGGAACAAACCGCTCTGGTAGGAAGCGGCGATGTCATCCAGATCGGGATTCTTGGAGAGATCCAGTTTGCCCCAGTGGTCCAGCAAGCCGGCCAGCACTAGCGTTTTCACCGCCTTTTGATCTGACGGCTGAAAAGAGCGGATGGTAATTGAAGAGAGGGGATGCTCAGAGTGCATGGATGAGAATTTTACTTCATCGCGGCAAGAAAAGAATCCAGAGTGTTTATATCCGAAGCAAACCAATCTGGTCTTGTCGCTGGATGGCTCGAAAAAATTTCCAAGGAGCATTCTTTTCAAGAGACGCTCCTTAGAATTTTGAAACTCAGCCAAAGACCGGAAAAGCCTATTCGACGATCAAGGCAACCGGCGGAACATCGTCAAAGCACAAAAAAACCTGCTGGCCAATACTTGCTGAAGGCACCTGGAAGATCATATGGACGTATTTTTCCGTACTTAAGTCAATTTCCTCGCCGAGCGCGACGAAAAAGCGTTTGACCTCAATCTGCAGCGGGTCGATTTCCTGCGCTGCTTCTGTTACGCCCAAATAATATGCCCCCCACTTCTGCGCGTTTTCATCCTTAATCATAATGTTCTGGGTGCTCATCACTGCAGTAGAGGCAAGCGGTTTGACCTTGAAGCCAAGCGATACAAAACGCGCGCCCTCGGCAGGCAAAGCTTCTGCGTTTATTTCAGCATCCTTTACCCCTCTCTCCAAAAGGGAAGCGCTGATCAAAACCAACTCCCATTTCTCGCTGACAACCGTTTCTCCGATTTGGGGGATGGCTGCCTGTGTGGGCAGGGGTGTGTTTTCAACCGTCGGAAGAGGGGTTTCGGTTGGCTGCGGGGATTGTGTTGGAGGAACGGCAGCGGTTGTGGGAGCCGTTTGGCAAGCAACTGCCGAACCAAGAATGGCGAGCGAACAAAGGATAAAGCAGATTGTATTCATGTTTTCTTTCCTACAACGAAAAATTTTTGTGTAAACATGGGTAATGAAATACCAGCTAAAGACCAACAGGCCAATAACAAGCTGCAATTCTAACAATGAATGTCAAAAAAGGACAGGAAAAGGAAACAGCAGAAGACACCATTCGACCAGGGCGGCAATCAGTTTTGAATGGACCTTCTCAGTGCGGCGGCGGCTTTACGGATGACGGCTTTGCTGCTCTGGGAGAATTCTTCCGCTGCTGCGAACAGCTGCGCGTGCGCTTCAGGCAGAAAAGGGGCTGACTTGGTCAATCCCTGCAGAGCATGGCCAGCATGCCTGCCATTCCAAAGCGATAAGGATTCCTTCAGCAAGGGAAAGGTCAGCTGCGCAGCCGAAGAACTGGTGCCTGCCAGGCTGCCCAGCGCATCAATGGCATAATCGCGCACGATAATGCTGGCGTCCTGATGGATGATTTCTGAAAGAGTGGGCAATTTTTCCAACAGGGTTTGCGGGGTATATGCCGCAGCCAGAGCCAAGGCGTGCATAGCCTCCCAGCGCACGCGCGTGGTCTTATGCTGCAGCAGATTCATCAAAGAATCCGCAAAGGGCGCGACCCATTGCGGATTCTGTTCGGCAACCTGCGTCAAGACTTCGGCGCAATCGCCCAACAAAGCAGGATCTGTATGGCTCAACCCATTTGCCACCTCATTCAACAGGGAGAGATCTTCCAAGCAGCGCAGGACCACCCTTTGGTTGGACGCCTGCGTGCGATCTCCGACCTGCGAAGATAATTCAGAAAGAATTGACATGCTCACACCTCTCATTGAGGATTACTTATTTTGCGAATCGTTTTCAGAATTCACCGAAAAATGTTTTTGGAACAATTCCTTAGAAAGCCGGCGACCGGTTTCGGTCAGATAGACCGAAAGCTCTCTACCTTTGGGGTCGCTGATATACCCTTTCTGGTGCAGCCTGCCGAGCGTATCCCAGTCCAGCCCTTTCCAGGCTTTGGCGCCGAATTGGTCGGCAGAGGTGGTGAGATAAAGAAGCGCCAACACCATTTCATCCACTTTATCCTGATCATAGAGCATAAGGTGCTCCTTTCTTAACCAGACTGTCGAAATAAGCGGTCAACCAGCATGATTACCAACAATGATGAACCAGACCGCGGATGTGTTGATCATAGATACCGCGCACCTGCTGCATGGTCTCGATAGACAGGGGCGGCAGATCGACTGCCGAAAAATTCTCTTCAGCCTGGGCGGGGCGCTTGGCGCCGGGAATGGCGCAGGTGACGGCGTCGAACATCAAAATCCAGCGCAGGGCAAACTGAGTCAGGCTCATGCCTGCAGGGCAGATACGCTTGAGCTGTTCAACTGCCTGCAGTCCGGTCTGGTAATCCACACCGGAAAAGGTCTCGCCGCGATCGAACTCCTGCCCGTCTCGGTTGAAAGCGCGGTGGTCGTCGGGAGAGAAACTGGAATCGGCTGTGAACTTGCCTGTCAGCAGGCCGGATGCCAGCGGCACGCGCGCCAGAATGCCAACGCGGCGTTTTTTAACCTGTTCAAAGAGCAGCTCAGAGGGACGCTGCCGAAAGATGTTGAAAATGATCTGCACACTTTGAACATTTGGATACTCTATCGCCTTGAGCGCTTCTTCTACTTTTTCCACGCTCACGCCATAATAGCGGATCTTGCCGGCAGCCACCAGATCATCCAATACGCCGAAAACTTCAGGCATGTAAAAAACAGGGGTGGGCGGGCAATGCAGCTGCAGCAGGTCCAGGGTTTCCATGCGCAGATTCTTAAGACTGCGTTCGACAAAAGCGGTCAGATTGGCGCGGCTGTAACCGGAAGCTATATGCGGATTCAAGCGGCGACCGGCTTTGGTGGCGATGTAGATGGTTTGGCGGGTCTGCTGACGCAGCTTGGCAATCAATCGCTCGCTGAGTCCATCGCCATAGACATCGGCGGTGTCGAAAAAATTCACGCCCAGATCCAAGGCACGCTGCAGGGCAGCCATCGATTCCGCTTCAACCACCGGTCCCCAGGTCCCGCCAATCGCCCAAGCGCCGAAACTCAGTGCCGAAACCTTCCAACCGGTGCGTCCCAATTCGCGATATTGCATTCAATCCTCCACAAAGAAAACTCGAATATATTGTAGCATTTCCCCAAACAAGGATTCAACAGAAGTAAAGCATACTTGACATTTCGTTAAAAGTGTCTATAATGTAAAGTGTACTTTACATTATTATGATATGAAACTTACCAATAAACTGAAGGAAGCACGAGTGGCAAAGAACATGACGCAGGCTGACCTGGCGGATAAGGTGGGTGTGACACGCCAGACCATCATCGCCATTGAAAAGGAGAAATTCGTGCCATCCGCCAAGCTGGCGCTGGAGATCACCCGGGCCCTAGAGACAAAATTTGATCAGGTCTTCTGGCTTGAATAAAGAAAGCAGGAAAAAAATGAGAAGAGATTTGCTACCCTATACCCTCAGCCGGATCGTTCTATCGCTGGCTTTGGGCGGTTTTTTCTATTTGAGCGGGTCATCTGTGTGGAGCGCCATGCTCATCGCTGGGGTGCTCATTGCCTTGTTCTTATGGGCACCCAACAGCGGCAGGTATTCCGTCCATCCAGAATACGGCATCACTGCCCTACGGCGGGATGAACGCACCCAGGTCATCAACGATCAAGCGGCCCGCAACGCCTTCGTGGTGGTGATGCTGTTGAGCGGCGCAGCCTTGATATATTGTGGGGCTATTGGAATCGCAAGCGATGCGTTGGTTTACTTAAAAATCATCCTGTTGGCGGGCGTTGGCGTTTACTATATCTCCGATCTTGCACTCAGAAGAACACAATGAGGGGATCTCTGCCAAAGGCGATTAGAATAATCCGCGGCAAGCGTTATAATTTATACAATGAAAAAGAATAACGTATTGACTCATATTTTGGCTTGGATCGGAACTGTGCTGGTCAGCCTGCCCATCTTCGCGCCAATCCTCTTTAGCGTACTTGCTCTCCTGCACGGAGGTGGTCTCCATTTTGATTACCTCATGCCGGCTGAACTATTTATTTTCATTCTGGCAGGAGGGGCAGTCTTGATCTGGGCGGCTCTACGAAAACAGCTTTATTCGAAGCAGCTAATTTGGGGAGCTGCGGCTGCAATCGCCACGTTGGCCGGCAGCCAATCTCTGGCGGTTGCCAGCGGGTTGGCTTCGGGCACTCGCGAAGCAAGCGGAGTATGGTGGATGAGCGTGCTTGCGCTGCTGGGAATCTATCTCTGCGCATGCGTATGGATATGGGTGCATGGAGTGCGGCTGCTGCGCAGTCTGCAAAGCTGATCGCATCAATGCGGTAGGGATTCACCAGTTAATAGAAAAATCTCCCTCTATTGAGGGGGAAAATGACAACCGGTTTCTTCCAGATCGAGAGGTGTCCTACCCGGGACAAGGATTTGAATCGCTTGCCACAAAGCGATCAATCACGGTGATGCCCAGCATTTTGAACTGATCCATGCTGGTCAGGGCTTGCAGGGATTCTTCGAGGGTGATGGTCTCTCGGATCAAGCGGCGCGGATCGAATCTGCCCGCCAGAATCATTTCAAAAATGCTTCCATAGCGGTGCGCCTGAATACCGTGGCTGCCCAAGATCTCCAACTCATGCGCGATCACGCGATCCATTGGAATGTTGGGTTGGCTCTGTTCAGCCAACATCAGCCCAACCTGGATGTGCTTGCCGCGTTTGCGCAAGTTGGCAATGGAATTGAAACAAGTGCTGGGATTGCCCAGCGCGTCCATGGACACATGCACGCCGCCACCGCTCAACTCGCGCACGGCGCCAACCACATCCTCCGTTTTTAGAGAGTTCAGGGTAAAAGCCGCACCCAGCGAGCGCGCGAAATCTAACTTGGCATCATCAATATCTATAGCGATCACCTGCGCACCGGCAGCGCAGGCAATCATGATGGCGGATAAACCAACCCCTCCGCAGCCGTGTATCGCCACCCACTGCCCGGCAGAGACTTTGGCCTGGTCCACCAGCGCACGAAAAGAGGTTACAAAGCGGCAGCCCAAGCTGGCAGCTGTGACGAAATCCAATTCATCCGGTAAGCGCACCAGGTTATTGTCGGCATAATGAATGGCAACATACTCCGCAAACGAACCCCAGTGGGTGAAACCCGGCTGGAATTGATGATCGCAAACCTGCTGATTGCCTGAAAGGCATTGCGGGCAGCTGCCGCAACCGCACACAAAGGGCAGCGTCACACGGTCTCCCACCTGCCAGTTGCGAACATGCCCGCCGACTTCCACAATCACACCAGCCAGTTCATGCCCGGGCACATGCGGCAGATGGATATCCGGGTCGTGCCCCATCCAGCCATGCCAGTCGCTGCGGCAGATGCCGTTGGCTTTGACTTGAATCACCACGCCATGATCGTCCACCTGCGGATCGGGTACCTGGCGGATGGTCAAAGGCTGACGAAATTCTTCATAAACAGCTGCTCTCATCGCTTACGTTCTCCTCTTTTTTTGAGATGATCTTCATCGCAACAACAAATCGGATTATACCTGCTTGTTTTTATGAAAAATGACCGGACTCACAGCAGTACCCGGGTAGATAGCGGCTGGATGATACAATTCCGTTGATGAGGATTTTTCCAAGAGAAAGGATCGCATATGGGAGGGTTAACAAATCCGGATATTGTTGAAGATTTCATTGCAGGTGCGAGTAAGGCTTATCAAGAAATTGTCCAAAAGATCATTGCCCTCGCACTCTCGATCAACCCCGATCTGTATTTCGCCATCAAATGGAAACAGCTAACCTGTGCGCTCAATGGCGATTTTCACCATTGGCTATTCGCAATACGCTTGAACAAGAAGGCCGTCAGCCTCACTTTTCATTTTGGCGGTCTGCTACATGATAACCAGAGTTTGCTCAGCGCTGGCACCAGCAAGTTCCTGCGAAGCCTGTATTTTCAATCCGCGGAGGAAATACCCGAGGAAGCCGTGCGTGATTTCATCGCCCAAGCACTGGACAAATTGCCATATTTCAAGCAACACTGGAAAGAGATCAACCAAGGCGAAAGGAGCATGGATTAGAAAATGAGCGAGTCCTTTTGCATCATCACCACCACCTGCGGCAGCCGAGCTGAAGCCGACCAACTGGCAGAGCTGCTGGTCGCCCGAAAATTGGCGGCCTGCGTGCAGATTGCGGAGATCAGCAGCACCTATCGCTGGAAAGGTGCCCTAACGCAGAAGCCGGAATTTCTGCTGCTGATCAAGACGCGCACGGATCTGTATGCTGAAGTTGAGAGAGTAATTTTAGGCAACCATCCCTACGAACTGCCGGAAATCCTGCAGATTCCGATCGTGCAAGGTTTCCCGCCCTATCTGGCTTGGGTGGAAGAGAATACACGGGTGGGAGATGGAAAAGGCTAATCTCACGTACCATTCAGTTGCGCTGTTCGTCAACGACATTGAGATATCAAAGGATTTTTATACCCGCGTCATGGAGCTGCGGATCGAACAGGATTTCGGTAAAAATGTGATCCTGGAAGGCGGCATTACGTTGTGGGAAGTCAATCCAGCCCATATCCTGGTTGAAAAGCTAGGCGCACAGGCAATCAGAAAGCATGCTTCCACCCGCCATGAGCTGTACTTTGAAACAGAGGATATTGCCGCGGTCTTGGAAAAGATGATCAACGAGCATGTCAAGCTGCTGCATGGCTTGCACGAGGAGCCGTGGGGGCAGAAAACGATGCGCTTTTTCGATCCGGATTGGCACTTGATCGAAATCGGCGAGCGGCTGGAGACATTCATTAGACGTCTTGCCCGTCAGGATTTTACACCCAAGCAGGTGTCGGACAGAAGCGGTGTGCCTTTAGAAAACGTTAATAAGATTTTGGCGGGGGGATAAGAATTCCAACCAGTTACTTATGTATTACTAATAGTTCTGAAAAATATGGAAACCGGCTATGATATAAATCGTAAGTACTTAATATGAGCGTGAGGTGAGTTATGGCAAATCAATCCAAAACTTTCTCCATACGCGTTGTCGCGCGCATGCTGCTGATTGTGATTGGCATTCCCTTGTTGCCGCTGCTGGTCTCCTGGCGCTGGGACTGGCGGGAAGCCTGGTTATACGCCATCGTCAGCATCGCGGGGTTTGTGGTCAGCCGCTGGCTGGCTTCCCGAAGGCACGCGGACCTGCTGGCAGAACGCGCCCGCTTTCTGCAGCATGAGGATGCCAAAGCCTGGGATAAACTGCTGGCGCCGCTGGTGAGTATCGGCGCAGGCTTGATTCCACTGACGGCTGGGCTGCAAGCCCTGCTGGCCTGGTCCTCGAGATTCAGCCCGACAATTAAAATCTTAGCGCTGGTTTTCATCCTAGCCGGGTACGCCTGGGGATCGTATGCGCTGATCGAGAACCGCTTTTTTTCGGGCATGGTGCGCATCCAGTCTGAGCGCGGCCAGAAAGTGGTCTCCAGCGGACCTTACCACTGCATGCGCCATCCCGGTTATGCCGGAGCGCTGCTGGTTTACCTGGCGACACCGTTCCTGCTGGATTCCACCTGGGCATTCATCCCGACGCTTTTCATCACAACGGTGCTGATCATTCGAACGCGCTTGGAGGACAACACCCTGCAGGACGAACTGCCGGGCTACCGCGAATATGCCCAGCGCGTGCGCTATCGATTGATACCGGGCATCTGGTAGTCCTTATGAATTCAAGCAAGGAAAACATTAAAGACAAAGAATTGAAAACCCAAGACCTGTACCGCAGGGTGATCCTGCGCCTGCTGGCGGGAGCAGTGATCCTCACTGCGGTTGTGATTTTGCCCGCGGGCAGACTGGCATACTGGCAGGCTTGGGTGTACCTGGCGATCATATATATCCCCTTATTTACAGTTGCCTTGTATTATGTGAAACATGATCCGCAGTTCTTAGAGCGCCGCATGCGCCTGAAAGAAAAAGAAAGCGAACAAAAGCAGATCATTTCACTTTCATTCATTCCATTCAGCCTGGCTTTTGTGCTGCCAGGTTTCGACCAGCGCTTTGGCTGGTCGCATGTTTCAACCGGAGTGGTGCTGGCAGCAGACGCATTGGTCATGTTGGGCAATTGCATCATCTATCGGGTCTTTCATGAAAACCGTTTCGCCTCGCGCATCATTGAGGTCGAACAGAAACAGATGGTCATCCAAAGCGGCCCTTACGCCATCGTGCGCCATCCCATGTATATTGGTTCGTTACTGCTGTATATCTTCACGCCCTTGGCGCTGGGCTCAGCCTGGGCGGTCATTGCGGGAGCCATCATGATACCCCTGATCATCGCCCGCATAATAAATGAGGAAAGCGTCCTGAAGCGCGACCTGCCCGGTTATCCGGAATACATGCGCAAGACCCGATACCGGCTGATCCCCGGAATCTGGTAGCGTACTTTTCGTGAAGAGCCCCAAAGCATTTCAGTTTTTACGAAAATTTACGCAATGGGCGAAGTCCAATCCAGACGTGCTTGCAGCGGCTCTGGTCGGTTCATACGCACGCGGATATGCCCGACAGGACTCGGATGTGGATCTTGTGCTCATCACCCGCGAACCCCGTGCGCTTTTTGAAAAGCAGGAATGGCTGAAACAATTCGGCAACGTTAAAAAAATCCAAATCGAGGAGTATGGTTTGGTCATCTCATTGCGGGTTTGGTACACAAATGACCTGGAGGTTGAGTACGGCATCAGCGACACGCGCTGGGCGGCTGAACCGTTAGACGAAGGATCTCGAGAGGTGCTGTCAGACGGCGCGGAAATCCTCTTTGAGCGCAGCCCGCTGCTCAGCCGTCACACAGCAGTTCAATCAGCGCGCAATCCGGCACCATAAAACACCCCCAAACGAGTTTCTTTCAGTGACTCCGTTCATGATTTCTGAGAATGCCCCTTGACAAATCCGCAATAATTACTTAGTATTAACTAAGTAACAAGGAGAGCGATGAGAAAAGCAAGAGATGGAGAAGCGACAAAGATCACAGTAGTCGGCACCGCACGGAAAGCATTCGCGCAGCATGGTTTTGCAGGAACTTCTTTGGCGATGATTTCGGAAAAATGCGGCATTTCAGACGGGTTAATCCTGCATCATTTCAAGAGCAAGGAGAACCTGTATCAAGCCGTACAAGAAAACCTGGCAGAGGAATATCTGGAGGTCATCACACAGGCAGCCGCAGATGCGCAATCACCGCAGCAAACTGCCCTGGACACCTTGCGGGCAGCTTTCCAATACTGGAGCAATGATAGGGACTATTACCGGATTTCTTTGTGGTCGTATCTCGAAGGTCAGGACACGCTCATTGAACAGGAAGCTGTGCTTACCAAGGTTTTGGCAGATAAAGTCAGCGAAATGCAAAGCGATGGCCAAGTTGACTCGAGTTTTTCCGCGTACGCCCTGCTCACTATGACCATAGGGCCGCTGCATTTTTGGATGCGCCACCGCGAGATGTTCCATAAAGCGCTGCGCATGAATATCGCAATGGGTGAATTGAACCAGGACTTTCAGGAGCAGTTCATCCGCATGATCATGAAGCTCTACCACCCCTAAAAAAATCAAACGGGATGAAGAATATAGAACCATTAAGGAAATAATATATGAACGAGAAAGAGAGGAAGGAAAAAAATAGCCCCAGCACAGCTGGTTTTGTCTGTTTTTCCAGAGCATGTGCTGCGGAGGAAAGAGATGCTCTCATGCGCGGGTCGGATAATTTAGCGCAGATCTTTCTGCCCAAGTGGGCTTGGGCAGTATCAAAAATACCCGTGCTGCGAAAAACCTTCATTCAAAAGATCGCACCGGCGGGAATCTATCACTATGTGATCGCACGGACGAAAGTGTTCGATGAATCCTACATGGTTGCATTGAAGGATCAATTCTCCCAAATTGTCATCCTCGGCGCAGGCATGGATTCGCGCGCCTTGCGCATGGCAGCCATGAACAGCGGAACGCGCATCTTCGAGCTGGATATTCCCAGAATCCAACAAGCCAAGATCAGGATATTTAGCAGGAAAAAGGTACACCTACCCAAAGAATTGGTTTTCGTTCCCATTGACTTCAATACCAGTGACCTTTTATCAGTATTAATCGAAGCGGGATTTCGCCTGAATCAAACAACGCTGTTCCTCGGGGAAGGAATCCTCATGTATCTGGACGCAGCCGCGGTGGAGCATTTATTTCGGTTTATACGAGAAACCTCAGCCAGCGGCAGCAGGGTGACTTTTGATTTTGTATATGCCTCTGTGCTGAGAAAAGAACAGCAATATTATGGCGAAAAAGGGCTTTTTGATACCGTGGCCCAAGCTGGCGAAGGGTGGACCTTCGGAATAGAAAAAGGAACAGAGGAGAAATTCCTGCAAGATCGCGGGTTCAAATTAGTTTCGCTTCTGACGCCTGCTGATCTCGAACAAAAATACTTCACAACACGCGAAGGAAGGTTGATTGGACGGGTAAACGGCACACATTGCATCGTTCTGGCAGAATTGATCTAATATCTTCTATCAAAACATATTTATTCTGTGAAAGAAATTTAGCAAACAAATTTAAACGAGGTGGATTACGATGAAATCAAAAAAAGACAGCGGTATTCAATTTAAAAACTGGGTGCCGATTAAAATGATCCTCATTCCTGGAATACTCGGAATAGTTTTTCTAGTGTTGGGAATCAGGCACTGGCCTTTCCTGATCGCGGCAGGCTTATTTGCCGCATTCGCTGGATATTTCGCCATTTCGTATTACCTTTTCTCGCCAGCGGGTGGAAAAATCCAGGAGAAAGTTCAAGGAATCGTTCTAAAGAAAATTGAACTTAAAGCCCCTCAGCAAATTCTGGATATTGGCTGCGGTAACGCACCTTTGACTATTGAACTGGCAAAACGCTTCCCCGCTGCTCAATTAACCGGTTTGGATTTGTGGGGCAAGAACTGGGACTATTCCATGCGAATGTGCCAGGAAAACGCGCAACAGGCAGGAGTTTCCCGGCAAGTCACCTTTCGACAGGGCAGCGCGACCGAACTGCCATTCGAGGATGACAGTTTAGACTTGGTGGTGAGCAACCTAGTATTTCATGAGGTTGGGAAAACGAAGGATAAACGCCAGCCTCTCTGTGAGGCGATGCGCGTGCTCAAGCCCGGCGGGGAATTCGTGCTGCAGGATTTGTTCTTGCTGCGCCCATATTTCGGCAGCCCCGAGGAATTAAAAGAAAGTCTTCAAAATCTGGGCGTGCGTAAGGTGGAATTCATCTGCACCTGTGACTCAGACTTTATCCCGGGCTGGGTCAAGCTGCCCTTCATGCTGGGCACGCTGGCAGTGCTGCGAGGGGTAAAATAGCCAAGCAACAGATAGCCAAACTATCCTGCCCCGAATTCTTTTCATCACTGGAGGTCAGAAGAAGAGGCACTATGTGTTTGGAATTCCAAGCAGAATAATTATTAATCCAACGGGCTGCTCAATGGACAAAAAGCGAAGGCTTCAGCACAGAACCAATCTGGGTAAAAAATACCCGCCCTCGGAAGCCTGTGCGTGCGCTGTGTGCTTGGCATACTGCCAGCGACCGGGTTGGTGGACGGTGGTTCAAGCAGCACAAGCTCTGCAGGCAGGATATGGCAAATTCATGATGCTGGAGATTGCCCCTGAACGCGACCAAGCGGTGCTCTCTCCCGCACTACGCGGCTGCGAGGGCGGGCCGGCTATGCAAGCCTTTGCGGACGCGGGCTGCATTTTTCAGCAGGCTGACCAGCGCTGCCAACTGCACGGCACGCCCTTCCTGCCGCTGGAATGTTCTTTCTGCCACCATGAGCGCGTCGGATTGGGGGCGCAATGCCATGCTGACCTGGAAACTGATTGGCGCTCGGATGCTGGCCGCAGGCTGGTGCGGCGCTGGTGCCGGCAAATCGGTCTTTGGGATTTCCTGGATATCTACGGATTGGGCGGGTTAAAACAATGATTAATAGATCTTTTGGATAATAATTAACTCCACAATCTTTCAATCTAAGAGTTTTTAAAAAAACCTTATAGAGAAAAAGCAATCGATAATTATTGAACATAGAATACAATTGAAATTGTATTTTGCACCAAAGAGGTTATGAAAAAATGGACAAGCTTACTTTCAATATTCTTGATGTATTCGCCGAAACACCAATGGCGGGCAACCAACTGGCGGTCTTCCGGCAGGCAGAGACGCTTGAAAGCATCGTCATGCAGCGCATTGCGCGCGAGATCAATTTTTCGGAAACGACTTTCATTCTTTCCAATGAACCGCGCCAAGGCGGCTTTGACGTGCGCATCTTCACGCCCCGCGAAGAAGTCCCATTCGCCGGACACCCCACACTGGGGACCGCTTTCCTGATTCAGCGCGAAATGCTCAAACGGGAAAGCGGAGAGATCGTGCTGAACCTCAAAGCAGGGCAGATCCCGGTAAGCTTTGACGCGCAAGGTCATGGCTGGATGAGGCAAATGCCGCCTGTCTTTGGCGTGCAGCATTCCGTCAGCAGCTTGGCGCCGGTGCTGGGATTGGAGACAAGCGATTTTGATGAACGTTTCCCGATCCAAGAGGTTTCCACCGGCTTACCTTTCTTTATTGTCCCTTTGAAAACCCTTCAGGCATTAAAAGCCGCAAAACTGAATCGCGAGAAATATTTCGACCTGGTGCAGCAAACGGAAGCCAAGGGCATCCTGATCTTCTGCCCGCAGTCCCGCCAGCCGGAGAACCAAATCAGCGTGCGGGTTTTTGTGGAATATTATGGAATACCGGAGGATCCGGCAACCGGCAGCGGCAACGGCTGCCTGGCTGGTTACCTGGTCAAACAGCGTTTCTTTGGCGGGGAAAGCATAGCCCTGCGCGTTGAGCAGGGCCATGAAATCGGGAGACCGTCATTGCTGCTTTTAAAAGCAAGGGAAACAAAATCTGAGATCGCGGTTTCAGTGGGCGGGAAATGCTTTTTGGTTGCCCGCGGGGAGTTTACGGTATAGAAACACCCCCGCTGGTTATTGATATCGTATGCCTGGCATGGCAGAAAGGCTCGCATGAAAACAATTGGCTTGATTGGAGGCATGAGCTGGGAATCTTCACTGGAATACTATCGTCTCATCAACCAGGCGGTGAAAGAAAAACTGGGCGGATTGCATTCCGCCAAGTGCCTATTGTTTTCGGTAGATTTCGCAGAAATCGAGGTGCTGCAGCGCGAAAACAGATGGGGGGAAGCGGTGGCGCCCATGCAGGAGGCCGCTCAGGCGCTGCAAAAAGCAGGCGCGGATTGCGTGGTGCTATGCACCAATACGATGCACAAATTGGCAGAACAGATCGAAGCTGCCATTCAGGTCCCTTTTCTGCACATTGCCGATGCGACGGCGCTGGCGATACAGCAGGCAGGCATGCATGAGGTGGGCTTGCTGGGGACGCGCTTCACCATGGAGCAGGATTTCTATAGAGGGCGTCTGATGGGAAAAGATGGTTTGAAAGTCCACATTCCCGAGCCAAGCGAGCGCGAGATCGTGCATCGCATCATCTATGAGGAATTGGTGCTAGGCACGATCAAGGAAGCATCAAGGCAGCAATATAGCAGGATCATCCAAAGCCTGGCGGGGATGGGAGCAGAAGGCATCATTCTGGGCTGCACGGAGATCGGTTTGCTTGTGACAGCATCTGATGCTGCACTGCCCCTGTTCGACACCACCCGCATCCACGCACAGGCGGCAGTAGAATTCGCATTGGCGTAACACTTGGGTGCATAAAACCGAGGGAAGAAAATGAAGCAAATCACCTGGCCGGATTTTGAACAAGTAGAACTGCGCGTCGGTACAATCCTAGAAGTGCGGGATTTTCCCGAAGCGCGAAAACCAGCTTACCAGCTGAAAGTAGATTTCGGCGAGCAGATCGGTGTGAAGAGCTCCAGCGCCCAGATCACCGATCTGTATACCAAACAAGAACTGATCGGCAAACGCGTATTGGCGGTAGTGAATTTCCCGCCCAAACAGATCGGTCCTTTCTTGTCAGAGTGTCTGGTCACAGGTTTTGAGAACGCGCAGAGCGCCATCGTGCTGGCCATTCCGGATGGAGAAGTTCCCAACGGCAGCAAACTTATATGAGGCGATCAACCAGTTTGGGGAAAATACAAACTCATTAGGATCGAACTATTTTCGCTAAAGCTATATCGCTTAAAGCAAAAAGACCTTGTGTGGCTATAGAGAATAGCGTTTTTTCGGGTTAAAACCAGACTTCCTTGATCTCCTTATCAGACAGCAGTTTCTGCACGACCTTGTCATGCTTCTTGGTTGACCCCAGCACTTCAAAGGTGCAGACCATATCCTGACCGCGCTTCTCCTGTTTATAACTGTTGATCACCAGATCGTGATCCTTGAACAAATTGCGCAGCTCTTTGAATTTTTCCCAACCGATCTTGGCGGTGATCTGATAGGTGCGTTCCTCGCTGGAGATTTCCAGAAAATCTTCCAGGCGGGTGAAGAGCAGCAGCACGACCATGACCAGGAAGGCAGCCAAGCCCGCCAGCAGGTATTCGCCGGCGCCGGCTGCCATGCCCAGCGCTGCTGCCACCCAGATGGTTGCCGCGGTGGTCAAGCCTACCACGCGTCCGCGTTCTTCCAGGATCACGCCCGCCCCCAGAAAGCCGATGCCACTGACAATATTGGCTGCAATGCGGCTGGGTTCATGGTCGCCCGCTCCTCCAATGCGCACCGAAAGTATGGTGAACAGCGCCGAACCGACTGAAATCAAGATCAGCGTGCGCAGCCCAACGGCTTTCTTATGGCGTTCCCGCTCTGCGCCAATGATGCCGCCCAGCAGCAATGCAACCAATAGTCTATAAATATCTTCGGGTATGAATGTCATTATATTTCTTGCTGATTAAAATCCAATCTACCAGCGGCGTTTTGCAGCGCGGGTAATCCTTCATAGAAAGGATAAGTATTTTTAGAAAAATCAGTCAGTAAAGCTATTTTTTCGCCAAACCTTCTTTGATCTCGGTCAATGACTCATTCATGCGGAAGAAAAGGATCAATAACTCGCAATAAATGCGCACAACCACAGGCCCAAGAACGAGGGTCAGCAGACCCATTAAAAATGTGCCAATGCCGCCACCGTAACTGCCAAAACTGGAACCCATCGTAATCAAGCCACCGATGACCGTGACAGCCACACCGACCCAGAACAAGACTTGAATAATAACCGGGGTGATCATTTTGCGGAACTTCAGAAAGTCTTCCATTTTTACCTCCAAGAATTATATGATTGGGATTCTTTTTATCCAGATTTGCTTCAAGTATAACAAATCGCTTGGCGCAAATCAATTTATGGGATATCGCTGCCAGTGCACGCGCGATTCTTCATACTGGGTGCGGGCTTTTTTTTCTTCGGCTGGATACCCCACATAAACCAAGCTGAGCGGATAAACTTCTTCAGGGATTTTGAGCAACTCGCGCAAGGTCTGCAGAACATCGTCCTTAGGATAGGCGCCAATCCATACCGTCCCCAATCCCATGCCAGCCGCGGCGATCAGCAAGTTTTCAGTAGCTGCGCTGCAATCCTGCACCCAAAAACGAAAGGCAGATTCATTCTTGGCGATCGAAAGATTGGCGCAGACCACAATGGCTGCCGGCGCGTTGTATTTCCCATACTTCAGTCTGGTTTGCAATTCGTTCAATAGGGATGTGTCAGTCACCACTACGAATTCCCAAGGACGTGCGTTGCTGGCGGAAGGAGCCGCCATGGCGGCTTTCAGTAGATCCACAAGGACGCGTTTATCCACCTGTTTGTGTTCAAAGATGCGGATGCTGCGACGTTTATAGATCGTATCCAGTATGCTGCCCATCTTAATCCTTTCTGTTGGATTATTTCTCTTTTACTTTTACATACACGGATGAATTGCCGTCTTCTCCCTTCACTTCGCGGATTTCGAACATCTTGGGGTAGCCTCTGATCAAAGAAGAGAGTTGATTGAATCCATAGGTGCGCGCATCAAAACCCGGATCCAGCTGGCGCAAGTGGTGCCCCAGTGTACCCAAGAAAGCCCAGCCGTCCTCCTGCACGGCATTATCAAAAGCCTGCTTGAGCAGCTTGGTCGGGTCTGGAGTTGTTATTTCCTGCTCCTTCGTTGAAGCGGTGTCTTTCTTGCGGGCGGTGCGTTTCTTCTCAACTTTTCTGGGCATCAAGTTTTCGGTATAGACAAACACATCGCAGGCATTCACAAAAGCGCGCGGGGTTTTTTTCTGCCCAATTCCCATGACAAAAAAGCCTTTTTCACGAATGCGCGTGGCTAAACGGGTGTAATCGCTATCACTTGAGACCAGGCAGAAGGCATCCACCGTCCCGCTGTAGAGTAGATCCATGGCATCGATGATCATGGCGCTGTCGGTGGCATTCTTGCCGATGGTGTAGCGGAATTGCTGAATGGGCTGGATGGCATAGGTCTGCAGCGTATCTTTCCAACCGCCCATATTGGATGTGGTCCAATCGCCGTAATTGCGCCGGACGGTAATGGTGCCATACTTGCTGGCTTCTGAAAGAATCTTTTCAATCAAGGATGGCTGCGCGTTATCGCCATCAATTAACACCGCCAAGCGCCGATTTCCTATTTGTTTTGAATTATCAAACATAACACTCCATTTTCTATATAGGTATTTTCATTATACACATGCATTGATTGAGAAAGACAGCTGCAGCAATCCATCTGAAAAGTCAATTTTCGGGAAGGATGTGTGCCGTGTATCCTTTATTTTTGAGCACCTGGAAAGCCTGCATGGCTGCAGATGACACATTTTGCTGGATCTGAAAACCCTTTTGGGGATAGAGCAGAATGCGCTGGAAATCCCCCACCATGATCTGCAACAGCATCTCTCTGCTAATTTCTTCATTGGGATATTCCGAAAATGAAAGCGGCGGAGAGGAAACGCAATATGCCACTTCAGGCCAGACCTTCAGCGCAGTAGCCAATGCGCGGCGTTCCATGTAAGGTTTATGCACCAGCAATACTGCTTGCGTTGAAATACCAGCGGATGCGATCAAGCGCTTGGAAAAAAGGATATTCTCGCCAGTGTTGGCGGCTTGATCTTCCAGCAGAATTTTTTCGCGCGGCAGCCCAACTTTTTCAGCAACTTGAGCAAAGCGCTGGGCTTCCGGCAGGCGCCATACTTCGCGGGTTAAACGGCCGAAGCCGCCCGAACAGACCAGCCAGGGTGCCCAGCCCTGCAGCACAAGACGGGCAGCATGTTCCGCTACTCTCACATCGTGGCTGCCCATGGCAATGGCGCAGTCGCAGTGTTTTAAAGGCTGATTCAGCTTGAGGTAATTCCATAGAATTTGAGCTGCTTGACGGGTATCGGCATCCAATGGCATTGCCGTACTTTACAGCCAACCACGCAGCTGGTAGATAAAATAACCCAGGTATTCCTTCATGGCATTGGTAGTGAGGCTCAGGTTGCTGGCATTGGGCAAGATATCTATTAATTTGGCGAGAAAATTGTCTGTGTCTCTCAGCGCTGTTTCGTTTTCCGTAACACTGTAATCAACGGGCAGGGGGATGACCTCGAAATCCTGTTTTTCAAATAACGCCACAGCGCGCGGCATATGCATGGCGGAGGTGATCAGCAAAATGCGTTCAATGCCTTTCTCCGACAGGAATTCTTTGGCAAATACGGCATTTTCATAGGTGTTCTTGGATTCTTTTTCCAACCACAAGGCATCCTGCGGAATCCCGATGTCGGTCAGAATGACAGCCATGTCCTCGGCCGGGGAGGCGCTGCCGCTGCCCAGCCATTCAATTTCTCCACCGCTCAACAGGATGTGAGGAGCTTTTCCCTGCCGATAAAGCTGCGCCGCGTACAGCACGCGATCACCGGCTCCATTGACCTCCACGTTGCTGCGTGGTGCTACTGCGGATTCCGTACCACCACCCAGCACGACCATTACTTCAGCTGAGGGAATCTCCTTGGGGGGCAAATATTTCAATTCCAGGGAGCGAGCGAGCAGATTAGAAAAACCGCTGGTGCCGCTCAACCACAGTATAAGAAGAGCAATGAGAACCAGGATTGAACTCATCTTGCGGCTGTGCGAAAAAAGCAACGCGGTCAGCAAAAGGATGCCAGCCAAACCCAGCGGATAGATGAACAAGGGCAATACTTTTGAGAGCAGAATGAACATAGTCCTCTTTCAGATAAATTGTACAAGGGATTGTAACATGTGCGCAGGATATTCTATTGGAATCAGATACAATTGTGCAGCGAGGTGAAAGCAAAGAAATGGACAAACCTGACTCCAATGCATTAACCAAAATCGTACAAGCACAAAAACAGGGAGAGGCGCGTGGCATCTATTCAGTGTGTTCAGCCCATCCGCTGGTGCTGCGGGCAGCCATGCAGCAAGCCCTGGCGGATGGTTTTGTGCTTCTCATTGAATCCACATGCAACCAGGTTAACCAATTCGGCGGATACATGGGCATGCGCCCAAGGGATTTTGTGAATTTTGTGCAATCTGTCGCTTCTGAAGCGGGATTCCCTTCCTCAAGGTTGATATTGGGAGGCGACCATCTGGGGCCAAGCGTATGGCAGAATGAACCGGCCGGAACGGCAATGCAGAAATCAGTTGAGCTTGTAAGAGAGTATGTGCGCGCCGGTTACAGCAAAATTCACCTGGATGCCAGCATGCTGCTGGGGGACGATCCGCGCGATCACAGACAGGATATCCACCTGATCGCCTCGCGCGAAGCGCAGTTGTGCCAAGTAGCCGAGGAAACCTATGGTTCAAGTGGTTCGAATTCGGTTCCACTACATTACGTCATTGGCACGGAAGTACCCATTCCCGGCGGCGAAATTATCGCACAGGATGCTCTAAAGGTATCCAGCGTGGATGAAACTCGTGAAACCTGGGAAGTAACCTGTGAAGAATTCTTAAAGTTGGGTTTGGATGCAGCCTGGCAGCGGGTTATCGCATTGGTGGTGCAGCCTGGAGTTGAGTTTGGGGATACGGTGGTATTTGACTATCAACGTGCTGCGGCGAATGGATTAAAGCGTTTATGTGAGGAATACGATCAATTCATCTACGAGGCGCACTCAACCGATTATCAGCCAAACTGGGCTTTGCAGCAAATGGTAGAAGACCACTTTGCCATTCTGAAGGTTGGGCCGGCTTTAACCTTCGCCATGCGCGAAGCGCTGTTCGCCTTGGCCATGCTGGAAAATGAGTGGCTGATCGGTAAACCTGGCGTGCATCTTTCCAGCATTATTCCGGAGCTCGAGAAGGCAATGCAATTGAAACCTATCCATTGGGAAAAGTATTATCAAGGAGACGGCTTTACCCAACTCCTGGCACGCAAATACAGTTACAGCGACCGCTCGCGCTATTATTGGGCTGAACCCGAAGTTAGAAGCGCTGCGCAGTTTTTGTTCCAGAACCTCAACCAAAATCCACCCCCGCTGACCCTTTTAAGCCAATTCTTCCCGGATCTGTACTGGCAGATTCGTGAAGGATTGTTGGAAAACAAACCCGAAGCATTGGTGTCAGCACGCATCCGCAAAGTTTTGCAGGATTATGCCAGCGCTTGTGGTTATGGGGGCAGCGGCAATGAATAGTACCGGCAAACTGCAGGCGGTATTGTGGGATATGGATGGAGTGCTGTTGGATTCTGGACCTTTTCATTTTGAAGCCTGGCAAAAAGTCTTTCAAGAGCGGAAGGGATCATTCACAGAGGAGGATATGAGAAGGACCTTTGGAATGACCAATGCCCAAGTCATTCAATGCGCCGATCCATGCATCTGTGAGCCCAAGGTGATTGACGCGATGGGTGAGGAGAAAGACCGATTCTTCCGCACATCCATTCAGAAAGGAGTGAAATTCCTACCTGGTGTGGAGCGATGGCTGACGGATTTCAATGCTCACGGCATCAAGCAGGCTTTGGCTTCATCTGGCTCGTGGGAAAACATTCACACGGTGCTGGAAGCCCTGCATGCCCGGGAATTTTTTGATGCCGTGGTCAGCGGAGAGGATTGTGCCAGCAAACCTGCGCCGGACGTGTTTTTGGAAGCAGCCCGCAAGCTCTCGGTTGATCCCGAACATTGCCTGGTTATCGAAGATGCTTTGCCTGGCGTTCAAGCCGCTGCAGCTGCAGGGATGAAATGCATTGCAGTGACCACGACGCATTCAAAAAATTCTCTTTCTTCTGCAGATGTCGTCCTGAGAGATTTGGAGCAACTCACCGCAGAGATTATTCAGAAATTGTTTTCTTAGAATTTTTAAAAATGATTGTTTCACTTGACAATCAACCCTGCAATTGTTAAAGACTGATTTAGTCTATAATTCAATCCGATGGCAAAGCTCAAAGAGCTGGTTGAAGAATTCAAACTGGTCTTTTCAGGCCGCAACTCCCTACTAGATTCCATTCTTCCACCACTGCTGTTCATCATAATCAATGCCGCTTTTAATTTTTCAGCGGCTATATGGGTTTCATTAGCCAGCGGTCTACTCATAGGTGCCCTGCGTTTGATGCACGGTCAATCTATTCTATCTGCCCTGGCTGGTATTGGCGCGGCAGCCTTGGCGATCGGATTAACATATCTTCTCAAGAGCGCCCAAGCGTTTTTTCTGCCGCAATTGGTGAATGGAGCTCTGATGGCAATCGTGCTAACTGCCAGCCTTATCGTCAGAAGACCGGCAGTGGCTTTCACCAGCTATCTGGCGCGCCGCTGGCCGCTGGCGTGGTATTGGCATCCCCGAGTTCGACCAGCCTATAGTGAGGTTACTGCGGTGTGGGCAGTATATTCTTTTATCAAACTCATCATTCAATATCGGTTATACACGCAAGGGAATGTTGAACGTTTGGCAGCCTTCAACCTGATCAGCGGATGGCCAGCCCTGATCCTGCTGCTGGTGTTCAGCTACTTATATGGGCTGAAACGTTTGCAGAAATTGCGTGGTCCCAGCGTTGAGGAATTTAAAAATGGTACTCCTCCTCCATGGCAGGGACAACAACGAGGATTTTAAAAAAAATTTACAAAAGGGTTGATGAAGCCATTGAAGATCTAAGGAAAAGAATCGCTGGATGCAATCTTGTTGAGAGACTATAGAAAAGTATTGATAAAATTATGCAAGTTGATTTGAAAAAACCTGGAGCGCAATTGCCTCTCAGCGAGGAATTCAAGCAAGTTCCCGGAAATCCAAAACAATGAGAAGAAGAGCCTAAGAACAACGGAGGAAAAAGCATGTCAGCAGTTTTGAAAGATGTTTTTCAAGGAATTCTGGAAGGCGACAGAGAGCAAGTAGTCGCAGCTGTTGATCGGTCAATGGAAGAAAAGATCAGCGCAGAAAAAGTATTAAAAGAAGGCATGATGACAGCCATGGCTGAAGTAGGTCGTTTGTTTGAAGAGGGAGAATATTTTGTGCCGGAACTATTGGTAGCCGCACGTGCCATGCAAGGCGGTCTTGAAATTCTAAAACCTTTGCTGGTGGCGGAAGATGTTGAACCGGTTGGAAAAATCGTGATCGGAACGGTGAAGGGCGACCTGCACGATATTGGAAAAAACCTGGTCGGAATGATGCTGCAAGGTGCGGGTTTCGAGGTGAACGATTTGGGAACAGATGTGGATCCGCAAAAATTCGTTGAGGCACTTCAATCAAGCGGAGCACAACTTATGGCGATGTCTGCCTTGTTAACCACCACCATGGCCAACATGCCGGCGACGATCGAGGCAATTCAACAAGCTGGTTTGCGTGATAAGGTAAAGATCCTGGTGGGTGGTGCACCGGTCACGGATAAATTCGCACAGCAAATCGGGGCGGATGGTTACGCTCCTGATGCCAGCCAGGCAGCCAAAT
>Ga0209164_1001222_pt1 | contig 35656 bp, 29 predicted proteins | sample MTBNYHSulfiMetaG_FD_187458 | JGI IMG/M metagenome (GOLD analysis project Ga0209164, IMG submission 187458) | Enrichment culture microbial communities from rom New York Harbor, USA that are MTBE-degrading - MTBE-NYH (New York Harbor Sulfidogenic)... | ecosystem: Environmental > Aquatic > Marine >... | reverse complement strand
TGGGACAGAGATTTCCCATTCAGCGTCCTCCGATTCCGGAAATCCTTTTCATTCGGAAGTCTTCGTGGCCTGATCCAAAGCACCTCTGGCCATGGCCAGCAGCTTTTGTGCTCGCTCATCTTCCGGGCGTGTCAAGGGGACGCCCGTGAATTATCGACATAATGAAATTTTTGAGTTGGTGAATGGAGGGACGTTATGTTGATTTATTGACTTTCCGGTGCTGCTTTGTTCACCACAGAGGCACGGAGAGATCGTGTTTTTTGCCCGATGCCCGGCCAAAAGCCTTCTGATCTGTCGGGATCAAACAGAAGACTCGGTGCTGGGTCAGGGAAGAGAAAAGTCCTTTTCCTCTGTGCACTCTGTGTCTCTGCGGTGAGATCCAATGCCCAAAGGGAGGCTGCCCTTCCCGCCGCTGCGTCTTCTTCTGCGTCAATAGTCCCAAGGCGTATCCAGGTCATGGGTGCCGATCTCCCGGAAGTGGATTCCATTGTCCTGCTTGCTCATGTCGATTCTGACGCTGAGCCGGCGGGCCTTTTCCGGGATCAGATCGGCCGGAATGCGGGCTGCGATATAGCGATCAAAGAGCTTGCTGTTCCAATGGCGCGCGAAGGGATTGTCATAGGTGGCCATGAACCGCTCGATCCTTTGGCCGTTTACGGTGATGCCGGTGTGCATACAGCCGTTCCAGTCGTTGTTATGCTCCACGAGATAGAGGAGCTTTTCGCGCCCGGAGGGGATCACGGGAACCATCAACTCCAGGTTCGTCTTTGGATTGATCTTTGAGAGCGAGTCCCCCTTCCAGTTGTGCCAGCCGCCTTTCGAGTCCCAGGCGGTTCCATTGCCGCCGTTCAGGGCCCAGTGGTACCCGACCGCCGATTGGGCGGCATGGGCCCAGGGGTTTCTGCTGAAGGCCAGTCCGGACAGCCAAAAATGGCCTCCGGTATTGGGCTTGGCAACCAGGGCCACCTCGCCGGCCCGACCCGCGGGGATGGGAAGCCATTGGTGGGCGGTCTTATAGCCGTCGCTCAACGACCCATCGGGACAGTAGGAATTGGCCGATCGCCAACCCCCCGGCCACAGTCCAAGATCTTCCTTGTCGCCGTCGAGAAAGTAGGCATGGATGACGGTCCAGCGCTCGCCGAGCACCCGGACCCAGAGCGTATCGTAACCTTTGGGGATGATCACCTTGGCGCCGTTACCGTCTTTCTCGTTGTCCCCGCCGTATTTGATGATGCGCCGGTCGTTCCACAGTTGTTTGCTGTAAGTCGTCTCGTCGTAGACAGGATTGCCGAGTTTGGATATGGCTCCCTCTGCTTTCGCCTCGAAAATCTCCTGATACACCACCGGGTCGCTCGGGTACATGCGGTACCTGAGGGGGTTGGTCGCCTCGAATTTCCTGGCCCGTACCAGCCCGTTGACATCCAGCGAGCCTTCTACCTTCCCCCCCGTTTTATCAAGCTTCCTATCCAGGGCTTCCCTGAGGGCGCCGCTGCCTTCCACATGGAGGGCCGAGCCGTCCCCCTCGAACTTCCCGGCGTCCACCGTCCCGGTCGCCTTCAAATCCTCGGTGTTCACCTTGCCCTTCACGTCCACGTTTTGCGCCTTAACGGTCCCGTTGACATCCAGTTCTCCTCTGGGTTCACTGGTGCCGATCCCCACGCGGCCCTCTTTGTCGATGAACAAGGCCTCCCCGCCCCCCTGTCCCCTTACTTCGTCTGCGGTCATGGCCCCCAACAGCGCAAGGGTAAACAACCCCGTGGCAAGGCCTTTCCACCCCCGACGCCGCCTCGAAAAGGGCGATCGGTTGGTCTTCGATACCTTCTGTTCGTCGAGAGGAAGGATGCACTTCATGATCTTCTCCTTTCGCACAAAGTGAGGCTGTTGCAGGGTCGCCTCACGGATTTCGTCTCGGAAACCGGTCTTGCAAGCGAGCCTGCCGCCCCCTGTGATCTCGACCTCGGAGACGACCCCCTTGATCGCCCTTTCCTATCTCTTTCTTCCGCTCGAATCAAGACCGTAGAGGTAGGTGCTCTCCGATGTGGGGCTCCCAATGCTTACCTTCGTCAGAGTTTTTCCGGCTCTACAACCCTGAACTTCCTGGCGACTGCGGTCTCAATTTCTCCAAAAAACCGTCTTGATGATTTTGGGAAGGAGGAGGGAAAAGAGGAGCAAAGCGATTGCCAGGAAAACTTTGTAAGAGAGCAGGGCATGCCAGTTTCCGGAAATCCAGATGTCCTTCAGGCTCTCTCCCAGGAAGGTTAAGATGTAAATCCCCAAGATGACACCCAGGGCGGTTCCGAGAAAGAAATCCCGAAAACGGACCCCGGTCAGGCTGAGGCCGAAGCTCAAGATCGAGAACGGGAAGTTCATCAGTCTCAAGTAGAGGACCGTGCTGAATCCATTTCGGCGTATCGCGTTATCATATTTTCTGAGTGTGTCCCCGATAAGGGATGCTGCAAAATCCCTTGCCAGAGTGCGTCCCAAATAAAAGGCTGCGCTGCCGGCTGCCAGGGCCCCCAGCCACGCGTAGAGAAAACCCCAGTGAGCTCCGAAAATAGCAGCTCCGAGGAGTGTGGGAATACTTCCGGGCAAGAGAAGACAAACACAGGCTGCGTAAAAAAGGACGAAAACCAGTGGAGCCCAGAAACCGGAAGCTTCCAGGAATCGGCTCACTGATTCAGGGGTCAAGATTTCTCTGATCTCTGATGAACGCACCAGAAACAAAGCCGCCAGGAGAAGGGCGAAGAAAATAGAGGCCTTCAGCAACGCCCTCCTGGAAATTCTTTTCGTTTGCTCGTTATCCACTTTCAAGGAGTGAACCTGCAAAAAAAGAGCCACGCCCCCGCAACGCATGGTCCTCCGGTTACGATAAGGAATCTTGTCCCGTCTGCGGGGAACACAAAGATGGAGACTCTTTAACAATTTTCGGCCGGGGAATCAATCCACTGAAACGGATCTTCTCTTGTTTCCACATGGTTTCCATGAGCGACGGAGCGGAACAAGGTGATGGGAGACCATCCTGTGAGCGTTGGGAGACTAAAGCTCTTCCCTCTAAAATCCGATAATTATATGGGTCGAAGCCCACGGATCCCGAACGGGACATTGTGGGAGAAACATCCCTTTATGCCAGAGGTGAGAAATGGGGAGCGAGAGGAATTGGAAAAGAAGGACTCGCATCGTAAATAGGCCGTTGCAGTTCTCCTACATGGCTATGACGATCTGGATCCTTTTCAACAGTGTTCTCATCACGGGTGCACTGACCTACTACTTCACCCTGAACGGGGCTCTATCCCAGATACAGGTGATCGGAGAAATCCATTTCGATCCGGATCAGCTGGTGATGGGGGTCACCGGCATCCTCTTGAAAAGGGTAGTCCCCGTAATGCTTCTCCTGATTGTTCTCGGTGCTTTACTGGACATTATTTATCTTCACAGGGTGGCGGGGCCGGCCTACAGAATCGAAAAAGTGATTCGGGACTTGTCCGTCGGCAACAGGGTGCTTCCGATCCGCCTCAGGAAGAAGGACTTTTTTAAGGACCTCGCCGAATCCGTGAATGATCTGGCAAGGTTTCATGAGCTTCGAGATGAGAGGATTCGAGCGGTGCTCCAGGAAGCGGGGAGATCTCCCGAACTGGCCGGGAGGATCGAAGCATTGGAGCATTTATACCCAGGGCTGGTAAGGGGGAGAAGTGAAAGGAATGGAAATTCCTGAGGCAGAGCCTTTCCTGAAGTGATCGAAAAGAGTGACCGTTCAGGGTTACCTCTCGCTGAACTTGCTCTTAGCCCAACAGTTATTTGATGAGACCATGAACCGGATGAACGGTCCCACTTTTCCAATCGAATCCCGTCCCCAACACCGAACCCTGAACCTGTGAACGATTACGAAAAAGGTTTACCTTGGGTTTCGGAAGTCTTAATATGAGTCGCGATTTTTTATTTCGGATCAGGGGGTGAAGCATGCCGGCGAACGTTTCCACCATTCGACGTCGTACTGTGGTAAACCTCATGCGGACCTGGCGCGAACTCAAAGGTGCCGCCCGACGCAAAGTGAAGAGACAGGTGCGCCCGGATTTGCCCAGGGAGGATATGGACTATCTACAGAGGCAAATGGTGGAATGCCTTGTAATCAGAGGCGGGGAAGTGAGCGCCCGCGCGAGAACGGCAGAACTGGGCAGGATTTACTTACAACTCACCAGGCGGGGAAGGGAGCGCTTTCTGAGAATGCTGGCCCGTGACTTTGCTCTCGATCGAGGGAAAGTGGATGAGGCTATGGAACGATACAAGAAGGCGCAGAATGACCTGGATTTCCTGGCCGCGGAACATAACCTGCGCGATGCGCTCATCGCACCTCGAGTTCAGATTCTTCGCCAATTCAACACGCTGCCGGACGGGTTCAAATTTCTGGTGGACATGCGGGCCGACTTATTGTCCATGAAACGAAATGACCCCGGTCTGAAGGGACTGGAGAGAGATCTTAAAGAGCTGCTTAAGTCTCTGTTCGACATCGGCTTGCTCGATTTGGATGAAATTACCTGGAACTCTCCTGCAGCGCTGCTGGAAAAACTCATCGCCTATGAGGCGGTCCACAAAATCTCATCCTGGAGCGATCTGAAGAATCGTCTCGATTTCGACCGCCGCTGTTTTGCATTTTTCCACAACAAGATGCCCAATGAGCCTCTCATATTTGTGGAAGTGGCTCTGGTTAGAGGCATGGCTGATAATATCCATGACCTTCTCAACGAAGAAAGCCCCGTGGGCGACCCCCTGGAAGCGGATACCGCGATCTTTTACTCCATCAGCAATGCCCAGAGCGGGCTTGCGGGCATCAGTTTCGGCAATTTCCTGATCAAGAGGGTGGTCGCTATGATCTCCTCTGAACTCAAGGACCTCAAGACCTTCGCCACCTTATCCCCCGTTCCCGGATTTCGAAGATGGCTCGACCCTCTGCTTGAAAAGGGCGATGAATCACTGCTCGCCCCCAGCGACATTTCAGCAATCAAGCAGCTGAGGCCAGGAAATAACGCTTCGCGAGCCCTTCTCGATATCCTCAACAGTACATGGCACGAGGACATCAAGATTTCAGCAGCGCTCAAACAGCCGTTGATGGGACTGGTGGCGCATTACCTCCTTAACGAGATGAAAGGCCAAAGGGCCCTGGATCCCGTGGCCCATTTCCATCTGTCCAACGGTGCCCGCCTGGAGCGCATGAACTGGCTGGCGGATACCTCACTCAAGGGAATGCGTGAGTCGGCTGGGGTCATGGTCAATTATCTTTATGACCCTTCGGACATTGATGACAATCATGAACGCTATGTCACGGAAGGCGAGATCAACGCTTCCAAACAGATCCGCAGCCTGCTGAGAAGACAGGCCCGCCCTCTTTCGTCGATCGGGCAGAGATAGTCCTCTCAGACGCTCTCAAGTCCTCGTGAAAAAATCCCGATAATAGAACCAGCAGATCCTGCTTCAGACCGGGATGAGGAATCCCGGAGAGGGGATGGGAAGCGATCTGTCGTGCGCAAATCCCCAGTCGGGCTGGATGATAGACACGTGTTTGACAAGCAGACTTCGAATCAAGCTTCAGGGCTCTCAGAGCATGAACGAGCCTGGCGTTCCATTGAACAGGTGAGTGAAATGATGGAAGGCACCGAATGGGCCAGTGAATTCAGCTGGAGCCAGATCCAAACCCTCGCCAAATTCATAGACTGCTACGTCATCGAGAAGGGGAAGTTCATTGTCCGGGAAGGGGAGCGAGACGGTGAAATGATCCTGATTGTCAGGGGCGAGGTCAATATCGTCAAGAGCGATTCCTCAGACACCGAAAAGGTGATTGCAACCCTGGGACAGGGAAAAACCTTCGGCGAAATGTCTCTGATCGATGGCGAACCCCGTTCCGCATCGGCTGTGGCTTTGACCGATGTAACCCTCCTCACCCTGAGCAAGAAAAACTTCACCGCTCTCATCACCCAATATCCGGTGCTCAGTGTGAATCTGATCCTGAAAATTTCAAAGATGATGAGCCAGCGTCTTCGTCAGGCAGACGGTAGACTGATTGAATATCTGGAAGAGGCGTGATCTCCGGTGGGCTTGGGTGTTTCCCCGTCAGTCACTCCAGGCCACCACCCGGCCGTTCTCAAAATAGACATACCTTTTTCTGTCAAAATTGATTTCAGATCGCTCCGGATTATCCATCGAGTAGCCGGCCAAACCGCCCTTCACATATACCCAGGTTTCCCGGGTTGACCCCAGATACGTCAACTTAACTTGTCCCGCACAGTACCAACAGGGATCTCCCCAAGCGGCGCGGACCTGCTCCTTTGTCATCCCTTTCTGTATTCTCCCTTCCTTTATCGTCCTGGCAATTTGCGGATCTACATCAGGGTGCTCCGCAAGGTACTTTTCCGCAGGTGATGCGCACCCGGCAATCACAACCAGGGATACAAAGAACGCGAAGAGGCGTTTCATGGATTTTTTCTCCTGAAGCGTTTTTCTCATTCTCCCTGAAAACCCGCACCTTGTCAAATGCAAGGTTCAACATGCAATGTGAACGCTCCTTTGAAAGATGGCTCATGATTGAGTTGACCCTGAAAGTTTTCATGTGCTATGAGGGTATGGGCTTACGGTTCTCTTTCATGGCGGAAGCCCAAGCAGCGATTTGGTCCATAGTCAATTTCTCTTGTGGCGGTGACCATGATAAGAACAAGGGTGACGGAGATTCTGGGAATAGAGCATCCCATACTGCTCGGAGGCATGGCATGGATAACGGGATGGGAGATGGCCGCAGCGGTCTCCGAGGCGGGAGGGCTGGGCACCATTGCCGCAGGTACGTTGCAGTCTCAGGAACTCCTCAGCCACATAAGGAGACTGAGAGAGAGGACCGCCAATCCCTTTGCGGTGAATATCCCCATCAGACTCCCCACGTCACGAGAAGCAGTGGACGTTTCCGTCGCTGAACAGGTGCCGGTCATCGTGTTATCGGCCGGGGATCCCGCCAAATACGCCGAAAGGATCAGGGGCAAGGGGATAAAGGTTTTTCAGGTGGTCTTCAACCTCGAAATGGTAAAGCGGTGTAACGAAGTCGGTGTGGACGGCATCATCGCCATGGGCACGGAGGCGGGAGGGAATCTGAGTCCTTCGGAGTTATCTACCTTTGTGCTGGTCAGGGAAGTGGTTGAATCCACGGATCTACCGGTGGTTGCAGCAGGCGGCATTGCGGATGCCAAAGGTTTCGTTGCCGCACTTGCGCTCGGAGCAGAGGGGGTTCAGATGGGAACCAGGTTCCTGGCCACCAGGGAAGCCACGCTTCATGTTCACTATAAGGAGGCTGTTGTCGGGGCAAAAGATACGGATACGGTGGTCACCGGCAGGAGCACGGGTCTTCAATTCAGGGTTCTGAGGAATGCGCTTGCCGAAAGGATCCTGATCATGGAAAGGGAAGGGAAGGGGAAAGAAGAGATCGATGCTTTGACGATCGGTTCCCTCAAGAGAGCCGCGATGGAAGGAGATCTGGACCAGGGCTCTTTCATGATGGGACAGGTGGCCGGTATGATTCACGAGATCAAAACAATAAGAGAGGTTATTGAGGACCTGATCACGGGGAGCACGGAAGAGATGAATCGAATAGGCACGTATTTTAAATAGAAACGTTCTCATCTCCCGGCATCCTCCAGTTCCGGAAACCACTCCGGAAGAGCTTCCCTTTCCGCAACCCCCCATCTTACAGGCTATCGATTCATTTTCCATTCGCCGGGTTGGAAACCCTCGCCTTTAAGTCCCGCTCGGAGCGGGACTTAGCGCGTTTTGCATTCCGAATATGGAATTTGGAATAAGGAATTTCGAACAGCAGAAGTTGTCTAAAGGAATAGGACAGAGTTGTTTACTTCGATATTCTGCGGTTCCTTGTTCTGCGGTTCTGCGGTTCAAGATAAAAGACTTTCAATTGTAACAAAAATCTACCAGCTTTAGCAGGTAGTCATTTAACTGAAGACAGGGGCAATGTTTCTTCCCGGTGGGGAGCCTTGCCCAACACTGGAGCATGGCGCACGGATCCTGATAAAGGTGGTCCCGTCGTTTCCCGCCGAGGTTTGTTCAGAATCAGCACCTCCTCCCGTCCTATTGAAAAGAACCCTCAGGATGCGTAACTTCTCATGAATAAAAACAAAGGAGGACCGATCGTGAAATGTCCCGTTTGCGGGTGTGAGAGTTTCTATCTGAAGGACCCTGAGGATGAGTTTGAGACTTTTGACTTTCAATTCCGTGACGGGGAACCGGTCTTCGACCAGGAACCCCGAGAGTCTTCCTTGCCGGGACTTTCCGAGGATTCGGAAACCTATTGCAATCGGTGTGCATGGCATGGAAAATTGGCGGAGCTGAGAAAGGCGTGAAAAGTCGATTTCCAATGAACGGAGACCTCGTGCAAAGACGAATCCGGGAGAGGCCATGGACAGGGAAGACATGAACCGAAGAGCATTTATGAAGAAATCGGCTCGGTGGGCGGCATATGCTACGGCGGCGATGACGTTTCCTCCCCTTTACGCAAAGAAAGCGGATACAGCCACCCAGCCGGATATTGTTGTGACGAACGGGGCCCGGGGGCCGGCCACCAGGGCTGCGGTCAATGCCCTGGGCGGGATGGCCAGGTTTGTCAAAGCGGGCGACAAAGTGGTCATCAAGCCGAACATGAGTTTCCCCAACCCGCCGGAGATGGGATCCACAACCCACCCGGAAGTGGTACGGGAGCTCGCCGCCATGTGCCATGAGGCGGGTGCATCTTCCGTTCTCGTTCTGGACAATCCCTTGCGCGATGCGGAGGTGTGCCTGGAGCGTAGCGGTTTGGGGAATGCGTGTCAGGGACTCGCCGGCACACGAACGGAAGGGCTCGTGAGCAAGCGGTTCTATGAACATGTGAAGGTCCCCGAAGGCGTATCCCTCAAATCCACCATGGTGATGAAACAGGTCCTGGATGCGAACGTCCTCATCTCGGCACCTGTGGCCAAATCACACAGCGCCACGGGTGTGAGCTTTTCCATGAAGGGAATGATGGGGCTCGTTTACGATAGAAGGGAATTTCATCTGGATCTGGACCTCAACACGGCCATTGTGGATCTGTGCACGCTCCTGCACGCCGACCTCACGGTGATCGACGCCTCTCGCATCCTTTCCAGTGGAGGTCCCGGAGGACCCGGCAAGGTGATCCCCTTGAACAAGATCATTGCGTCCACGGACATGGTGGCTGCGGATGCCATGGCACTCGAACAGGGAATCTGGTATGGGAGGAAATTCAAAGCCAATCAGGTCAGACACATTAAAATTGCCCACGATCGAGCATTGGGCAACATGGACATCGCCAGTCAGATCGTTAAAGAGGTCGGTGTTTGATGAGGTTTCAGCGGCTCATCCAGGTTCCTGTTTTGCTTTTGTTTCTTATTTTGCTCTGGAGCGCCGCATATCCGCTCCCCTCATGGCTTGAGGTGGACCTATTTTTACGGCTGGACCCGATGATTTCTCTGGGTTCCATGGTTGCGGCGCGCGCGTTTCTTCCTCGCCTCATCTGGGGGCTCATTATCGTCGGGCTGGGGCTGTTCATAGGAAGAGTCTTTTGTGGCTACCTCTGCCCCATGGGGACCACCGTGGACCTTGCGGATTGGTTCGTCGGGGGAAAAAAGAAGGGACGGGACCAAAACAGCTTCGAGGCTTCGGGCCGGTGTCGGAATTGGAAATATCTGATTCTCGTCTTCGTGGGCGGAACCGCCCTGGTAGGGATTGCCTCTCATTTTCTCTTCTCTCCTCTCTCCTTGATTACTCGCTTTTACGCTTTTGTCCTTTACCCCCTTGCTCTGATGGTATCCAATCTATTCCTCGATGTTTTCCGCCCCCTTTTCCCGCTGGTGGGGTTGGATTCGCTTGCCTTTGCGCACTTCCCGGTCCCCTCTTTTAATACCAACCTTTTCATCGCTTTTCTAGTCGTAGGGATTTTGGCTCTCGGAGTCATTCAGCCCCGTTTCTGGTGCCGAAATCTCTGCCCGGCGGGAGCTCTCATGGGGCTGTTCTCCCGAAAGCCGCTCTTTCGACGCCATGTGTCGCAGCGTTGCAGCAAATGCGGCCGGTGCGTGCGTGTATGCCCCATGGGTGCGATCGGTGAAGACTTTGTTACGACCGCCCACTCGGAATGTACAACCTGCCTTAGATGCCGGGAAATCTGCCCGGAGAAGGCGATTTCCTTCAGGATCACCCGGAGCGCTCTTTCCCCATCTCCCGAAATCGACCTAAACCGGCGCAGGGTGATCACTGCGGGGATTGCAGGGGCGGCTACGGCCGCTCTGACCCTCACGAGCTTGGATCACCTGCATGGGGGTGAGAATCCGCGGGCGCTGCGCTCTTCTCGGCTGATTCGTCCCCCGGGATCTCTGCCTGAATCGCAATTTCAGGCGCGCTGCGTCCGGTGCGGGGAATGCATGAAGGCTTGTCTCACAAACACACTCCAGCCTGTGTGGTTTGAGGCGGGCGTATCGGGGCTGTGGACTCCAAAGATAACCGCCCGACTGGCAGGCTGCGAGCAGAATTGCAGCATATGCGGCCGGGTCTGTCCGACCGGTGCGATTCGGTCCCTCTCGTTGACCGAAAAGGTATTCGCAAAGGTGGGAACGGCCCGAATCATCAAGTCCAGATGCATTGCGTGGGAGCAAGACAAGCAATGTCTGATTTGCGATGAGATTTGCCCATACAACGCCATTTCTTCCCGGTTCATGCCCGGGCAGGCCGTCATTGTGCCCGTCGTGGACGAAAATAAATGCAACGGATGCGGCTATTGCGAAAACAAATGCCCGGTCGCGGGTGAGTCTGCCATCGTGGTCGAACCTCTAGGGGAACTGCGTCTAGCCTCGGGTTCCTACAGAGAAAAGGCGCGCGAACTCGGTCTGGTTTTCCATGCCAGGACGACGGTCCAAGACCAGTTCATCCTGGACAGCCCCAAGAGCGAGCCCCCGGGTGACGAAGGAATACCAAAAGAGGAAACCAAGAAGGAGGAGCCCGGCCTCCCGCCGGGATTCATTGTTCGGCAATGATGCGCCGTACGGGAGGAAGTTCCTCTTTACCAGGCAGCTTGGCGAAGCAGATTCGGCATTGACACTCAGGAGCAATTCTCCTACACTGCCCCCCGAAAAACGAGATTTCAACAAACAACGCTTTTCCCCCATTCGACGGGAAAACCGCGGCGAGGGTTTTCTAGCGGTGCGTTGCGGCCGGTGACCTCCTTGTGGTAAGCGATGACGGGTTGACGGGGGATGCCGGCTTTACTCAAGCGATCCCGCCCCATTGTGGGGAGGGGTGGGAGCCCCGGAACAGGTGAAAGGCCGGCACCTCTCTTAGAAACGGCCATGGGATGACCCCGTGATTCCGTATTTCCTGTGGATGAGCTTTCAGCGGGAGAGAGTGCCCAAGAGCAAGAAAAGAAGGGGGTGATCCCATGAGCGAACCCGGGAACAAAAAAGTCCTCGTGGAGAAGAAAGGTCCGGTCACCACGATGATTCTCAATCGCCCCGAGGTCAAGAATGCCGCCGACCTGGAAACTGTGGATTTGCTGCTCAAGGCTTTCAAGGAATTCGAGGCGGACGAGGAGGCGCGGGTTGCCGTGCTGACCGGCGCAGGCGGGATGTTTTGCTCGGGCGCCGATCTCAAAGAGATGGCATCGGGAAAGTCCATCGGCTTCATGTGGGCCGGAAGTGAAAACGGACCCCTGCGTAACTTCCTGCGAAAACCGGTCATCGCCGCCGTTGCCGGGCATGCGGTGGCGGCGGGTCTGGCCCTTGCCGTTTGGTGTGATCTCCGGGTTGCGGAGGAAGGAGCGGTTTTCGGCGTTTTCTGCCGGCGTTGGGGTGCTCCCATGACCAACGGCGCCACCATTCGTTTGCCCCGTCTCATCGGGATGAGCAGGGCCCTGGACATGCTGCTTACCGGAAGGCCGGTGGAGGCCAAAGAGGCCTATGACATCGGGCTCGCCAACCGCCTGGTTCCGAAGGGCAAGGCGAGGGAAGAGGCGGAAAACCTTGCACTGCAACTGGCGGAGTTTCCTCAACTGGCCATGCTCTCGGATAGAGAGTCGGCCTATCGTCAGTGGAATCTGTCGGATGCGGAGGCGGTTTTTGTGGAAGCGGCATGTGGAAAGAGGGCTTTTGCTGAGGAGGCGCAATCGGGTGCGGCACGATTCGCGGCCGGTCTTGGCCGACATGGCAGCTTTCAAGAGTTCTGATCGGGAGACCGGTCGGGGGCATGTGGAAGGCTTGGTGGGTAGAGGCCGAGGGGGGAGGAGGGTTCATGGCGATCATTGGCGGCAGGGCGCATACCATTGAGCAGATCCACGAAGTTGGAAAACTCGGCTACCCTTTTGCGGAAATATCCCTCTACGATCCCGTGGAGACCCGGGGGCAGATGGCCGAACTGTTGAATTTGAAGGAAAGGTATGGATTATTCTACCTGGCCCATTACCCCAATGAGGGGAACCCCGCCAATGTGGACGCCCTCGGAAAGAAATTCGTCCCAAAGGTGAAGGCGCTCGTCGACCTCACCTGCGAACTGGGGATCTCCAAGGCTACCCTGCACTTCTGGATCGACAAAAGGTGGGCCACGCCGGAACTGATCTCGGCAAAGATCGACCTTCTTTCGGACATGGTCGGCCACGCAACCGAGAAAAACGTGATGCTTTGCCTGGAGAATCTGAGCGAGCATTACGACAGCTTCGCTTTGGCCTTGGATGCCATTCCCGATCTCAGGATGACGCTGGATATCGGACACGCCCAGCTACTTTCCAAAGAGAATACCTCTTTCGATTTCATAGAACACCTCTACCACAAGATCGGGCACATTCACGTGCATGACAACTTCGGCGGTACAAGCGTGAAGGATGACCTCCACCTTCCCCTCGGCGACGGTGTGGTGGATTTCCCGAAGATATTCTCGATGCTCAGGGCCAGGGGGTACGGTTCCACCGTGACCATGGAGGTAAAACCCCCGGATATGCTAGGGACCAAAGAGAAAATAGAGCGGTACCTCCCCGGGGTTAGTCCGGGTGCTGCTTAAGGGGGCGGGTTTTTCGGAAGAACCGGGTTCCAATATTTAACCCTTGTGAGAGCAAAAAACCTGGACCGGGTCGTTGCGGGTAAAGGTGCCGGCCAGGTCAGAGCGAGAAAGGAAGGTGAAGATTCATGGGGAAAAAATTTGAGACGAGAATCACCGAAATGCTGGGTATTGAGCATCCGATCCTCTGCGGTGGAATGCAGTGGGTGACCCGGGCGGAGTTTGTGGCTGAGATTGCGAAGGCAGGCGGGCTGGGGTTCATCCCCGCCGAGACTTTTGAGACGCCGGAGCATCTCAGGGAAGAAATCCGGAGGACGCGTACGCTCACCGATAAACCTTTTGGAGTAAACATATCCATGCTTCCCAAGGTCGGGGATGTCCTGGAGAGAACCCTCCAGTTCTGCGATGTGATCTGTGAGGAGGGGGTCAAGGTGGTCGAAACGGCAGGGCGAAATCCCGACGCGATCCTTCCGAAACTGAAGCAGGGTGGGGTGAAGGTGATTCACAAGCTCACCTCGGTAAGGCACGCGGAAACGGCTGAAAGACTGGGCGTGGATGCTGTGTCGCTGCTTGGGTACGGGTCAGGAGGGCACATCGGCCTCAACAATGTGGCCTCCTTTATATCGATTCCCATGGCTGTCTCCCATCTGAAGATTCCCGTAATCGCAGCGGGAGGCATCTGCGACGGCCGGGGATTCCTCGGTGCCCTCGCAATGGGCGCGGAAGCGGTTCTCATGGGGACTCGATTTATGGCAACCACGGAATGTCCCATTCATCCCTCCATCAAGGAGAAGTATGTTCAGTCCGCCGAGACGGACACCGCCCTTATCCTCTCTTCCATCAGGAATCCCATGCGATGCATCAGAAACAGGCTGGCAGAAGATGTCCTGGCCATGGAGGGCAGAGGTGCCAAGCTGGAAGAAATCCTGAAGCAGGTACCGGGCACCAGGATGAGGGAGGCCTTTGTGAAGGGTGATCCGGATATGGGCGTCCTTCCGTGCGGACAGGTGGTCGGGCTTATTGACGGCATCAAATCCGTAAAGGAGGTCCTTGAAGATATCCTCTCGGAGGCGGAGGAACTCCTGGGCCGTCTGAACCGAATGGTGTCATGATCCTGCCCTAGAAGAACGAAGCACCGGGATCGTGGACCAGGGCGTTCACATTCGCCTTTCCCTCTGCGGGTGAAGTGGCTACGAGGGGTCTATTTTCACCGGGGATGAGCTCAAATTGGATTTTTCTCCCGCTGTCCAGCCTTTCGGATTCCACTCGAAGCTTCATCCCACTGGTGAGAATACCGTCCGGGTACCTATAGTAAACGAATCCGTTGATCTCTCTTCCCGGGTAGACGACGAACCGATCGGGAAATTCCTTTTGTTGCCAGTCCTCTCTCATTTTCCTATTTTCAATCACCGCGGAGAGATAAGCTGCAACGCCAATGACGATGGAGATAGGGCTGAGAATTGCGAGGCGGGCTAACGCATTCCTCTTGCACTGGTCCCACATCTTCGTGCTTTCTATTGGTGTGAGAACGCCGCCGCGCGACGGATACAGCCGGATACCGTCCTTCCTCACTTGAACGGGTGTGTTGGTGTCGTTTCTAAAGATCAAATGCACGGGACAGAATCCGCTGCTCGTGAGGTCCACGTCGAACCCGGTTTCCGCTTTTTCGGTCTCGTCATAGGGATCGGCAGCGATCCAGACTCCCTCGATGGCCACGTGGCAAGGGTAGTGCATCACTGGATGGACGTCGATTTTCCTCTCCTGATAGGTCGCACAGCCCGCAAGGAATAAAAGGATCGAGGCGAGAAACAATTTTTTATTTCCGACGCGCATGAATTCCTCCATCCGAACGCGGTTCATTCCACAAACCTCAACCCCAACCTTTTCGACCGCCGGAATCAAACGGCACGAGGACCGGGGTCTGTCCCTAAAAGCGTTGGATCCAAAAAGGGTCAAACCATGAGACGGAACTGGATCGTTGAACTTCCCTGGAGGCTGAGACCGGGGCCGCCGTCATGACTTCTACGGAAGTGTATCGGCAAAAAGGAAGAAAAATTTAGACATCGTCTCGGACAATTTCTGATGTCCGGCGCTTTGGGCGCGGGAAATCTCCGGGTACAGGCTTTCCGGTGGATTCTTTTTAAAGTCAGGAAGTGGTTTTCGGTTCAGCGCGGGGTATTGGCGAGACAAGCATGGAGCATTGGAAAGAAGAGGGGCTTTCCGTGATTGGGTTAGGGTCCTAGAAAGCTAGGACCCTAGAGGTTGGAGGAGACTTGTAGCTTCCAGGGGCCAAGCCGCTTTTCGTCTTAGCCTTCTATGCAGTCCCTTGGGCCCGTATCCATGCGGGTCATGTCAGACGAGACAAATCCTTTGCCCGCCGCGGGTACTTAGGAACCCCCGGTCAAATATAGAAGACTCGTGCCCTAACTCACCGGTACCGACCCGTCATTCAGGTTTACCCTGGCCGTAGAGCCTCGGTTTGCGCAGACAAGCTCTCTAAATCAGTTCAATTTCCTTTAAATCAGGGGCCAGTATGAGCTTGGGTTCGGTAAGGGCCTGAATTTCATCGGCGGTCCAACCCGGGGCAACCTCCTTGAGAACCAGTCCTTCCCCCGTGCGCTCAATGACGGCCATATCCGTGATGATGAGATTGACGCAGTGCGGCGCCGTAAGGGGATAGGTGCACTTTTTCACGATCTTGGGTTCCCCGTTCTTGGTCACGTGCTCCATGGTAATGATCAATTTTTTTGCATTAAAGGCCAGGTCCATGCCTCCCCCGATATTGCCGATCTTCCGGCCAGGCGTAATCCAGTTGGCAAGGTCCCCTTTCTCCGACACTTGAAGCCCGCCCAGAACGCAGATATCGATCCGCCCGCATCGAATCATTCCAAAAGAGTCTGCATGATCGAAAAAGGACATGCCGAGCTGAGCGGTTACGGCCTGTGTGCCGGCATTGACCAGATCCAGGTCCGCGGTTTGAGGATCGGCCACGGGACCAAAGCCGAGGCATCCATTTTCTGTGTGAAAGATCACCTCTCTGCCCACGGGGATGAAATTGGAAGCGTAGGTGGGGATGCCTATTCCCAGATTCACAATGTCACCGTCTTTAAACTCCTTAGCCGCTCGAAGGGCGATGATTTCCCGCTCCAATTTGGCTTTTTCTACCATTTCTGCACCTCCTTGACCCATCCCTCTTTGGGTCTTAAAACCACCCGATCCACCCAGATGCCCGGAGTCACGATTTCCTCCGGCTTCAGTTCACCAAGCTCCACCACCTCATCGACCTCTGCGATATTGACGGTAGATGCACCGGCAAAGACCGCATTGAGCGTTCTCGACGTCCCCCTGTAGATGAGGTTCCCCCATCTGTCCGCCTTGTGAGCCCGGATGATAGAGAAATCTCCTTTGATGGCATGTTCTAGAAGATGAGGCCTGCCGCTGAACTCTCGGACTTCTTTTCCTTTTTCCACGATTGTTTCAGGGCCGGTGGGAGTATAGAACGCCGCAATACCCATCTTGGCCGCGCGACATCTTTCGGCCAGGGTCCCCTGCGGGAGGATCTCCACCGTAACTTCAGCCCTGTCCAGTGCTTCTTCGAAAGCGGTCTTCACCAGCGGCGAAGGAGACACGGGAAAGGAGCAGATGGCGTGTTTTACCTGTCCATTTTGAACCAGGATGCCACCATCTTCAAACCATTCAGGCATCAGGGCCACGTCTCCATATTTTCGCATGAGATCGATCATTGCTCGGCCGAAACCGGGTGTGTTCCCGACCAGGGTAAGATTTTTCGCTCCCTGTTTTTCCAACGCCCTGATCAGCCAGGTGGGGCACGCACCCGGGTTACCGAAGCCTCCGATAAGAACGAAAGCCCCATCAAAGACGTCTTTCACAGCCTCTTCAGGACTATCCAGAACTTTGTTTACAGGCATCGTTGTTCTCCTTTCCTGTCGCGGAAACCATTGGGTTGTAATTTGCCGGAGGGCCTTTCTCCATCATGGCGGGGTTGTTTTAGGAAACGATTTTCCTCTTGCCTGCGACCAGGCAGAAATTGTCCGAACCGGTAAAAAAGATAACACAAGGGAAACACGAGTGTCTCCAGTGGAATACCCAAAACGATTTGGACGGGCGACGGTGGATCGGTCGACCCGGATGGACTATAAGGGAAAGCGTGCTTGCCTGTCAAGGGGAAACGGAGGCATAGCTACCCCCTCACCGGGGTGACCGGGGGAAAAGAGGTTTCGCCATTGATTTTGAAACAGTTTTGCTTTAGAATACCGAATCTTTTTTATCGATGCAATCGATTGTGAGAAAAGAAGACGGAGGGACGAAATGGCGGGGGAGTATCCGAAATTTAAGGCTGCAGCGGTACAGGCTGCTCCAGTTTTTCTGAAAAAGGAAGCAACCATTGATAAGGCATGCAGCCTGATTGCTGAGGCGAGCCGAAACGGCGCGGAACTGATCGTGTTTCCCGAAACCTACATTCCCACGTACCCTTACTGGTTCCCTGAAGGCCACGGCCTTTGGGGAAGATGGGCCTACTCGTGGCGGGAGCTGCTCGGAAATTCCGTGGAAATTCCCAGTGAAGACACCCAAAAGCTCTGCGATGCTGCAAGGAAAGCCAGTGCTTGTGTGGTCATGGGGCTGAACGAAAGAGACAGCTTGACACAGGGCACCATCTACAACACCATGCTGTTCATCCACAGGGACGGTAACATCTTGGGCAGCCACCGAAAGTTGATGCCCACAGCATTTGAGCGAATGTATTGGGGACGAGGTGATGGGAGCGGGCTAAACGTGTTCCAAACGGATTTAGGCAGGCTGAGCGGGTTGATCTGCGCTGAAAACTTCATGGTCCTTCCAAAATATGCATTGTTCGCCCAAGGAGAACAAATACACTGTTCCACATGGCCGGGAGCACCAGGTGGAAGAGGTGGCGGGCTCAAGCCGTCCATAGACGCGGCCTGCCGGTGCCTTGCCCTGGAAGGAGGGGTATGGGTCGTAAATTGTTGCGGCTATATCACTGAAAAGGACGTGCCGGATGATTTCATGTACAAGAAGGACATGGAGTTTTCAGCCTTTGGGGGCAGCGCTATCGTGGGCCCCAGAGGAAATTATGTGGCCGGACCGGTCTATGACGAGGAGGTCATCGTTTACGGAGAAATTGACATGGGAGAGATCGCGCTGGCAAAGTGTGCCCTGGACATGGTGGGACACTACGCCCGCCCGGAAGTGGTGAGCCTGACCCTGAACAAGGAGCGCGCGAATCCTGTTCATTTGACCTCGGCTTTGTCCGCCCTTTCTGCTGAGAGTGAAGCGTTGAAAAAGGCTGCCGAAGAGCTGATAGACGAGATCAAAAAGCGGCCCTATCCGGAACTCATGCCGGCCGCGCAGAAGCTGTTGGATTGTCTGTGACCCGGAGCTGAAAAGAGCAAATACAAATCCGGCAGAATGGCTGCCCCGGCTGCAACCCAAGGTGGCATCAGGACCGATTCGCTTCCGGAACCCGAGTTCTGCAGTCACAGCCCCCAGTATTCCCTGGGTGATGGAATCCACTTCTTCTAAAATTTCTCCCTAGAGAGCAGTGGTGAGCGCCGGGCTCAGGAGTCCTGAACCGCCAAAAAAGCAACACGATTCAGGTGCTCATTCAATTCCCGGAACCTCGAATATTGCAATTTTTCCTTTGAAATTCATCTCGTTTATTCTAATCTCTTTCCTGAACTCCGCTTTTGGTCCCTGGATTTTCCTTATGGCCGGAGGACGGGCGGACTTCCTGGCAGACCGCCAACGATTTAATCCGCCAAAATCTCCGGTCGTGCTATGCTCAATTTTTGTGAGGAGGGAAAGGATGCAGATCGTCAACACCAACCAGGTGCCAAGGGAACCACGGGTAAGTCCGTTATTTACAAGCGCTGATGTGACAGTCCAGGTCCTCGTGCCCGAGGGCGGAGACTTCAGCATGAGCGTCGTGAATTTTGGCAGAAACGTGAGAAACAAGTTCCACGTTCATGAAAGTGATCAGGTCCTGATCGTCACCGCGGGAAAGGGGATCGTAGCCACTGAAAAGGAACAGCGAACTGTGACCGTCGGTGACGTGATTTACATCCCGGCAGGCGAAAAACACTGGCACGGCGCCACGGAAGAATCTACCTTCTCCCACATTTACGTCACAAAAGCGGCGAGCAAGACCAAGCAATTGGAAGAGTGAAAAGCGTCCAGCTCCAGTGCCAAAGAAAATAAGGATGCACTTGCAGGGCCGTGTAGCAAGGTTGAAAAGCTGATGCCCGGATTGCCCTTTGGTGGTCATTGAGCTCTTGGGTTTCCGAGCGAAGTTTTTGCTTTTTTTTATGAGCAGGAGGAGTGAATGATGGAACAGACATCCCTATATGAGCAGCTGGCCGAGAGTGTAGGCGCCCCCGGCTCTTCCACCATAGCGGAGATTTTTCGATTCCTGGCCGAGGAAAATGAGGCGAGAATTTTGCTCGCGGCCTCGCCCCCTGCTACGGTGGAGGAGATCGCACGGAAGACGGGTATTCCCGAGGATGAGGTGGAAAAAAGGCTGGATTCCCTGTTTCAGAAAGGCCTGATTTTTAAATCCAGAAAGGAAGGGCTCACACGCTACTACCGGGTGAGGCATATGGTCCAGTTTCACGACGCCACCAGTGTGGTGAAAGACCCTTCCCCCAAGCTTACCGCCCTGTGGAAGCAATATATGGCCGAAGAGTGGGCCGGATATAGAGAAAAACTGGTAAAGGCTCTGCCGCAGCCCAGACTGAGGGTGATTCCGGTCAATGTGAGCATCACGCCGCAAACCCAGATACTGGCCTTCGATGACGTCAAGAATCTCATTGATGAAGCCAGAACCATAGCGGTCACCAACTGCGCCTGCCGGGCTGTTGAACACAAGTGTGAAAAGCCGCTGGAAGTCTGCATACAGCTCAATCGTTCCGCTGATTATGCCATAGAGCGAGGCACGGGAAGAAAACTGAACAAAGAAGAGGCCATCCAGATCCTAAGACTGTGCGAGGAAGAGGGACTGGTTCACTGCGGCAGCAATCAGCGGGCTCCAGGGCATGTCATCTGCAATTGCTGTGACTGTTGTTGCATGTTCTGGGGGCACATGAAATACGTCTCGCCGAGCCGATTTCAAGCAACTGTGGATTCAGAACTATGCTCGGGGTGCGGGACCTGTTTGGAAAGGTGTCATTTTGGTGCAATCCGCACAGAAGGAGACACGGTCCTGGTAAACCCGGAAAAGTGCATGGGTTGCGGCTTGTGTCTTGTGACGTGTCCCGAGGAGGCGATCATCCTGAAAGAGACGAGACCTGAACATTTTGTTCCGGCATGAGGCCCGACGAGGCCTCTTTCCCTTCTCCGGGCGGATGGTGCAGCGGGTGGTGATGGAAGTCTCGCCTACCATCTTCATGCCCTTGGTGAAACGACTTGATTTTGAGCTTCGTGCGTGTTTACATAGAATATTTGGAACGAGATAAAGGAGGCAGGCAATGAAAAAGTATACCGCGGCGATCGTCCGGTATGAAAAGCCGTTGGATTCTGTAAGAAAGGCTGTGGAACTGTCCAAGGGGCTGGATCATATGCCCTCGAAGGCGAAAGTCTTCATCAAACCAAACATTGTGATCTGGCACGTGAATGTACCCTTTCCCAAGTGGGGGGTGATCACCACGTCCCGGGTAGTTGAGGATATGGTCCTCCTGCTCAAGGAGCGGGGGATCGACGATATCACGATTGGAGAAGGCCTGGTGGTCCGGGCCAAAGACAAGGATACGCCGGCTGCGGCTTTCGAGGGCCTGGGGTACAACGTTTTGAAAAAAAGATTCGGCGTCAAGACCATAAACACCTTTGATCGGCCTTTCCAAGAAGTGGATCTCGGGGAAGGACAAACCGTCAACATGAACGCGGACGCTGTCAACAGTGATTTTGTGGTGAATTTGCCCGTGCTCAAAACACACGCCCAGACCTGTGTGACCCTCGGATTCAAGAACATCAAGGGCACGCTCGATATCGAGTCCAGGAAAAAATGCCATGGGGCGGACGCGGTAAAGAACCTGAACTGGTTTGTGGCCAGGCTGGCCGGCAAACTGCCGCCCATGTTCGTCCTTCTGGATGGGATCTACACGGGGGAGCGCGGCCCGAGCTATGAAGGAAAACTTATCCGGAGCAATCTCCTGGTGGCCTCTGCCGACGTGCTCAGTGCGGATATGGTGGGGGCGAAGGTGCTGGGCCACGATCCCTCGGAGATTCTCCATCTGGTGGAGGCGGCAGAGAACCGTGGACGACCCGCGGATCTCTCCGACGTGGATGTGGTGGGTGAGAAGATCGAAGACGTGGCTCGTTTCCACGAGTGTACTTTCCCCTATACGGAGGATGGTACATTGCCCGTTCCCCTTAAAAAAATGGGAATTAAGGGCCTGACCTACCACAAGTACGATCTCACCATGTGCACCTACTGTACGGCCCCCAACGGCATTATCCTGAACGCCATTGCCAGGGCCTGGAATGGAATTCCCTTCGACGATATCGAGGTGTTGACAGGGAAGATGATGGTACCCACGGGCAAAAAAAAGACGATTCTGCTTGGAAAATGCATGTACGACCTGCATAAGAACAATCCGAATATCAAGGAAATGATCCCGATTAAGGGATGTCCGCCCACCCCGAAAAGCATCCTGAAGGCCCTGAAAAAGGCCGGAATCGACGCCGATCCGGAAATTTTCGAGAATATTGAAAAAGCTCCTCTCCGCTTCATGAAGAGGTACGAGGCCAAGCCCGAATTCGAGGAGTCCTTTTATACGATCCGGTGACCCAGCCTCAGGTGGACATGGATGAAAGAGCCCGGCACGGCCGGCTCAGCGTGCCGGGCCCGCCCCCTTCGTCCGATGAGAATCGAGAATCTTGTCAGAAAGGGAATCTCTTGGTCTTGGTGTGCGGCGCGGTGCATAAGGAACTTCATGACGATCTTCTCTATTCTTGAGTCGATCTGTGTTGCCCTTTTTTTTCGGCAGGCGGTAGGGGTGAAGGGGCAAAATGTGAGGTGAGGGGGGGGTTCACGCGGTGGTGACTTGGTCGAAATGGGATTGAGCCTCGGGAAGTTGATTCTCATTGGGCAGTGGTTTTTTCAAAGGCGGCCTACTTCGGTTGCAGTCGATATTACCCATCGTTGTAACCTCAGGTGCAGTCACTGTTACTGGTGGAGGCAAGATCATCCCGAAGAGTTGAATGAGAGGGAAATGATCGCCCTTTTGAAAAAATTGAGAGCCAGGGGCTTGAGGGCGGCCTTGCTCTACGGAGGAGAACCTACCCTTCGGCTTGCAGTTTGCCAGGAAGCCTGCCGTATCTTCGACGCAGTGCTGGCTTTCACCAACGGTACCAATGGATTTCCCAAACTGGAAAACGGACAATGGATTCTTTCTCTGGATGGGCCCAGAGAGGTCAATGACCGGATTCGAGGCAAAGGGGTCTGCGATGTAGCCTTGGACAACGTGTTGCGGGCACCCCGACCTCCCCTTGTGCACATGACCATTATCCGGGCCAACCAGGACAGCCTGGAGGACTTCGTCCAGGAGTTGATGAATTTTCCCATTAAGGGAATCGGGTTCTCTTTTTACACCCCCACGCGAGGCCTGGACGACAGGGAATTTTTCATTCCGCTTCCCGACCGGAACCGGATCTTGAAGGATTTGGTTTCCTTGCGAAAAAAATATGGGGAGAAGATAGGCTTTACCCCAGCCATGGCCCGGCAATTCCTAACCGACGGTGACTTCCCGAAGTGGAACTCTTTGTCTTCTTGTCCCGTGACCAAGCGAGTAAGATGTTTCGGCTCGGACGGACGGCCAAAAGTTTGTACATATGGGGACAACGCCGATTGCTCCCGGTGCGGTTGCGCGGCCGTCGCTGCTTATCGAGCCGCCTTTCGTCCGCCCGACTATAAGACCCTGCGGCTCATATTGGGCCTCTTGGTACCGGAATACCAGACACCCTGGTCAAAGGTCGGCTCCGGAGAAAGGTCAAGGTCCCATACAGGTCGGAAGGCTTGAGGAGATTTCTTATGTCTTCGAGGAGGTTTCCTGCGTGAATGAACTTGGTGGTACAACGAGAAAGAAAAACGGTGCCGAGCTGAAAGGATCGGAGAGTGGATTGATCCGGTGTGTTCACTGCGCGCATTTCTCCTACTTCGGTAACGAAGCAGGGCACAATAGCGCTCATGCCTTCGGAAAATGTTTGGTGGAGTCCTGGGATGGAAACAGGGGTCAGTGGCCCATGTTTGCGCATCACTGCAAAAATTTTCTCGGGTCTCGAACCCGAAGTCGGTCCGAAGAGAAAATAGAGTCCGAGGAGAACCCGGAAACGGTATAGAACTCCTTTAACCCTTCACCTTCCTCCAGATGGGGCCGGCCTTGGTATCGATCACCTCGATGCCGATCCGTCTCAGTTCCTCCCGCAAACCATCTGCGATCTGCCAGTTCTTCTCTTTTCTGGCTTGCTCTCTCTTCCAAACCATGGCCTCTATCGTCTCATCGCCTTCAGGCGCTTGGAGGTTCATAACCCCCAGGACGGAATTGACGTTTTCCAGCCCTTTCAGAATTTTTTTCCTGTCCGAAGAAGACAAACCCGTTCGATCGATCTTTTTGTTCACCTGATGAATGAAATGGAAAAGGGCGGCAAGTGCAGAAGCGATGTTGAAATCATGGTCCATGGATTCTACAAAACTGTGCTTCAGGTCGTAGATCGTCTGATCCATATCCGGGTCATCGGAGCCCCGCCGACAAGACCTGAGTTTTTGAACGAAGGCATCAAGGTTTCCGATGGTGTTTCTGGCCGTTTCCAGCTTCTTCCAGGAGAAATAAAGAGGTTTACGGTAGTGACGACTTATGAGCCAGTAGCGTACCTCCCTTCCCGTATAGCCTTTGGCCAGAAGGTTGCTCAACTTCATGATGCCGTTTTGCGGACTCCGGGAAGCTTGTTCATCATTGGTCATAACCGCTTCATTGTGCACCCAGTAATTGGCAAGAAGGCGACCTGTTACACCGTAGCCAATGGCGATGGTGTTTTCGTGATGGGGAAATATCAACTCCGCCCCGCTTGTGTGGATGTCGTAGACGGGCCCCAGGTATTTAAGCGCCATGGCAGAGCACTCCATGTGCCAGCTAGGCCTGATGTTTCCCCATTCGGTCTGATAGAAAATTCCGTTTTTCAATTCATTAAGGGTGGATCTCTTCAGGAGTGTGAAATCTCGCGGGTTTTCTTTCTCGTACTGGTCCAGATCCACGGTCTTCCCTACCCTGATCTTATTCAGATCAATGCGAGACAAGTTTCCGTAATCTTTAAATCTGGAGATGTCGAAATAGATGGAGCGGAATTTCTCATAGGCGTAACCCTTCTCAAGGAGTTTTCGAGTGAACTTGATGGCATCTTCCACATGTTCGCTCGCCTTTGGGTAATCGGTGCACCTCTTGACGTTCAGCTGATCCATATCCTGAAGGAACGCTCTATGGTAATGCTCTGTGAAATCCTTCAGGGAAGTGCCCGCCTGTTGAGCGCCTTCAATGGTGCGATCATCCAAATCCGTCAGGTTCATGATCTGGGTCACCTGGTAGCCCTTGAATTCCATATAGCGCCTGATCATATCCGAAATGATGAAACGCCTGCATTGGCCAAGGGTCACGAGCTGGCAAAGGGTGGGACCGCATGTATACATGGTTACCCGGTGTTCCTGAATGGGGATGAAGTCCTCGAGTTTTCGCGAAAGGGTGTTATAGACTTGCAGCCCGGACTTCTTCTTCGCTGCGAAAAGGGACGTGCTCAGGTATCTTTCACCGCCGTCCGGCAAAATAACCACAATTCGACCTTCCGGCATCTCCTGAGCGAGTTTGAGGGCGGCGGCCATGGCCGCACCGGAGCTCATTCCCACAAAAATCCCCTCTTGTTTGGCCAGCATGCGGCAAGTTTGGTAGGCGATCTCATCCTCGACGTGGATGATGCGATGGAGCTCGGTTTTTTGAAAAATACCAGGCTGATAGGATTCCTTCATGTTTTTCAGCCCCTGGATTTTGTGACCCATGTACGGCTCCACACCCACAACCTGAACACCGGGCTTCAGCTCCTTAAATCGTCTGCAGATCCCCATCAACGTGCCGGTGGTTCCCATGGTGGCCACAATCATGTCCAGTTCACCGTTGGTCTGCTCCCAGATCTCCAAGGCGGTGCCCTCATAGTGAGCCCGCCAGTTGGCCTCGTTGTTGAATTGATCGGCCAGCCAATATTTCTCGGGCTGGTCCCTGACCAGCTTGTAGACATACTCAATCGCTCCGTCGGTGCCCAGATGGGCGGGCGTGAATTGTATTTCCGCTCCCAGGGCCTTTAGGATCTTCACCCGTTCCTCGCTCACCGACTCTGACATGGTGAGGAGGATGCGATATCCTTTGACGGCAGCCACAAGAGCAAGTCCAATTCCTGTGTTGCCGCTGGTCGCTTCGAGGATGATCTTGTCCTTTGTCAGCTCCCCTTTTTTTTCAGCAGCTTGGATCATATACAGAGCCGGCCTGTCCTTTATGGAGCCACCCGGATTGAAGAATTCCAGCTTGGCGAGCACTTCCACATTCTTGTTGGCGTTAAGCCTTCGGACAGGAACCACAGGGGTTCCACCGATCAAATCCAAAATGCTCCCGTACATTTGCGCCCTGTAATGTTCGGCCATTCCTCTTGACTCCCCGCTGACTTTGCAGCGTTCATGTCTTCATTCAACCCTGAAGAATGAATTCTACAAAATTGGAACTGGATTCGCAATGACAATGGATCTTCGTCTTGCCAAGTCCGATCCCATTGAAGGAGGGGCGGCATTCTTTCCCTGGAACAAAGCGGGAAACGACGCTTGACCAGGCCTAGCAATCCTGATAGGCTCCTTCGCGAATGACCACGAGGATGGTGCTTGGATGAGATGTTATAACCCAACGCCAGGAAAGGGGCAATCACTCACCGACCACAGGCTTCCTATTGTGGATGCCTCCGAGCTCATAGGGACGTGGGTTCAGGGAGACCGGTGAAGGTCTATAATAAAGAGTTTTCGTCAGTGAGGGCAAGATGAGAATCCTGGTTACCGGCGGCGCCGGCTTCATTGGTTCCAATGTGGTGGATGGATACATGGAGGCCGGCCACGAAGTCCTGGTGGTTGACAACCTCTCCACCGGCAAGAAGTCCAATGTTCATGGAAAGGCACGATTGTACCCGATGGATATCCGCTCCCCGGAAGTGGCTCAAATGATTGAGAGGGAGAGACCCTCGGTGCTGAATCATCACGCGGCGCAAATCAGTGTGCCCGTTTCCGTCTCGGATCCCCTGCTGGATGCCCAGATCAACATCAATGGCCTGTTGAATCTTCTGGAGGCCTCGGTCAAATATGGCGTGAGAAAGTTCATATTCATTTCATCGGGAGGGGCCATTTACGGTGCAGCGTCGGAGTACCCCACGACCGAGAACTATCCTCCGAGGCCGTTATCCCCTTATGGAGTCTCCAAGTATACTTCGGAGCTCTACCTGGCTTATTATCGACACCAATATGGCCTTGACTATACTACCCTTCGCTACGCCAATATTTACGGACCTCGACAAGTACCTCACGGAGAGGCAGGTGTCGTTGCCATCTTCATAGAGAACCTCTTGAAGGGAAAGCCTTCGACTTTGTATCACTTCCCCGAGGATCAGGAGGGCATGGTTCGAGATTATTGTTATGTGGGCGATGTGGTGAAGGCGAATCTCGCTGCGCTGGAAAAAGGCTGCGGCGAGGCCTTCAACATCGGGACAGGCATGGGGTCGAAGACGCTCGCCCTTTACAGAACCATTTATGAAGTGCTGAGGGAGGCAGGGATTCAAGTGCCCGGAGATTTTTTTACCCCTTCTCCTCAGCTTGCTCGACCGGGGGATTTGCCCAAGAGCAGTCTGGTGGCCAGTAAGGCGGGCATCGGTCTGGGATGGGCACCTGAGACGGGCCTCAGAGAAGGAATTCGTAAGACTGTAACGTGGCGCCTCGCTCAGACAGAGTAAAGCGTTTGTCAGGTTTTTCTCTTGACATTTCTTCGATAGGATATAATTTTACCTAGTTTGCCCGCTGCTGGCTAGTTTCCATCCGGAAATGACTCTTTTTCGCAATCTTCCGTCTTCGCCAAAGGTTACGGCTAAAAAGGCGGCGTCGGTGCGCGGGGTTGTTTGTGCGACCTGCGATGTGTGCGGCTCGGCATAATCCCCGTGACTTCGCCCGCTCAGAGAGCGGGATCTTCGACTTGATCTTGCGACGAATTGCTCATTTCTGATCTGGAGACTGCGCAAGTGTCCGATTTCTATTTCTGAATGGAGACTGGCGAAAGCCGGAATTCATCGGTTTTTTTCTTGCTTCCCAGGAAGTTCACTCAGAGGAGAGGTGATCTTTATATTGCCCTAGAGCCAAATTCTAATTGGAAGGAGACAGTTAAGATGAAAGTAAAGCCATTGCATGATCGTGTCATTGTGAAACGACTCGAAGAGGAAGAGAAGACAAAGGGTGGGATCATCATTCCCGATTCAGCCAAAGAAAAACCCGTCGAAGGAAAGGTTATGGCTGTGGGCGACGGTAAGATGTTGGAAAGCGGTAAGAAACTCCCGCTGGAGGTTAAGGAAGGCGATCGGGTGCTCTTTGGAAAATATGCCGGGACGGAAATCAAGATTGATGGTGAGGAACACCTGATCATGAGGGAAGACGATATCATTGCCATCATCGACTAAAGTCCCTGATCTGGTGCCAAAAAAAAATAAGGAGGAAATTTGGTATGGCGAAAGAAATCAAATACGACGCGAAGGCTAGGGAAGCGATCCTGAGAGGTGTGGATACCCTCGCCGACGCGGTGAAGGTCACCCTGGGTCCCAAGGGCAGGAACGTGATTCTGGACAAGGCTTTCGGCCCCCCCAGCATTACAAAGGATGGGGTCACCGTTGCAAAAGAGATCGAGCTGCAAGACAAGTTCGAAAACATGGGGGCCCAGATGGTGAAGGAAGTGGCCTCCAAGACCTCTGACGTTGCGGGAGACGGGACCACGACGGCCACGGTTCTCGCCCAGGCCATTTATAAGGAAGGTTCGAAACTGGTGACGGCAGGCGTTAACCCTATGGCCATCAAGAGAGGAATTGAAAAGGCTGTGGAGGTCGCGGTGGGCGAGCTGAAAAAGACTTCCAAGCCCACAAAGGACCAGGAGGAGATCGCCCAGGTGGGAACCATATCGGCCAATAACGATTCGACCATCGGCAATATCATCGCCGAGGCCATGAACAAAGTGGGCAAGGAAGGCGTGATCACGGTCGAAGAAGCAAAGGGCATGGAGACCACCCTGGAGGTTGTGGAGGGGATGCAGTTTGACCGCGGGTATCTTTCTCCGTACTTCGTCACGGATCCGGAGAAAATGGAAGTGACCTTGAGCGAGCCTTATATCCTGCTCAACGAGAAGAAAATCAGCAACATGAAGGATCTCATTCCCATTCTGGAGCAGATTGCGAGAATGGGAAAGCCATTGCTGATTGTAGCGGAGGATGTGGAAGGGGAGGCCCTCGCCACACTGGTCGTGAATAAGTTGAGAGGAACGCTGCAATGTGCGGCCGTCAAGGCTCCGGGTTTCGGCGATCGAAGAAAGGCAATGCTGGAGGATATCGCAATCCTGACAGGGGGTAAGGTCATATCGGAAGATTTGGGCCTGAAACTGGAAAATGTCTCTCTGAATGACCTTGGAACGGCCAAGACAGTCTCCGTGGACAAGGACAACACCACCATCGTTGACGGGGGTGGCAGCAGGAGCGATCTGGAGGGAAGGGTGAAACAGATCCGGGTTCAGATTGAGGAGACCACCTCTGACTATGACCGGGAGAAGCTCCAGGAAAGGCTGGCCAAGTTGATTGGGGGCGTTGCGGTGATCAACGTGGGTGCGGCCACAGAGATAGAAATGAAGGAGAAAAAGGCGAGGGTGGAGGATGCGTTGAACGCAACGAGGGCCGCTGTAGAGGAAGGGATTGTTCCGGGAGGCGGAGTGGCTTTCATCAGGGCGATCCCGGAAGTTGGAAAAATGAAGCTGGAAGGTGAGGAACAGGCGGGTGTCAATCTGGTGATCAGGGCCCTTGAAGAACCTATTCGACAGATCGCCAACAATGCTGGTGCGGAAGGTTCGGTTGTGGTGGAAAAGGCCAAGGGAGGGAAAGGCGCATTTGGATACAATGCGGAGACAGGCCAATATGAGGACCTGATGAAGGCGGGGATCATCGATCCCACAAAAGTAGCCCGTTTCGCCCTGCAGAACGCGGCTTCTGTTGCCTCCCTGTTGCTGACCACCGAGGCTATGGTGGCGGAAAAACCAAAGGAAAAAGAGGAGATGCCCCCGATGCCTCCTGGAGGTATGGGAGGGGGCATGGGCGGTATGGGAGGTATGATGTAACTTCCTGCTGTCAAAAACAAGGATCGTGTCCGGAGAAGCGTTTCCGGGCACGATTTTTTTGTATGGTCGGAGAAAGGCCAAAATCCACAGGTCCTTCTCCCGGGAATACGCATCGGGTGAGAGGAACATCTCCCCCGTTACCCTTGGAAGCCGGCCTCGGCCATGGCGAAGGGGAGTTCAACATCGGGGTCAGGTGAAAAGTCGCCTCAGGAAGGTGAGGGTAGGGAGGACCAATGACAGGAAATCTTCCGGTTGTTTTAGTTTCGGGGGCGGCAGGTTTCATCGGATTTCATCTATGCAAGAAGCTTCTCGACCTGGGCCGTGTGGTCATCGGTGTGGATAACCTGAGTAAGTACTATGATGTTTCTCTGAAAGAAGCGAGACTGGCGATTCTGAAATCCCATGAGAACTTTATCTTCTATCGGAAGGGAATTGATAATCTCAAGGCGGTAAGAGAAATTTTCGCCCGGCACCGGGTGAATGTCGTCTGCAATCTGGCTGCGCAGGCGGGCGTCAGGTATTCCCTGAAGGACCCATTTTCCTATCAGAAGAGCAACCTCAAGGGTTTCCTGAATCTCCTGGAAATGGCTCGTCAACATGAGATTGAAAACTTCGTATATGCCTCTTCGTCATCGGTATACGGAAACAACAAGAAAATCCCCTTTAGCGTCGACGACCGGGTGGATGGGCCGATTTCCCTCTATGCGGCCACGAAAAAATCAAACGAGTTGATGGCGCATGCCTACCACCACCTGTACAAGATACCCTGCACCGGGCTCAGATATTTCACTGTTTACGGACCGTGGGGACGGCCCGATATGGCGATTTTCCTCTTCACAGATGCGATTTTGAAGGGAAAGCCCATCAATGTCTACAACTTCGGACAAATGAAAAGGGATTTCACTTACATTGACGATGTGATCGAAGGAACCCTGGCGGCGATAAAGAGCCCCTTTCCTTATGAAATCTTCAATCTGGGCAATTCCACTCCGGTGGGTCTCATGGACTTGATCCGGGTTCTCGAAGAGGAACTTGGGCAGGAAGCCAAAAAGAGGTTGACGGGAATGCAGCCCGGAGATGTGCCGGAGACCATGGCGGATATCCGAAAATCACAACGACTTCTTGCGTTTAGCCCGAAGACCGAGCTGAGGGAAGGAATCAGGAAATTTGTGGCCTGGTACCGGGAATACTACAGAACCTGACAGAAAAGCTTCCTACCAGGTTTTCCGTTTCTTTTCCTCTTCGATTTTTGCCTTAATTTTATCGATTCTCTCCCCGAGGGCTCTCAAGTACCTGGCGAATTCCGTGGCCCTCTCAAAACGTTTGTCCGGATTTTTTTCCAAGGCCCTGTCAATAATTTGCTCCACGGGTTTGATCACATTGGGGTTGATTTCCCGGGGAGAAGGATGTCTTGCCTGAGTGATTTGGTAGAATAGGTCCGTGAGCGTCCTGCCACGGAAGGGTAGTTGACCGGTGGCCAGGTGGTAGAACACGACGCCCAGGGAGAAAATGTCCGATCGACCGTCAATCCGCTTCCCGTTGATCTGTTCCGGAGACATGTAGTTCGGGGTCCCCAGGATGATCCCGCTCTTGGTCTGGGTGGAGGAAACAGCCTTGGCAATGCCGAAATCGGTGACCTTCACGTGGCCGTCTTTGAGCAGCATGATATTGCCGGGCTTCACATCTCTGTGGATGACGCCCTGGGAGTGTGCATAATCCAGGGCTTCAGCGGCTTCAGCGATGATATCCAGAATCTTCCTGATCCCAAGGAGATTCTTTTTTTGGCAGAAGTTTTCCAAATCCTGCCCTTCGAGGAGTTCCATGGCCATGTAGGTGAGATCGTAATCTTCTCCCACATCATAGATGGCGATGATCGATGGATGGGACAGTTTCCCCGCCAGTTCCGCTTCCTTGAAGAAGCGCTCTTTCACCTCCATAAGCCGTTCTTTTTCAAAGTCATCCGAGAAGCGAATGGTTTTGATCGCCACCAGTCGGTTGATCTTGGGATCCCTCGCTTTATAGACGATTCCCATGGCCCCTTGCCCCAACTCTCCCAGGATTTCATACCTTCCGACCGTGGGTTTCGTTTCCAACTCGTCAGATAGGGCAATCTTTTCTTCTCTCTTCCTTCTGTGAGTGGTGAGGGGAAGTTCTTCAGCGAGCTTTCTCAGCTTGGGTATTCTTTCAGCCAGGTCTCGAAAATCGCCCCCCTGCTGAAGGATATATTCATATACGGATACGGCCTTATTGATCATTCTTTTCCGTTCGAAATCCAGTCCGAGGTTATAGACCACGTCCTTCATGGCATCATTGAGAGGACATTTCCTGAATTTCTCAAAAGCCAAATCGAGCAGGCCCTGGCTTTGAAAGCTCAGACCCAGCATCCTGTTTGTTTCGATGCTCTCCTTGGAAGTGAGCATCAGGGACTTTCCTCTTTCAATGACATCTCCCAGGGAAAATAAAAAGAAAATCGTCAGGAGGGAAGAGGCCACATAGATGGTTTTCAGCCATATGTCCATCGTGATAAACAAGATGACACTCACAAGGAAAAGCACAAGGAGAAAGGCTCCAGTCAAGACTGCCCGCGGGAAAAAATCCAGCCTGGACAGGAAGAGCCAGGAGGAAAAACCGACAAGCAGAATGAGAATTGCCTCGATATAGATGATCGATTCGGGCCGTTTCACATACCTGCGGTTCATGAACCCTTCGATGGCATTTGCGGTCAATTCGACACGCGGCATTTTGGGATCGACGGGGGTCCTGATGGAAGACCCGTTTTCCTCGTTGGTGAAGCCGATGAGGACGATTTTCCCCTCGAACACGGCAGGGACTTTTTTTACCTTCAGGATGTCCACGAAGGAGTAATAGGGGAAAGAGCGCCGTCCCCCTTTAAATTTGATAAAAATTTCCCCCTTTGATGTGGGAATGACTTGATCGTTGAACTGGATTCCCTCATTCATGATTCGTACCTGCTGGGGGTATCTGCCCAGGTATTCAAGAGCGAGTCGGACGGGCATGGAGGGAATGAAATGGCCACGATAGCTGATGAAAACCAAGTGCGCCTGCCCTGTACGCATTTTTTCGGGGGAAAGATTGATGTGCCCTAAGCCTCGAGAATTCTGCGACAGCTCGGGAAAAGGGGTGAGGAGTTGGTTGACGGCCATGTGCTTTTCGAGCCCTTTATCCACGAGATCGGGTTTTATGGAGCTCTGTTCGAGGAAGGAATCGCGGGGCATAACAAGTTCGGCCTCATAGGGGCCGAACTTACCAACCACAGGCAGGATAATATTGCCACATTCGCGGACAGTCTCGGAAAGCCTCCGATCGTTATCCAGATCCATTTCTATCTGTTTTAATCTTTCAAGAATCCAGGCGTAGGACTTTTTGCCGCCGTCCTTTTCCTGCCTGTCAAAGATCTGTGCGTGGAGCGTCTTGATTTCCTCCAGCCCCTGATTCTGTTCCTTCTCGCTGAAAACCAGATCCAGGCCGATAAGTTTTGCTCCGTTGGCCCTGAGAATATGGATCATCTCGGCGATGAGACGCCTGGGCCAAGGCCAGGGGCCGAGTTGCTCGAGACTCTTTTCATCGATATTGACGATCGCGATCCTGTTTTCCCCGGAAGAGTGGGGCGGATTTAACCGCATTTCGGCGCTGTAAATGATATTCTCCAGGAATTCCAGCGGCCAAAAAGCTTGACTGGAGAGAGAAATATAGAAGATGGAGACAACAGCGACAATGATCAGCTGTATCCTCGCGGCAGAGTCCTTCATTCACCCGTCTTTTTTGCCCGTGAATTACTTCTGGACCGAATTTTGCAGGATTAAAGTTCACTCAAATCCTTTCGGTCAGAAGGGTTTTGAAAACACTATAAAAATTATCAAAAGCAGCTCCCAATGTCAAAGGAAAACAAGCGATTGAATCCCAAAGAAGAGAAGCCGTTCATGGCGCGGTGGACAATCGGGGGCTCACTATTCTCTTGAAACGGCCGAATCAAAACGGTAAAATACGAAATTCAGCGGGTAACATTTCCCTGAGATCGGGGGTCCGGGAATGCAGGCGGGAAGAGACGTTCCTATGACGAACCAAAAACTGAGAAACATTTCCAACACCAAGGAAAGAAGGAATTTCGTCGACAGGCGAAGGCTCGGCGAATTATTGGTGGAAAGCGGTCTCCTGCCTCGAAATAAGCTCCACGAAGCTCTGGCAGCCCAGAAAGCAGGGAAGGGCAAGAGGCTGGGACAGGTGCTGGTCGAGCAGCGTCTCATTTCGGAAGAAGAGATGGCTTTTGTCCTGGCCATGCAGCTGAAAATCCCCTTCGTCGACTTAAGGGACCAGCATATCGAGAGCGATGTGATTGAATCCATTCCGGAAGAGGTTTGTCGAAAATTCCTGTGCGTTCCTATCGGCAGGGAAAAAAATGTTCTCCATGTCTCCATGGCCGATCCTCTGGATCTCAATATGATGAAGGAACTCCGGTTCATAACGGGGTTCAATGTGCAGCCGGCGATTTCGACGGTCACCCAAATCCTGGACCGCCTCGATGCCCACTACAAACGTGATAATCCCGTGGGAGAAATGCCTGACGAGATCAGCAGCGAACTCACCAGTGATGAATTTCTGGAGTTCTATGCGGAAGAAGAGGAAATTGTCGAGGAAGAGGAAGTTACCAAGTTGCAGGATTCTCCCTTTGTCAAGATGGTGGACCTGATCATCAAGAACGCCATCCAAAAGGGAGCCAGTGACATTCATATCGAAGCCCAGGAGAACCATGTCAAAGTGAGGAATCGCATCGATGGTGTTCTTCAGGATGCCATTAAGCTCCCAAAATGGGCTCAACCCATTATTATTTCCCGAATCAAGGTATTGGGAGGCATGGACATTTCCGAAAGAAGGCTTCCGCAGGACGGCCGGATCAAAGTGAGAGCCAACAAATTCTCCGCCGATCTGCGTGTTTCCACTTTACCCACTTTCTACGGTGAGAAAGCCGTCATCAGGATCCTGGACAAGAAAGATACCCTGATTTCTCTCGGCGATCTGGGTTTTGGGCAGGAAAATTTGGCCATTGTGAAAAGCATTATCAGGAGACCCCAGGGGATGATTCTGATAACCGGCCCCACGGGGAGCGGAAAGACATCTACCCTGTACGCCTGCATAAAGGCCGTGAAATCGGACGAAGTCAATGTAATCACGGTCGAAGATCCTGTTGAGTATGAACTTGCCGGTATCAACCAGGTTCAAATCAACGAGAAGGTGGGATTGAGCTTTCCTTTCGTTTTGCGCTCGATTCTGAGACAGGACCCCAATATCATCATGGTTGGGGAAATCAGAGATCAGGAAACAGCCGAGATCGCTCTGCAGGCGGCTCTCACCGGTCATCTGGTGCTGTCCACCTTGCACACCAATGATGCTCCCTCGGCCGTGACCAGACTCGTGGACATTGGAATTCCGCCCTTCCTGATCGCATCCGCTGTGGTTGGCATTGTTGCCCAGAGGTTGGTGAGGGTGATATGTTCCAACTGCAAGGAAGAGTATATACCTAATCCGGAGTTGCTCTCCAGGTTCAGCCTGACTCAGGGGGAGCTGCCATTCAAATTTTACAGAGGGGCAGGCTGTGCAAGGTGCAACAATACGGGTTTCAAGGGAAGAACGGCCATTGAAGAAGTCATGGTGATGGGCTACAAAATGAGGGAGTTGATCCAGTCTGAGGGAAGGATTGACTCGCTGAGGGAAGCTGCCATGGCTACGGGTATGAAGACGCTGGGCTATAGCGGTCTTCAGAAAATCCGGATGGGTATTACAACGATTGAGGAAGTATTGAGAGCCGTCTATCAGAAGGAGGAGCTGAATACGATTTGCTCCCACTGCGGTAAGGCGGTGAGTCTTGATTTCAACGAATGCCCGTTTTGCAAGCATCCGTTGGTTCCGAGCTGCAGTTCCTGTGAAAGGATCGTTCAACCGGACTGGGTGGTTTGCCCGTATTGCAGAAATGATTTGAGATCACTGCTGTCCAATTAACGATGCAGAGACGCTGGGTAACACATTAAAATCACACTGAAAAGTGGCAATAAATTTTGTTATCGACTTGAAAATGGATTTTTGGCCATAATCCCGGGAAATCAGCGGGA
>Ga0209164_1001221_pt1 | contig 35666 bp, 28 predicted proteins | sample MTBNYHSulfiMetaG_FD_187458 | JGI IMG/M metagenome (GOLD analysis project Ga0209164, IMG submission 187458) | Enrichment culture microbial communities from rom New York Harbor, USA that are MTBE-degrading - MTBE-NYH (New York Harbor Sulfidogenic)... | ecosystem: Environmental > Aquatic > Marine >... | reverse complement strand
TAAAACCCGAGATACCTAAGCCAAAGGAACTGTTAAGGAAACTCCTGCCGAGACTTCCAGAAGGGGCTTTGTTTGGATTTGTGCTACCCCGCGCCTTTCTTGACGGCACTGACTATCGGGCAGAGCGCCAAATATTTCATGATTCGTTCGAGGTCCTAAGCATAACAACTCTACCTGACCGTATTTTCAAATACTCCGATGCAGAGACAGCCGTATTCATAGCGAAAAAACATACTGCATCCAAGCTGCCAAAGACCATTTTTCGCCAGGTTCGAGAATCTGATAGAAATGAATTCAGACTGTATTCCAAACCAACCTTTGATGATGTCGTGCCGTCCTCCTATTTCACCGAAAGAATGCAGGGACGCTTTCTGGTCCCTCCCCTGCGAGAGATTTGGGAAAGGTTAGAGAAGAACCCCAAGCTTGAAAACATTGCTCAAATCAAGACTGGCGTTCAGTATGAACCCGGTCTTCTCGAAAAGTGTCCCGAGGAAATTGTCCGGGAGAAACCATTTCCTGATGCTGTTCCGGGGATTTTTAAAGTGACTCAAGGTTTCCAGCAGTATGCCACAAGCGATGTCGTGTACATGTCCGAAAAGAAGGAGCACAGAAGAAAAGCGGTACCCGGGGCGTGGCATCTTGACTGGAAGAAGCCAAAGCTTGTGATTCCCAAGTCAGTTATGTCCAGAGGGCCATGGCGTTTTGCCGCCGCTATTGACATGAAAGGTCTCCTAATAAGGAGGAGATTCTTTGCGGTATGGCCGAAGGCTGAAAAGATAACCGTTGAATTCCTTGCTGCGGTGCTGAATTCTCCAATTGCACAGGCCTTTGCCTATGCCCACAGTGATAAACGCGATATTCCCAAAAGAGTATACGCTTCTATTCCGATCCCTGGAAATCCCAATCAGTTTGTTCCAGTGATCAACGAACTCGTCACGTCGTATTTGAACTTGAACAAGAATAACGAACAGAAGGCAAAAAGGATACTGTGTGAAATAGACGCCAATATATTACGCCTTTACGATCTTCCCGTCAGACTTAAAAGACAACTTCTCGATTTGTTTGCTGGCCATCGGCGCCCTGTTCCTTTTGATTTCCAAGGGTATGAGTCTCAGCATATATCTACGCCAATTCAGGCAAAGGATTTGCCCGAAGCGCATCTCGGGCCGCATGCAAACGAGTTTTGTACTGAGAAAGGGATATCCGAATATCTGAAAACCGCCTTGAACATCATCAAAGAGAGTTTTCCACCGGTACGAGAGCTACGATTGCTCAAGGAGGAAGACTCAGAGACAGATGAAAAGTGGCTGTTGATCGACGTAACCGTAGATGGCTCTGTTGATGATGTTCTTGAAGGATATGATCGTTATGTTGACCGGTGGGTGATGTCAGCCCCCGATTTTGTCCGTGAAAACATCAGGCTTTCCTACAGCGTCTATTGAGTCATGGAGCCACGTCATTTCCAATACTTTGCCGAAGGACTTTCTGAACGCGGAGCTTTGCCAGTAGAATTCCGTTCAGCCATAAGTCGGGCATATTATGCCGCATTTCATTTCGGTCTCGACAGTCTAAAGAAGATGGGCTTTCCTATTGCTCAAAACCAAGACGCGCATCAGGCGGTTTATCGACACCTCAACAATAGCCGCGACGGGGAGCTTGTAAAAGCGGCCAGCATGATGAATGACCTCCGGACAAGAAGAAATCATGCGGATTACGAATTGGATAGAAATGATGTTGAAGAGCAAAAGAATGCGAAGATGCTCGTGCGGCAATCCGCGAGGTTGATTGAGATTATTGAGAAGCGTTGTAATAGCGAGAGCCGGCCCCAGATTATCGAGGCCATACAAGATTGGAAAAGCCGCGTTTCCACTGGTTGAGTCACATCCATACTGACAGTTGGTTTACATCCCATCTAAGCTCACAAAAAAGTCCTCAACGATGAAACCTTTGCCGCTCCTTTTCTTTCTTTTTACGTTTCACCAAGCATGAATTCTCAGATTTTCGATGTATTGCCCTTTGTGATTGACCGGCAGGATATGGCGGTATAGTCTCGGGCTATCGCCGCTTCAAAGCGCATGGATATCTCTCACAGAGCCCACTGAGTCACAGAGTTTTTTGCCTGATTTTTCCCCTCAAAAAATCAGGCAAAGAAAAGAATATTTCTCCGCGATCTCTGCGAACTCTAGCGAAGCGGGTGAGAGAGACAGTTTTTTAGGAGATCGACACCGTTTCGTGAAACCAACCGAAGAACAACAGGCCATACTGGATGCCACGGGGAGGGTGTTGCTGATCAACGCCAGGGCGGGGACCGGGAAGACCACCACCCTTCGCATGATCGCCTCGGCCCATCCGGACGAAAAGATCCTCTACCTGGTCTTCAACCGAAAGGCCAGAGAGGAAGCGGAAGGCAGGTTCCCGGGGAATGTGCAGGTAAGGACGGTCCATTCCCTGGCATTTTCGAGGAGTGTGGGCGAGGTGGACAACTTCTCCGTCGCCGACATGCTCCCGGCCTTCAAGGGGCATTCGAATCCCCAGCAGCTCGCCGCGGTCAGCCACGACCTGGTCGAATTCTTCATGAATTCGCCCCTTCCGAAGGTGGAGGAGGCCATGGAGGTCTTTCAGGAGGATCATCTGGCATCCCTCAGCGAGGAAGTCAGAGATCTGGTGGAGGATTCTCGGGACCGGATCGTCCAGGCCTCAAGGGAAATCCTGGGCCAGTGGTACCGGCAGGAGAGACCCTACCCCCACGATTTCTATCTGAAGCTCTTTCACCGGGAGGGGCTTTTCGACAAAGCCCTCGACCGATTCGACAGGGTCCTGGTGGACGAGGGCCAGGACCTGTCGCCCATCATGCTGGATGCCCTGGAACGCTGCCAAAGACGGATCGTCATCGTGGGCGACACCCACCAGCAGATCTACAGCTTCCGCTATGCCATCGACGCCATGAAGCGGTTTCCGTCCGACCATCAGCGGGACCTGACCCTGAGCTTTCGGTTCGGGAAAGACATTGCGGACCTGGCATCGGTCTTCATTCGGGAGGCAAAGGGAGAGAAGGGATTCAGGATCAAGGGAAATCCGGAAAAGAGATCCCGTGTGGCCTTCTACGCCCGACCCCCGAGACCCAAGGCCGGTGAGCGATGCGCCATCCTGAGCCGGACCAACCTGGCCCTCTTCGAGCACGCCCTGGGCCTTCGCGCCACGGGGATTCCGTTTTCCTTGCAGGGGAATATATCCGGGATCCTGGGTCGGATACTGGACGTGTACTGGTTGTCGGAAGGGACACACGACAAGATCAGGGACCCCTTGATCCGATCGTTCGAAAACCTGGAGGACCTCGAAACATACGCCGCAGATCTGGACGATTTCCAACTCTCCAATATGGTCGAGGTGGTCAGGGAATATGCCCGCATCCTTCCGGAGGCCGTGTTCGACATCATGAAGATCTCCAAGAGCACGGCCGACGACCCGAACGGTCCCGGCATCATCCTCTCCACGGTCCACGGGGCCAAGGGCCAGGAATACGACCGGGTCTATATCGATGCCGACATCGCGGCATCGATGTCCAGACCGGAGGCCCTCGTGACCCCGACGTTCGGCGACGAAGCCAATATCGCCTACGTGGGATTCACCCGCGCCATCCGGCGCCTCTGTCTTCCCCCGGACTTCAAGGAGATCCTCACCCCCGAGTGGCAGACGGCCCTCAAGCGGTACGAACCGCCCCCGCCTCCCAAGATCGCCCATGCCCCCCGGCCCAAACCCTCACGCACGGAATTACGTGGTTTTTCAGCCACCCGGTTCGCCCCCTCCACAACCAAGGCCCCCGATCCCAAGCCCCCGCGCAAGAAACGCTTCAAGATCGGCGATAGAGTGAGAACCAGTCACGGCACCGGCACCGTCGTTGAGATCCATGGCGAGAAATATCTGGTGGATCTGGATGGGCAGGGCGCCCGCTTATGGGAGAAAACCTGGGGAATGAAAAAGGCCTAAGCCCCTTCCCTACAACGGTCATATTGAAGCAGGGTTTTGCAGCCGCAAAATCCTAAGACAGAAAAAGGATAGATCACTGTTGGGCAAAAAACTCGACATAGTTTCGGTTCAATGTAGCAAAGCGCCATATCACAAGATCGATGACGGAAATGCGGTCGCCCACCGCTTCGGCGATCCTCTCGCACAGGGTTTCCGGGCTGTCAAAGCCCGTAACAGAAGCGACCCGCAACAAGTGACGATCGGGCTTTACTACATCAAGGCCTATGTTCTTGGCGAGGTGATATGAGGTTGCCGGGCCCATAAAGGGCAAAGACCGAATGAACCTGACGCCGTCCCTTTTAATGTACCCTTTGAAGATGTTAAATCCTTGAGTAAAAATACGCTGAGCAATTGAGATAATCGCTTCTATCTTCCCTCTATGACCGAATACACCGAGTGCTTTCTTTCGGCAGTTATCCGCGTTCTCAGTAATATACGCGGCACTTCGCCAAAAGTGGAAAGCTTCTGATATAGACGGAAATTTTCTTCGGATCACTGCCTCACTCATTCCGGAGGAGAGAACAACCCATGCGCATTCCCTCAAAAAATCCAACTCCTCGATTTTAGAAAACCGGATACTTTCCTGCCAGTCAATTTCTTCTCCAAATCCTTTCTTGACAACATACTCTTTGGCCTGGAGATAAACTTCGACGATTCCATTCCCCTCACTTCGAGTTCTTAAATCTTTGACCATCTGTACCGACCTCCGCTCTCTCAGGTGTTCTTCTGACTGCCCTGGCTACACCTTTAAAAAATAGGATAATCCGAAGCACAAAGACAGGGCATCCGGGATTTAAATCGGACATTTTGCTGAGTTCCACCTTTTTCAGGTGGCGAGTCTTTAGAGTGACAAAAAGTCTATCAGGAACTTCAATGATATTGTTCATCGCATCCCAATACGCCCGGTGAAGATCTGACATACAATCTTGTGGCCACGAGCCATCCTCCTGTTGACATTCCCTGCATGTAGAAAGGACCTTGCCCAATTTCTGCACAGCATCTCTGTGAGAGGCGCCCTTACCCTTCCAATCTGATCTTAACGCCACCAGCGAGGCGAAGAAAGCAACGATGGAGGCAATGCCAAGAATATAGCGTACATTTGTCGGAGACAATCCAAGGTAGCTGAAAACGCCATCCCGGGCAAATGTCGTCGCACAGAAAACCACTGAGCTGGCCAAGAGAAGAATATCAATCAAAAGGGCACATCGAAAGTATCGGTCCCTCAACATGGCATGCATGGAGAGCATCTGTTTCAGGATTCGGAACTGCCGAGTCAGCTCCTTTTCGGATATTTGAATCACTGCTAAAGCTCCAGTATAGATTTCCACTCATCAACGGTTTTGGCTGCATTCAACTTCCGAACGACACTACTTAAGGCGTCCGCGACAACACGACGTTCAACACTATTAGCTTTTCCCAAATAGGCATCAACAATTCTTGACTGGCCTGTGGTATCCTGGATAGGATTCAGAACTCTTTTTGATGCATTCTCAAGGATGTGGGTAAGAAGTGATTTAACAGTCTTAGCCCCCCGGTACCCTTTTATGGCATCAACAGCAAGGGACTCGATATGATACCCCGTCAACCGCTTCTGTTCTGGAAATCCCCCATTTATGGACTTGATTAGCTTGATAGTAGGCACGAGTGACTGGTTGAGCCTGTCATTCGCTGTCGTAAGCATTTTCTGAAAGGCCTTTGGGTTCGTCTCCTTCCACTCCTTAGCTCCAGCAGTCGGGATGAGCACTTTTGATTCGGTACGAAGACTGGGAAGCAATTGGATTTCTGTTCCGTCCCGGTAGACAACCGTCACCGCCATTCTCCCTTTCTCAACTGATTTAACATCATCATAGGTAAGACTATCCCGGAGTGATTGGTAGAATGCCATGAGGACTTCGTCTGGAGATTTGTAGGAAGGATCGTTCTCCTTCAAAATAACGAGCGCATCGACATCGCTCAGTCCATCAACGAAGGTATGCTTTGCTACAGATCCGCCAAAAAGGAAATGTTCTATATCTGCATGGTTTTTCAGGACATCGGCGATTTCTCCAAGTCGATCTTTGGTCTTTTCAGGGTCTCTCTCACAGGACGCCAATACTTCTCTTATAAATCTGTTGACATCTCCGTCCAATCTTTGCCTATCTGCATCATCCTTAGAGTCCTGGATCAGCTTTTGAAGATCGCGCCCAGATTTTGGGAAATAGCTCCCTCCACTTGCTCCCATTAAACGCCTCCTTTAAGCTCCGGAATTTTCGTACACAGGGTGTTATACGCATCTTCAATTGCCTTGCGGTGTGTATCAAACACAGAGAAGTCACATCCCCCTTTGTCAACGAATCTTCTCATGCGGATTGACAATGTCTCTAAATAACTAATGTTCTTTGCCAGTCTTATGGCCTGTGCCCGACGCCATGAGATTTGAATACCAAGATCCAAAGTCGTATAAGCATCTCTCGGAATTGCCGCATCATTGAAATATCCGTACCGTAGCCAGGATACGCCATCAAAAATTTCAGCTCCAGCACAGAAATAGAGGGGGGATGTTACGGGATCAAGGCCTCCCCATACATGGATCGGAATATCTATTCCTTTCCTGTTCATTGCGCTTCGCAAATTGGCGATGTTGACAAGCCTATCCAGAATATTTCCTCCCAATTCTTTCTCAGTAATACCGAATATATGGAAGCGCCGCACCTTATCAATGTGGCGGACGATATCGTCCATATTTATATATCTTGCACGACCAGATGGCCTAATAATGAAGTCATTGAGAAATCCCGGATATCTATTGAATAGAATCTGGGCTAACTTGATTTGTCTCTCAATATCTTTTCCAATAGCCTGATGATCGAAATTTGTGATTACGATGGGATACCCACTCGGTAAGGCTGAAAGGACCTCCTTGTAAGACTGTTCATCATAATTCTGGCCAGGCTTATATTCCTCTTGTTTTGGCTCAGTTGAATCGAAATCTGACGAAAGCTCATACCCTCCGCTGTCAATGATCACCAGCTCTTTGTTAACATAAAAACGTTCTGGCCTTATAAGATATTTTTGAAAAATGTCATAAGCGCTGATAAGAATGGAATCGCTTATGGTAGGCCCTGTCATTTCAAGTGCATCATTGGCTTCCGATATCCTTTTTTTCGATTTCTTAATTTCAACAAATGGAAAGCCCTTGCTCGAAAAGGAAGGGACAAGGCGGGGCATATCTATGGTCGCGCCGCTAGGATGTTGTAATACTGACCTACGTGCTAGCATATAGGGCCTCCAGGTCGCGGCATGAAAGACAATAACCGCAAGGTTGCTCTTCACCCCTTTCGCAACTGTACGTTAGATTAAGAGGTACTCCTCGTGATTTTGCGTAGTTCCATATATCACCCTTCGACCATTTCAAGAAAGGTGTCCCAATTTGTAGCTTCCCATGAGTATAATCATCAAAAAGTGCCTGCATTTTGTGGACAAAGAAAGCTGAGCAGTCTTGATATGTCGTTCCTGAATGAATTCCAATTGCTAATACTCCCGCCGCTTGAGGCAGTTCCATTAAAGCGCTGAGCAGGAGAAATGCATTACGGCCACAAATAAATCCACTCTTCTTTTCTCGGCCGCCACACCACCTAAACTTATTCAAAGGGATACCGTAATGCTCTGCAATAGATTCTGCCGCGCGTATTTCACGTGTTAGCGCTATTTGTCCATAATCAATAAACACCCCCTCTGTGGAAAAACCTTGCTCCAGATAGAATGATACACAAGCTGACGAATCAATCCCCCCACTCAATAGCACCCATGCTATTGCGCTGTTTGGAGCGTTATGGAGCATCGGTGACCTCATCCTTGAATTTTGAGTCCCATATCAAACTGCAGAGCTGCCTCCTGCGGATTTCATATGCCAGAGAAATGAATTATAGGGAATGTCGGCACGCAATTTGCCACAGATAATCAGCCACTTCCCGTGGCGACATCAGTCTATCTCTCTCACCTCCAAACATAGCAATACCCAGCGGCTTCAACCTCAAGTCACCTTCGTGATCTTCTAATGTTACAGATTCATTTATTGAGCCATCGTTATCTACCTCGATGGAATTTCCATAAGCAAAAGATATCGAATTCCCTCCAAACGTTCCCCCAATCCATATCTTAAATTGGGAGACCTGCTTTTCATTCTCGTACAGTGTGAAAACCACCTTCCTTGATGTGACCATCTCTTTCTCATAATCGAAATGGGAGTATTGTTTTTGCGTCTCGGACGCAAACCCTTCAATTAGATTGACAATCTCTTCAAATGACGACTTGAAAAACTGATTTTTTTCTTTGTCAGTGAAGGACCTTTTGATTTTAGGGACATATCCTTTCGCCTGCTCTCGTCGTGCTTGCGGGTTGGGCGTTCCCTGGCTGCCGTTACGGCCAATCTTCCTCAGAAAGGCATCAACGATTTTCCGATGGTCACTGCTTCTGACTGCCAGATAACTGATAGTGCCAGACAATCCAGGGACATCTCCTTCAAATCCATCTATCCTGACAGGCAGGACGTAAGCTTTTCCTTTTTCTCTGATCATGCGCTCTATCGCTTGCTGTCTTTCATGGCTTGGCCATATCTTATCAACATAATGTTTGGAGATTATCATTATGCAGAACTGGCTTGAGCCGTGGTATACTTCCCGCAGTTTTACGGCAAGATCCTCGCCCCATAGGTCTTCAGCATAAAAATCATCGTAAAACACTCTAATACCAGAATCTCTTAAGCCTTTCGCGACGGCATCGGCAAATGCCCTGTCCTCACCGGCAAAAGACAAAGCTACCTCATATGCATATTCCATAGGATTATCTCCTCGCCGTCTTCCTCAACATGACAAGATCGTCATTCAGCCCGTGGCGGAGGATATCGAGTCTCAAGGATGAAGCCGCAAGGATTTCGGCGTGAATCGGTTTGATTCGGAAAGGGAATAAGCTTGGGCTTTCAATCAGATCTCTCAACGGGGCCGAGCCGTTGGCGCGGGCATGAAGGGCGGCCTCGGTCAACCAGGCGATCAGTCCCGGGTCTTCTATCGAGAGAGTCGTCCCGGAGCTGTAAATACCTTTAGAGCCGCTCTCCTGTAGCACGCCCCAATCCAGAAAGGAGCGCAGTACTCGGCGGGCTGCCCTGGAAACGGTCTCCCGCTCCCCGTATTGTTCGCGAACGCGACGCTGTACCTGTGCGGCGGCCGCAGATCCCTGAAGCCTCAAGAGCCGGCCCACCTGTATCGCTACTTCTGACCAGAACGGATAGACTGCCGTCACCATGCCCCAATGGATGGCCAGATGGTCGGATAGAGGAACACACTTGAGCAGATCCAGCCCGTCGTCGCGCAGGGGTTTGAGTTCGCTGGGAACCGTTACCCATGTCTTCAGGAGAATCGTGATGATCTTTTCACGATTGCCTCGCTCGGCCTGCCCTCCGACCGAGACCTTGTCCTTCAGAAGTTCCTGCAGGGCATCATTGACCTCAGACTTGTCGTTCCCCGCGAGGATCAGGTTGGCTGTCTGTTCAAGCCATTCCAGACGCACCCGCTGACTAAATCCAACCTGTCCACGGCGGTCCCGACCCGCCTGATGGTTCTGGCCTGTTCTTTGTGTCATTCACCCCTCCTTTCGATCTGGACCAGAGGGACGATGAGTTCTTCGATGGAAATGCCGCCGTGGCAGACGGTGTGTTCTGTCTCTCGAACAAAGGCCTGCCGGTGAGGCGCCAAAAGGGCAAGGCAGTCCTCGGGAAGACCAATGGGGTCCCATTCCAGCGCGGCTGGAAATCGTTCCTTCACCTGACATCGAAGGACCTCGTCTGGATAAATGCGAACTCTTTCACCGCGCAGATCCGCCACAGCCCCTTCGGCCGGACGGCCACACCCTTCCGCCTCGATGTTGCCATGATCCGAAGTCAAATAGACCCGGAATCCACGATCCAGGAGCAGATCAAGGAGGGCTCTGAGATAGGGCTGTTTAGCCCACTGGCCCACCTGGTTGTGCATCCCGGCAGTGCCCATTTCCATCCCATGCATGATCTTGTCGACCTTGTCGACGACCAGCCCGGCGATCCTTGCCTTCGGATGCGAGAGCGCTTCCGATACTGATTCCAGGCTGCCATCACCCAACCCCTTGATGGTCACGACCTGATTGGTTGTGTAGCCATGGTCCGCCCAAAACTGCGCCCAGAGCGCCGGTTCCTTGTCCGTAGTCTGGATGCTGTTCGGGAAAAAGATGGGCGCCTTACCGGCAAAGGCGGCCTGACGGGAAACAGATGTGAGTGAAGGAATCCACGCAAAGACAGCCTGGTCACGGAACCGGAAGCCGGGCTTCTTTGATGCGAGCGCACCGCGGATTACCAGCCATTGATCCATGGCCAGACCATCCACCACGATCAAGGCGATCTTCGCTTGACGGTCTTCCCCCACCTGACGGGCAAGAAAGCGCGGGAGATGGTGCAGCATCACCGGCGGCACGGGCGGCAGGTTGACCAGGCCTGCGTACCGCTTCAAGAGCCAGGCGGTAAAAGCAGCGTCCATCTGGGTCTGAAGATCCTTGATACGTTCAGCGGTCGATTTCGGGACGGCCTCTACCTGATCGTTCGTCTGCAAAATCAGCTCGGCCCATCCACGGGCAAAGCGGAACCACTCCGTGTGCCTTGCGTCGTCAGCCGGCATGGATGTCTGGAGGCTATCCATAAGCTTGCCTGTGCGGCGGGACCTATCCTCGATGGGAGCGGTCTGGATGCCGATGCCAATCCAGCTCCTTGACAGGGCGGCAGCGTGGTCGTGCGGGACAGAATGGAGCAATCCTTCCACAAACAGGTTATCCATGTAGACGCGAATATCATGGTGGTCGAAGGGAAGATGGACAGGTCCCTCAATGGTTAGACCATAGCTCCCCCCTTCACGGACACCAGATATTCCCTTTGTTGCTTCGCGGTCGAGAAAGATGGGCCAACGCTCCTGGAGGAAGGTAAAGAAGGTCTCGCGGTCCGCCACCAATCTCTCCAGCGGCCATTCATCGAACTGAGTGTTCTGACGCAGGATCTGGATGAATCGCTCATCCAGCGCCGCAGGTATTCGCTGGCCGCGATAGTGGCGGCGGAGGAGCACGCGCAGCAGGTCTGACGTCTGTTTGATCAGCTCGGGCGCAATTTCAAAGACATGACGGAGGACAAACTCCTTGGTGGCGTTGTCGCCCAACTGGCCGGGCGCATATCTTGTCTGAGCCTCATACAAGGCATCGAGTTCTCCGCGATCCATAGCGGTCACGACCGGATAGCTGAGGTTCGGAAAGATGTCGCCGAGGTTGAAGGAGAGCTTTCGGCCTGCCTGAAGAAGGTCATAGGGCAACGCACCAAGGTCGCTTTCCTGGGAATGCAGAACGACCACGAGGTCTGTGTGCTCGCCCCGATCCCAGCGGGATCGGAACTTCGATTCGTAGGCATAGCGGAAGGTGATCTGGTCTTCGAACGGGATCAACTCGAAGCCCCTTTCGCGGATACCTTCGAGAATCCGTTCTTCGAGCAAAAGCCCATCAGGGTCGGCCACAAGGGTGAGTCGGGCGACCTTCGGGGTGAACTCCTTCAGAATTTGGTCACGCCAGCTACTCATGGCCGCCGCCCTCCACACGAATCACAAGGAGCGGCACCAGTTCGGGATAGGCATGGGCCTTCCGGTCAAGCTGCTCCTGGAAGGTCCGCTCCTCTTGGGCCAGGAGGTTCAGACGATAATTGCGGACCTGGGGCAGGCCGATCCGCTCGGTGTTCCTGCGGCGGGCGGCAAAGGCGTAGTTGGCCTTTTCGCGTTCGCGGGCGATGCGGGCCCGCTGTTCCTGAAGGAGGGCTTCATAGATGGGCTTGCCGTGTTCCTCTGCGGCGCTCTGTAACTTCTCGAAGGCCGATTGAGAGGCCGAGGTTTCCAGAAAAGACCGGCTCTGCGGGATTACCGAGAGGAGCTGGTCCCACACGTGTCTGGCCGTGGGCATGTAGACCACGCCGTTATCCGCCAGGAAGAGCGGCATGATCCTTCGACGATTCCACTCCATGGCGGCGATGGCAATCCGCCACAGGGACCAGATGCCTTGGACTTCGCCTGCGATACCGGGGATCGATACTACCGGGACCGGCTGGGCCGGCACAAAACGGGGAAGCCGCATGGCCAGACCGCGTACCTTTGGCGCTTCCAGGGTAAGATGTCGGGCGGACGGAAACTTCTCGGCTTCCTTGCCGGTGAAGACCACACTCTCGTAGGTCTCGCCGTCAGGCCAGGTGAGATCCCAGGCCTCGCCTTTTCTCTCGGCCTTGCCGCCATGCGCCTTGAGATAGCTCACGGTCATTCGCTCCACCCAATGGGGCAAAGGGTGGGTCAGCAGCCGTTGGGCTTCGCCGGGTTCCAGGTCCCCGGTTGCGCCGAGCAAAGACGCTGTCGTTCGCGCCTCGCGCGCCTGTTCCTGCAAGCGGGCAACCACGCTCGCTACGGAGTCTTCCACTTTTTCGGGATTGAGGATCGCCTCGACATACATCTCATCGAACATGTGGCCCGCCTGGGCCGAGTCGAGGACGTCGCCTGTCTTGTCGATGCCGAACTCTTCGAAGATGACCGCGAGTTTCTCTTCCAAAACTTCACGGACCCGGTGCTCCACGGAGTCCTCAAAGACCAAATTGAGGGCGCGAACAATGTGGGATTGTCCGATGCGATCCACGCGACCGATCCGCTGTTCGAGGCGCATCGGGTTCCAGGGGATGTCGTAGTTGATGACGACATGGCAAAACTGAAGGTTCAAGCCCTCCCCGCCCGCATCGGTGGAGATGAGTATCCGGACATCTTTGGCGAAGGCTTCCTGAACTCGCTTGCGTTCCTCCATGTCCATGGAACCATTTAGACAGACAACCGAGAATCCTCGCTCCGTCAGGAAGCGCCGCAGCATCTCCTGAGTCGGGACAAACTCGCTGAACACCAGGACTTTAAGTTCCGGGTCCCCCTCCTCGGACTGGAGGCGATACAGCCAGTCGAGCAGCGCCTCGGCCTTGGCATCCGGCCCGATTTGCTCACAGCGGGCCGCTGCCTCCAAGAGGAGCTTGACCTCAGCGCGCTCGTTCTTGAGCGCCTTGAATCGAGTGCGGAGCAGGATGTCGACCTGCTCCTGGCCGTCCAGGTCCGCCCACTCTTCATCGGAGGTGAGTGGGAACAGGGTCAGTTGCTCCTGGGGCTCGGCGAGCGCTTCGAGCCGTCTTTCGAGCGTGGTGTGTATAGCGCTCGTGCTGGAGACCACCAGCCGCTGCATCAGGATCATCAGGAAGCCGATATAGCTCCGCTTCTCCCGCATGGCCTGGTTGTAACCCTCCCGGACGTACTCGGTCACCGCCTCGTAGAGGGCTTTCTGGCTCCAGTGACGCTCCTTCCAGGAGACTGGAATTAGCTGTGTTCGCCGGGGCTTGAACAGCGGTTTCCCATCGGCATCGATGGCCCGGCGTTTCTCGGTGCGGATCACATGCGGCTGGACCCGCTCGCGGGTGACGCTGCTGACGTCCGGAAACTCCCGGGCGTCGATCAGGGAGACCAGCCGATGAAAGGCGTCGGTCTTCCCCTGGTGCGGGGTGGCAGAAAGGAGCAGAAAGTATGGAGCTGCCTCGGCGAGACCCTGACCCAGCTTGAACCGGGCCACCTGGTCGGTGCTGCCCCCGAGCCGGTGCGCCTCGTCCACAATGACCAGGTCCCATCCGGCGGAGATCAGGTCCTCGAACCGCTCGCGGTTGTATTCGCTCACCTGGTCCGCGGTCCAGCCGCGGCGCTTGTCCAGAGGCTTGACCGAATCCATGGGCACAACCACCTGAGAAAACATCTGCCATGCATTGGCGGGCAGCCCTTCCGGATCGTGATTCCCGTTTCCCGGGCCGGAGGACGGTGCGATCCGTTTCAGGGTCTTGATGTCCTCGGGGAGCACGAGCTGAAAGGTTTCGCCAAAGTGAAACCGCATTTCGCTGACCCACTGGCTCACCAAACCCTTCGGGGCGATGACCAGCGTCCGCTTGACCAGCCCGCGAAGCTTCAGCTCCCGAAGAATGAGGCCAGCCTCGATGGTCTTGCCCAGGCCAACCTCGTCTGCCAAAAGATAGCGCACCCGGTCGTTAGCGATCGCGCGGGAGAGCGCCCGTATTTGATGCGGAAGCGGAATGACAGACGACTCGATGGGTGCGAGCAGAACGTCCTGAGTCAGGGCGTCGGCTACCCGCGCGGCAGCGGCGATGTAGGCGATATTGTCCGGCGAACTGGTACCGGCACTCTCAATGGGCTTGAGCCGGGAGGCAGGGATGCGGACCACGGAGTCGCGCCCGGGCAGCCAGACGCGGCATGTCGTCTCGCCCCAGAGAGTCTGGGCTTCCATGATTTGGCAAAGCTGCCCATATTCTTCACTGTATGCCCACGTGAGGTTCACTGTTTTTCACTCAGGTATCGTTAGATCATCATGGGGGAAACTCATAGAGGCCAACTCAACAATACCTTTCTCACAGCCCCAGTAGTGAAGGTGGTGCTCACTGTCGATGTCGCGCCGCCAAGCTTTGGCTTGATCGCACTTTCGCACCCGCTGAGGGTTCCCGCCACTGGCACCGGTTCTCAGCGCATGCGTTCGCGCCATGCTGCACTTTTCAAGCGTGTCGACAATCGCCTGGAGCAAATTACCGGAAAGCTGCCTCGATGGATTAAGACCCTGGACGGACGAAAGAAACTCATGTCCCACGCGAAAATTTGGAATGTCATCCCAATCAGGAGCCATACCCCGTGCCAAGCGCGCTTTGTAGACCGCAATACGAATAGCTGTCTCTGCTCCCACGGAATCTGCCGCCTTGATCAAAATGGTTGCCTCGTCAAGGCAGCCGATGAGTCCCCTGAAGTCGTCGCAAACCAGCACGTCACCGTCAAAATAGTCAGGGGGCGAAGGAGGTTCGCTCAGGTCGTCGCGCTCGTGCTCCAGGGCTTGGATCAGAGCTCGGACCTGAATAGTGCGCCCAGGTGCACGGCGCAAAATCAGCGAATGATCGGACACTGGATCCTGGCAATGACGGCGAAGGATGGCGATCAGCACGACGCACCGGGCCAGATCGGACTGCAAGCGGATGCCTGAACATAGTGGAAAAATGTCCGGGCTCGTCGTCAGGTTTTCGGCCAAAACATCCCGAACGCCGAAAAAGGACTCAAAGGATGGCGTCACTTGGAGAAGACGGTCCACGACCGTGGCGACAGTGTTGACATCGTATTCAACGATCCCGGTGGCGCTGAACAATCGCTTGAGCTGATTGCGGAGCGGGAACAACCCGTCAGCGAGGAGCGACTCAGATGCCCGTTCACTCATGTAAATGGCCACCCACGGTTCGTTTAGCAGCTGACTCCAGTCAAGAAGAGTTTCCACATAGAGATGGACATTGTTGTCGTCCCCTTGGATTGGGGGTGCAGCCAAAACCCCTGCGTCTATGGTTACGCTTGGCATGTGCTATTCCCTCTTCTGTTGCTTCCTCTTGGATGCCGCAGCGCGCAAGATGTCTTCGGATTCCTGAGTACTCTGGTCAAAGAAACCCTCCGGCCACTCCATAATCGCACCATATTCGTTCACTTTAACTTCTCGGAAATGTGATGTGCCGTCTTTTTTCTCCACGAAGTAGATCTTAAGGTTCTCGGTCACTCGATTGGTCTTGTCTTCGGCAGCCGCCCGGTAACGCAAACGGTTAATGAGATATTCGCTATGCGTTTCGATCAGACATTGCTTGCCCATCAAAACGATTGACAGGAAAAAATCGCCAAGCCGAGTCTGAACCTTCGGGTGCAGGTGAAGTTCGGGCTGCTCGAAAATCAGTGTTGTGTCACGGTTAGCGAGTAGAGACATGACGAGGATCGGCAGGATCTGGCTGACTCCAACCCCAACATGGGTGAGATCATGATTTAATCCACCTTCAGTCAGAGACACTTTGAGCTCGTGACCTAACTTGCCCTTATCCACGCTATGCGCCGTATCGGCAACACCAAGATATCTTAGCCAATCACTGACAGCAGCTTCGAGTGATCTCGCGACTGAGCTGGGATCTAGTGGGGACTTGCCAAATGCAGTAGAAGGAATATATCTGATTAATCGTCCACGATGAACATTAAGAACTGCTGCCGTCATTTCCCCTCGGAGGCCTACATCGGCCGGATCAGCATGAGCAGCCAGCGGATATAGTGGTTTAGGCTCGTCACGCAACGGTCCAAGGTATTTTACCGAGTTGGAGAAAAAACCGTTTAAGTAGGCAGATGCGTTCATTAAATCCATAGGGGGGCGATACGGTATCACTTGGTACTCAGATTCGCCGCCTTTCCAGTCCGATCGCAATATTTCCACGATTGTGGAGTTAAGGTCCGTCCATTCTACAAAAACACGGCGTAACTCACGTCTTTTGTCCGACGGTAGCTTTCGGAGACGATCGATCCATTCGCGAATTGAAATTCCCGATTCTGGCTCAAAAAACGAAAGCTGCCTCTCAAACAGCACTCCCCATTTGTCACCCAACTTCTCTTTAATTCTGTGCAATAGACCTGCAGGAATGACAAGCTCCCGATCGATGACCTGCACCCGACGGTATCTTGGCGCATCATCCATAAGAACCATTTGGAGCTGTTGAGCAGTCTCCTCTACTATATTAACTCGAATTGAAATGCGGTCAGGAAGAAAATGTCTCAGAACGCAACCGATTGGCTCCGCAGTTAAGAAATCCTCGCGGACCTCCTCTAATGAGTTTTCATCAAGAACGATGTCATACTCTAAACTTGCGCGAGCAATTACATTATCTGGTTCTTCAATCCTAAGGTTCGCGAGTTTCCCAGTACCAGCCTGGCTTCTTGATATCGTCAACTCAAAAGCGCGATCTGTTTTGTCTTCGGACCCGGACAGAAGGGACATCGTGAACAGGAATAGTTGAGGCTGAAGCTGGTGGAGGTCGCGCTCGGGGCTGCTCGGATTGGTGTCGAAGGCCAGTTTACATGAAATCTTTTTGATGGAATCAAAGCGTTTTCCATAAACTCTTACTGGACCACGAAAGGGCATATTTTCAATAATGGTAACCTGACCATCTTCGATAGGATTACATTCCCACCCGATGGTAATCTGGTCGAACTCGCTTTCATAAGAGCGTAAATCATCGAATTGGCCAAGCCGGATGAGTGCCCCATTCAATACCACGGAGCGGCTCCCGACTTTGTGTGCCAATGTCTGGCTTATCAGTAGAAGCGATTGCAGAATGGTGCTCTTACCGCTGCTATTCGGCCCTGCGAATATGGTAAGCGGTTTGAAATCAAGATGCTTTTCTTTGTTTATGGACTTGAAGTTTGACACAGACCATTGAGTTATCATTTAATCTCTCCTTTAATCATTATCATGCCTCCTCTCCAGAGCGAGTGAGGGCTTGGTCGTACCACATGAGGAGCTTCGGGTCTTCCTGGAGGACGTTTTCGGGTATCTTTTGGGCCACGGTGATGATGGTGGGGTAGTCGCGCTCCTGCCATGCCTTTTTGAAGCCGGCACGGACGGCCTCCAGGCGGAATACCTTCAGGCGTTTCTGGCTGGACGTCCGGTAATCCTCGAACTCTTTGAACAGAGATCTCTCGCGCAGCTTCTCCAGGTCGCCGGCCTTGTTCGGGTCTGGCACGTACCATCGGTCCTTACCCTTGGCGCGCAGGCTATCGTCGTCCTTGGGCAGGTTGCGAAGCTCCTTGAAATTCGTGGAGAGGTAGCTGTGAATCTGATTCGGCACCTCGCCCTTGCCGTCGTAGCGCAGAAAACTTTGTTCCAGCAGTTCAGACAGCTCCAGCGGTTTTTCGTGTTTCTGCCACCCGCCGATCTCTTTGAGGAATTGCGGATGGAGTTCCTGAAAGGTCTGGGGTTTCTTAACGAGTTGCTGTTTGAGCCACTGAATTGATGAGGATTCGTCGGTGACGAAAAGTTGCAGCTGCAAAACCTCGCGAACGGTCATGCGCTTTTTGTCATACTCAGCGACCTGTTCGGGAAGAAAAAACATCCCGTCCCGCTCGGAAAAACGCTGAGCAAGTCCGGCATAGAACTCTGCCGCGGACATTGGCACCGTCACACCGCGCTGAACGTGGAATGCCACCATCCGGTCAAAGAGCAGGTAATTCTGGCGCTCGGCGATAACTTCGGCTTCCCCATCCTTCGATACGAATACCGGGAGTTGCTTTAGGTGGATGCGAACAAAATCCCAAACGCCATCTTCCTTTCCAGCTTCAAGTCGGAAACGATCTTCAAGGCCACCATTAGGCTTGTATGCTGAGATGATGAGGTCTTGCTTCACCGCTCCAGCTCCTTGGATTTGCTTGAAACTCTTTTGCTTCTTATCCAGCGTCCTGACGTCCGCAATAATGAATCCAGAGCTAAATAGCGCCTCTTGAATTGCCGCCCATACTGCGTTCTGTGAGTTATGGAATACCATTGTCAGCCAACGGCCAGGCTTTAAAACACGGCAATAATGAGTCAGACATTTAGATATCAGGCCAGAGTATTCTTGTAGGCCTTTCCTTTGGATGCGTGACACTACAGCTTCCGATGAGTTGTTTGTCCAAACGCGAAGCCACGACTCCCAGATAAAATTCAAATCGGAGTAGTTGATGTTGCCCCCAAATGGGGGATCTGTGAATATATAATCAATCGAGTTGGTTGGGATGCAGTCAAGGCTGGTTGCGGACTGTGTGCTTATAGCAAAAGGCACTACGCTCTTCTCGCTAATGATAGCCTGGGCGTATGAAATGCTTTCTTCCCACATCTTGTTCACGTTATACTCATATCGCAAGGAAGGTACATACAGTGTTCCTGTCGTTATCCCTGTAGTTTGACCTTTCTTCCATTTATGAAGCCTTGAAGCCCTTGGTAACATTCGGGAAAGTACAAAAGCCATATCAAAAGATGCGCATGACTCTCTTACTTCGTGCCATATAAGCGACAAGCCGATGAGCATTCGGCGCGTGTAGAAATGATGAACATGAGTTAGTCCACTTGCATCATTTCGCCTTGCCTCATCTCCCTCGGGCATTCTGTCTATTGGAACAAGAAAAGGTAATGGCATCATTGCGGATCTCTTCAGGACTTCGAGGTCCTCAGCCTGCGGTGTTCTGACTTTTCTCCCGGAACCAACAGTGTAATTGATTAGGACAGGGACTTCTTTTACTCGACGTGCACTCCGCCCAAGGAGATCATCGAAATACGTTTCAAAGCTGGGCGTTAGGGATCGCTTGCTAATATTTGCACCACATTGTGTACAAGATTGACTGGCACGCATGTTCCCAGTTTCAGGCTCGACTGCAATATCCCAGAACACCAGTTCTGCCGCGCACTCAGGACAAATAAATACGTCTGACCATACGGTGTAGTTCACCCGGCCATTTGTATGACCATCAGGCACATCGTAGAGACGACTCGTCTTCTCTCTTAGGGCCTCTTGAATGCGCGTATGTTCCTGTATGGCAACTGCTGGCACCGTTGGGCTCATCATCCGTGACGAAATGAAAGTGGCTTCTGGACTGAGATCCGTCAGAACAACATTAAGTGTGGTTTTGGAAGTTTGCAGTTTCCTTGCCGCGATACCTGTCATTCCCGATCCAGAGAAACCGTCGAGAACACAGGTGGGGCCTTCTGCATAGTGCTTGAGATACTCTTGGATTGCGATATATGGAACCTTCGTGTGATATGAATGTGATCGGTAGACCGGGTCGAACTTGCCTGCACTTGTATCTGCGGCAAACGGTTCGCGGCTGTATGGCTTGCCCGGATCGTATGGCTTGCCATAATGCTTGATGAAGTCCGCGATGAACGGGTTCGGGCAGGCGGTATAATACGGCGGATCGGACAGCGCCAGGATGTCCTCGTCCGAGCCGATGGGGAATCCCTCGATCTTGCGGAACTCTGGGTCTTTCAGCTTCTCGCGCAGGAGGCCGAGGAAATGATTCCGCCGCTCCTCGTCGTTCGGGAATGTCATGCCGAGACATTCCACCGGACCGGCCGGCTTTGATTTCGGTTTGATTTCAAAAAGATCTTTTTGATCACTCATTTTGAATGGCCCTTTTCGCCGTCAATGTGGCGTCAAGTTTCTATTGGGAATACACCGAATAGATACCGGATTGTCGTGAAGAACTCGTTGAAAATGCCTTCGGGGTCAGGTTGAAGATACCCTTGGACGAACCTTGCCAGGTCTTCTGAAGATAACCGTGGATCAAGAAATGGTTCAATGACCATTCGGCGCAAGGCGTTCAGTTTGGGGATCCCGAGCCCCAGCCGTTTGATGGTCTCCAACGCTCCCTTGTCCTTATCGCGTGCAGCATGAATTTCTCCATTGGCGAAAAAGACAAACCTTACCTCACAATTCGGGTCCAAGGGAGAAACCATTAAAGTGGGATCATACCATTTGCCCTTCAGATTGCCGCAATGCCGTGGTTCTCCGGGTTGCAGGTCATTCTGGCACGAGCAGAGCATGTTCGCATAGTCGAGCGGGTCAACGCCGGGCTTGCTTTGGGGTTGAAGATGTTCGATGTGGCTGTCGCCATCGGTCAGTCGACGTTCGCAGTAGCAACAGATATACCCTTGTTCCTTCATTAGAGCTTCTTTAACCGCCTTCTTGATGCTGCCGCTCAAGAGATCGTAAGCCGGTTCCCACTCCTCATTTGCGAGGGATTTCCAATCAGTCAGCTCTGTCGGTTCAGGTCCCTTTCGGATGTGCTTCATCGGCCTATAATCTCCTTTCTCTTGATGAGAACATCCGCTTTCAGCAGTTCAGGGTCAGCGCCGATGTGTTCCTTGAGACGCAATATCTCTCTTTTTGCCTTCTCCAGGTCGCCTTGATTAATGAGGCGAAAAACCTTGGTAAAACGCCTGGCAATACTCTTGGGCCTTGTGGTCGACAAGCCCATCAGGTCTTCGAGGATCCTTTCGACCGTCTTGCCGTAAGACTCCTCCGGCTTCTGGTAAACGATCCCGTCGTCTTTTTGATCAAATAAGAATACCGACTCGGGTTGGACATGGGTGAGCACATGGGGTGAGTGCGACGAGACAATGAACTGGCAGTTCGGGAAAACCTTGCTTAAGTTCGGGATAACCATAATCTGCCATATGGGATGAAGGTGGAGGTCAATCTCGTCAATCAGGACAACGCCTGAACCCTCGAGTGGCTTATTTGATCCAGGGTTTGCAATGGCCAGGCGCCTTGCCAAATCGCCGATGAGCGCCAAGTTGCATTTCTCTCCATCGGACATCTGTTTGATATCGAATTTCTTTTTGCCTTTACGGATTTCCATTCGTAAGGGATTGCGGTTGATGCGAAGATCAGTGAATCCCGTAAAAGCTTCAATTGCCCCCCGCACCGCCTTCAATTGCGGATCTACAAATCGTCTCTCGTCGCGAATCATTTGATTTTCGTAATCTTCCCTTGCCCTGAACCATTCAAAAAAAAGCCGAAAATCGTTTCGTTTGCCTGTCAACGCAAGATCGTAGGCGGCGATCTGGTCGAAGGTGTGTTTAGTCCGAATTCGCAAGGGTACGTCAATGACCGAGCGGTTCACAGAATAGAAAACAGCGACAGGCAGACGGGTGTCGCTCTTGTCTTCCAACGACTCACGAACCTTTTCAACAAGGCGCTTCAGTTCTTGAAGGTTTGTTATAGTCTGCCTTTTGGATGCCCTGGTCTTCTTCGCTACCTGCCAACTCACATCTTCTCCACGGAAGGCGATCTCGATTCTTGCCACGGTCTCTCGAAAGCCATTTCGAATATCCGCCTCCGTAAAGAACCGCCCCGTTCCCTCTGTTGAACAGATTCGGCCGATCAATCTTGAAATCAAGACTGCCAAGGCATCCAGCACACTGGATTTTCCTGCGCCATTTATGCCTGACAACACATTAATGTCAGGCCTGAAATCCAGGGCCATTGAGGCTATGCCTCGGAAATTGGTCAATTCGAGTGTTTTGATGATCATGGTTTTTCTCCATCATCCCGCGGGGTGTTTATGTTGCTCTTGGCGCCTCCGGCATACTCAAACCCATTTCTGCCAAATAGGGGCTTGGATTACGGATTTCACCGAGGATGTTGTCGTTGACAATAAAATATAGATAGCGACGAGCCCGGGTCATGGCGACGTAGAACAGCCGCCTTTCCTGCTCCAACTGATTCTTTGTTTTGGCTAATTTACTTGGCCAGATTTCATCGTTCGCATCGAGAATGATAACGGCGTCAAATTCCTTCCCCTTGGCGCGAAGGGCCGTCATGAGATGAAGTGGGAGTTTCCACTGGGGTTCTGTCGCTTCATCCTCCTCAGCTTCGGGGGGCACCCGTGCAAGCGTCGCGACGGCCTTTTCAATATCCTGATAAAAGGCTGCGTAGTCTGCCCCGTAACGCTCCGAGAATTCTGCCAGATAAAGAAACGGCGGGTCCGTGTAAAAGATGTCCTCCAAAGACTTTCCATAATCTTTCTGAAGTCCATCAAAGTGTCCGCTAATCGCATGGATTGATTCTGAAACGCTTTTGGCTGCGATGATGTACGAAATGGCCTCAGCAAAAGAAACGCTCATTCGGCCGCCTTCGTTAGAACCCTTCAGCGGTCCATGGTATTTGAATAGCGCGAGGGTAGCTTCGCGTAGATTGGTAGGGTGAGCCTGATAGAGATGACGACTCAACGCATCACGATCTTTCTTTGCAAGCGGATAGCGCTTGACCTTGTCGCAGAGCCTGAGGACATCTTGAACCGAATCGGAGCCAAACATACCGGGGACGGATTCACGACCGCGAATGGCAAGAATGTCCTTCATCTCACGAAACGCTTCGCTGAGCAACACATGAAGGTCTTCAGCCGCATAGAAGGGGATATTCTGCCCGGCAAGGACGATCTGGTATGGGATGATCTGGCTACGCTTGCGGCTGATCAGAGCGACCCTGTGACATTGGTCGTCATCGAGCAATGACCGGACTAATGTGACAGTGTTACCGATGGCCTCAGAAATCGATGGGAATCTGCGAATTTCGATTTCAGCCTCATACGTCTGTGCAGCTCTGACCTCCTTGGCGACACGGCGCTTATTATGAACAATGAGTTTCTGAGAGAGATCGACGATGTTCCGGGGCGATCGGTAATTGGTGGCAAGGATGCACGTCTCATATTCGTCGCCGAGGTGCTTCCTCGGCTCCAAAATGAACTCCGGCGTGGCGCCGCGCCATTCGTAGATGGCTTGATCATCGTCACCAACGATGGTCAGCTTGGCCTTGTTGACCGCGGCGATCGCTTTAAGAAGGGCAAGATCAAGCGGGTTGATGTCCTGGAATTCGTCCACCAGAATATGATGGCAGCGGGCCGCACCGGTCGTGTAGCGGCCTGCTGCGAGTTGCCCTTCGAGCTCGATCCTTGCCCAGTATTTCTGGTCCTCCAGGGATAGCAATGCCGAACGATAGAGTGTATCGCACGCCTCCTGCCAGAAAGGAATAAAATTCTGAAACATCTGCTCTACTGGGTTTGCTTCACCTTGAATGAGTTCCATATCCACCAGATGCTTGAGGAAACCTTCCAGTTGAGTTTGCATTCCGCAATCTCGAAGGTATTTGAGGTGCGCGACAAAATCGTCTGTTGAGGATAACGCATTGTGACGAAAGCCCATGGATTTGAGAAAGTCCATGAGGCTGAGCAAATCCTGGCCGGCCTTGTTTTTTCTTCGGCTGTCTTCCATGAGCGACTTGATTGGGGGGAATTTTTGCCAAATTGGTTGAAGGACGTTCTGGATGCAGAAATAGCGGTCCTTGTTGGTTGTGATCAGCCTGGGACTTGACGTCGCACCTTTTACCAGCTTAAAACCCCAAGAGTTAAGGGTGGTTATGGTTACAAGAGGGGCAACGTCCTTGAATGCAGGATTTGTTTTCAGACGATCGCGGAGCTCATCACGCGCAGCACGGGTGAAGGTGAAGACGAGAAAACGAGGCTTTACCTTTTCGGATCGTTCCGCAAGCGCCTTGCATCGGTATAGCAGAGAAAGGGTCTTTCCGGAGCCAGCCGGGGCCAGAAGCCGGATCGCGCCATCATTTATGGTGCAAAATTGGAGTTGGCTGGAGTCCAAGGGAGTTGCCGTTGATTCGTAGCTGCTTGATTCTATAGAAGGTCGCATTTTACCTTTCATCCTATCCCTCCATACCAGACGAAAATGGTCAGCCCAAATGGGAAAACAAATCAAGCCCGTTGGTTTTCAGAACTCATTCAAGAATAATCCTCACTTTTTGTGGCTCCTTGCCCTTGGTGAGTTCGTCCAGGTATTCTTCGAACCGTTTGCGCATCTCCCCAAGGGTGGCCGGGGAGCCGCCCGCGAGCAGGGCTTCCCGCAAGTCGCCGATCTTGACCGAGACCCTGGCGAGCCCGGAGAGGACCTCCTGTAAGGCGTGGATAAAATCTTGGTCGAGATCATCCGGCAGGCTCCGCTTTTTAATAAAACGATCCACCAGTTTGAGAGGCTCAGGCTTGAGCAGGCCTAAGTTGCCCCTGGTGGTTGGGTCTTCGAGATTGGCGAGCAGCGTCTGGGTCCAGTTCGCAACCAGTTTATCGAGTTCGCTGTCCAGGGCGTTCAGCATCGCTGCTGCCGGGGGGCCGTTGGATTCCGAGATCGGCTTGAAGCCGCAGTGCGGGCAGACCGGCGAGGCCCCCAGTTCCTGTTCGGTGAGTGCGAAGCAACTCTTTAGCCCAGCCAGGCGGTTCTGAAAGTCCGACAGTTGCTGGCGCGGCATCAAATCGATGGTGGAGAGCTTCTGTAGGTCCTTGAGCCGTTTATCGCCCATCAGCTGAGCCTTGCGCTTATCCTCGTTCACGCCGAGACGCGCCCTGGCATGCGTGGAGAGGTAGGCCAACAGGTAGGCCTTCTTGAGGTCGCCGAGTCGGCGCTGGGTCTGCTGGCGGAAGGTGGCTGAGCTCCGTTTGGCTGGATCGCTGATCTGGGCGAGGACCTCGTCTCGCGCCGTCTTCATCTTCTCGATCCATTCGTGGCCGGTGGGCAGGACAGCCTCGGCGGTCGAGATGTACGAAGCCGTGGTCCCGAGGTCGACCACCAATTCTTCAAGAGATTTGATTTGGACAAGGGAATGGAGACCATCCCGATGGGCTGTTACCTCTGAGACGTCGTATCGAAAGTTCTTGAGTTTACCAGTCGTGGTGTAGGCTTGCAGGGATTCAAGGAAGGCCTTGGTCTCGTCCAGTTTGGCGCGCAGATTTTTGACCTCGTCTTCGGCCAGGAGGCTCCGGCCCCAAAAGAACAATCCCGTTTGTAGGCTCTGCTGAAAGAGCACCAGCTTCTCCACGGCGGCGGCGACCGCCTTTTGCAGTTCCTGGACAGGTTCGTCCTTGCCCTGGGTGACCAGTTGGGCCATGCCAGGCGTGAGTCCGAGCAGTTCGAAAAGCGCCTTGAGCGCTGGGAGGTTCCAGTCCTTGGGCCGCTCGATATGCTTGAACTGGGCCAGATCGTCGATGCCGGTTCCGGCGAGTTGCGGCAGCCCCGTGGCGTCGAACTTCTTGCCCGGAATTGCAAGCACCAGGTCTCCGGAATACACCAACGCGGCAAGGACAACGACAACCCATTCCGGTTCCAAACGGGACCGGCCTTTATCCATGTATTCCAACCCCTTGTCGTCTTGAATCAACTCTGAGCGGTTGACCACCTGTCCGTGGCCCTTCTTCTCTGCGACGGTCAGTATATACTTGGCAAATTTTGACCGATACGGATCGAGGTGTTCGCCATCGAGAAGATCGAGCGCATCCAACACCGCAGTGGCCTGCTTGGTGCGGTTCTGTCCGGCGATGAGCCGAAGGGCATCCTGGCCTGCCTGGGCCCGGTTCGCTCCTGTAATAAGCACCGAAAAGAAAGGATATTCCGGCGCCTGCTCTTGGAAATGGGGCCCGAGACAGATGCCCGCGACGGTATTCACCATGTCGCGGAAGTTGATGCGCTCATGGGAGCCGATGCCCGAAAGCTCGCGGATGGATTTGCCCTTGGCCCACTCGGTGAGCGACTTGGTGCGCCCCTGGTAGGTGACCTCAAAGGTTGTGGCCATGTTCTTTTGGAGCCACTGTACGAGGTCGCGCAGGAAGTTTGACGACTTGGATTCGTAGGTGGACTTGGCTTGACCCGAGGCCGTGGAAGAAAGGTCCAGAGACGCTGCGTAATTTCTGAGCGAGGTGCGGAATTCCTCGTCGGTGTTCGTCAGGCGCAGGAACAGTTCATCGGGCTTCTTCTCATCCTTGAAGTGTGGCGGATCGAATGGCTGAATAAAGTAAAGGTAGAAGTCCCGCGGCGGAACAGCCGTAGATCGCTCGTTGGGCGCGCCGAAGAAAAGGTACCCCTGGCGAGCGGCCTTGCGCTCCAGCCATTCGAGTTCGTGCTGCCAGATCTTGTAGCCCGTCACATAGGTCTGGTCGGTACATTCCATGACCCGGCGGAGCGCCTCGTAGTAGTAGCGGTCGAGCTGCGAGGAATCGAGGCTTTCGGCCCGTTTCTCGATCAGCGCGTCGAAGTCGTCAGTCTTCTTGAGGTCCAGGTAATACTGGCGGTTGTCCGGGTTGGACGAGATGAACTGGCCACTGACTGTTTTGTGGATTTCCCGCAGGACAGTCTCCACCTGGGAGAGCAGGTCATCGGCCGGGTCGCCACCCAGTTCCTCGATCCCCGGCTGAAAAAGGCACAAGCCGTCCCGCAGTTCCTCCGCGGTCGCGCCCAGGGCGGCGTAGATATCGCCCGTTGTAAGCCGTTGGACTGACAAAGCATGGATGAGTTGGATCGCCATGGGTCGGTAGGCCGGCCGGGTAAAGGCCTGCTGGATGCGGGATTCGAGCACTTGGCTGCAATCGATGACCGCCTTGATGTCCGGGACGGCGCGGAAGGAAGGGTTCTCGCGCAGGGTCGTCCAGTAGCCGTCGTAGGCAATGACCCCGGGCCGGTCGTCGGGCACATTCTGACTGAGCAGCTTCTTCATGGCTAGGGAGAGGGTCTTGAGCACCTCGCGCTTTTCAACCGCTGTCACGCGTTCAAACGTGTCGATGTAGTCCGGATGCACGGGGAAGAGGCGCACAAACTCGTCCATGCGCTCGTTCATGCGGCCGTAGAATTTGGCGAAGGGGGTCAGATACTCCCGGATTTTCACCTGCTGGTCGGCGGTCTTTTTGAGGAGACGCTCGGCCACGACGAATTTGACGTCCTTGCGGGCGATGAGGATTTGCTCGAAGCGGTCTTTCACCCGACGGATGCTGTCGGCCACGAAGGAGAACCGAGGGCTGTCGAAAATGGCTTCCTGCACGCCCGCAATGAAGCGAAAACGCAAATCCTTGCAGACTTCGCCGATCTCGCGCAGAAAATTGAGGTCGAGGATGAGTTCCTGGTCCTTGCGCGTGCGCAGGTAGTCGAGAAGCTCGTCCACCACAAGGAGCAGACCGTGGTCGGGATACCCCTGATGGAAGACGGTCATCAGCTCTTCGAAGGCACGTTTGTTGCTCACCACCTTGTCCGCGGGTGGGAAGGAGTAAGACACGCCCATGGAATCCAGATGCTCCTCCAGTTCGGCCACGAGGATATCTCGCAGGGACATAGTGGTCGACCCAATTTCAGTTCGGACCACCTTGAATCGCCCGCTGATCTTTTCCGCGGCCCTGGCCACGCCTTTGTCGTTTAGATGCGTCGCGAGATCACTGTTTTCAGCAAGGCCGGAGATCACCGACATGAGGTGCGATTTCCCGGTGCCGTAGTTGCCGACGACCAACAGCCCCTTGTTGTCCATGGGCTGATCGAACTGAAGCTGGGGGACAACGAGGGTAACCAGCTTCTCAGCCATCTCCTCTGAGATGACGTAGGTCTGGACAAGCTGGTGGGCGGCACCGGCCTCGTCGGCATCCCGTAACTGAACCACAGACTCGATAGGCTCGAACTGGATCAGGTCTCCGTATTTCATCTAAAATCCTCCACCGCGAATGGACGCGAATATGATATGTTTTGACTCGGATAGCCGGTAACAAAAAAACGGCTAAACGCTGATGAAAACCGCCGACGCTGGAAAACCTCAATCACATCCCGACAGGAATTTTCACCCATTTGCGTCCACTTGCGTTTATTCGCGGTTCGCTTCAACGACAATCAGATCTCGAACAGGATATCGTCTGTATTCGGGATGGTCCGGCGTCGCGTAGAACAAGTAGTCACCTGAAATCCCTCCACCCCAAGCCGCAACTACCGTCCTGTTGCGTGAAAGCCCTTGCAACAGGCGAAGCGGGTCCTGCTTAAGCGAGACATCGAAAAGGACCTCTATGTTGTCCAGTAGAACCACGTCGGTTGCGGCTGCGCCGACAATCTCTGAGAGAAGGCGCGGCAACTGCAATGCCCGTTGACGCTCGGTGAGATCGAGCATGCGGCGAGACAGATCGAGGTTAACATTGACAATTGGAGCTGACGTGCGCTCGCGAACCTCCTGAAGCGCGGCGGTCTTGCCCGAACCGGCCGGGGCCACCAGCATGACGAGACGGTGATATAGCGGGGCCGCCTGCCCGATGCTCTGAATAAGTCTATCGACAACCGGTTCCGTCATTATTGTCCCCTGTTCGCGGCCATAATCGCTGCTGTTCCGCTTTCTCAATGACGGCTGTGGCAGATAAAATCCCCATAGGCCGCCTCAATGTATGTTTTATCACTCTCCTCGCTCAAGATACAAAACCCCGATCTCCATTTATCTGGAGCATCGGGGTTCATGGGCTTTTTGGGATCATTTCCATTCCTCTTTCCCTCTTTGGTTGTAAAAAAGACGGCGGAAACTAAATTCTGTCATAATTTCATAGTCCTTCATGCCGGAGATGTCAATCAAAACGGGGCCATCTTATCACCGGCGTTTGTCATATACGGTCACAGGAATGAAAGTTTTTTTGATTTTTTTCAAAAAGAATATCTCTCGGCCCAGAACGATGTCGCGCAGCGACCCAGATTCAATGGTCTTCGAATTGACCGGGGCTTGCCGCGGCCGGGGTGTTCTGTGAGATGGCAGCAGTTGGCATTTGTTTGCGATAGCTTTAATAAATGTAGGGGTACCGCTACATTCGAACATGTACGACGAATAGTCGTCAACCCCACCCGCGACAGCATTGCAGGTCTGCGCCCCCGCAAGGGGGCGTTCTTTTTCATGGGGAGAGGTACGGTATGTCTTGCGTCACACACCCAGATAATCTCTCAGCTTGCGAACGGCCTGCCGATGTTTGGCCCTGTCCATCCTTGAAATGTTGAGTAGTTTCCATTTGACGCCGGGCAGATTCTCGACCCCTTCGAGCCCGAGCAGGCCCCATTCCGGCCGGCCTTCCTTTACGGAAACGATGAACCTTCTTTCTTCCGCGCTCAACCCTTCACCAATCATGGAAACCAATTTCTCCCTCGTAGCGGCGAGATCCTCCCAGGTGACCGGCTCGGCGATCATCCCTTTGAACTCCTTGTCGAATACCTCTTCGATGTCCCTTTTTTGGGGGTCGAGGATTTCGACCATCGGCCTTGGATGGCTGACCAGATACACCAAAAAGGCCTTCCTGGTTTGCGGGTCGAGCCCTCCGGTCCTGAAGAGCAAATGAACGTCGAAGAGATCTCTGGGGTGTTGGCGGTCAAGGGCGGCGCAGATTTTGCCCGCATACAAATCATGGGGCGAGAGGATTCGCATTTGGAGAGACAATTCAAAAAGATCCTGAGCCCTTTTGGACAGCGTTTTCGTCTCGGCAGGGTACACGGAACCTCGGAGTACCAGGTTTGCCTCCACCTTGACGGTTATTCCGTCGCGTTCGACGATCAATCCCCTCACGACATCGGTTCCGTGGATCTTTTTCTGGAGGATTCGGGCGCCGGGCATCCTGCCTTCGATCGCCTCCGCTATCCTGGCCAGGCCGTTGCGGATTTCATCCAGAGCGAGATCCCTTTCGTGCAAGGGCAAATAGGTCAGATCGATGTCCACGGACAATCGAGGGAGATCCTGCACGAAAAAATTGATGGCCGTGCCTCCCTTCAAGGCGAAGGCCTCTTCTTTGTGGATCAGCGGCAGGATTCTCAGAAGCAGCTCCGCCTGCCTGAAGAAGACGGTGTCCCTCATCCCGCCGCCTCTTCGTAACGGTCTATAGGGACCGTGATCCGATATTTCTTGTCGTAACGCCCGCCTGGCACGATCATCCGCTTGCCCCTGCCGAGATCGAACGGCGAGAGGTCCAGTTCGGAGACCCAAGGATGGCCGTGCCTTTCCGCCATGGCCAGAAACAGTCTCTTGACCTTGATGGACCGGCATGCTTGCAGCAGTCTTTGAACCGTCTCCGATCGGAGGGTCGCAAGGTTTTCCATGATCAGGAGGGCCTCGTCGAAACCGACGGTCCCGGGCACCAGGTGAAGCATCTCCATGGCGGCCCTTTCCGGTGCGGATATCCTGACACTGAACTCCTTTTCCTCGACCTCCGAGAACCCCAGGTCCGGGGCTGCGGGGAATAGATTGGTGCGAGTCAGTGAAACTTCCACCCCTAACCGCTCCCCTTTGAACCAGGTGGGCAAGATCAGACCCTGGGTGGCGTAGAGGAATATCGTTCTGTTGCCGGAAGGGAGGTAATGGGCATATCCCTTCAGTTCGAGGGCGGTTTTTCCGCCCGGGTGGACATTCAGTCCCAGTTGGCTCTGAAGGGCGTAAACGGCCCCCGGCCATTCCACACGATCACCGCTCAGAATGTACGCGCCTCTTCCGAAGGACCGGATCCAACCGCTCTTCTTGTATTGGGTGAGGAGATCGTGGCTGAAGCCCTTTGTGTTCAAGTAGGACGCGGCAGCGGGGGCGCCTCTTGGCCATTGACTGACCAGACGGTTTATTTTCGATCTTTTTTCATCAGACATGCTCATCAAATAAGCATATTTTCAAACCAAAGTCAAGGGATAGTTTGGATTTATCTCTATTTCATTATTCTGACTTATTGAATAATGGCCTTTTTTAAACCATGCGCAGTTGTTACACCTCCTCCATCTCCCGCTCCAGCGCCTTCTCGTACCGCTCGATCTCCCAGACCGGCACCCGGAGGCAGCCCCGGATCTTGGTGCGTTTCAGATCCCCCTCGTCGATGAGGCGATAGACGGTCCTCACCGATATGGCGAAATAGTCGGCCACTTCATCGACGCGAAGGTACTGCTTCAGGGGGTTGGGTTTGGTCATGGGTCAGTCGTCATGAGTCAGTCGTCAATGGTCATTGGTCACTGGTCATCTATAATATTCGACGTCAGTCTCGTTCAATCCGCGCAATCTGCGGAATCTGTGGACTGGGCTCAAAACGGGATATCCCCATCATCCGGGGCCGGCGCATCACTCCGGCGTTTGCCGTCCAGCATGGTGAGGTCCCGGACCAGGACCTCGACGATGGAGCGGTTCTCGCCCGAATCGGTCTGCCAGGTGCGCTGCCGAAGGGAGCCGGAGATGCCCACTTGGGAGCCTTTGGAAAGATACTGGTCGACGATTTCGGCCAGGTGCTTCCAGGCCACGCAGGGGAACCAGTGGGTCCTTTCCTGCTTTTCGCCGCCCTGATCCGTCCAGAATTCGTTCACGGCAATCCGGAAATTGGCCACGGCCGCGCCCGATGGCGTATAGCGGATCTCCGGGTCGGCGCCAAGGCGACCGATGAGATTGACACTGTTCAGCATGACATGTCTCCTTTGAAAAGGTTCAGGGTTCAACGTACAGGGTTTCTTGGGTTCATTGGGTTCATTGGGTTTATTGGGTTTATTGAGTTGGGCAAGGGATCGTTTCGTCGGCGTCGACAACCATCCTCCATCTGCCGATCTCTGTTCTCTGATCTCTGTCCTCTGATCTCTGTCCTCTGATCTCTGTCTTCTGACCTCTGTCTTCTGACCTCTGTCCTCCGCCCTCTGAGTCCCGACTCCCAACTCCTTTTTTGGGGCCTCGACCCTCCCTGGGCGAACACCGCTCCGAGAGGGGTCCATCCTCGGGGTTTTGCGGGGGGTAGGGAGTCCGACCCATACCCTCCTATGGGTCAAAAATTTTTACCCTGTTCGACCCGAGCGAGAGCCCCGATGAATCCCGTTCATCCAGAGGGAGAGGCCGGTTCGGATTAAGGTCACGCACCCCCATTTCTCTCCGAGCCGTAGGCTCTACGAGCCGGAGGCCTATCCCCGGATCTGGGCCATCCTCTGGCGGGCCCGCTCCCTCTCCTCCCAGGACAGCTTTCTCTTCTCCGGATGGGCATTGAGCCACCTCTTGAGCTGGAGTTCCTCGGGCACGTCCGGGTCCAGGCCCTCGATGCCGCCCCTGACGACGCAGTTTCTCTCCAGCATCTCGAGGGTGAAATAGCGATCCACCCGGGCGGCCCGTTTGATCAGTTTCCTCTGCTTTCGAATCCAGGGCAGACCGCCGTGCTTCTTGAGGGTGCAGACCTCCTCATCGGGGTACCAAAGCCCGTTTTCGAGGCTCTGTTCGTCCATGGGACACAGCGGGGCGCTGCACGTGTCGAATTTGGGACATCGGGGTATGGTCATGGCGCACTCCTCCGGTTCAAGGTTCAAGGTCTGAGTTCTTTGGGTTTGTTGGGTTTGTTGGGTTGATCCTGGGATCCTTTCCCTATGCTCATCCCCGTCCCATCCCGTTCCTCCCTCCATCTTTTCGTCTCTCCGTCTCTCCGTCTTCTGACCTCTGTCGTCGGTCCTCTGTCCTCCCGACCCCTGACCCCTGACACCCGACCCCCCTCCCATTTCTCGATCTCCACCACCGTCCCCGGGTTCCCGCGATCCACGCCGAAAAAGAACCGCCACTCCTTGAGGTGCCTGGGGCTGTCGTCCGGAATGAATCGGCCCTTGATGGCATCCCCCACCAGCTTGCTTCCCGTGGCCAGGTAGTTGTCCAGGTCCCTCGACCGCCTGTCCGGGAAGAGAAACCGGAGGGTGACCGAGGCCTCGGAGCACGTGGGTCTCCCCAGTTCCAGCCATCGGACAAAAACGGCCTCCTTCCACATCCGCTCGATCCTCCGCTGTTCCCGCCAGTGCCGCCTGCGATAGGCGTTGAGGGACGGGGGAAGGAAGGGGATGGTGAAAGAAATGGATTCCATATGTCTCTGGTCACTGGTCATCGATCATTAGTCATTGGTCATGGGTCGTTGGGCCGCCTGGAGCAGGGAGCAGGGAGCAGGGTGGCGAATAAGAAGAACCCTTTGGTCTATGCCCCATGCTCTACCATTCATCCCCTTCGCTCCCTGCTCCCTGCCTCCCGACTCCCGACTCCCGGCCCCTGCTCTCCGCCCTATGCCCCCTGCGCCCCGCCCTTGGCCGCCGCTCTCTTTTTTCTGTGATCCGGCATACTCAATTTTATGATTTTCATCTCTGACAACCTGGATGCTATTCGGCCACTTAGCCGGGTTTCAATTTCAGCGAGGGAGAGGTTGGTTGTCACGACAGTCGGTTTCAGCTCTCTGTTTCTCCTGTCGATCACCAAATACAGGCTCTGAATAGCGAACTCGGACGTCTTCTCAGCCCCAAGGTCATCCAGAACCAAGACCTCAACGCCGGAATAGTTACCGATGATCTCAGCCTCCGAGGCTGAAGGGGCATTGCCGAAAGAGCTCCGTATCTCCATCAGCAGCTCCGGGACCGTTGTAAATGCCATTCCTGTCTGATTAGGGGACGGTTCGACCTCCGACCTCTGATCGCCGACCTCCGACCTCTGATTTCCGATCTTTCCCTGCCGAATCAACTCACGACAGGTGGCCACCGCTAAATGAGTCTTGCCGCAACCCGGCGGGCCGGTAAAAAGCAGGCTGTCCGCGTCGGGATATGTGGCTATGAAATCCCGACACGTTTTTTTGATGAGATCGTTGCCGTTAAACGACTCGAACGAATAACCGAGATATTTTTTGGGAATGCCCCTCATCCACTTCTCCGGATGATCCGACATTTCCCGCATCGTGTTCTGCCGTTGTTCCTCCAATTGTCGAATTCTAATCCGGCGCTGTTCCTCCAACTGCTGCATCCTGATCCGCCGTTGTTTTTCCAATTCCCTGTCGCGCTCTTCCTCTTCCCTTTTGCACAGATCGCATTGGCCCATGGTGTTGCCATGCCTGCAAGAAGGAATCTTGAAGCTACTCATGAATCTCGATATCGATTGGATATCCCCCGGCATCTCTGAGGCATCCGTCCTCGTCTCTATACGTCTCCGATCCAGTAAGAGCTGCTGTACTGTTTGCGCGTCCATCCCGTCTCCTTTGTTCCCATGTCCTGACAGCGGCCTTCCAGTCTTTCATTCGAGTCCTGCCGACCATCCAGCCGTTGGATGTGTAATAATCGACGAACGTTTGAGGGTTGATGGTGTTTTTTCGCTCCTCGCAATAGGCGGTCACTTGCTGAAGCGATGGGATGTTGAAGTTGTTAAGGGTGCGGCAGGAGGGGGGTGGGGTTTCCCCCTCCCGAACTTTCTCTCTCTTTTTTTCTCTCTCTTTATTTTCTTTAATATTTTCTTTATATATTTCTTTAACTTTCTTTAAGGAGGGGTTTTCATAATAAATTCCAAGTGGTTGCGACACTACGAGGTTGCCATTCTGGCAACCTGAACTTGCCGGTTTGGCAACCTGCGGGTTGCCGTCTTGGCAACCTTGGGTTGCCATCTTGGCAACCTCACTTGCCGCCGTGGCAACCTCACTTGCCGGTTTGGCAACCTGGTGGTTGCCGTCTTGGCAACCTCGACTTGCCATGTTGGCAACCTCGAAGGACGTCAGGTTCCTGGTCAAGGTCTGACTCAGGTGCCGCTCGAATCCCTCCGGCGCTTTCAATACCCTCGGCGCCTCCCAATCGAGATAGTGTTTGTTGATGGCGATCTGTGCCAGCCCTGGCATGGTCGTGTTTTCCATGTCGATGACTTTTTTCGAGCAGAGCGACTTCAAGGTCCTGCCAACGTGCGCCAGGTCCATGGCGGTATAAAAGGCGATCTCGGATTTGCTCAACAGGGCGTGCCTCCTCCCCACTCCGTAACTGAATCGAAGGATCGTCTTGAGGACCCTTTCCTCCCTCGGGCTGAATGGACACCTCATCCAGGCCTCCCACAGTTCGTTCGCAATCCGGGTGTACCCGTCTTCCACCTGTGGATTGCCGTTCTTTGAAGCCTGTTGTTCCATGGTCGCTTCTATAACCCGAGGTCCTGCCACCGTTCTCTAGGCCTCAACGGCTGGAAACAGGGAGCAGGAGAACCGCTACGCCCCATGCCGTCCCTTCCATGCCCTTCGCTCCCCGCTCCAGGCCCCCCGCTCCCCTCTCAACGGATCGTCGGTCACTGGTCATTGGTCACTTGTCATTCGATCTTGGACCTTGGACTTCGGACCTCTGTCCTCTGACCTTCGTCTTCTGTCCTCCGACCTCCGACATCGGATTTCCGTCCTCGCCCTCGATCCTTCTCACCTTGCCCTCCTCGATCACCCAGAAGGCGACATCCGGAAGACCGGGGTCTTTGGGGAAGTAGCGGCCGATGGTGGAAAAGACGAAGATACTGTCGAAGTCGGCCTTGACCTCCTGAACGAAGCGGAAGAAGAACCCCCGGTTTTCCTGGTCCAGGATGTCGAGCCCGT
>Ga0209164_1001219_pt1 | contig 35785 bp, 25 predicted proteins | sample MTBNYHSulfiMetaG_FD_187458 | JGI IMG/M metagenome (GOLD analysis project Ga0209164, IMG submission 187458) | Enrichment culture microbial communities from rom New York Harbor, USA that are MTBE-degrading - MTBE-NYH (New York Harbor Sulfidogenic)... | ecosystem: Environmental > Aquatic > Marine >... | reverse complement strand
TGATCGCCCCGTCAACGATGACCTCCTGGGGCAGCGGCCGGATTCCCATATTCTTGAGGCGGTACCCCTTCCGGGTCTCCTGGAGCTGGACAATCTTTATGGAGCTGGAACCGATATCAAGACCTGTAACTGATTTTGATCCGCCAAAAAGCGACATCTCGCATCCCCCTTATTCCAGGAAGACCCTGCTGCGTTCCTTCAATGACATGCCGAGGGCCCTGATGATCTTTCGCTTGGTCTCCATGCGGCAGGGATACCCCTTTTCGACCCGGTCGATGGTGGGTATGGACAAATCCGCCGCTTTGGCCAGTTCGGCCTTGGACATCAGCCTGCCTTCCCTGATGGTGCGAACGTTATTGGCATTGGCCTTTGGCTGCACCTTCATTCCTTTCCTCATCTTCAATCAGTACCTAAAACTCTGCAAAAATTTTTCTAAATTTTACAAAATTTTCCCAAAATATGAAAAACAATGCATCTTTTGTCAAGTAAAAAATTTAAAAAGTCCTTATTTTTATGCTATTTGGAAGACTTACCTGAACAATTAGCACAAGAGATTGTGCCTAACTAAAGCCCTGACCACAACTAATAGTATAAAAAGCGAAAATCACCATACGGTGATTTTCGCTCACATGCTTTTGGCCGATAGAGCTGCGCCCCTTTGTTTCGGGCCTCACACCTTGGACGCTGGACTCTGGACGTTGGACCGGTTTTCAATACACCCTCCGCCACTCCCGCCGGGTGAGCCTCATGACATTCTGCCCTCCGGGGATGCATGGAGGTAGGTAGTTCTTAAGGTTCGGCACCTGGTAGACATCCGGGACCTGGGCATAGTTCACGAGGTTCGAAATGACGGTGCCGGCAAACTTGGTCTGCTTGCTGAAGTTGACCTGCCCCTCCGCGAAGAAGAATCCGGCATGGGCATCGTCGTTGTGGCCGGTGAACGAGATGTTTCCGGTCGCCACGACCCCGAGGCTGTTAATGTCGTTGGTGCCCGGATACAGATCTCCCTTGAGGTAGCCCTGGTCGGGATAGAAGCTGCCTTCCATGGTGAAATCCCCGTTGACGAAAAGGGTCGCCCCTTCCGCCGCGTCGGTTCCCGACCCCGTGTCCGCCCCGGTCGCCGCGTAGGTCACGGGATCCAGGTGGGGCGGATCCCCCACATCTAGATCCCCAAGGATCACCACGGTGCCCTGGATGGTGAGTTCCTCCGCGGCTTTATCGTAAACGATCCCGTTCCCGGCGGCGTCCAGGATGGAGAAACTCGCGGTGTTCTTGTGGATGACCACATCCCCCGGGATCACCACTCCCCGGCTCGGCGTGGTGAAGCAGCCGGTTCCCGTGGTCCAGTCCGCATAAAGGGAGGTAGCGACGGACGAGATGTCTCCCGTGTACCCCTCACTCACGATGCACCCGTCGATGAAGGCCTCCCCGAACTCCCCGTACAGGCCGTCCAGAAGGGTGGGCATGGGGACCTCGGGAACTTCAGAGGTGTACTCCTCGTAATAATGGGTCCCTATGGACTCTATGTTGCTGCTCCCGTCCACGTAGACCCCGGCGATGGCGTTATCGGTGCCCGACTCCCCGATCTGGGTTGAAGCGGATCCCAGGTCCAGGTCCCCCCCATAAACCCTGATCTTGGTGTCAAGGTCGCTTTCATAACTGAGGATGGTGTTGATGATGTCGTTCGTCGTCCAGGTGTTCCCTCCAGGCCCGAGGTTGTCGTAGTTGTTCCAGATGTGGACGTTCGCCCCGATGTCGAGGGTCCCCCTCGAATAGATGGAGCCGGCCACGTTGACGGACCCCTGGAAATGGCCCGAAATCCCCGAATCGGTGAAGATCGCGTTGTTGTAAGGGGACACATCTTCTCCTGCGAGACGGTACTCCACCGCGGCCACGCCCCCGTTTCCCGTGGCATGGGACATGATGTAGACCTCGCTGTTGCTGACGACGTATTTGTAAAGGTCAAAGGTGCAGTTATCCACGGTTTGGCCGGCGCCGAGGGTCAGTTTTTTGAGGTTCGGATCGTTGGAATTAAGGTACATATCCATTGAGCGGACCGAAGGATCGAAGGTCGTTGTCCCCGTGTTGACCGATTCCGTAACCGTCTCCGCCCACCCTGCGTAGTTGCTGTTCCCCCAGGGCGCGTTGCCGCTGTTGTCCGCCTCAAAATCCGTCAGGTGCATCACGAGGAGCCGCTCCAGGCCCGCCTCCGCCGCGTAGAACGCCTGGGCGGAGATCTTCTGGTTGTTGGCCATCTTGATCTCGACGATGGAGGTGTTGAGCACCATGGTCCCGAGGACCGTAAGGACGGTGATCATGAACAGGGCCAGCACCAGGGCCGTGCCGGACTGTCCGGTGAAGCCGCGCTCGGCAGTTGACTTGTTTTTCATCTTTTTCACCTTTTTCACCGAAGCCTTTCTTCAGGGGATCATCATCAGAACCAGCTTTGCCAGGTTCCCATCCAGGGATCCCACTGGGCCGTTCCGAGAGGGAGGTCCCGGTCATCGATGAATTCCATGTGGATCCAGCTCGCCCGGGGGAGGAGCAGCGCCGGATAGAAAGCGAACTCCCCGGAAGCGTTGGTAGTGTCGGTAAATTCGTCCGAGTTCCATGTGCCGGGCGGTTCCTCGTAGGAAATCCAAATCCGCATTTCCACGTTGTCAGCCGGATCCCCTGTGCTGCGAAGCAGGGTCCCGGTCACTTCGGAGAGGATGAAATAATCGGTGCCCGAGGGGGTGGTCTGGATGGAAAGGCCGTCCACCAGGTATTCGTAGGGCTCCTCGAAACTCTGGGATCCCGGTGCTGCGCCGTCCATGGGGCTCCCGAGATAAGCTGTGAGCGTGCCGAGCTCCTGCGAGGGGGACTGAAGCGTGTATCTCACCACAGCCCGATCAGCCTCCCCGAAGGTCATGCCGGTGCCTGCGGAGGGTCCCACCTCGGGGATCTCGCCGGCAGCCCCTGTCGTCACGGACCAATAATCCGAATAATAGTAATCATATGAAAGGTTGGCCGGATTCCAGACCTGGCGGAAAAGATCGACCCAAAGGGCCACCCCGGGCAGAGGCGCACCGGATCCATCCACGAGCCGTCCTCCATGCACGGCGGCCTCATACTGGCCGGTAGAAACGGGCGAGAATATGACATCGGCGGGGATCGGGCTTGACTCATCCATGTCCACGATAAGGATCTCGAAACATCCCGCCCAAACGTTGGTACTGGAATTGCCTGCCCAGTCCACGACGGTGGTTTCACAGTCGTAGATCCCCTCGCTCCAGCCGGAGAAATCCAGGACGTCCAAATCCTGATAATTTCGCACCAATTCCCCCGCCGGGAAATTCATCGTCTGATTCCATGCTGTCGTCATGGTATCCTGATTTATTATCCTCTGCTGGATCTGTCTCAGGAAGCCGGAGGAATCACCGGCCAAGGTGTGACGGTAAACAAGGCCATCATAGGCGCCGGTGGGAGCATCCACCCACAGGTTGCTCCACGGCTGGCTGTTGTCCAGGTAGAGAAACTTGCTCGGAGAGACGTTGTTGGAATTGCCCGCTGTGTCCATTACTCCCACGAACAGGGCGTAGATCCCGTTCGGATAGGAAGCGGTAGCCAACGGCGTGCTGAAAGACCCTGAGGAGGCGTCAAGGGGAGGCCCGGGCGGGAAGGAAAACTCGGTCCCGTCCGGAGTGCCCGAAGGCATATAGGGGTCGTTGTAGAACAGACCGAAGAAAGCTCCCACGTCCGGCCATCCATCCGTAACAGACGCGCTGAGGGTCACATCACCCCGGAAGAAACCATCAAAGGTGACCGATCCCATAATGAAGGACTGGTTCACCATCGGGATGACGTCGAAGCTGTCCACCACCGGTCTTACCGTGTCCACCATGGCCGTTTCGGCCACCGAGGAGTGGTTTGCGGGGCTGGCCGTGTCATTAGCCTCGACGGTGAACGTCAGCATCCCTTCCACCTCCCCGCAAAGTGAGAGCTCCCGGAAGAGGGTGTAGGCATCCCCCGCTCCCGGCGTCATGAGCTGGGCCGAGGAGCTGCAGATCCCCGAGAAGGCCCCCGTCACCGAGGGAGCCTCCACGCTGTTGGGATCGGCGGGATCCACCTTCGGGTCGGACACCGTCGCCGAGAAGGTAGCCGGGAACATGTCGAGGTTGATCCAGGGCTGATCCATGGGGTAGCCGATGGAAATCGAGGGCCCGGTCCGGTCCACGATGATGTCCAGATTGGCGGTCCGGGGCATCCCCTCCGTCCCGGTGAGGGTCGCGACCAGGATATTGCGGCCTTCAGAAAGACCGGTAGTGTCGTAGCTGTAGGTGAAGGTCCGGCTCCCGACATCCGTCCAGGAAGCGATGACCGCCCCCATATCCGTGCTGTTGACGAGGGAAACCTGGTAGGTCCCCGCCTGGGCGGCCATGCTGACCCCTATGCCGAGGGTGACGCCCCCGCTCCAGATGGAGTTCTGGGCAGGTTCCGAAAACCATATGGGGGAAAGACTGTTGGACACCGTCACCCCCACCGGGTCGCTCCAGGCCTCGTTGTTTCCATTGTCGACGGCCCTCGCGGTGAGCACGTGGCTGCCGTCCAGCCAGTAGGGAAGGCCGCCCTCGGCCGTTCTCCATGTGAAGGTGTAGACCCCCGGCGAGGACTCCGTGGACGTCGTGGCGACAAACCGCCCGTTGACGTACAGATCCACGCGGCTGATGCCGGCCCACGAGGTGGCGTTGCCCACGTCGCTGGCCGCCACCAGAACCTCAACCAGGCCTGAAACCGCAGCTCCATCGGCCGGGGCCGTGATCTCGACGGTGGGGGGATCCATATCCTTCATGAAAAATCCTGTGGTTCTGTCGTAGGCGCCAGGGACACTGTAGGTCAGGATCACGTAACGGGGCGTGGTGGGGGTGAGGAGGATGTCCGGGGCACTCGCTGGATCGGTCTGCGATACCGCGATGTAATCGTTGGTGTAGGCCGTCCAATCAGGGACGAGGATACCCGAGTCGGCCCCCTGTTCCTCCCTGAGGGTGATGACAGTCACCTCGCTGCCTGTATCCACGGAAATCTGCACAGTATCGGACTCGATCCTGCCGTCCGAGGCGAGGAAGGGAAGAGAGAGCTTCGGCCGGACATGGTCGCCATAGACCAAGGGCGCCTGCAGGGACGGGCCTCCGGTCAGCAGGGTCTCGCTGCCATCGGTTCCCACCTTGAAGACATCAAAGGAATCGGCCCCGGGCGCAAAGACGGTCCACGTATCGTGGTCCGCCGGCTGGTCCTTGTCTTCGTAGTACACGGTGACCGTGTCGCCGTCCCGGACTTGGAGAACGCCATCCCCGATGTTGCCGGTGGTTGCGAACCTGGTCTCAAGGGCCTCCCGGAAATCGCCGCTGTTGACGCTAAACCCCCCATATTCCTTGAGGAATACGATCTCCCTGTCCCCCGCGATCTCGCTTTTCACCGTCACAGTGGTGCAGGTGAGGGAAGTTCCGCCGCACCCCAGGTCATCGAACTGAAGAGGGTCTTCGTTCTCGTCCCAGTCCCGGATCTGGAGATAGAGATCCCGGCCCGGATGGAAGGTGGTGGTACCCTGGCCCTCCCCGATCTCGGTAACGTAGGAACTGCTCGAATAGATGCCGCTCTCGACCTGGGGATGGCTGGTCTCGTGCATCAAGGCGCCTATGGTCCCCTGGAAGACTTTTCCAGCAACGTTGGCGGCGGCCGTGAGGGAGAGGGTGTCGTCCCAGTCGGCTGTGCCCGAGAAGAGCCGCACCTGGGCGATCCCGGTGCCGCCATCGGTGTTCACTGTCTGGGTGATCTGGTCAAAGCTGGCTGTGTTCTTGAAAGAGCCGTTTCCGCCGGGTCCTCCGGCCGTGGTGAATTCCACCGGCCACACCCCTGGGATGTTGCTGCAGTACTGCTCCTCGGGATGGTACTGGGTCACCTGGGCCGTTAGATCAATGAAATCCGAGGTATTCCCCGCGCGCAGGCCCGGGAGGCCCGGGTCGTTGACTTTATCCATGAGGAGGAACGGCCCCGCAAGCGGGTCGTGAGCCATGGTCTCAGGAAGGGAAAAGGCGATCACCTCGTTCTTACTTGCCGGGTCGGAGATGCTCGAGGCGCTGATGGTGATGTTCTGGTTGAGGACCTCGGCTCCGCACCCTCCGCCCCAGGCCCACTCGAAGTAGTAGCTGCCGTCGGGGTTGGAGACAAGGCCGCTCGCCGGGTAGCCGGTGCTTGTGGTCAGCGTGACATTGGGACCCTGGTTGAACACCCGGTTTCCGCAGGCGTCTTCGAGGTGGAATCGGATGCCGATGTCCTGCCCGTCGATCCTCTCGATGGCAAAGCTGCTTCCGGAGGTGTTGTCAACGGTGCGGGTGAAATTGAACATCCCCCCGTTGGTGTTAAGGACGTCCGTGATCTCGTCGATCACAATGTCCACGGGCTGATACGGCACCAGAACCTGTGCGGTGGACAGGATTATCGCCCCCCAGTGGGCGGAGAGGGTGACCGGGTTTTCAGAGGCCGCGGGAGACATGGTTGCCGGAGGAACGTAGACGGCGCTGTAGGTGCCGTCCCCGTTATCGGCCTGGTCGATGAAAGTCCCGCCTGCTCCCCCGTCGTCCCAGGTGACTGCCTCCCCGGCAATGGGGTTGAGACACTCATCGAGGATTCTGGTTTCCAGCGCGATGCCCTGGTGGGCCGCGCTTGAGCACATGGCCACCTGGACGGGCGACGGCAGGGTGAGGTTATGCCCCGTTTGCAGGTCCACGTATTTCACCTCGATCCCCCCGTCTCCGTAGGGGCCGCTGGTATCGAACTGGCTTGGGGCGTCAGGCCCGATGAGAATGTCCTGGTTCCCGTCGTAGAGGACCTGGGTACAGATCCCGTCGGAGTAGGCAAACTGGATGATGACCTTGTTGCCAGCCCCCACGTTGGAAAGCTCCTGGGCCGAGATGTAGCGGGTCTGTCCGTTATCGATCGCGTTGTCCACGCTGAAATCAGTGGGATCGTAAACGTTAAAGGGGGTCTTTTCCGAGTCGGCGCCGACGGCGTATACATATGCAATTCTGTCGGGATTGGTGTTGATCTGGCCGTTCATATCGTAAGCCGATATGGTGACCGCCGGGTTGTCCGACCAGCCGTTTGTCATATCAGGAAGCCCTGAGGCGAGCATCGAAACCTTGTCCCTGCAGGCGTTGTACACGCCTCCGGCAGGGGGCGTAATGACATGGGTCATGGCGCCGCACTGCCCGGAAACCAGCTGCCCCGCAACAATCGTGACATCCTCGACATTTCTGGCCTTCACGTCCAGGACGGCCGCTCTTTTCCGGTAGTTGGGGTTCGCCCCGCCGGAAGGATCGGTGTATTGCCAGTCGGGACGTGGACTCCGCGCCACGACCCTTGCCTTGACGCGGTGGATCATGAGGAGGCTTCTGTTGTCCACCGTGTCCGGGGCGCCCGGGTTGCATGCGGCTGAAGAAAGGGCATCGGAACAAAGGGGATCGGTGGGGCTGGTGACAACGAGGGCGTTCTGCACAGTGTAGAAGGAGAAGGAAAGGGCTTCGATATCGCTTGCCATCACCACGTCGGCGGTGTCGACGTCTGAGGCGTTCGCCCCCGCGGCCCGCAGGACCGTGTTTGTCGCATTGTCAAACCGGTACCGGACATACTGGATGCTTGACCCGGTGTTGGGGATGTTGGCCCTGAAAATAAGGTCATTGGGGGAAGCCTTGACCACCGCGACCCCCGGAACCCTGTAGCCGAGCCAGGACAGTTCCTGGTTCATGTATTCCACGGTGGCCCGCAGGTTCTCCTGGGTGGCCGCAACCTGCTCCTGGGTCCGGAAGAAGTGTTCCTGGGAGGAGAACATCCTGTAAACAACCCCGAGGATAAGACCAAGGATCAAAAGGGTTATCATGAGCTCCACCAGGGTAAAGCCCTTCATCCTGGCGTGGCGGCCGTAATGGGCCTTTTTTTCTTTCCCGGACATCGTCCACTCCTTCAGGGCCTGGAGGCCCTGCCTGGTCCGTCTGTCAATAAAAATCCAGATCTTTGCGCCCGATCTGCGTTTCGAGATCCACAAACCTGGGTTTACCCTGTTCCTCCCAGCTGACCCTGACGCGCACCGTCTTGAAATTTACTATGGGGAGATGGTCCACCACATTCCATGCCCTCGTGAAGATCTGCCCCCCCGAAATGGAGGAATCCATAGCCTCGTTGAAAGGCCCCTCGCTGTAGTCGGGAGAAGTCCAGTTTCCCAAGTCATTAGCTGTGACGGGGTAAGCTGATTCAGGGTCAACAAGGGACGGGACCGACCCGAATTGCACCGTGTAGGAACCCACGCGCTTTAATTCTTCCATCTTAGAGCGAGCCAGGTTTACTGCCGCAGACTGGTTTCTCGAACCCACGTTTCCAAAACCCGACTGCATCTGAAGGCTGATGATCCCGAGGGTGCTGATTGCCAGGATGGCCATCGCTATGAGGAGCTCCAGGAGACCGAACCCGCCGTTTCGCTCAAACCGGAAAATTTTAAACATCTTTAAAGGTTTCATCAGAACCATCCCCCGCTCGAACTCCATCTCCAAACCCGCACGCGTCCCGTTATCTGGACGGAAACAGCGTAACCCTCATCGAGGGAATTTGTCAGGTAGATGACCATGGGCGTCGCCGGGGTCATATTCGCCGACGGATTGATCACAGGTACTCCGGTGGGGCGGTAACCGATAAACCCGCCGCTTGAGGACCCGCCGGCGCTATAGGTCGTAATGAAATTCCCATCTCCTGGAAACGGGGACCCATCAGGTCCCGTCCCTGAGGTGAACCCGTCGGGAAACCCGAAACTGATATTCGGTGGTAGTTTGAAACAAGGGACCGTGCCTTCCATGTCCGGAAAGTCCAGGGCCGTAGCCACGTATTCCGCGGAATCCGCCGTCCCGCTGCCGTCCTCATCCACAAAACCCGTGTAATAATGGCTCCCAGAGCCGCCGTAATTCACCTCGAGCCAGGCGATCCTGTTGTTCGTCACCGCCCGGATCTTGAGATACTGCAGGGTCGCCGCGACCTTGTTGGCGGTGCTTCGGAGGCGGTACTTGGGAAGCTCCCCCAGGAGGTTAAAGACCACAAGGGAGGTGAGGATGAGGGTGATGGCGACAGCCATCATCAGTTCCACCAAGGTGAACCCCTTTTCAGTGCGCGGGATCATTTTCATCGGGTCGCCTCCACGAAATCCTAAAAGCAAGTCCCGTTCCATGTCAAATCTGCCCGAAAAGGCACATTTTCAGGATTGCACACTATGGACATTGAAAACTTTTCATACCGGATACGGAATGTTTTACGTGGCCGGCAAAATAAGGACTATCTTCAAACGCTGAACATTCAAGATTAAACGTGTCATTGCTTTTGGCTTTGGGCCTTAGGCTTCATACAGGGGGTTCCTTATCCCTCTTCGACAGGCTCCGTTCCCTTCGACCGGGTTCAGGGCAGGCGACCAGGCTCACGGCAGGCAGAGACTTCGGCTTCTCCCTTCTCACTTCTCCCTTCTTCCGGACCCTTCTTTGAACTCTGGACGCTGGACTCTGGACTGTTATTTCGGCACCTCCAGCCCGTAATCCTTTATTTTATAAAGAAGGGCCCGGTGGCTGATTTCCAGAAGACGGGCAGCCTGGCTGCGGTTGTACTGCGTCTTCCTGAGGGCCCGTTCGATGAGTTTTTTCTCAATGGCCCGTGTGGCTTTCTTGATGGAAAGATCCTCCTGGGCCGTGTCCTCCGTTCCGGGCCCCGCCTGGCCGGTGAGAAGGGGAAGAATTTCCTCCGACCCGAGAGTGGTGGAATCGGCGAGGATAGCGGCCCTTTCAAGAAGGTTCTCCATCTCCCGGACGTTTCCCGGCCACGGGTAGCGGTGGAGGGCCTTCATTCCTTCCGGGGAAAGGATTCTGAGACCTCCTCCAAGGCGTTGGGAAAGGCGATGGACGAGGTGTTCTGCAAGGGGCCGGATATCCTCGCGCCTCTCCCTCAGGGGTGGGATCTTTATGGGGACAACGTTAAGGCGGTAGAAAAGATCCTCCCGGAACCGGCCCTTTTCCACCTCTGCCGCAAGGTCCCTGGCCGTAGCGGCGATGATCCGGACGTCGACCCTTATCGAACTGCTGCCCCCTACTCTGCGGATCTCCCCTTCCTGGATGGCCCTGAGAAGCTTGACCTGCAGATCAATGGGGAGGTCGCCGATCTCATCCAGGAAAAGGGTGCCCCCGGAGGCTTCCTCGAAAAGACCGGCCTTGTCGCTGACCGCATCGGTAAAGGCGCCTCTCGCGTGGCCGAAGAACTCGCTTTCCATTAGGGTGGCAGGGATCGCGCCGCAGTTGACCGCCACGAAAGGCTTGTCCTTCCAGGGACTCATCCGGTGCACCGCCCTGGCAAGGACCTCCTTGCCCGTGCCGCTCTCCCCCCCGATGAGGACATGGCTCCTGTACCCTGCCACCTTCCGGATGGTGTCCATGATCCCCTTCATCGACGGGCTTCGGGCCACGATCCCCTCCAGGCTGAACTGCTCCCCGACTTCTTCCCGGAGGCGGACGTTCTCACGGCGCAAGGTCTCCCTTTCCTGGGCTTTTCTGAGTGTAAGGAGGACCTCGTCCGGTTTAAACGGCTTGCTGATGTAATCATAGGCTCCCCGCTTCATGGCCTCGACAGCAAGGTCAACCGTGCCGAAGGCGGACATCATGATCATGATGACGTCCGGGTAAAGGGACCCCACCTTGTCGAGAAGCTGCAGGCCATCCATCTCCGGCATTCGGATGTCGCTAAGAACCATATCGAAAGTTTGCTCTCCGAGCCTTTCCAGGGCCTTCCTGCCTGCGGTCACCCCGCTGACCTGGAAACCTTCCTTTTGCAGAAGGACGCAGATCATGCCGCAAACGCTCTCTTCGTCATCCACCACGAGTATCTTTTTCAGTTCCATGACACCACCAATCCAAAAATAAAGTCCCGAGTCCACCCTTCGACGAGCTTCGCTTGCTCAGGGCAGGGAGTCCAGAGTCCAGAGGGAAACTTCATGATTATGTCCGGACGCTTGGCCGTGGGTGCGAATAGCCGCTTCCCCCTTACGCCGGTACGCCTTACGCTTTAGGCCTAATGCGGGTCTTACGTCGCGCCTTCCTTCTCCCTTCCCTATTCAACGTTTCCCTTGCCCTCCTCCCCGTCCCCGGTTTCCGGGTTCCTCTTCCCGGGGAAGAGGATCGTGAACCGGGCGCCGCCTTCCTCCCGGTTTCCCGCCAGGAGAATTCCGCCGTGGCCTTCCACGATCCCGTAGGCGATGGAAAGACCGAGGCCCGTTCCCTCCCCGGTACCCTTCGTGGTGAAAAAGGGATCGAAGACCCGCCCCAGGATCTCCCGGGGGATTCCGGGTCCGGAATCCTCGATGACGACCTCCACCACGGCCTCGCCCTCCCGGAGGTCCGGGAGATCCGGAAAATCGCCCCTCATAGCGACATAATCCACGTTCTTCGGATCGGTAGCCCGGCGCGGCTTCCGGTCCGTCGACCTCCGGCGCGGGATCCCTCCCTCCCCCGCGAGGAGCTCCCTTGATCTGGCGGCGACCCGGAGGGTCCCGCCGCCCTCCGTAGCCTGGGCTGCATTGAGCAGGATATTGATGAGAACCTGCTGGATCTGATGGCGATCCCCTCTCACCATCAGATCCCCGTTCTCAAGAGCGAGATCCACCCGGACCCCGCGAAAAACGGGTTGCAGGGTCACCAGATCCATGGTCTCCTTTATCAGGGCCTCCATATCCAGCTCCTCGATATTGAGGTCCCTGGGCCTGGAAAACTCCAGGAGTCCCCTGATGATCTTCTGGATACGGACCGTTTCCTTTTCGATGTGTCCCAGGTATTGAGCTGCCTCAAGGTCGTGGTTTTCCCGCTGGAGGATGGACGTATAGCCCAGGACAGCGGCCAGCGGATTGCCTATCTCGTGGGCAATTCCGGCCGCCAGCTTGCCGACGGAGGCCATCTTCTCCACCCGCACCATTTCCTGCTGGGCCTCTTTCAGTTCACGGTTCACCCTCTCCAGGGCAGCGAGATGCTCCTCCCGCTTGAGGACCTCTTCCTGGATCCGGTCCGCCATGTGGTTGAAAGTGGAAGCGAGTTCTTCCACCTCCCTCGGACCGCGGATCCGGACCCTCGTGTCAAAGTCCCCTTGCGCCAGGGCCTGGGCGCCCCGGGAAATTTTTACCAGAGGCGTTACCACGACCCGTCCTATAAACCAGCCCCCGAAAAGGACGATAAAAATCCCGTCGATCATGGCAAAGGTGAAGATTACTTTCCTGTGGAACCTGAGAACCGTCGCCAGGTCCTCCATCGGAAAGGTGATGGAAAAAGCGCCAACCTGGGTCCCGCCCCGATAAACGGGTGCGGCGATAACCCAGGTTCCTTTCGGTCCTTCGGGGAGCCTTCCCGAGACTTCATTCTGCCTGATAAGTGATTTGGTTTTCAGGGCCCGGATCAGGACCGGATCCCCGGCCATGGAACCCCGCTCCTCCTCTCTGAGGCTGGCGATGACCTTTCCCGACGTATCCACTACCTTGATCCCGGAAAGCCCGAGAACCGCAGCACCATACCGGAGAAGGGGCCCAAGACCCCTGTCATCCTTCATTCCCGGCGCATCCTCATTCCATTCACTGGAAAGGATCATCTGGACAGAACGGGTTACGCGCTCCAACGATTCGATCTCTCTGAGGAAAACAGCCCTTTCAGCCGCTTTGAGGGCGGTCACTCCCATAAAAAGCACGCCGCTGAACATGATGAGCCCCAGGCTCACCAGGATCTCCCAGCGAAGTCCCCTCTTTCTTCTTTTTCCGCCCGGGTCTGTCAAAACTTTCCCAGATACCAAAGGATCATCTCCACTCCGAAGAAGACATGAACAACTGCACCCAACCCGAGGAAGGGCCCAAAGGGGACGGGAAATTTTCTCACTGGCTCGCCTTTCGCCAGGGCGAACCCGACACCCGCCAGGGTTCCCGTGATCGATGCGACAAGGATGGTGACCGGAAGGGCCTGCCACCCCAGAAAGGCCCCAATCATGGCCAGGAGCTTCACATCCCCCATCCCCATTCCGTCGTCCTTCATGATCTTCTCATAGGCGAACAGGATCAGGAATAGAAACCCGCCTCCTGCGGCGATGCCGATAAGAGAATCCGCCGGACGCGGAAAACCGTGGAGAAAGCTTGCGGCAAAGCCGATGACGATGCCCGGAAGGGAAATGACGTCGGGGATGATCCGGTGGTCGATGTCGATAAAGGTTATCACCACCAGCGCCCAGCAGAAAATGGCCAGAGCGAGGGTCGCCGCCCCGATTCCGACCTTCCAGACCAGCCCGGCGAAAAGAAGACCGGTCAGGGCCTCGACCAACGGGTAGCGGATTGAAATGTGGGTCTGGCAGGAACGGCACCGGGCGCGGAGGAACAGGTAGCTGAGGATGGGGATATTGTCGTACCATCGAATGGGGGTTCCGCATTCTGGGCATCTCGAGCCGGGGTGGACGATGGACTCCCCTTTGGGGAGCCTGCAGATCACTACATTGGCGAAGCTGCCCAGGACCGCACCGAAAGCGAAAGCGAGGATCGTGATCTGGTATTCAACAGACATGGATAGACCCCTTCAATAATTCCAGATTACAGATTCCAGATTTTCAATCGCCAATTTTCCACCCTTTTTCCTCCAGCAGCCTTGCATACAACTCCTCCTGCTTTCTCACCATGGTCCCCTGGTCCCACTCCCCGACGGTTTCGCTTGCCTTGAGGCCCATCGCCGAGGCCCTTTCCGGATCCTTGAGAAGCCAGATTACACGGTCGGCCAGAGCCTCCACGTCGCCGGGTGCGCACAGAAACCCGTCCAACCCGTCCCGGATCGCTTCCGCAGAGCCGTCCACCGAGGTAGCAACGACGGGGCGTCCCGCGGCCCTTGCCTGGGGGATGACCCTTGGAAGGCCTTCCCACCTGGATGTGAGGACCACCACTCTGCTGCTCTTCATGAGGGCAGGGACATCCTCCCTCCACCCAAGGAGGGAAAAAACTCCCTTAAGACCTAGTCGAACAACCTCATTCTCGAGATCCTTACGCAGATCCCCGTCCCCCGCCAGAAGAAACCTCGCCTCGGGGATCTGAAGGTTCACACGGGCTGCGACCCGGACGAAATCGAGGGGGGCTTTCTGGGATTTCAAACAGGCAACCATGAGGACAAGAGGAGCCCCCTTTGGAATCCCCATTTCCGCCAGGGTTTCACCCCGCAAGGGTTGGGCGTTCCGGAATTCATCAAGATCGAACCCCGATCGGATGAGCGTACACCTTTCAGGAGGGAAAAGCCCGAGGGCGATCCCTTCATCCATGTTTTTGCGGGAAACCACGATGAAGTGGTCGGTGACCCGGGATGTGGTTTTTTCGGCCATTTTAAAGAGGCGGTTGGTCACGAAACCCTGGCCCGGGGTGAACCCGAACCCGTGGATGGAGTGGATTATTACCGGGATACGGACTTTGCGCGCCGCCCATCGGCCGAGGATCCCGGCTTTGGAGCTGTGGGTGTGGACGACCGCAGGACTGTCCCGCCATGGCCGCAAAATAGAGACCAGTTCGGAGTAGGCCCGAAATTCGGCCATAGGGCGCACCGGGCGATCCAGGCTGGGAGCGATGCGCAGGTTAATCTCCATCTCCCTCGCTTTTTCCATAAGATATCCTTCAGGGCCTGTGATCAAAACCGGTTCGAAGCGTTCCCGGTCGAGAGAGGCGACCGTGTAAAGGGTGTTTAACTGAGCCCCCCCGAATTCGAGCTTCGTGATCACATGGATTACCGGCACCGGTTTCAGGAAAGGACCTCCCGGGCGGCTGCGAGCCCCCCTTCCACAGCCTCCTGCATGCCTGAGTACTCCCAGGCACCGTACCGGCCCACGGAAAGGATCCCAACCTTTCGCAGGCCTTCAAGAACAAGTTCCAGGTTAACAGCCCGGTACAGGTCATGGAAGACGTATGCGCACGGGATGGTCAAATCCAGCCTGGCCGCGATTTTCGTCCCGTCCCCGATAATCCCGTTTTCTTTCAGGGATCGCATGACCGCTTCCACCAGGAAGTCCGCGTCAGGCAATTTCCCCGGGATGTGAGAGGCCTCGGCGTAAAGGGACCCGCATCCGGCCGGGGCCGCGTCACGGGAGAAGTTGGACGGGAAGCCCACTCTGTAGAAAGGCAGATCCGGGCCTGGGAAATAGATCCAGTGCTCATCCCTCAGGAGCGGACCATCAAGACCGAGGCATACTCCAAGAACGGAACTGTGCCGAAATCCGTGGCCCGCATCGGCTAATCCTGGATCAAGACCATCGCATAGCCCGATAAAATCCGGCAGCGGCATCGTGTTGACAAGGTACCGGAAGGGTATCTCCTCCCCGCCCTCAGTCCTGACGGTCTTTTTAAAGGCATCGACTTTCCGGACAGGCGCTCCCGTGCGGATTCGCTTTTCCTGGCCCCTTGCCAGCATTTGAGGCAGGACCTCGATGCCGCCGCTGCGCGGATAAAAGAAAGTGGCATTGTATCCAAAAGAAGGGGCCTTGCCGCCGGCGGCAATCAGCCTGATCTCCCTGAGGGTAGGCCGGGGGACCGACCACGAGGTCCAGGATGTTTCCATCTCATCCAGAGGATGGATGAAGAGTTTCCGGTTGTAGGGGATCATGAAGATCCCGGCCAGGGTGGATCCGAACTGCGCCCTTGCCCAGTCAGGAAACAGCATTTCCCTGGAGATTTTATCTGCTGACGCTTTTATAAGATCATCCATGCACCTCGCCGCCATGTGTGCGGGGAGCTTTCCGAAATGGGCCTGGATGGGATAGGGAACGAAAGTGCCCATAATGTAGACAGAGGCCTTTCTCTGATGTTCGGCGAGATTTTCGCCCGCAAGGCTTAGCAGCAGGTCCCGGCTCTCCCCCTCCCTGAGATGGAGAAGGTGCCCCGTATAGTCGAAGATGAATCCGTCAACCGTCTCCGACCGGCACAACCCTCCCACCCTTTCATTTGCTTCCAGGATCACGTAGGGGATCTGAGCCCGCGAGAGGACCCGTCCTGCCGTCAAACCGGCAAGGCCCGCTCCGAGGATCACAACGGGTTTCCCCCCCTCAGAAGATTTCGAAGACATACACACCTTTATCCTCAAAAACGGCACGTGCCTGCGTTGACAGGAATTCTTCGAGGGCTTTGCTTTCGCCATTCCCAAGTTTCAGAAAAAGGGATTTTGCGGCCAGTCGCTTCATCTCCGGCAGATTGACAAGGATATGGGAAAAACCGGCTTTTTTAAGCCTCTCCCTTATTTCTTCCGGACCTGTGCCCTGGCGTACCATTTCCACGAGCCGGTTAGGCATTTCGAAGGTAGGCACCTCTCTGGGAAACTCCGAGTAAAAGCCTCTCATCTCCCCAACGAAAAGGACTTTCGCCGGAAGGGGATCGAGCCTGTTGAGAAAACTGATAGCCGGATAGGGGTGATAATTTCCCCGCAGGAAGTCCTCCGGTGCCACCATCCCGGAAGCCGCCCCGGAGCGATGCAGATACACCGAATCCAGTCCGAGAAAGGAACCGAGGCCTGCCACGAGCATCACCACGGCAACACCTTTTAGGATGCGTCCGAAAGGTGATCTGGTCTGTAAAACTTGCGACAAACCCGCTCCCAAATAGAGAAAGGCCACGGAAATAAGGGGTAGCAGAAATCGCCCGACACGGAAACTCAGATACCAGGAAAAAAAATAGAAAAGAGCCCACAACCCAAGGAACCTGTTCCCGGTTTTCCTGCCTCTTAGGGAAAACAGCGTGGGCAGAAGGGCGATGGGAAGGAGACCCAGGGACGCGTGAAACTGGAGTTCCCGGGGCCGAAAAACAGCTAAAAAAGGAACCAGGGTCCATCGCCAGAAATCCGAAAAAGTCAATGCCCTGAAGTGAGTATCCCGTGCAATGATTCCAAGCCCGGAAACATCTCCGGACAGCCCGGCAAGCAATGGATAGAGAGGATCCCCGGTGAAAATCAGGTTCTTGACGAGCCAGGGGGAAATCGTGACACAGCCGGCCAGGAGAAACAGGCCCCAGGACGCAGTGCGAAACCTCTTTTGCCCAAACAGGTCCTCGATGACACCGGCCGCAAGGGGTGCAAATATGCCGAAGGCCAGAGCATTGTACTTGCAGCCGGCCGCGAGGCCCGCCATCACCCCCGCAAGGATCATGACACCCGGTCTTCGGGACCCTTCCAGAAGGATAAAAACCACCCCCAGGATGAAAAGGGCTGCGAACCAGTCATTGTGAAGGGATCCGGTGAGGACCAGGAGGGGCGGGCAAAGCGTAAGGATGGCGATCCCCCAGGCGCTCCCCTCGTCCCCAAACCTTTTCCTGCCCCATTCCCAAAGAAGAAAGAGGACCAGGAGACAGGAAGTCAGTGACAGAAGGCCCGCAAGGGCAGTCCCCTCGAGAGCCAGCCCTAGCCCGTAAAGGGTTTCGGCCAGCTGTGGATAGCCGGAATAAAGGTTTTCCGCCAAGTGGAAAATCCTCCCCTCCTGGAGGTATCGGGAAGGAAGTTCCAGATGGTAGGACATGGCATCGAAGAAAGTTGGAGGCACAAAGACGAGGGAAAAAACAAGCGCCGTGCCGAGGCCGGCGAGGCACAGAGGCAACAGAGCCCTTTTTTCAGGGGGACATATCTTTGGAAACGGATGGTTTTTACGGGAAAAAAGAACCGTAGCCGCCGAGATCAGGGCCAGCAGGGTCAAAGGGGGTGTTGAGAAAAAACCCGCGAGTCCCAGGAAGAAGGATTCAAGGCCAAGAACCCCGAGTCCAAGCCCCAGGGCCACGGGGACTTCCAGTTCCCTGTTCCTGAACAGCCCTCCCCCCGAAAGTAACCGCAAAAGAATGGACCCCTGCCCCCAGGCCCCGGCCATGAGCACCAGCCACCAGAGGAGAGAGGAGAAGTTCTTTCCCACCACGCCGACGGGTCCCAGAACCTCTGGAGACACCGCGGCCAGCACAAGGATAATGACCAGAGCGGTCACAGCCTGCGCGCCGGGTGTCGCCCCTTTAATCAGCTTCGATCCGAGTCCGGGGAACAAGAACACTGCCTCCACGTTTAGAGGTTCATGTCAATTTTTTTAAGTAAAAGTGCCGCCAGGAGCATTGAGGCACTCACCCCAAACAAGACCGCCAAAGCCAGTTTTTCATTTCCGAAAACCATTGCCATCGCGCAAATCCCCAACAGAACCGACGCTGCATAGCTCAAGACCACGGTCTGGGCGATGGTAAGCCTCCATTTGCGCAGCCTTAGGGCGAAGTGGTCCGGACTTCCCTTAAGTGGACTTTGACCCCTCATCCATCGGACTATTATGACAAACATGGTGTCAAAAATAGGAACCCCCAGAATCAAAACGGGAGCGATGACCGCCACCGGGTTCGCCTTGGCGTAAATCCCCACCATACCGAGGGCTCCCAGCATGAAACCTATAAAGAGGCTCCCGGTGTCCCCAAGGTAGATCCGGGCAGGGCGAAAGTTGAATATCAGGAAACCCGCGAGGGCTCCCATCAGGGCTACGGCGACGCTGGCTGGACCGGTCTGCCCTCCCTGGAGGGAAACGATGAGAAGGAAAAAACAGGCGATGGCGCCAACTCCGGACGAAAGCCCGTCCATGATGTCGATGATGTTAAAAGCGTTGGTCATCCCCAGGAGCCAGAGAAAAGACAAAGGCAAAGCGATCCAGGAAGGCAAAAAGACGATCTTGATGGCAATTCCCGCCTTCATGACGATGAGAATGGCAAGAGCCTGGCCCAGTAGTTTGGTGCCGGGTTTCATGTCCCCAAGATCATCCAGAAGACCCAGCAGCGCGACGAGAGTGCCGCCAAGGAGAATAGCCAGGACCTGCCTGTCCAGATCATAGAAGGGGGCAAAACCCGCGAGGAAAGCTACAAATACCGCAAGCCCCCCCAGATAGGGAACGGGCTCGGACTGGGTCTTGAGCTCACTGTCCGGCCGGTCGACGATCCCCATGCGCCGGGCGGTCCTGGCCATCCAGGGCGTGAGCCCGAGAGAAACACCCAGGGCCAGGGAAAAACTCAGTAAAAGGGTCACTACCATCCCGCTCATGGATCGCCTGTCCCTCCCGTCAGGAATCGGATAGCCCCTGGTACAGGGATTCCAGGGACCTCTGGGTTCCAGAGAAATGAAACCTTTCCTTCACCGTTTTTTTTGCCGCCTTTCCCCATTCTCTTTTTTCGGGGCCAAGTTCCATAATCCTCGCCATGGCCCGTGCCAGGGCCTTGCTGTCCCCTGCCTGGACGACCAATCCGCTCTCACCGTCCCGAACCATAGTGAGGACGTCCCCGACGTCTGTAGCGACCACGGGCAGGCCGGCGCTCATGGCCTCAAGAACCACAAGGGGACCCCCTTCCCAAAGGGAAGGAAGAACGAAAGCATCCGATGCGGAAAACAGGTCTGGAACATCAACACGCAAACCTAGAAAACGGATCCGTCCGGCAAGCCCGGCCTTTGACACGGTGGCTTCAAGGCAAGCTCTGTCATCCCCTTCCCCGACCACGAGGAGAACCGGCTTGACACCAGGTCTTTGAGTGAGTTCTTTAAAAGCTTCAAGGAGGAAAGGAAAGCCTTTTTGCCGCGTCAGACGTCCAACCGCGATCCACGTAAAAACGTCTTCCGGAATCCCCAACCCGGCGCGGATGTCACTTCGACCAGACAAACCGGGAACCGGATCAATGCCATAAGGCACCATCAGGATGGGCCGCTTTGCGGGATCGTCTTTCCGGGCATGCTCCCGGACCCGGTCCGAAAAAACGATGGTCACCCGGTTAAGTGGGCTCGTGAGGGCATAACAGAGCCTGCGCGGGATCGAATCTTTCTCGTTGTGTCTCGTGCTGGCGACTTTTGCCCTCCTAAAAAAAAGCCCCAGGATCCGCGCGAGGATATTGCAGTGAAAAAGATGTCCCTGGATGATATCGGGGGCGAATCCGCGGACTATCCGGAGGAGCCTTAGCAGACAGCGTGGGGAGAGCCGTCCCCTTTTCTGGCCCATCTCCCGGACATCCACACCCTCATTCCGGATGAGATCCGCCAGAGGACCGCCAGACATGAGACATACGACCATGAGACGGAAAGACCGCCGGTCGTGATATCGTGCCGACCAGAGAAGCATCATCTCGGCTCCCCCGATCCCCAATCCGCTTATGACATGAAGAACCGCAATGCGCCCATCTTGCCCCATGGATCCCCCATGTTGACCTGTTCCTCCGGCATCCCGTATACTTTCTCCGCTCTGGTGCAGCGTTCTGCTGCTGCCAGGATGCCTGATCAAGGCCGAAAATTACTATGAAGATTTTTCATAGTATAAACAACAATGCCTGAAGTGAAAAGTGCAAAGTCACGGTTTCCGGTTTATGTCAGGGGCAGGATCGTCCTTTTCCGGGGAGTTGATAAAACATGGCCTTTTTACCAGCGAGCCGGAAACTGACGCGGCAGCTGAAAGATTTCATCTCTTACGCCAGATTTGATCCAGAAAAAGTCCAGGAACATGATCCGGCCTGGCCGAGGATCACCGTCATCACGCCTTCCTTCAACCAGGCCGCGTTTCTCGAACGCACCATCCTCTCTATCCACAACCAGGACTACCCTAATCTGGAGCACATTGTCATCGACGGAGGGTCCGACGACGGAAGCGTTGACATCCTCCGCCGTTTTGAAAAACGCTTTTCCTATTGGCAAAGCTGTCCGGACAAGGGACAAAGCGATGCGATCAATATCGGGGCCGGCCACTCAACAGGCGAGTACATGATGTGGATCAACTCAGACGACATGCTCCTTCCGGGAGCCCTTAAAACCCTCGCCGAAGTTTTCAGGAAAAACCCGGAGGCCGACCTCGTCTTCGGGAACCAGTTGGAGGTAGATGGGTCCGACACGGTAACAAAGAGACTTTTCACCATCGATTTTGACATCAAGGATTTTCTTTATGAGATCAATATCATTGTGCACCAGCAATCGGCCCTGTGGCGCACGGAACTCTTCCGGAAAATCGGGGGGCTCAGGCTTTTTCGATACGCCATGGATTACGACATGATCTACCGAATGTACCGGGCCGGGGCCCGTTTCCGCCGCATCCCGGATTTTCTTTCGGCTTTCCGGGTTCATATGGCCGGCCTCACGGGTTCGGGTCAGGTGGCCCGGAATCGGCAGAATGAGGTCGATGAGGCTTTTCTCGACTTTTGCGGCAGGAAAAGAAATCTTTTTGACCGTACGATCTTGAAATACAGCTATAAAACCCGGCGGTTTTTCCTTGAGCCCCGAAGCCTCCTTGCCGCCTTTGAGCACCGGAGCTGGCTGTGGACCGCTGGCGGGAAAAAGGCGAGGCAGGCTCCCTGAAAAAATGCCTTTCCCCAGGCGGTTCCCGAAATGGGAAGTAATTTCTGGTCTCCTTTTGTTCGTTCCCGCGGCTTAATTTCCCCTGACAGGTTCTCCCAATACCAATTCCTCATAGCTGCTTAGAGGTCGATATCCGTTGGCTCTTTCTCTGGCTTCTTCGAGGGCTGATTCTGCCGCTTCAACCTTGTTTGGATCCAGGTCCGAAAGGTAGCCAATTTTCTGCCTATGGGCCTCGAAATAATTGGGTTCCTCATCCAAGGCCTGTTCAATCAGCTCCATCGCCTCGTTTTTCCGGCCGAGTTTCCATAGGACATCAGCCTGGCTTGTGATGATGAACACGTTGTGCGGCTCCAGCCCACGGGCCTCCTTGAGAAGCCCAGCTGCCGCCAGGTAGGCCGCTTCCGCTCCGCTCGAGCGCCTTTTGGCCAAATCCTCGAAAAGGGCAGCCTGAAGGCGAAGGGGTCTGGTGTCGAGGCGATCTAGGCGCCATGATCTCGCGATGCTTTCCTGGGCTTTTTCATAGTCCTTGGCGACTCCCGTCCTCCTGGCCACCATTAATTTTATGTAAGCGAGGTCGCGGGCGGCTCCTGGTAAAATGGGGTTTAACTGGAGGGATCTCGCGAAATGTTTTCCGGATGCTTCTGGATCTGAAAGCCTCAACTCCTTTCCCTTTTCCCAGAAAAATCGCGACGTCACGTCCATGTTGAGAAAAATCGTGGAACCGCCAAGACACAACCCGAATATGACAGCGGTCATTATGCTCTTGCCCCCATCCAAACAGGTTTTTTCCCTTTCCTGGGCAGTGAGAAGAGCAAGCCACCACATGGCCAGGACCATCAGGGCAAAGGTCTCCGTGACATCGTGGAACATCGCCTGGAACAGGACAACCCCCATTGCCAGAGCGGGTCCGGTTCTGCCTTTCCTCCAGGCCCGGCCCATTTGGCGAAGGGTTAGAAAAAGAAAGAATACTGCCGCAATAACGCCAATAACTCCCCCTTCGGCCCAGACCCGAAGATATTCATTATGAGGTTTTCTCGCGATGCGCCCGTACCTGACCGGCAGTTCCTCCATGGGAAAGGCATAAACCGGACTGTACCAGGAAAAAAGGTTCGGCCCTACGCCAACGAGAGGATGATCCGCCCCCATCTTCAGGGTCTCTTCCCAGATTTGAATCCTGGAAAAGGCATGCGGATCTGTTTTGTATTCCTGGGTGACGCGGTTCCGAAGGGTGCTTGGAAGCAGCAGGACCAGAAGAACCATGGCGACTGCAAACCATCTTATCCACCCCTTGCCCCGGAAGGCTGCAACAATGAAAATCAGGACGGTTCCGATGGCGGCGGAACGGGATCCAATAAGAAGAAGACAGACTGCGCAAAAAAATACCGCAATCGCCGGAATGATCCCTTTCGTGTTCCCTGTCCTTCCATCCACCATCCATCCAGCGAGAAAAGCCATGGATGACAGGATAATGGTGGCGAGGTAATTCTGGTTAAGAAAGGGCCCCCCCGGCGCCCGGACACCAAATATGAATCCTTCCGCCAGCACCCAGGGAACCAGGATCCCGACCCAGATTAAAACGATCGTTTTTGTGGAACCCTTGTCCAACCATGAGAAAAGAAGGTGGAAAAAAACGAGGGAAACAGTGAGCTGGGCCAGAAAAAGAAAACTGATATATGGGACAGGTGACCGGGTGAGATGATACAGGGAGAGGAAAAAAAGGATGAGGAAGGAAACCCAAAGGGGCGACCGGGAAACGACAAAACAGCGGGTGGAAAACGTCCGGGTCACCTCCAGAAAAAAAACCACCGAAACCAGGACAGAAAAAACCCCCATCAGCCAGGGCGTTGGCCCCCAGCTTGTAAAGGGGATTATTGATATTGCCACCGTCAGAAGGAAAAGAGATTCTGTTCGGAATAACTCGCTTTTGACCGTAGAATCCCCTGTTGTGTCCATGGGCTCCATCTCTTTCAAACCTGGGATCCGGAGGAAGTGCTTCAGGCTCGACCCGAAAAGGGAATGCCTTTTTCAATCAAGGACCGTCGACGGATCCGGCCTTGCCCGGAATAGGTTTTCCTTCACTTCAAACCTTTTAAGGGCCTACTGGAAAAAGGACCTGACCTCCGGATCGAAAACCGAGCATTTTCTGGCCTCTTCGAGGAACCGGACAGCCGCCGCGTCATCACCCATACCATGATAGGCCTGGGCCAGGTCAAGATTTATCCGTGGGGAGGTGGGGTATCTTTCAAGGGCCTTTTCAAGGTGAGGGATGGATCCTTCCCAATTTTCCTCCCCAAGGGCCAGGCGGCCAAGCTCCCAATGGGGATAGGGGCTGAATCCCAGCTTTTCCGAGGCCCTTGTGAAAAGTACGGCGGCCGTTTCTTTTTGTCCCAGGGCCCGCCGCGCCCGGCCCTCCTCGAGGATAAATTGTCCACTAAAAGGGATCAGCCGGCCAGCTTCCCGGTAAAGGGAGGCTGCCTCTTTGTAGCGTTCGCCTTCCATTGCCCGTTGCCCCTTGTAAGCCTTGAATTCACCCTGCGAGAATATCAGGGAAGGAATTGCCAGTGCCAGCAATGCTGCCGCCGCCATCCACCGGAACCTTTTTCCCGGGGGTTCCTTACCCCCCCCTCCCTGCCTGTTTCCCTGTCTCGCTGCAACGCCCAGGGATCCGCCCATGAAAACCCAGCCGAAAAGGGCCGTTTCCGAGACGAAAAAGTCCATATCAATCAGGCTGTGCAGGAGGAAGGCCAGGCTTCCTGCTAACAATCCTCCATAGCCTGCCGGCATGGAACCCCAGCCATTTTTTTTCACGGGATCGAGGACTTTTTTCCCCCAGAGGAAGATGAAGAAAATGAGGATCACGACTCCCGGAAGCCCCCAGGCGATCCATGATCTCACCAGAAAATTGTGGGGATCGGTTACAGGTCTTACGCCGGGAGAGACATAGCCCATCAGGGCCCCTGGGGTGGACCCGGCCCCCCAGCCGAAAAACGGCCTTTCGGCAGCCATGAGAATGCCGGCTTTCATGTAGCCGATCCTCTGAATGCCAGAGTTGTCCTGGCTGATCCCCATGGGAACCCCCCTCACCATCAGGAGCCCGGCGATCAGGATGACTCCGAGACCCGCCATCCAGATGAGTCCCCGGCGCCGGAGCCTTTTCCGAAAGAGGAAAACGGCTGCTGCCGCGGCCGAGGCGGCAAGGCTTCCTCCTATTGATCCCGTGAGCACCAGGACCACGAACTGGGCCGCGGCCAGCATCGAGAAAATGAGACGGTGGCCCCGTCCACGAACGGTAAGGGCCAGGTCCAGGGTGAGGGGAAGGAAGACGGCCAGGAATCCGGCCAGCATGTTGGAATTCAGAAAAGATCCGAACACCCGGCCTTTGGAGATCACCCCCAGGAGGTCGGTCACCTTTTGTCCCCCGGATTCCATTTCCTGGAGGAGGCCCCCCAACCGGGCCATCCCGAAAAAGCGTTGATAGAGAGCATAGCCAAGGACCGGTACAAGAACAAAAGAGAGTGAAAGGGCCCAGACCCGGTCATGAGCGTCCCAGGCCCGAAGGATAAGAAAACCCAGCGTAAACATCGTCACTCCCAACAGGAGAGAGAAGCTCACTAACGTGCCCCGGCCCCGATCCGCGGACCAGACCAGACCCAGAAAGGACCAGCCGCAGAGGACCCACGGTAAAGCGAGAGCCCATCGCTGGGTTCCCGGAGGCCAAAGGTCATCTGAATCTGGAGCCATGAGGACCAGGGCAAGTCCGATAAGGGGGAAGAGAAGAAAAAAACCCTCCAGAAAAGGGTACGTAACCCCCGAAAAGTGGGGCCTTAAAACAAGACAACCGGCGAAAAGGAGTACCGGGTAAAGCGCTGGTTTTTTCATACATCCTTTCCCGGGAAAACTTGAGACGGCGGTTTTGGCCGCCGTCTCAAGTTCTTTATCTCTACCTAATTCGGTTAATTAAAAAAAATTATCAGGGGTTAGGATAAGAGCTCGGGCTTATCCCGGAAGGCGTGGCCGTCAATTCAATCGAGTCCCTGCTGGCAGCGTTCACGGTGATGGTGAAGCTCCTCCCGTTTACAGTGCTTCCCGCATAGGCGAACGTCCCTGTTTCCCATTTTGCATCCTGCTCGGTTCCTGGGAGATTCGCCTGAGGAAGCAAGGTTTTAAATTGGCTAAAATTCATATTGCTGGTCGGATACTTGTTGGTGGGAGAATCAGCCGCATAGGACGCAAGGACGGAACGAACCACGTCCACGTTTGCCTTGGCTGTGCCGAAGATGGCCTTGTCCTTCAGGTCAAGGAAGTTGGGGATGGCGATGGCCGCCAGGATGCCAATGATCGCAACGACGATCATCAGCTCGATCAGGGTGAAGCCTTTCTGATTCCTCATTCTGCTCAGCATTTTCTTTTCCTCCCTTTCAAGCGGGTTTGAGTTGGCTGATTAGCTTTGCCCGTAAGAGAGCAAGGGACGTGCCAGAAAAGAAAAATTTCTGCCAAAACTATCAAACCTATAATTCATTGAAATTTATATGGAAATTTTTCAAGGTAAAAAATTTGACAAGATCGGGAAAATTTTACATGACGAAAAATGTCAGGTGGGTGGCATTTTAGGGCTCATCTTCGGCCATGCCATACTTCTTCAGGCGGTAGCGGAAGGAGCGGAAGGTGACGCCCAGGATTTTGGCCGCCCGGGTGCGGTTCCCACCGGACCGTCTGAGGGCTTCCTCGATGAGGCTTTTCTCGTAGGCATCCACGAGGATGTCCAGGGTCTCGTCCCCCTGCAGGGACCGATCCGGTGCGGGCGGTGAGACATGGCTTCTCAGGACCGCCTCGGGAAGAAGACCGGCCTCAAGTATCTCGCCCTCGGCGAGGGCCACGGCACGTTCTACGACATTCTCCAGCTCCCGGACGTTTCCCGGGAAATTGTAGTTCATGAGGCTTCTCATGGCCTCGGCGGAGACCTTTTGAAGAGTCCTGCCCTGGCGCTCCCCTAGTTTTACCAGGAAGTGTTCCACCAGGTAGGGGATGTCCTCCCTACGCTCCCGCAGGGGGGGGATCTTTATGTGGATGACGTTCAGGCGGTAGTAGAGATCCTCGCGGAAACGCCCGGACTTTACGTCCTGGGCAAGATCCCTGTTGGTCGCCGCGATGATCCTCAGGTTCACCTTCACCGGGGAAGATGCCCCCACCGGGACAACCTCCCTCTCCTGAAGGGCCCGAAGGAGCTTGACCTGCAGGGCGGGAGAGGTCTCGGATATCTCGTCCAGGAAAAGGGTCCCCTCCTGGGCCGTTTCGAAAAGGCCTCTCCTGTCGGAATCCGCACCGGTGAAGGAACCTTTTTTGTGACCGAAAAGTTCGCTCTCCAAAAGGGTCTCAACAATGGCCCCGCAATTGACCGAAACGAACGGTCCCCTCCTTCCCCCGCCGTGGAAATGCAGGGCCCTTGCGATCAGCTCCTTGCCCGTCCCGCTCTCCCCGCTGATGACGACGGTGCTGTCCATGGGCCCGACCCGGCGGATGATTTCAAAGACTTTCCTCATCCCCTCGCTTTTTCCAACCACGTTCTCGAAGCTGAATTGGTCCTTCAGGAGACGCTGGAGCTGGATGTTCTCCTCGGCCAGCTTCCGCCTTTCCACCGCGGCACAGATCCTGGCCTTGATCTCCTCAATCCGGAAGGGCTTGGTGATATAATCAGCGGCGCCGAGCTTCATAGCCTGGACAGCCGAATCGGACGACCCGTAAGCGGTGATCACGACAACAGGAAGACCGGGAGAATCCTCGGAAATCTTCCGCAGGAGATCAAGACCCGTAAGTCCGGGCATATTGATATCAGTGATTACCAGATCAAAGGCCGGCGTGCCTTCCATGGCATCAAGGGCTTCAGAAACCGATCCGCAGCTCGCCGTATCGTAGCCCTCCCTTCCGAGGAAGATCTCCAGCATTTCGCGCATGGAACGCTCATCGTCCACGATGAGGATGCGCCCTTTGGTCTTGCCTTTCACCGCTCCCTCCACGGGGCAAAACGGATCTTGAATGTAGTCCCCTTGCCCGCCTCGGATTGAACATCGATGGTGCCTTTGTGAATCTGCACCAACTGATAGACAATGGCAAGTCCCAGCCCCGTACCCTTCTCCCTGGTCGTCCGGAAGGGCTCGAAAATTTCGGGCAGGATGTTTTGGGGGATTCCTTCGCCGTCATCGGCAACAGAAAGGACGGTAAACTCTCCCGCTGATGTATTTTCCCTGAAAAGGGAGATCTCAACAGTGCCCCCCCGTCCCTGCAGGGCTTCCGCCGAATTACGGACGAGATTGATGATGATCTGACGGATCTGGGAGACATCCACCGACAGGATCGCCTTCTCCTTTGGAAGATTCGTGACGAGGGCAATTCGAGTGCCGGCCAGGGATGGCTCCAGAAGCTTGACGGTCTCCCGGATGATTTCCCTAAGATCGACATCCCTGAACCTCGGATCGGGAGGACGCGCGTAATCCAGGAAATTGCTCACGAGATCATTGAGCCTCCCGGTTTCCGTCAGGACGATGTCCATCAAATGGAGGTTCTCTTCCTCGAGGGAGAGCCCGTCTTTAAGGATCTGTATGGAACCGCTCATGGAGGCCAGGGGATTTCGTAGCTCATGGGCCATGCTGGCAGCCATCCTCCCGATGGCCGAGAGTTTTTCCGAGATCCTCAGCCTCGTTTCCATATCCCTCAAATCCGTAAGGTCCTGGAAAATGACCACATGGCCTTTTTCAGGTTCCTTAAGGGGGGAAATGGAAAGCCCCAGGATCCTCTGCGTCCCGGTTTCGTCGGAAAAATGCCCTTCCCAACGTTTAAGACCCTTTTCCGGAGCCTTTTCCAGAAGATCCCCGATCGGGATCCCCCTGAACACCTCAGACAGGGGCTGTCCATGGGCCGGATGTCTGCCGAGGGAGAGCATCTTCCTGGCCGCGCTGTTCACCGACCGGACTTTCCCCTGCTCATCGAGGACAGCGATGCCGCTGGTGATGCTTTCAAAGACGACATCACTTAGAGTACGGAGTTTCTCCAGGTCTTCCGTGCGCTCCGTCAATTCCTCACTGGTGCGACGATAACGCTGGCTGATCTGATGGCCGAGAAACGCCACGGCGAAAAAAGCGACGATGTGCAGGAAAACCCTTCCAAGGATGTCCCACGGGTTGGCAAACCGGAGATCCGCCAATCCAAGCGGCCGGGGGGGCATCAGGATTCGGAAATACTGAAGATCAACCACCAGACCAAAGAGGATGGAGGAAACCGATGCCGTCCAGTAGCCCCCTCCTTTCAGAGCGAGGGCCGCCCAAAGGATGGAAAACAGATACAGAAAGGGGAACGGGCTGCTGTAGCCCCCGGTAAGGAAGACGATAACAGTGTAAAGAAACAGGTCCGCCCCCACCTGGCAAAAGGCAAACCTGTACAGATCCTCCACCTGGTTAAACAGTAAGGAAAAGAAAATAGTCAGGAGGTAGACGGAGATGACGAGAAGGTAGACCGTGAAAAGGGGAGCGAAGAAGAGGACCTGGCTCCCCTTGAGCTGGATCAGGACAGCCGCGCCGAGGAGGGCGGTGACTGTGGCGACCCTGAAGACCATGAGGATCTTCAGGAGCAAACGCAGTTCCTCGTGTTGTCCGGGGCGGGGCAACTCCTCGCTCGGGGACATGGATCAGGCTAGCCGAGAGTGGCCATCTTGAAGATCGGCAGGTACATGGCGATGACCACGAATCCAACAGCCCCGCCCAGGAATACCATAAGCATGGGCTCCATTAGAGAGGTCAGGGCCGCCACAGCCGTGTCCACCTCTTCATCGTAAAAATCCGCGATCTTGTTTAGCATGGCATCCAGGGCGCCCGTCGCTTCCCCGACGCTGATCATCTGAACAACCATGGGAGGGAAAACCCCGGTGTCCTCAAGGGGTTCGGCGATGGTCTTTCCCTCGCTGATGCTGTTGCGGGTGGTTATGACAGCTTCTTCCACAACGCGATTTCCCGCCGTCTTGGCGCAGATATCAAGGGCATCGAGAAGGGGGACTCCGGAACTGAGCATGGTCCCGAGGGTCCGCGTGAATTTGGCAACGGCGACTTTCCTGATGAGGGGCCCAAAGACAGGCGCCCTTAGAAAAATCCTGTCCATCCTCAACCGGCCATTCCTGGTGGAGTAATACCTCTTAAGAAGAAGGAATAAAAGAACCAGAGCCGCTACGACAAACAGCATCTTGATGCTGGCCATGAAATGACTCATATTGATCACCATCACGGTGAGTGTCGGAAGTTCCCCGCCCATTCCCGTGAACATATCGGCGAATTTAGGTATGACGAACACCATTAGAACCCCTACAACAACAACAGCCACGGCCAGGATGGTAGCGGGGTAAACCATGGCGGCCTTGACCTTCTTTTTCAGCGCCATGGCCTTTTCCATGTAGGCGGAAAGTCTGGCCAGGATAGTGTCCAGGATTCCACCGACCTCGCCTGCCGCGACCATATTGACATATAGATCGTCGAAGACCTTGGGATGCTTCCCTAGTGCCTCCGCGTAGGAGGCCCCGCTCTCCACGTCATTGCGTATCGCATCGATGGTCTTTCCGAAGCTCTTGTTTTCCGTCTGACCACCCAGGATCTCCAGGCACTGGACGAGAGGAAGCCCCGCATCGATCATGGTGGCAAACTGGCGAGTGAAAATCACGATATCCCGGTCATTGATCTTCTCTGAAAATCCAGGGATGTTGATCTTCAATTCCCTGGGCTTGGCTTTGACTTTGGTCGGGTTATAACCCTGTCTCCGAAGGGTCGCGAAAGCAGCCTCCGGACTGGCCGCTTCAAGGGTCCCCTTTTTTATTTCCCCGGAATTGGACTTTGCTTCCCAATTGAATGCTGGCATGGGTTTCCTCCCCTTGCGCCGTCAGGTCCGTACCCCCTTTATGGGATCTTCGGACAGCTTGTTATTTCTCAGTTCAGTTTCACACCTGCCTGCGTCAGCATCTGCTTCATCTCGTCCGGGTTCGTGGTCCTTCCCAGGACTTCCTGAACCGGGATCTTTCCCTTCAGATAAAGATCCAGCAGGGACTGGTTCATTGTCTGCATGCCGAACTTCGTCTGGCCGACCTGCATGATGGAATAGATCTGGTGGACCTTGTCTTCCCTTATGAGGTTTCTTATGGCCGCGTTGGGGATCATGATCTCCAGGGCAAGACAGCGGCCCCCGCCTTTCATGGGAATAAGGGTCTGGGAGAGAACCCCTTCCAGCACAAAGGAAAGCTGGGCCCTCACCTGGGGCTGCTGATAGGGCGGAAAAACATCGAGAATCCGGTTGATCGTCTGAACGCAGTTGTTGGTGTGCAGGGTCCCGAAAACGAGGTGTCCTGTCTCAGCCACCGTCAGGGCGGCTTCAATGGTTTCAAGATCCCGCATCTCCCCGATGAGGACGATGTCCGGATCCTGGCGAAGGATAGATTTTAAAGCCCTTTTGAAGCTCCCCGTATCGGCTCCCACCTCTCTCTGGTTCACCACGCACTGCTTGTGGGGGTGCAGGAATTCTATGGGGTCCTCGATGGTGATGATATGTTCATGCCTTGAAAGATTGATCCCGTCGATCATTCCAGCCAGGGTGGTGGATTTGCCGCTCCCGGTGGGCCCGGTCACCAGCACAAGGCCTTTGGGACGCTTTGTCAGACCTTCCACGACCTTGGGGAGACCCAGCTGCTCGAAGGTCATTATCTCGAAAGGGATGGTCCGGATTGCGACGCCAACGCTTCCCCTCGTCTGGAAAACATTGGCCCGGAAACGGGAAAGCCCTTTCACCCCGAAGGAAAAATCCAGTTCCTTTTCTTCTTCAAAGATGTGCTTCTGGGCATCCGTCAGGAGACTGTAGGCAATCTTCTTCGTTTCGGGAGGAGTGAGGGTTGGAAGATTGAGGGGTCTTAAGGCCCCATCGATCCTCAATTGAGGGGGTGTGCCCGGAGTGATGTGCAGGTCACTGGCTTTGTTGTCCACCATGAATTTCAGGAGCTGATGGATGCCGGCCTGCTTTTGATCGTTTTTTTCCGTTTGTGTCCCGGTCCCGCTGCTTGCGCCTTGATCCATTTTCTGTCTCCAAGAAAAGGTGCCGTTGTCGCTCACAAAAAAATCCGGGACATCCCTTAATCCCCGAAGGTGACCCGGAGGACTTCCTCGATAGTGGTAACGCCTTCTTTTATCTTCTGGAGACCGCTCATTCGAAGGGATCTCATCCCGCCTCTTATGGCCGCCTCCTTGATTTCGAAGGTCGTCCCACCCTGAAGGATGATCTCCTTGACCTCGTCGTTGATGACCATGACCTCATAAAGGGCGACCCTTCCCTTGTATCCGGTCCCCCCGCAGGTGGTGCATCCCTCGCCCCTGTAGCATGTCAGCTGCGAGGCCTCTTCCTTGCTGAATCCAACGTCCAAAAGAGCTTTCTCAGGAATCTCCACCGCCTGTTTGCAGCCTTCGCAAACCCTCCGGGCAAGTCTCTGGGCCACAACAAGGATGACGGACGAGGCGACAAGGAAAGGTTCCACCCCCATGTTAAGGAGCCTGTTGATAGTGGAAGGGGCATCATTGGTGTGGAGGGTGGACAGAACGAGGTGACCCGTCAGGGCCGCCTTGATCCCGATCTCAGCCGTTTCGTAATCCCGGATCTCTCCAACCAGAATGATGTCGGGGTCCTGGCGAAGAAAGCTCCTCAGGGCAGCCGCGAAATTCAACCCGATCTCATCGTGCATCTGTACCTGATTGATGCCCATGAGGTTGAATTCTACGGGGTCCTCCGCGGTCATGATATTCACGTCGTCCTTGTTAAGTTCGGCCAGAGCCGAATAAAGGGTGGTGGTCTTTCCGCTCCCGGTAGGGCCTGTCACGAGAACCATCCCGTAAGGCTTGTGGATTGCGGTCTTGAAATCCACAAGGGCCAGTTCCTCGAACCCAAGTTTGGTCATATCCAGCTGGAGGTTGGATTTGTCCAGCAGCCGAAGGACAATCTTTTCCCCGAAAAGGGTGGGCAGCACCGAGACGCGAAAATCCACCTCGGCCCGCCGCCCCAGCTTCATCTTGATTCGCCCGTCCTGCGGCAAGCGCCTTTCGGCAATATCCAGCCTGGACATGATCTTGACGCGGGAGATCACGGCATTCCGGATCTTTAAAGGCAGGTTCATCATGGTTTTACAGACCCCGTCAAGGCGATATCGGATCCTCATGACCTTTTCGTAGGGTTCGATGTGAATATCGCTGACCTTCATCTTATAGGCTCTGATGAGGATGCCGTTGACGAGCTTGACGATGGGAGCGTCCACTTCCAGGCTCAGCATGTCATCACCCGTGTCCTCAACGACCTCGATATCTTCCACCGCACCCTGAACAAGGGAATCGAACTCCTCCACATCCATGACAGAGCCCGACTGCATCTCCCCCTCGAACCCGCCACCCTGGATATCTTCCAGGGAATAGTCGGTGGCGTCGATATTGGCCTTCCCCGACCCGAAACCTCCGCTTTCATAGTATTTCATGATGGCGTCTTCGATGGAGGTTTCGGAGGCCACCACAGGCTCCACGTTATAACCCGTCATGAACTTGATATCGTCGAGGGCAAATACATTGGTGGGATCGGCCATGGCCAGGGTCAGGGTCCCCCCGGTCCTGCTTATGGGGATCATCTGGTACTTCTTTGCTGTCTTTGCCGGGATGAGCTTTAAAATTTCAGGGCCGATCTCGAACTCGGACAGGTTTATGGAAGGAACGCCGTATTGTTTGCTGAGGAAAGAGACGATCTCGGTCTCTTCGAGGATGTTGAGCTTGGCCAGATTGTAACCGAGCCTGCCGCCGGACTTTCCCTGCTCCTCAAGGGCCTGCTTGAGCTGGTCCTCGGTAATGATCTTGGCCTTAACGAGCATTTCGCCCAAACGCGCTGCCATATTTCAAACCCCCCGGGAAAACACCTTGTTAAATTTTTCGGTATAGGCTATTTGCAGCCGTCAATTTTGTCAAGCTCCGCAAAAGACAGCTCCGCAAAAGACAGGCATGAAACGATGAATATCGGTAGAAAGGCCCGGGATTTCCCGACGCCGGCTCTCCTGCCCGGGGTCCGTTCCTCGAAGGTCTTTCCGGCGTTCCCGTCCGAAACGCTCCTGTCATGCCTTCAGCCCGAGGATCTTGATAGGGTCGCAAAAAGTCCGATTCGGGACTTTTTGCTTCCCGGAAAGGGAAAAACGTCGTTTTCCCTTTCCTCACGGATCAAGGACTTACAACCCGAGTCCTTGATCCGGACGCCCCGCGCGGGGCGCGTTGATGACTTTTTGCGAGGTCATCAACCTTGATCCATAGGTTTTTTCCCCAGCACCTGAAAAAGGGCTCCTCTCATTGCCTCGACGGGGGGTTCTCTTTTAAACCACAGTCGAAATGCTCTGACCCCTTGCCTGAGCAGCATCTCCTTCCCATCCGCTGCCCGGTAGCCTAGCTCCCGAGCCCTTCTCACGAAGGGGGTCTCTTTGGGGCCGTAAACCAGATCGAACAGGAAACAGTTCCGCGGAAAGATGGCCGGATCCGTCGGAAGGGGATCTCCGGGCATTAAGCCCAGGGAGGTGGCCTGGACGCACAGGACACAACCTTCCGCGGCGGCCGGGATCTCCTCCGGTCCGAACCCGACAACCCGGAGGTGAAGGTTGGAGAAATGGCCCTGCAGCGCCGCGGCAAGATTCCGGGCCCTTTCAGGGTCCCGATTGGCAAGGAAAATGGTGGATGCACCTCTCTGTGCCAGGGAAACCCCCACAGCCCTCGCCGCCCCTCCGGCCCCAAGGACAAGCACTTTTCCCCCCATGACATCCGGCACTCCGAGGGCATCGAGGCTGTCTGAAAAACCACCCGAATCGGTGTTAAAACCAACAACTCCGGACTTCCCCGAAACGATGGTGTTCACGGCCCCCGCGAGGCGGGCAGATTCGTCAAGCCCTCTCATCAAGGGAACTACCGCGGTCTTGTGGGGCACGGTGACGTTTAAACCATTGACCCCACCCTCCAGGAGCTCCTTCAGGCCTTCGGCAAGGTGATCCGGAGGGATCGGGTACAGATCGTAGGAGGCACTCATCCCCAGAGCAGCGAAAGCAGCGCCGAAAATGGCCGGGGACAGGGAGTGGGACACAGGGTAGCCGATAAGCCCGTACCGCTCGGCAATCAACGGGGAACCCCTTTCACGGCCCCGGGATCAAAGGACCTGGCTGTTTCCTTCACATCCATGTCGATCTGTCGGATAAGGGATTCCTGGTCGGGAAAGGCCCTCTGTGAACGGAGCCGGCGAAAAAACATGATTGTGACAATCTCCTCATAAAGGTCCCCTTCCCACCCCAACAAGTGGGCTTCCACGGTTGCGGCCCCATCCGGAAAGGTAGGGGATTTGCCGATGCTCAGAGCCGCAGGCCCGAGCCTTTCGCCGCAGAAATAGGCGCCGGTGTAGATCCCGTCCCCGGGGATCAGGACCCGCCCGACGTCCAGGTTGACAGTGGGAAAACCGAGCCCCTTGCCAAGCCCGCGCCCCCGGAAGACAACCCCGCGGACAAAATGGGGTCGGCCAAGAAGGCCGGCGGCTCCGGCCACATCTCCTGCCGAGATGAGATCCCGGATCCTGGTACTGCTCACGCGTATCCCTCCGACCAGAACCGGGGCCACGGACACAACCGTAAAACCCGCCTCCCGGCCGAGCCGGCCGAGAAGCTCCATGTTTCCCTTCCGTCCCTTTCCGAACCGCCATCCGGCGCCGGCCACAAGGCCTCTGGCCCCAATGACCTCCAGAAGGACCTCCCTCATGAAATGTTCCGGGGACATCGAGGCCAGGGAAGGATCAAAATCCAGGACGTAGGCCGTTTCAAAACCGAACATCCGGGCGATCTTGAGGCGATCCTCCGGGGTCATGACAGGCATGGGAGCCTCGACGGGGCGGAGGGTTTTGAGGGGGTGGCCCGAAAAGGTCAGGATGGCCGGGGACAGGGCTGTAACAGTGGCTCGGGAAACTGTTTCCTCAAAAACCCTCTGATGCCCTAGGTGAACACCGTCAAAGTTGCCGACGGCCAGGAGGGGCTTTACAGCCCGAGGGGGGAAAGGCCCTTTGCCCTTAAGGATCTCCACAGCTTCTCCTCCCCCCGTGGGTGGTTCCCGCTAAAGCCCCTGCCAACATCAAAGAGAGAGCCGGAACGGTCATGGGAATGAAGGGTAACCGCTAACTCGGTTTCAGTAAAGAAAAAGAAAAGGAATTGAAAATTGAGGATTGAGATTCAACTTCAGCAATTGGTAATTGGTGAACGGTGAATGGGTTTGCCGGTCGCTAGCCGCCCAAAATTTTTCTAATTCGAA
>Ga0209164_1001218_pt1 | contig 35804 bp, 33 predicted proteins | sample MTBNYHSulfiMetaG_FD_187458 | JGI IMG/M metagenome (GOLD analysis project Ga0209164, IMG submission 187458) | Enrichment culture microbial communities from rom New York Harbor, USA that are MTBE-degrading - MTBE-NYH (New York Harbor Sulfidogenic)... | ecosystem: Environmental > Aquatic > Marine >... | reverse complement strand
TACGGACACAACGGGCCCCTTCCCGCACGATGGCGTGTCCCGCAGCTGGCTTCCGGCGAAGGCCCGCGCCGCCACCTGGTGTCGGGGACACGGCACGGCGACGCGGTTCGACCCCCGTATGCCGGACCTTAATCGTATACGACCCGCCCGTCTCCTTGCAGGCCCGTACGGGTCATCTCATGGAGCGCGAGACACGCCGCGGCGCGAGCAGCGAAGCGGCGGGACGGCGAGGCGCGAGCCCGTCGACTCGGCGGCGCCTCGAGCCGGCTCGAGGCGAGCCGGCGCGTCGCGCCGTCAGCCGATCAGGTACTCGCCGATCAGCAGCTCGAGCTTCTCCTTCGTCTCCTGGGGGATCAGGTGGTGCGGCGTGTTGATGGCGTTCTCGACCGCATGCCGGCAGGTGCAGTCGCGGTCGTGCTGCAGGGCGCCGACGGTGTCGCGTACGATCCTCTGCGCCGTCTCGACGTTCTTCGCCACGTTGCTCAGCACCGTCTCCAGCGAGACGTCCTCTTCCCCCTCGTACCAGACGTCGTAGTCGGTGACCATGGCCATCGTCGCGTAGCAGATCTGCGCCTCGCGGGCCAGCTTGGCCTCCTGGAGGTTGGTCATGCCGATGATGTCGAAGCCGAGCTGACGGTAGACGTTGCTCTCCGCGCGCGTGGAGAACTGCGGGCCCTCGATGCAGACGTAGGTGCCCCCGTCGTGCACTCTCGCGCCGATGCCGCGCCCATGACCCACCAGCAACTCAGAGAGGTAGGGACAGAAGGGATCGGCGAAGCTCATGTGGACCACGACGCCGTCGCCGAAGAAGGTCGACGGACGCGTCTTCGTCCGGTCGTAGAGCTGGTCCGGTACGACGACGTCCAGCGGCTTCAGCTCCTCCTTGAGGCTGCCGACGGCGCTGGCCGACAGGATGTGCTTGACGCCCAGCGCTTTCATGCCCCAGATGTTGGCCCGGTAGTTGACTTCGGAGGGCAGGATGCGGTGGCCACGCGCGTGGCGCGGCAGGAACGCGACGCCGACGCCGTCGATCTCGCCGACGAAGTACACGTCGCTCGGGTCACCGAACGGCGTCTCGATGACGACCTCAGTGGCATCCTCGAGCAACTCGTAGAAGCCGGATCCGCCGATGACGCCCACCTGGGCGGATTCTCTCACAGCGCTCACGTTCCCTCCGTTCCTCAACGACCGCCGAGGCGGCTGCCTTCGCTCACTCGTCTGTTGCGGCCGCCGGCCCGCCGGTCGGCGCTCGAAGCACCGACCGCCGGACTCGAGCCCATCTCGATGCCCGGGCCGGGGCCGGGGCCGGGGCCGGGGCCGGGGTCGGGGCCGGGGCGAGTATACCGGTCTCGCTCCCGCATGCCGGAACGACGTCCGTCCGGCCCCGCACCCGAGTGATACGCTAACTCATCGGAGGGGGCTTCGAGCAGGGGGCGAGGGACGGCGACGGCCGTCTCGCGCAGCCGCCGCACATGGGCGGTGGCCGCCCCGGTCCGGAAGGAGTCACACGTGCCCAAGAACAAGGTCCTGCCCATCGAAGAGGCCCTGGCCCCCATCCGCTCCGGCATGCACATCGCCGTCGGCGGCTTCATCGGCCAGGGCGACCCGCTCACCATCATCGACGCCATGAAGTCGCTGGACGTCAAAGACCTCACCCTCTACGCCAACGACGCCGGCTACCGCGAGCGCGGCATCCTCGAGCTGGCGCAGCTCGGCAAGGTGAAGAAGATCGTCGCCAGCCACGTCGGGACCACCCCGTGGGTCGGCAAGGCGATGAACGAGGGCAAGCTCGAGGTCGAGTCGGTCCCTCAGGGGACGCTGGCCGAGATGATGCGCTGCGGCGGCGCCGGCCTGGGCGGCTTCCTCACCCCCACCGGCATCGGGACCATCGCCGAGGAGGGCAAGCAGGTCATCGAGATGGACGGCCGGCCGTTCATCCTCGTGCCCTCACTCAAGTGCGATGTGGCCATCATCCGCGCCCATGCGGGCGACACCTGGGGCAACCTCACCTACCGCGGCACGTCGCGGAACTTCAACGTGCCGGCCGCCACCTGCGCCGACTACGTCATCGCCGAGGTCGAGAACCTCTACTGCCTCGGCGAACTCGATCCCAACCACGTCCACACGTCCGGCATCTTCGTCGACGCGGTGGTGCGGGCGAACATCGACTACTGCGTCATGCGGGAGGAGGCGATCGACAATGTCTGAGGCCAAGCAGACCATCGCCGCCCGCGCCGCCCGGGAGCTGCGGGACGGCCAGATCATCAACCTCGGCATCGGCCTGCCGACCTTCATCGCCAACTACGTGCCGGAGGGCGTCGACGTCATCATCCAGACCGAGAACGGCGCCATCGGCGTCGGTCCGCGCCCCGAGCCCGGCTGCGAGGACCGCGACCGGGCCAACGCCGGCAACGCGCCGATCACCCTCATCTGCGGCGGCAGCTACTTCGACTCGGCCACCTCGTTCGGCATGATCCGCGGCGGCCACCTCGACTCGACCTTCCTCGGCACCCTGCAGGTCGACGAGGAGGGCAACATCGCCAGCTGGATGATCCCCGGCAAGATGCTGGCCGGCATGGGCGGCGCCATGGACCTCATCACCGGCGCCAAGGTCGTGCACATCGTCACCGAGCACGTCGCCAAGGACGGCTCCAGCAAGCTGATGAAGAGGTGCACCTTCCCGCTGACCGGAGCGAAGGAGTGCGACGTGATCATCACCGAGCGGGCTCTCTTCCGCCGCTACCCCGACAAGGGGTTCGTACTCGAGGAGGTGGCGAGGGGCTACTCACTCGACGACATCGCCGCCTGCACCGACATGAGCTACACGGTCGCCGACGACGTCAAGATGGAGGCGTACGGGCCGGAGGGGTGAGAGCGCCGGTCGGGCCGAGAGCGCGCCGGCGGAGGAGGCGTGGTCAGAGTGAGGCGTGCTTCGTCTCGGGGTCGACGAGCTTCCACTCCTTCTCGATGATGCCCGCGACGTGCTCGGCGAGGCGCTGCACGCCGGCCACGTTCATGTGCACGCCGTCGTCCTGACGCCAGCGGGCGTCGTAGGCGCCGTTCGTGCTGAACAACTCGGCCGTGTCGATGTACTGTACGGCCGGCGCCCGCTTCTCCGCCTCGTCGCGATAGGCCGCGTTCAGGATCGCCGCGTCCTTCTCCATGTTCGCGTCCCGCATCACCGGCAGGCCGACCCAGTAGACGCGCCGCACGCCGGAGTCGAGCATGATGTCCATCGCCTCTCCGACCCGCCGGCGGTACTCCTCTTTCCACGCGCGCGTCCCGAAGGCGAGCGGCGCCCCGTCCTCCACGGCGATGCCCTGGGCATCGTTGCCGCCGATCATGAACGCGACCGCCTGGTAGCGCTTGCCGTACTTGCGGAGGTAGGCGAACCAGTCGTAGAAATCGGTGCGGACGAGGCCCGACGAGACCTTGTGAAAGGCGACGGCCTTCGCCCTGCCGGTGTCGTAGATGAGGGGGGCGACGCCGTTGCCGAGGTCGCCCCCCATCGAGTCGCCGCCGACGAAGAAGCGCAGCGGGTCCCTGGCAGTCGGGGTCGGCAGGGCGGTCGAGGTCGGCGAGGCCGTGGCATTGATCGATGCTCTCGGCTTCGGCGCGGCCGACGCCGAACGGTCACCGGTCGGCGATACCTTGGCCTGCGACGGACCGCCCGCCGGCGACGGCGGTGCCCCGCCGCCGCTTTTCGCCACGATGGTGACGCCCGTCACGACCGCGACGAGCGCCACGACGGCGGCCAGGGCGATCAGCCGCCGGCGCCTGATCTGGGCACGCCGCGCCGCCCGCCCGGCCGGCGTGCGCCTGGGCCGCGGCGGCTGTGGGCTGCCGGGGGTGTCCCCGTTCCCGCTCACGGTCGTTTGACCTCGAACGAGGTCACGGCGCTAGTCATCTGACCCGACATCGACTCATCGACTCTGACATCGATCCTGGCATCGACTCCCCGCGACGCCGGCCGCCCGGCGTCGCTCCCTCGGGGCCGCGCGGCTGGCGCCCAGCCGGCCTTCAGGGCGTCGCGGCAGACTTCCAGACAGGCGCGGCCCGCGCGCGGCCGGCCTTCAGCGCGACGCGACCGGCGCGCGGCCGGCGAAGGTCATTACTACACCGGCCGCCGCTCCCCTGTATCGTCACGCCGTTCGCACTTCTGAAGGCGAGCGACAGACGGAGTGTCGCCGCACGCTTGGGCGGGGTCCCGAAGGGCGAATCTGCGCGGAGACGCCGAGGGGCGGGAGACGCACAGCGCGTCTCCCGCCCCCCGTTCAACTCATCGTCGCGGGTGCCGGACGGTCTCGCCCGGCCCCTGCGCGCCGGCCTACGCCGGCGCGGATCGTTCAGAAGCCGACGTTCTCCACTCGCGAGACGCCGGGCACCACGTTCTTGAGGTGCCGCTCGACGCCCTGCGACAGGGTCATCTGCGACATGGGGCAACCTGCGCAGGCGCCCTGCAGCTTGACCTGTACCACGCCGTCGTCGTCCACGTCGACGAGCTCGATGTCGCCGCCGTCCGCCTGGAGCGCGGGGCGGATGTCGCCCAGTGCCTTCTCGACGTCTTCCTTGATGGCCACGCTCGTTCTACCTCCGACTGAGTGGTTGTCGGCGCCGGCCCGGGAATCCCGTCGCCGTCTGGCCGATGACCCTCGCCGCGACCGCGGCCGGGCACGCCGGCACCGTGATGGCTCTTCAGTGTACCTCTCCGCGCCCCTCGACCGCCAAACCGCCGCCGATGACCCCGCGGGCAGATCCATCAGAGTCCGTGGTAGTCGCGCCGGGGAGCCGCCAGAGGTCGCGACCCCGGGAGAGCCGTCCGAGGCCCCGATGGTCGCGGAGGAGACCGTCAGATCTCGAACAGGCGCGCGGGGACGCCCGAGAGCCGCTCGGCGCCTCCCGGTGTGACGACGAACGTGTCCTCGATGCCGACCGCGCCGACCCCGGGCAAGACGAACTTCGGCTCCAGCGCGAAGACCATGCCCTCGGCCAGGGGCTCGTCGAGGGCGGCGATCACGGCAGCTCGTCGAGCTCGAGCCCGACGCCGTGGCCGACGAACCGGGCCTGGGTCGGAGCGCTCCCCATGAAACCGTCGGCCAGGCCGGACGCCGCGGCACGCTCCAGCGCCAGCTCGTACAGCTCTCTGCACGACACGCCCGGACGGGCCGCGGCCGCCACCGCCTGCTCGATGTCCAGCGCCACGGCGAAGGCCCGCCGGCAGGCCGTCGGCAGCGGGCCCAGACTGAAGATCCGCGTGAAGTCGGCGATGTAGCCGCGCCGCACGGAGACGAAGTCGAACACGACCGGCTCGCCACGTCCGATGGCCCTCGTCGTGACCCCCTGCCCCACGGCCGCGGAGAGCCCCTCCCCCGCGAGAGGCGTATCGGGGTAGCTCGGCACCGTGCCGTTCGGCCCGCTGACGAACTGTCCGTAGAACATCTCCTGGTTGAAACCACGCATGCGGATGAACCCCTCGTGGCCGAGCGCCCGCGCGATCGCCTCCAGCCGGCCGGCGAGCTGGTTCTCGCGGACGCCCTCGTGGAGCAGCTGCGGGATGCGTGCGCAGACCTCGTCGGTGATGCGCGCCGCCGCCCGGATGAGCTCGACCTCGTACGGCGACTTGACCGCCCTGCGACGGCGAACGGCACGCGAGATGTCGCCCGCCCAAGCCTCCGGGAAGAGCGACTCGAACTTGCGGAACAGGGCGACCGGGAGCACGTCGAGCTCGAGCCCGAGCCGCTTCGGAAGCGTCCCGTACCGTTCGCGGATCGCATCCGGCAGCCCGCGCAGCGAGCGGAGCGCCACCACACCCGGCAGTGGCGACTCAGCACGGGCGCGTTCCACGACGCGGCGCACGAAGAGGGTCGCGGCGCCGCTCGCCGGCACGTACAGGAACGACTGCTGCACCGTCCCGGCGTAGTAGTAGAGGTCGGCGTTCTGGAGGATCAGCGCCGCGTCGAGCCCGGCGGCGGCGAGGTCCTCCTGCAGCGCCGCAAGCCGCCGGTCGACCTCCTCGAGCGGCGTGCTCTGGGTCGACGCAGACGACGGTGCGCCCGCCGCAATGGCGGCAGACGACGGTGCGCCTGAGGCCCGGTGGCCGGTCCCCGCTGCCGGATCTCCCGTCGCCGTCATCGCCCTCGCGTGCCCGTCAGATGGTCAAAGTGGCGATGCGCCAGACGATCAGCGCGATGAGGAGCGCGACCACCCCGATCAGGGCGGCAAGCTGCGTCCACGAGAACGGCCCCCGAGCGCTGCGCTTCCCCGCCCACGTGATGATCTCCATCACCGCGAACCCGGCGATGAGGCCGCCGATGTGCGCCTGCCAGGAGATCCCGCGGACGACGAAGGTGAACACGAGGTTGATGGCGATGAGGAATCCGATGTTGCGCAGCGCCGCGGCGGCCATCGCGTCGCGGTTGTGCAGGAAGTAGCCGAAGAGACCGCCGAACAGACCGAAGACCGCCCCGGAAGCTCCGACCGTAGCGACCAGCGGATCGGCCGCCACGAGGACGAGGACGCTGCCGGCCAGCCCCGAGATGAAGTAGACGAGCAGGAAGCGCAGCGTGCCGACCATCGCTTCCACATACGTGCCGGCGATGTACAGGGCGAACATGTTGAACCCGAGATGCCAGAGGCTGGCATGGACGAACATCGCCGTCCCCAGCCGCCACCACTCTCCCTCCAGCGCCACGAAGCCCGGGATGAGCGCCATCCGGACGTCCAGGTCGCTGATCAGGGTGAGGAAGAACATCGCGACGTTGAGGGCGATGAGCGCGATCGTGGCCGGCGTACGGCCGGAGAGGCCGATGCCCTGCCAGCGGTCGCGGATCTGTCCCCGCGTGAACACCGGCGCCGCCGTCTGCTCGGTTCGTGCCTGCTTCATGCACTCCGGACAGCGGAAGCCGACGGCCGCCGGCGTCATGCACTCGTAGCAGATCGGCCGGCCGCAGTTCGAGCAGGTCACGCCGGTCTCGCGGTCGGGGTGCCGATAGCAGTAGACGGTGTCGTCGGGCTCATTCAGGTCGAACTCCTCCACGCCCTCGATCCGGGTGTCGTCGCCGGCGGGCGGCACCAGGTGCAGCTTCGGACGGCCGCCGGTCGGCGTCGCCGGTCCCGGCATGCCCTGCCACGGGTCCGCCGAGAGCGAGTCGTGAGGCGACGCGTCGTCGGGGTCGTAGGCGTCCGGCGCATCGCCGGCGTCGGGTGCGTCGCCCGCATCGGGCGCGTCGCCGGCGTCGGGGCCGTCGAGCACCTCGTCGTCGAACAGATCATCGTCGGGGCGATGCTCGTCGTCGGGCCGGTGCTCGTCGGTCATGGGCGTTCCTTCGCCGTGCCGGGCGCCATCTGCTGCTTCGCAGTGCCGGACGCCACCTCTTCCTTCTTCGTGCCGGGCTCCGGCTCAGCTCCGGTCGTGCTGCCGAAGCGCTCGCCGGCCCGCGACCACAGCTCGACGAACCAGTCGGGCAGCGCGACGGCCCGACCGCTGTCGACGTCGACCGCGGCGTGGCGGGTAGTGCCGTCGGCCAGCACCTCGCCGTCGCGGCAGACCTGGTAGGCGAAGTCGAAGCTGGCCCGCCCCACGCGGCCGAGCCAGAGCCGCACGTCGAGGAGGTCGTCGACGCGGCCCGGACGGCGGTAGTCACAGGTCGCGGAGACCGCCGGGAAGACCAGCCCGCGGTCGCGGGCCTCGCCGATCGGGCAGCCCAGCTCGCGCAGGAGCTCCACGCGCGCGACCTCGAAGTACACGAGGTAGGAACCGTAGTAGACGACGCCCTCGGCGTCGGTGTCGGCGTAGCGCACGCGGACCTGCGTGACGAACGGGGGTCCGGACGGTTGGGCGGTGCTCATGCTGCGACCAGTGTAGACGATGCCCCCGAGCCTGTCGTCCGCACGTCGTGGCCGCAGAACGAGGCGGGCCCTGGGCGGATCGGAGCGGGCCGGCCGGGAGACTCGCTCCCGGCCGGCCCGAGATGGCTCAGGAGCCCCAGGCCGCCTTGGCCGCGTCCTCGAAGACGTTGAACGCGTGGTCGAGCTCGTCGTCGCTGATGTTGATCGGCGGCAGGAAGCGGGCCACGTTGTCGTACATGCCGCAGGTGAGGATGAGCACCTGCCGCTTGACGACCTCGCCGGCGAACGCCTTGGTGGCCGCCGGGTCGGGCTCCTTGCTCCCCGGCTTGACGGTCTCGATGGCGTTCATGAGCCCCATGCCGCGCACGTCGCCGATCTGCGGATAGGTCTCCTGCAGCTTCTTGAAGAAGGCGCGCAGCTTCTCGCCCTGCTTCGTGGCGTTCTCGAGCATGCCCTCCTCGCGGATGGCCTCGATGGTCGCGCTGGCCGCGGCGCAGCTCACGGCGTTGCCGCCATATGTGCCGCCCATGGTCCCCGGCTTGCACTTGTCGAAGTACTCGCTCTTCGAGACCACGCCCGAGAGCGGGAAGCCGGAGGCGAGTCCCTTGGCGACGGTGATGATGTCTGCCTGCACATCGAAGTGCTCGTGGCAGAACCACTTGCCGGTGCGGCCGAAGCCGGCCTGGATCTCGTCGATGATCAGCAGGGCGCCGATCTCGTCGGCGACCTTGCGGACCTCCTTGAGGTACTCCTGCGGCGGCACGACGAAGCCGCCCTCGCCCTGGATAGGCTCGATGATGATCGACGCCACGTCGTCCGGGAACGTCTCGGTGGTGACGACCTTGCGCAGGTCGCTGATGGCGTAGTCGACCGGATCCTCGCTGGCCGGGGTGCGATACGGATACGCGTACCGGGCGTGGTAGATACCGCCGGGCAGCGGCTCGTAGTAGCCGCGGTAGCCGGCCTTGGAACACGTGAGCGCCATGCAGAAGTGCGTGCGGCCGTGGAACGAGCCCTTGAAGCCGATGGTCACCGGCCGGCGCAGCGCCTGCTTCGCCAGCTTGCAGGCGTTCTCGACCGCCTCGGCGCCGGAGTTGGCGAAGAACACGTTGTCGAGGTCGTAGGGGACCAGCTCGACGATGTCGTTGGCGGTCTTCGTGACTGTGTCGTTGTAGAACATGTTGGCCTGCGAGTGGACGAACTTGTCCAGCTGGGCCTTCGCTGCCTCGATGACCTTCGGGTGGCCGTGGCCGGTGTTGACCACGGCGATGCCGACCGCCATGTCGAGCCACTTGTCGCCGTCCTCGGTGTAGAACCAGCTGCCCTCGGCGCGGGTGGCCGTCACCGGGGAGAAGTGCCCGGTCACCGAGGGGATGGCACTCTTCATCTTGTCGTCGAGCATCTGAGGAGACCTCCGTCTAGCTGGCCGCCGGCGCTCGGTACTCGAGCGGACCGGGAGACACGACTGCATCGCACGCGACCCTCGAGCCGGTGCATCGCGAACCTAGCACACCCCCGGGGCGACTTGGCAGGATTTCCAACAGGGCGGAGGCGGCCGAGCCGACCGTTGGCCATCCTGTCCAATGTCCACTCCACGGAGACCCGAGGGCATCCTGGTCGGCATCAGAGCTTCACCCTCAGCGTTTCACTGCGGAGCCAGTCGCCGCGCCTCACTCACCGCGGCGCCGGCGCTCTCGCCGTAGCCGTCGGCGCCGATGCCGCGGGCGAACCGATCGGTCACCGGCGCCCCTCCGACCAGCACCCGGACCTGCTCGCGCAGACCGGCGGCCGAGAGCGCCTCGACCACGGCGCCCATGAGCGGCATGGTCGTCGTCAGCAGCGCGCTCAGACCCACGAGCCCGGCATCGTGCTCCCGCGCCGCAGCCACGAACTCCCCGGCGTCCACATCGGTGCCCAGGTCGACGACCTCGAAGCCGACGCCACGAAGCATGAGGCCGACCAGGTTCTTGCCGATATCGTGCAGATCGCCCTTGACGGTGCCGAGGACGATGGTGCCGGGGGTGCGGACACCGGCGCCGGCATCGGCCGCCAGGGCCGCCTGGAGTCCGTCGACGCCGGCCTGCATGGCGCGCGCCGCCAGCAGCATCTCGGGGATGAACACCTCACCGGCGGCGAACCGCTCGCCGACCACATCCATGGCGCGGATCAGGCCTTCTTCGAGGATCTGTCCGGCCGGACGGCTTTCCTCGAGCAGTCGAGCACAGACCTCCACGACCTCGTTCTCGTCACCGGCAAGCACCGCCGCTTCGACCGCCGCGTACCCGGCAGGCACTTCCTCCCGCAGCGCGCCGCCGCCCTCCTCGTCGGCCCGGCGTGCCGCGAAGATGTCGGGCAATGGGCCATTCACCAGCGGCAACGTCCCCCCGGACTCGAAGAACTCGTGGGTGCGCCGCAGGCGATCGAAATCGGCCGTCGGCGGTACGGCGTCGGTGATGCCGGCGATGAACCGCCGCCCCGGCGCCACAGCCCTCAGGACATACCGCAAGTAGTCATCGAGGTCGTCCTCGCTGCTCTGTTCCGGGATCAGGTACTCGGCCGGGATCCCGCCGATCAGGCACAGGCGATCGCTCCACGCCTCGTAGAGCTCGGCCAGCGTCAAAGAGGTCATCGGATACGGACACAGGGACTCGGCCGCATCGATCCCCGAGTCGCGGATCAGCTCCACCAGGCCGCGGTTCTCCCCGTCGCAGTGAGTCAGCAGTGGGATGCCGCGGGGTCGCAGCACCTCCGCGGCTCGCCTGAGCCAGGGGCGGATCTGCTCGTCGAAGAACGGCGGGTAGGTGATCGTGGCGTCGTGGTTCCCGCCCCAGGTCACACCGTCGAGCTCGGCGGTGCGGCAGAAGTCGAGGTACTGCTCGTAGAGCGGCGCGATGGCCGCCGCGAACTCCTCCAGCTCCGCACGGCGGTCGTTGTACAGAAGGTAGAAGTCCGTTCCCGGGAAGAAGTGCTTGAGGATGTGGTGCATCGGCGAGGCGGGCTCGCCGGCGGCCGAGACCACCAACCCCTCCTCACCCACCTCGTCGCGCCGCCGGCGAGCCGTTTCGGGGTCTGGCACCAGACGCAACGAGCGGAAGAGTTCGGCCACCACGCGCCAGTCGTCGAAGCGTTTGATCGGGGGTTCGGCCACCCAGGGGTAGGTGATCCCGTTGCGGCGCATCTCGTCGGTGTGTGTGAGGACCGCGCTCAGGGTGCCGCCGGGGGCCGCGAACTCGACGTCGAGCCGGTCGCCCTCGCGCCGCCAGGTCATGCGGACGTCGTCGCCGAACTCGAGCCGGTAGCCGCACTCCGGCGGCGTGTACAGGCCGAGGCAGCTCATGGCGACGCCCTCATCCGACTGCGCCATGTACACGAACGTGCTGGTCAGCAGGTAGATCCCCCAGCCTTCGGCGCGGCAGATCTCCTCGACACTGCGGCCCTCGTGCTCGGACGGCAGGGTGCCCGCCGCCGAGCGTGCCGTGTGCCAGAGGTCGAGCCGCGGCGCGTACGGCACCCGGTCGGGGAGTTCACCGTGAAGGGCGGCACGCGCCCTGGCCCGGAACGACATCTCTCCTCATTCCTCTCGTGATCAGGGGAGTCCGGCGACACCGAAGCTCACCCGCTGTCGTCGGCGCGGCCGCGCCGGCTCTCATCGGCGAAGCTCACTCACTCTCGCCGCGCGGCACAACGATGTCCAGAAGCGGCCCGTGCTGCTGCGCGCCGTAGACATCGGAATCGCCGAGATCGCCGGAGGCGCACGGCCGCACGATCGTCGCCTTGACGGCCAGCGCGGCCGGGAACTCGATCACTCTCAGCACCCGGTCCTCGGGGATGCGGTAGAGGCGAGCGAACAGCGCCGGCGTGAAGATGCCCGACCGGCGCGCGAGGTCGAAGCCCTCCTTCTCCCGGAAGATGATGTCGAGCGTCAGCTCGTAGGGGCCGGCGTTCTTGCTGCGGACCACCTCTGCCAGCTCGCTGAGAGGGATGCCGCCGCTCAACGGATGACCTCAACGCGGAGGCCGCGGCTCATGGGGTGGATGCATCTCATCGACGAGCCTCCGAGACCGGCGGCGCATCCTGGGTTGGCGCCCCGCCGATCTCCACGATCTCGATCTCGAAGAGCTCCAGCGGGTCGTCGACCTCCATGAGGTGGTAGACGCTGAACCGGTAGACCTCTCCCCCGCGCAGGTCGGAGGGCGAGAAGGGGAAGGCGAGGTTCCCCGCCGTGGACAGCCGTCCCGGGTAGCCCGCGTGCAGCAGGGTGGAACGGGCGAGGGCGCACAACGTGTCCGCCTCCTCCTGGCTCTCCGCGACCGCCTCGATGACGATGCCCAGCTCGTGCGGCGTCTCATCGCGGCGCGGCTCCAGCTCGCCCATCACCCCGTCGCGGCCGTACAAGCGGAAGCCGAGGTGGGAGCCGCCGAGGCCGGGCAGGCCTTCGGCGACCCGCGCCCGGACCGTCGCCAGCACGTCGTCGATCTGGCCGATCATGACCGGATCGCGGCAACCGGCGATGGAGACGGTGCGGAATCCGACACGGGCGGCGCCCTCAAGCTTGACGGCGTAGCCGGCGGACGGCACCAGCCGGCTGCCGGTCACCCGCACCCGCCGCTCGCTCACCTGCGTGAACGCGGCACCGGTGAGGTCGAGACTGCCGCCGGGGCCGGGCAGCATGGCCGGGTCCGCCTTCTCGTACAGCGTGTGGCCGGCCACCGAGGTGACCGTGCAGCGCCGCTCGGCGGCGAGCGGCTCGACCTCGAAGAAGCCGTCGCCGAGGACGCCGAGGAGGCCGTCGCCGCCCGACCCGGGCAGGGCGGCGATCGCCCCGCACTCGAGGATCTTGCCCATGTGCAGGGCGAGGCCGGGATCGTGCCCGGCCGCGATCGCCGGTGCCGCGAACACGGCCGGGTCGTAGGCACGCCCGGCCAGGACGACGTCGACGCCCTCGGCCAGGGCTGCCAGCAGCGGTTCGACGCCCATCTGGGCGACGAGACGGGAGGTCTGGTCGAGCGCCTCGCCGGTCAGCGGCGGCGCCGACCCGGCGGGCGCGATGCGGCCGGCGTTGAGGGCGGCCCGCACCCGCTCGTGCGAGACGTCGGCGTGGACGAGCGCCACCCGCAGAGTGAGGCCACCCTGCTCGGCGACCTCGCGCAGCACGTCCAGGTCTCGCCGCAGGTGCGGCGCCGCCCCGCCGCCCCCGGCGCTGCCGATCAGCAGCGGCACTCCGGCGGTCCCGGCGGCCTGCACGAGCAACCGGAGGTCGCGCTTGACGGCCGCCCGGTCGGTGAACGACTCACCGGAGCCGAGGTAGCAGGGCCCCGGATCGGTCGAGCCGGCGTCGACGGCGATGGCGTCCGGATCCCGCGCGAGACCTGCCTCGAGCGAGGCCTCCGGGAAGCCGTAGCCGAGGATCGCGGTGGGCGACAGGATGCGCATGCCGCCTACCTTACTCACTCTCTCCCGCCGATTCCCCCCAGGCATCGAAGCCCATGAGGCCTGCACCGACTCGCGAAACGCCGCCGATCACGGCGACAGACGACTCGCGGTGTGCCACAGCCTACGGCATGCGACGGACGTGTTCGCGGCCGGCGGGTCGATACTCTATAATCCGGGTCCGGCCGACGGGGCCGGCAGGCGACAATCCTGCCCGCGCCCGGTCGGACCACCGCGGACGGGGTGTGGCTCAGTTTGGTAGAGCGCACGGTTCGGGACCGTGAGGTCGGCGGTTCAAATCCGCCCACCCCGACCATCTCCATCGTCGCACGCGCGCCTCGCGGCGCGGGCAGCCGCCATCGGCACGACGTGCCGCCCCGTCACCCGGACGGCGCAACGGCTCGTCGACGTCGCGGCATCCCGTCTCGTCGACGTCGCGGCACCCAGTCTCGTCGGCACCGTCGAACGGCACGATGACCGCCGCCCCCACACTCCTCTGGCTGCGTCGCGACCTCCGCCTCGCCGACAACCCGGCCCTGACCGCGGCGGCGCGCGATGCTGGCCCGCTGCTCCCCGTGTACGTCTGGGACGATGCCGACCGCCCCTGGGCGCCGGGCGGCGCCTCGCGCTGGTGGACGTGGCACAGCCTGAGGTCGCTCGCCGCCGACCTCGAGCGCCGCGGCGCATCGCTCATCGTCCGCCGCGGCTCGCCCCTCGACGAGCTGGCGGCCCTGGCGGCCGAGACCGGAGCGCGATCGCTCCACCTGACGGCCACCCTCGACCCCGGTGAGCTCGACGAGCCGTCCCTCTCGGAGCAGTTCGCGGCCCGCGGTGCGCCGCTCGAGGTCACAGTCCACGGGGCGAACCTGCTGTTCGGCCCGCCTTTCCCCACGACGGCCGCCGGGCGACCCTTCCACGTCTTCACGCCGTTCTGGAAAGCGTGCCGGGCGACGGACGAGCCGGACACGCCGCTCCCGGTGCCCGCTCACCTGCGGGGACCGACGGAACCGCCTGCCTCACTCTCGCTCGACGAGTTGCGGTCGGCCGCCGTGCACGCCTGGGCCGACGGACTCGCCCCCGCCTGGTCGCCCGGCGAGGCCGGCGCCCGACGGCGCCTCGACGCGTTCCTCGACGACCCCCTCCGCGACTACGGCGACGCCCGCGACCTCCCAGACGGCGAGACCACCTCGCGGCTCTCGCCCCACCTGCACTTCGGCGAGATCTCCGCCCGCATGGTCTGGCACGCCGCCCGCGACGCCGCCGGCGCCGCGGCCGAGCCGTTCCTGCGTCAGCTCGCCTGGCGGGACTTCGCCCACCTTCTCCTGCTGCATCACCCCGCGACACCGGACGAGCCGCTGCGGCCGCAGTTCGCCGACTTCCCCTGGCGGCGCGACCCCGATGCCCTCGCCGCCTGGCGGCGCGGCCACACCGGCTACCCTCTCGTCGACGCCGGGCTTCGGCAGCTCTGGGAGACCGGCTGGATGCACAATCGTGTCCGCCTCGTCTGCGCGTCGTTCCTCACCAAGCACCTGCTCATCCCGTGGCAGGAGGGCGCCCGGTGGTTCTGGGACACGCTCGTCGACGCCGACCTCGCCGACAACACCCTCGGCTGGCAGTGGACCGCCGGCTGCGGGGCCGACGCGGCGCCCTACTTCCGCATCTTCAACCCGTTCGCCCAGGGCCGCCGCTTCGACCCCGACGGCGCCTACGTGCGGCGCTGGCTGCCGGAGCTCGGCCGCCTGCCCAACGAGCACGTGCACACCCCGTGGCTGGCGCCCGAGACGGCGCGCCGGGACGCCGGCTTACGACTGGCGTCTCCCGACGAGGTAGCCCGGCTCACCGCCGACGACCATGGTCCGCGGCAGCTCGGCGACGGTCTCTACCCCGAGCCGCTCGTGGATCACGCGGTCGCCCGTCGCCGGGCCATCGAGGCCTACGATCTCATGAAGCAGCGAGCCGAGGCTGCCGGCGACGCCCTCAGCCCTCCGACCCCAGCCCGTCGCTAGACGCATCCTCGTCCCCGTTGAGGGCGACGATGCGGGGGTCGAGACCGGCGAGGTCGACCTCCACGACCGCGACCGTGCAGCCGCCGCCGCGAGCGGCGCTCGCCGTACCGGGGTCGAGGTAGAGCACCCCGTCGACCCAGTCGGCGAAGGCGTCGTGGGTGTGACCGCTCACGACGAGGTCGAATCCCTCGCGGGCGGGATCCCGGTGCCGGTCCAGAAGGCGTTCCTTGCGGTGACCGACCAGGAACCGCACGTCCCCGACCCGTCCCGCCGCCTCCTCCGGCAGGTCGACCCCCGTCCAGCCGCCGTCGACGTTGCCGGCCACCGCCGTCACGGGAGCGACCGCGGCCAGCTCGTCGAGCACCTCCGGTCGTCCCACGTCGCCGGCGTGGATGATGTGGTCGACGCCCTCGAACACCCTGAGGACGTCGCCTTTCACGGTCCCGTGCGTGTCGGAGATCACGCCGATCCGCACCCGTCCGGCGCTCTCCCGCCACCTGTCCTTCATGACCTTCTCGTCCTTGTGTGCCCGCTCGTGGTGCACGCTCGCAGTGCGTGCCCCCGCATCATTTCGTCGTGGGCTCGCCGCTCCCTACCCTGGGCACCTGATCCCCACCGTCCGCATGTCATCGAGACCCGGTCACATCCGGACGCTGCACCCCGAGCACCCTGGCGATGCACCGCCGAACGCTCGGATGATGATGCCCCGGGGAGTGACCGGACGAGGCACGGCAAGCGCCCGGACGATGATCCGCCGTACACCCGGACGATGCACTGCCAGGCACCCGGACGATGCTCGGCGCATACCGCGGTTGCGTGCCTGCCCCCCGCCGCGGGTAGCATCGACCTGGAAGAAGGAGACGAGAGATGAGCGATCAGGTGGTGGTGAAGTTCTTCGCCGGCGTCAGGGAGACGACCGGTGAGGTCATGACGACGGTCGCCATCGGCGGCACAGACACGGTGACCGAGGTGCTGCGCCGGCTGAGCGCTACCTACGGTCCACGCTTCCGCGAGCTCACCCTGGGCCCCGACGGCCTCGGGGACGGCATCATCGTGATGGTCAATGGACAGAACGTCCGGCTCGGCAAGGCCGGCGATACGATCCTGCACGACGGCGACGAGATGGCGGTGTTCTCGCTGATCGCCGGAGGCTGAGTCGAGCGGCAGGCCGGCGCCGGTCCGCCGCCGGTGAGCGTACTTGCGCCGATGCGCGTGATTGCGGCGGCGCCATCGGCGCCGCCGCTGGTTCAGTCGGCGGGGAAGCCGGCGGGATGACCTGCCGCAGGGCCGGCCTCGAGCGCAGCGTCATCGTCCGCGGCCGGTCCTTCGCCCGGGGCGCATCCTTCGTCGGCGCCCGCTCCCTCATCCGGGGCTGCCTCGCCGTCTGACGGTACGGCGTCGTCTGCTACGGCATCGTCGCCCGCTACGGCATCGTCGTCCGCTACGGCATCGTCGTCCGCTACGGCATCGTCATCCGCCGCGGCATCGTCGCACTGGGACGCACCATCGTCCTGGGACTCCGCGCCGCCTGCCGCCTCATCGCCATCCGAGGCCTCGTCCGTCGGCGCACTCTCCCCTTCGGCCGAGCCGGCGGGAAGCTCCGCGGCCGTGCCCTCGTCCTGCGCGGGCTCATCCACCGCGCTGCCGGTGAGCCACTCCGGCGGCTCGCCGCCGACCAGCAGCGACCAGGCCTCCGCAAGCGTGAGGTCGCCGGCCGCCGCGAGCTCTCCGGCCCGTTCGGCGAACGCGCGCACCTCAGCGTCCGACAACCCGGCGACGCCGGTCGAGGGCGCCATCAAGTACCACCCCTCAGCGGCGAGGATCGCCCACGGTTGCTCATGGTCGAGAGCGTCTTCGGCAGCCGTCGCTCTGGTCCCCGTCTGAGCCGCGATCAATGCCGGGGCGGTCTGAGTCGCCGGCGACGGATCGTCCTTCTGATCCCGTCCGGCATCCGGCTCGCGGACGTCGTCGGCCGGGGCGATACTGCCCGGCCCCCAGCCCGAACCGCCGGCCTCCTCGCCGGTCGCCCCCGCGGAGGACGGCGGACGGACGTCGGCGACGGCCGTCCTGGGTCCCGCATCGGGGTCGATCCGCAGCTTCGCCATCAGCTCGACGCCGGCGACGCTCCCGGCCGTCACGGCGCAGGCGCCGACGACGACGGCCGCCGCCTTGGCACCGGCCAGCGTCGAGACCTTCGCGAACAGCCCGGCGGCCACACCGCCCGCCTGAGCGCCGACGCTCGACGCGACGGCCGCGCCCGAGCCGGCAGCCGCTCCACCGGCCGCCCCCACGGCCGATGCCGCACCGGCGGAGAACCCCGCCGAGGCGACCACAGCTCCGGCGGCCGCGGCCGTCCCCTCCGACGCCGCCACGATCGGGAAGGCGATGGCGAGCCCGACCGAGGCGCCGCCCCACCCGGCCACCGTCTTGCCACAGTCGGGACAGGTGCGAGCGTGCTCCGTGAGGCGCCGACGCCGCTTCTCCGAGAGACCGGAGCCGACGGCGTGGGCCGCTTCGTCCTCGGCCAGGCGACACCGGCCGGGCAGGTGCTCACCGCCGGAGAGCACGGCGAACTCGCGCCGGAACCCCCGCCGGGCCCGGAACAGGAGCACCTCGGCCGACCCACGGGAGATGTCGAGAGCCTCGGCGATCTCACGGTGCGGCAGCCCGTGCACATCCTTGAGGAGCAGGGCGACCTGCTGACGGATCGGGAGCGACTTCAGCGTCTTCGCGAACAGCCAGGAGAGCTCCGCCCGCGCGATCTCGTCGCACGGCGCGGCGACCTCGGTGTCGACGGCCTCCACGGGCACTGGACGCCGCTTGGCGGCGCGCAGGTAGTCGTAGGAGGCGTTGATGGTCACCCGGTAGAGCCACGCCCGCAGATGCAGCTGGCCCTTCGTCGCCGGGAGCGCACGCAGCGCCTTGACGAAGACTTCCTGGACGACGTCGCGAGCGTCCTCGCGATCCTGGACGACACGCAGCGCGACGTTGTAGAGAGACGTCTCGTGGAGCTCGACGAGGCGCTGGAACGCCTCGGGCCGACCCGATCTCAGAGCCGCGACGAACGCCGCATCGTCGGCGTCACTCGTGCCGACGTCCATGAGTTCGTCGGCTTCCTGTCGGGTGAGAGCCATCTCTGGGATAGTAACGTGTCCGGGGACCGGTTGCCTACACGTGGCGTCGGCGCGGCCTCGCCGGCCCCCCGCCGCCACGCCGCGCCGCCGATCCTGCGCGCGGTTCCACTCGGCCTTCGTCGAACGGGCGTCACCTCCTGCCCGCACCGTTGGATCCTCGCGCGGCGCGGCCCGCTCGCGCCCGCTTCGCGCGACGCTCACGCTCTCCTCACACAGGGGTCCTAGCATCGGCCGTGCCCCTTGGCAGCCCGGGCTTCCCTGGTCGCGGCTGCCACTCACGGGGGCGTCGGCCACCCTGCCGGTCGGCGCCCCCTCCCCCACCTACGACAAAGAGACCGGCGACAGCGAAGCCGGTCTCTCATCATCATCTCGATCTCTGGTAGCGGCGGGAGGACTCGAACCTCCGACACGCGGATTATGATTCCGCTGCTCTGACCAACTGAGCTACGCCGCCCCGGGGATGCGTATGGTAGCAGAGGGGCGCGACCCCTGCCAGCCGACGCCACTCGCCCCAGACCGCCCGGATCAGCTGTGCCGCGCCTCCTGGGCATTCATCGGAATGTACAACCACAGTCTCCCAAGTTCATCTCATATTGGCCCTGAGTGCCATATCTCTCGCTGCCGTTTCGGGCATACTCGTAGCGCATGAGAAACGCGGCCCGGGAGCCGCATCGACGCGGTCGAAGTGCCCCGCGTCGGGACCGAGGAAGGCAACCATGAGAGCTCAAATCATCGCACAGGTCAAGGACATGGACCAGGCGCCGTTCACCCCGCGCCCGGTCGACGACCGGCCCACGCGCAGCAAGTACTGGAAGCTCTTCGGTTCCGCCTCCCGGGAGCAGGCGACCGAGTAGGCCGCGACCCCGTAGACCGCGACGGGCCTGGCAACGTCTGGCCGCCGCACCAAGTAGCCCCCCACGACCGCCGGCTCCCCCCGACCGGCGGTCTTCCTCTTCTGGGGCGACGCCCGAGACGAAGCCCAGTCGGATCTTGCCTCTCCCATCTACCGGTATCGCGACGCCCGTGTCTCGACGTCGACCCCTGGCCGATCAGGTGCCTGCGACGGACCCGGCGCCTCCGGCAAAGAAAGCGCCCGACACGGTTGAACAAGCGCACCCCTTCGACTAGCATTGCTGGGCTTTCGGGGGAGTGCCCGAGTGGTTAAAGGGGGCGGACTGTAAATCCGTTGGCGCAGCCTACCTAGGTTCGAATCCTAGCTCCCCCACCAGCAGGCCCGGTTAGCTCAGTCGGCAGAGCACCTCCATGGTAAGGAGGGGGTCCGCGGTTCGAGTCCGCGACCGGGCTCCATCCCCTTGCTCCCACCTCTTCGCCGTCACAGGCGCCCCTCCGACACGGCACCTGACGAGTCGGTCGGCCCGGCACGGTTCGCGCCGCTCAGCCGGTCCGACCCGACCCCTCACAGCTCGATCCGCCCGGCGCGGCCCCTCACAGCTCGGTCCGCCGCGACTGATGGTCCCAGGACGCAGAAGGGCCGGGCAGATGCCCGGCCCTCCAAGAGGTCGTTGTCGGCGAGCCGTCAGTCGGCCGCCTTCATCATCTGGATGTGCTCCGCAACGGCACCGGGATACATCTTGGCGAGCCCGCTGACAGCCTGGCCCCAGTCCTTGCCGCTGGGAACCTCGTGGGCGCGCCAGATGCCACCCTTCGCGAACGCGGCGGGGGCCGCGACGGCGACGGCGAATGCGGCGATGGCCATGAGCAACATGAACCTCTTCAGCATCGATCTACCTCCGTGATCACGGGGACGGCACGAATGCCGAGGTACCACCCCTCTCTCGCCGACCGCCTCGATGCCGCGAGCGGTCGACCTTGTGTGCGTCATACCCGACCATATCGACCCTCTAACACCTCTATCGTTTCAGATGTGTGTCTCATTCACCACACTTCCTCTGCGCGGCTTCCGGAGGTCGCACATCCGCCGGCGGCCACATCGCGTGCCCGTGAAGCTGTCGCCGGCCAAGGATTCCGGGTAGGCTCCCGGGCGTGTCGCAGAAGCCGCTACGCATCCTCATCGTCACGAACATGTGGCCGACGCCCGAGCAGCCGGGGCTGGGCTCGTTCGTCGTCAGCCAGGTAGAAGGACTGCGACGGACCGGCGAGGTAGAGCTCGAAGTGGCGCCGGTGCAGGCCGGCGGGCGCCGGTGGCGGTACCTCGTGGAGCCGGTGCGAGCCGCCGTCCGGCGCATCGACGCCGACATCGTCCACGCCCACTACGGCCTCGCCGGGCCGACGGCGCTCGCCGCCGCCGGCCGCCGGCCGGTCGTCCTCACCGTCCACGGCCGCGACTGCCACCATGCGGTCGTGAGACGCGTCACGGCGGCCGTCGCGCGCCGCGCCGCGGCCACGGTCGCGGTCTCACGCGAGTTGGCGGCGCTCTGCCCCTTCCCCACCGCCGACGTCGTACCGACGGGAGTCGACGTCGAGCGCTTCCGCCACATCCCGCGCGCCGAGGCGCGCGCCGCCCTGGGACTGCCGGCCGACGAGCGTTTCCTCCTGTTCGCCGCCCATCCGGAGCGCCCGGAGAAGCGGCACGACCGCGCCGTGCAGCTCGCCGCCGCGATCCCCGATCTGCGACTTCGCGAGATGTACGGCCGGCCGCATGATGAGGTCCCCCTGTGGCACAACGCGGCCGACGCCGTCGTCATCACGTCTGAGCGCGAGGGCTACGGCCTCGCCTGCGTGGAGGCACTCGCCTGCGACACGCCGGTGCTGAGCACGCCGGTCGGCATCGCGCGGGAGGTGCTCCCCGGCCTCGAGGGCACGCTGTGCGCGCCGTTCGACGTGGAGGCGTGGGCGGCGCATCTACGGCGTCTGCTGGAGGACGCCGACCCGCGCTGCGCCGGTCGGGCCACGGCGCTCACGCAGAGCACCGACACGATGGCGCGACGGCTGCTGGGTCTGTATCGGGAGGTGCTCCGGCGGCACTCCGCCTGAGCATCTGACTCGAACGCCTCTTTCGAGCGCCGGAAGCACTGCTGCTGCTGAGACGACGCCATTGGCACCCGTCGCAGAAGCGATCGCAGCAGTGCGAGCGCAACGGGGATTCTGATACCGAGCCGACTCCGGGACTCACCCCGGCACAGTCAGCAGATGCGCGGCAGCAACTCCCCGACGGGCATGTCGAGCACGCGCCGGGTACCGAACGGCGTGCGCATCGCTACCCGTCCCGGGTGGTCAGAGACCACTTCGCCGATGAGCGCGGCCCGGGATCCGAGCGGGTGACGTTTCACGGCTTCGAGGACCGCGTCGGCGCGCTCCGGACCGACGGCCATCACCATCTTGCCCTCGTTGGCGAGCGTCAGGGGGTCGTACCCCAGCAGTTCGCAGACGGCCCGCACCGGCGGGGAGAGCGGGATCGCCTCCTCCTCGACGGCCACACCCAGCCCGCTGGACTCCGCCAGCTCGACGAGGACGGTCGTCAGCCCGCCGCGAGTCGCGTCGCGCAGGAAGCGGACCTCTTCGCCGCCGGCTTCGAGGGCTGCCTCGACGAGCGACCAGAGCGGCGCGCAGTCGCTCTCGATGACGATCTCGAGCTTGAACTCGCCGCGGGCCGCCAGCACGGCGGCGCTGTGGTCGCCGATCGTGCCCGAGAGCAGCACCAGGTCGCCCTCGCGCACGGCTCGCGGCGAGACCTCGTGGTCGACGACCACCTCGCCGATGCCGGTCGTCGTGATGTAGAGGCCGTCGGCCAGGCCACGCTCGACGACCTTGGTGTCGCCGGTGGCGATGGGCACGTCGGCCTCGCGAGCCGTCGCGGCCATGCTGGCGCAGATCTCCTCCAGCTCGCCGACCGGAAGCCCCTCTTCGATCACGAACGCGGCGGCCAGCGCCAGCGGCCGCGCCGCGGCGGTCGCGACGTCGTTGACGGTGCCGGCCACCGCCAGGCGGCCGATGTCGCCGCCGGGGAACTTCAGCGGCCGCACGACGTGGGCGTCGGTCGTGAACGCCAGTCGGCGGCCGGAGGCGCAGGCGCCGGTGAGGGTCGCCGCGTCGTCGAGCGGGTCGAGCAGCGGATTGCTGAAGTGGCGCACGAAGACCTGGTCGACGAGGTCGCGGTATTGGCGTCCGCCGCTGCCGTGGCCGATGAGGATGCGGTCGCTCACGAGGCACCTCCACACGTCTGAGCGTGGCGATCGCCCATGCCGCCGCAGCCGTTCACGTCAGGTCCCGATATCGGTAGTGGGCGGCGCAGGCGCCCTCGCTCGAGACCATGCAGGCGCCGACCGGCGTCTCGGGCGTGCAGCGCGTGCCGAACAGGGCGCATTCCGAGGGATCGATGAGGCCGCGCAGCACGTCGCCGCAGCGGCATCCCTTCGGCTCCACCGGCTCGCCGGGGTCGATCTCGAACCGCTCGGCGGCGTCGAAGTCGCGGAACTCGGGGCTCAGCGCCAGCCCGGAGCCGGGGATCGGGCCCAGGCCCCGCCAGTCGGCGTCGCAGGGCTCGAAGACCCGCTCGATGACCTCCTGCGCGACCCGGTTGCCCTCGGGCGTGACGGCGCGCGAGTACTCGATCTGGATCGCCGGACGCTCCTGGGTGGCCAGGGCGAGCAGGCCGCGCACCACGTCGTCGGGCTCGAAGCCGGCCACCACCCCGCCGACGCCGTAGTCGTCGGCGAGGAAGTCGAAGGCGTCGGCCCCGGTGATCACGCTCACGTGCCCGGGCAGGATGAAGCCGTCCAGCGGCGTCTCGCCGGCGTCGAGCAGGGCTCGCATGGGCGCCGGCATCGTCTTGTGCAGGCTGAGCACCGAGAAGTTCTTCACGCCGCGCTCTTTCGCCGCGATGATGCCGGCGGCGACGGTCGGCGCCGTCGTCTCGAAGCCGATACCCACCAGCACGACCTCCCGGTCGGGCTCGGCGGCCGCCAGCTCCACCGCCTCGAAGGCGGAGTAGACGACCCGCACCTGCGAGCCTCCGGCTCGTTCGTCGGCCAGCGTGCTGCGCGACGCCGGCACCCGCATGAGGTCGCCGAACGTCGTCAGGATCACATCCGGAAGCGCGGCGAGGGCGACGGCCCGGTCGATGTCGCCGATGGCGGTGACGCACACCGGGCATCCGGGCCCGCTCACCAGCCGCAGCCCGGGCGGCAGCAGTTGTCGCAGGCCGTGCCGGGCGATCGCCATGGTGTGCGTACCGCAGACCTCCATGTAGGTCAGCGAGCGGCCGGCGGCGGCCTCAGCCAGTTCGGCGGCGGCCGCCTCGATCTTGTCGCGTTCGGTCATCGCGCGACCGCGCCGGCACTCACGGTTCGTCGGCCTCCGGGTCGCACTCCTCGAGCTCCGCGAACAGCTCGAGCCGTTCCTGGGCCTCGCGCTCGTCGAGGACGGTGATGGCGCACCCGGCGTGCACCAGGACGTAGTCACCCACGTCGGCGCCGGGGACGAGCATCAGGCTCGCCCTCCGCGTCACGCCCCCGAGCTCGATGGTCGCCGTGTCACCCTCGACGGCCGTGATCTGCATGGGGATGGCCAGACACACCGCGCGGTACCTCCCGTCGTTCTCATCGCCGAAGCGGTCGCTGGGCCCGCTCCGGCGCTCTCGTCAGCTGTCAGACGGGACCGGCCTCGCCGGTCCCGCTCGTGTCTCTCAACCGGCCGGAGAGCTCAGCGCTCCGCGGTCGTCCTCGACAGTGTACCCCGCCACAACGGCCTGCCCCACCGAGAGGCCGCCGTCGTTGGCCGGCAGGAGGGCCGACGTCAGGACGGTGAAGCCCCGCTCCTCGAGGGCCTCCTCGCAGAGGCCGGTCAGCAGCCGGTTCTGGAAGACGCCGCCACTGAGCGCCACCTCGTCGAGGCCGGTCTCCGCTCTCAGGCGCTCGCACAGGTCGACAACGAGCGCGGTCACGGTCGCGTGCAGCCGCGAGCCCACGTCACCGGGGGTGGCGCCCGCCTCGACGTCCGTCAGCACGGCGTCGAGCAGGGGGCTGAGACGTATGGCGAGCGGCACGTCCGACGGCTCGTGGAGCGGGCCCGGCACGGCGGCCGCGGCGAGCGGCGTCTGCGACAACGCCGCGGCCAGGTCGCCGCTCACTTCCAGCGGATACGGCTTTCCGCCGGCCCGCGAGACCATCTCGAGCTCGATAGCTGCCTGGCCCTCGTAAGTGACGACGCCGCGCAGGCCGGCGAGCGCGGCGACGCAGTCGAACAGGCGCCCGCAGCTCGAGGTGAGCGGCGCGTTGAGGCCGGCGCGGACCTGCTCGACCACGGCCGCCGCCTCCATGTCGTCGAGCTCCAGCCCGGCCTTGCGGGCCCGCTCCACCGCCTCGGGGCCGGAGAGCGCCGCCAGCCACCCCGCGGCCGTCCGGGCCGGGCGCCGGATGGCCAGCTCGCCGCCGGGGAGCGGCAGGTACTCGAGGTGGGCGACGCGCACGAACGACAGCGCGTCGCACACCATCACCTCGCCGCCCCAGAGCCTTCCGTCGGCGCCGAAGCCGAGGCCGTCGAGGCTCACACCGATGACTTCGCGAAGGGCGCCGTCGTCCTCCACTCGGCCGGCGTCGACCATGCACTTCACGATGTGCGCGTGGTGGTGCTGCACCGCGACCGGCCGCCGGCCGGCCAGGCGTTCCAGCGCCCACTTGGTCGCCAGGTACTCCGGATGCAGATCGAAGGCCACAGCTTCCGGCTCCACGTGGAACAGCTGCTCGTAGAGAGCGATGCTCGTCTCGAAGTGCTCGAGCGTCTCCAGGTTCTCCAGGTCGCCGATGTGCTGACTCACGAACGCGTTGCGGTCGCGGGTGAGGCAGAAGGTGTTCTTGAGTTCGGCGCCGCAGGCGAGGATCTGGGGCATGTCCCGGGGCAGCGAGATCGGGAACGGCGCGTAGCCACGAGAGCGACGGAGCATCCGCGGTCTGCCGCGGCGGACAAGGGCGACCGAGTCGTCGTAGCGGGCGTGGATGCGCCTGTCGTGGAGGAGGTAGGCGTCGGGGATGCCGCCGAGCCGGTCCGCCTCCGCGTAGCCGGTCACGATCGGCTCTTCGGCCCGGTTGCCGCTGGTCATGACGAGCGGGCGCCCCGTCGCCTGCATGAGCAGCAGATGCAGCGGCGTGTAGGGCAGCATCGCGCCCAGGTAGCGCTGGCGTAGCGCGACCTCGGTCGACACGGCGGCCTCGTCGGAGCCGTCGCCGAGCTCCGGCCCCATCTGCCCGTTCGTTCCGATGTCGCGCCACTCCAGCAGCACGATCGGATGCTCCGGCGACTCGAGCAGATCGGCCTCCTCGTCCGAGGCGCGGCAGTGGGCCCGCAGCTGCTCGAGGTCGGTGAACATGACGGCCAGCGGCTTGTGCGGCCGCCCCTTGCGCTCTTTGAGCTCGCGGACGACCTCGTCGGCCGTCGCGTCGCAGGCGAGGTGGAAGCCGCCGAGACCCTTGAGCGCGACGATGCGGCCGTCGCGCAGCAGCTCCGCCGCCGCCTCGACCGCCGCCGCCGGGGAGCCGGTGTCGCTGCGGGAGAGCGCGACCAGACCGTCGAGTGCGCCGGTCGCCGCCCGCCTTGCGATGGCCGGCCGCTCCCAGCTCGCATCGCCTTCCGCCGGCAGCTCCCCGCGCTCCGCGACGTCCGACGACGCCGACTCAGTCGCGTCGCCACTGCCGCGTTCGCCGATGTCCGCCGCCGTCGCAGGCCCGACAGGCTCTCGGCCCATCGCGTCGGCGCGCTCGCGGGTGGCCAGCAGCACGGTCCGCGGTCCGCAGACCGGGCAGGCGTTCGGCTCGGCGTGGAACCGTCGGTCGGCCGGGTCCTCATACTCGGCCCGGCACTCCGGGCAGAGCGGGAACGCGCGCATGGTCGTGCGCTCGCGGTCGTACGGCAGCGACTCGATGATCGTGAATCGCGGTCCGCAGTTCGTGCAGTTGGTGAACGGATAGTCGTGACGCCGGTCGGCCGGATCGAGCAGCTCGCGGCGACAGTCCGGGCACAGGGCGATGTCCGGAGAGACGAGCTGGTAGGCGCCGGGTTCGGCGGCGCTCTCGACGATCGTGAATCCGGAGATGCCGCTCGGCTCGACGTCCTCCACTTCGAGCGAGGCGATGAACGAGCGCGGCGGCGCCTCGTCGGGCAGCGCCGCGCAGAACGCCTCGACGGCCACCGGCGAGCCCTCGACGATGATCTGCACGCCGGCGGAGGTGTTGCGCACCCAGCCGTCGACGCCGTGCTTGCCGGCGAGCCCGTAGATGAATGGACGGAAGCCCACTCCCTGCACGACACCGCGCACCCACAGCTCGCGGGCGGCTCGTCTATTGCCGTCGGTCATGTCGGGCACCGGAACTGGAGGTCCTCTTCCTCGTGTCGCGCGCCGCAGGCGCTGCACCGCATCGTGTAGCTCAGCCCCACCGGCACCTCGTGCGCCTCGCAGAACTCCACTCGCACACCGAGCACCTCGAGCTCGGTGTTGCCGCAGGCGAGACAGGTGGCCAGCACGTCGTCGCCGACCCGATGGATCTGCTGGAGGCGGTGCATGGCGCCGACCGGGCCGCCGTGCACCGGAGCACTGCCCTCCGGGACGCCCTCGGTCTCTTCCAGGCTCGGACCGTCGACCTCGACCTCGCTCGCCCGCCCCGGCAGCCAGGCGAGCTGCAGGCCCATCTCCTTGAGGACCTGCTGGTACGGGCAGTCCCAGCCGATCTCCTCCGTCAGCAGTCGGCGCTCGTGCTCCAGCCACAGGTCGCGCCGAGTGACGTAGCTTCGCCAGTCGACCCGTTCGCAGAGCTCTGCGTCTGAGCGCGGCTTCGGCGGCCTCCCTCTCCGACGCGGCGAGCGTGGGGGCAGCAGCCCGAGCAGGCCGATGTCCTCGTGCTCCTTCAGGACGGACAGCGCCTTGTCGAGCCATCCCGGCTCATAGCGCAGGTCGTCCTGGGCGCGGACGAGGTAGCGGCCCTCGGTCAGCGCGAAGGCGCCGTCCATGCCGCAGTGCGAGCGGGCGATGCCCTTGGGGTCGAACCCGAACCCTGCGATGCGGCCGCGGACGCACAACCGGGTCAGATAGGTGGCCACGTCCTCGCGGATCTCACGGGCCATGACCACGATCTGCGTCGAGCCGTCGGTGGTCTCCTCGAGGTTGTGCACGGCATCGCGCACGGCGAGCACGCCGTGGTTGGCGAAGAGGACGATGCTGATGCTTGTGTTCATGGTCGGTCCGGGCGGCATGGTCGGTCCGGGCCGTCCGGCAGCGGCTGCTGCCGGAGGCGTCAGCCGCCGATCTCGCGGCGGACCAGGTCGATGACCTCGTCGACCGCCGCCGCCACCGGGGGCGAGAGCTCCTCGGCGAAGGTCTCGACGTCCGCCGCTTCTACGGCGTAGGCGACGACCTCGCTCGGCATGTCGTAGCCGAGCTTCTCACCCAGGTCCAGCACAGTGCGGATGCCGAGAGAGTGGGCGGCCATGTAGCGATGCCCGCCCTTGAAGTCGTCACCGCTGAAACGGACGATGTCGCCGGGGCTGCGGCTGCCGCTACAGAGCGCGTCGACGATCACGACCTTGTCGTGACCGCGCATGAGCTCCAGCAGCCGCAGCCCCGCGACCTCACTTCCCGTGACGTGCACACCGTCGGGGATCTCCTGCTCCCGCAGCTTCTCGATGACGACCAGCCCGAAGCCGTCGTCGGAGAGGATCGGGTTGCCCATGCCGAGCACGAGTGTCCGCCCGGTCATGGGCACCCCGTTGTCCGCTGTGCGCCGCGCGGTCGCGCGACGACGGGATCTGCCGACGCAGGGCGCCGGTCCGTCGTCATACGAACCGCTTGACGGTGTTGAGCACCTCCCCGCTGTTCCGATCGCGGACGGCGACCTCGAGCGGCATCTCGCCGAACAAGGTGTGCGTCGCGCATCCGAAGCACGGGTCGTAGGCGCGGAACGCCATCTCGACCTCGTTGAGCAGGCCCTCGGTGATCTCGCCGCCCGGCTTGATGAGGCCCTGGGCGGCCTTCTTGAGCGACATGCTGATGGCGGCGTTGTTGTTCGTCGTGCCGACAATCAGGTTGCAGGCCGTCACGATGCCCTTGTCGTCCGTCTTGTAGTGGTGATAGAGGGTGCCCCGAGGCGCCTCGACCACGCCCACACCTTCGCCGGTGATGCCGGTCGGCTGGGAGTGGATGTCCGGGCTGGTGACGTCCGGGTCGTTGGCCAGCTGCTGCGTGCGCTCCGCCATGTAGAGCAGCTCGACGAGGCGGGCCCAGTGGGTCGCCAGCGTGGCGTGCACCGGCTTGCCGCCCAGCGTCTCGAACATGCGCTCGTACTCGGCCTGCGCCAGCGGCGTGGCCATGCCGTCGGCGGCGTTGACCCGCGCCAGCGGGGCTGCCCGGTAGACACCGGAGTCCTTGCCGTCGACGAAGCCCTTCCAGCCGACCCCGGTGAGGTACGGATAGACGAGGTAGCTGTAGGGCTCGACGCGCTCGGTGATGTGGTCGAGGTAGTCCTTGGGCGCGAACTTGACGAACTCCTTGCCGTCGGGATCGACCACGCGGATGTCGCCGTCGTAGACGTTGATGTGGTTGTTCTCGTCGACCATGCCCATGTAGTAGGTCTTGTGGGCATACATGTCGCTCATGATGAGGTCGACGTAGGCCGAGTTGGCCAGAACGACGTCGTTGAAGACCTTGATCGCCACCTGGGCGAACTCGACCTGGTAGTCGGCGATCTCGCGGACGCGGGCCGCCTCCTCGTCGTTCAGCGGCTTGCTGACGCCGCCGGGGACGGTGGAGACGGGATGCACGGAGCGGCCGCCGATGATCTCGATGAGCTCGTGCGACCAGGCGCGCATCTTGATGACCTCGCCGCCCAGCTCGGGGCCGACCTTGGCGACCACGCCGAGGATGTTGCGCTCCGCCGGATCGGCCATGGGGCCGACCACGAAGTCCGGCGCTGCCAGCACGAAGAAGTGGGTCGTGTGGTCGCCGGCCGAGAACGCGTTGTAGAGGATCTCGCGCAGCATCTTGCCGGTCCGCGTCGGCTCGGCGCCGTAGCAGGCGTCGATGGCCTTGGCGGCCGCCATGTGGTGCGCCTCGGGGCACACACCACAGATGCGCGGGGTGATCCGCGCCAGCTCCTCGACGGGACGGCCGACGCAGAACCGCTCGAAACCACGCAGCTCGGGGATCTGGAAGTAGACGTTCGCGACCTCGCCGTTGTCGTCGACGAAGATCTCGATCTTGCCGTGACCCTCGAGCCGGGTGATCGGATCGATACTGACCTTCTTCATCTCACACCTTGGCCCTTCTCAGCATCGACTTGGCGAGCCCGAAGCGGTAGAAGGTCCCCAGGGGGTCGGGCACGGTCGCCGCGATCTCGGCGATCTCCTCCGGCGAGTCGGCGTCGATGATCGACGCCAACGTGCTCAACATCTTGGCACCCTGGTCGGTGACGCCCGGCGGCGGTCCGTAGCACCCGCGGCACGGCATGCCGACCGCAGTGCACCTTCCGCCGCAGCCGTCGCGCGTAGCGGGACCCATGCAGATGATGCCCTGCTCAAGCAGGCACTTCTCGGCGTCCCACTCGACTTCCCACGGCTTCTTGAAGCCCTTGATCTTCTTCTCTTCCTTGACGCGCGAGCACTCGTCGCAGCAGCTGCGAGTGCCGGCACCGAGTACAGTACCCTTCGGCGGCAGATCTCCACCGTCCTTGAGGATACCGATGATGGTCTCGAGCACGGCCCAGATCTGCGGGCCCTCCGGCGGACAGCCGGGGATGTAGTAGTCGACGTCGACCACCTGGTCGAGGGCCTCGACCGTGTCGTACAGGTGCGGCAGGTCGAGCTCGCCTTCCGGCACCTCGTACCGCTCGACCGGGTACACCTTGTCGGGGTTGTCGACCGACGGGTTCTGCGTGTAGACGAGGTCCTTGATCTCCTGCGCGTCGGACACATTGGCCAGGCCCGGGATACCGCCCTGGGTGGCGCAGGCGCCGAAGGCGACCAGGATCTGCGACTTCTGCCGCAGCAGGTGGGCCAGCTTCTCGTTCTCGGAGTTGCGGACGGCCCCGTTGTAGAGGGTGATGAGGATCTCACCGTCGTCGAGGGCTTCGACGTCCTTGTACTTGAAGTCGACGGCGACCGGCCAGAAGACGATGTCGAAGGTCTCGCCGACCTCGAGGATCTTCTCCTTGATCTGCAGGACGGAGATCTCGCAGCCGCCGCAGGCCGCCGCCCAGTACATGGCGAACTTGGGCTTGCTCATGCCGTCACCGCCTCCTGCTGCTCTTCCTCGTACTCGTTGTGGAACTGGCCCTGCCAGTTCAGCGGACCCAGCTCACGGATCTGCTCGACGAACTCGGTGACCACGTGGGCCCACTTGTCGCCCTCGGCCGCCGAGACCCACTCCAGCCGCAGCCGGCGGGGGTCGATGTTGAGCTGCTCGAGCAGGATCTCCATCATGGGGAAACGACCGGCGGTCCGCCAGTTGCCGTTGATGTAGTGACAGTCGCCCGGATGGCAGCCGGAGATCAGCACACCGTCGGCGCCTTCGGCGAAGGCCTTCATGATGTGCGTGGGATCGACCCGGCCCGAGCAGTTGGTCTTGATCGGGATCAGGTTCGGCGGGTACTTCATCCGTGAGGTGCCGGCCAGATCGGCGCCGTTGTAGCTGCACCACCGGCAGAGGAACCCGACGATCCTCGGCTCGAAGTCGTTGGCGCTCACACTCATCTCCTTTGCAGGCGCCGGCTTACGCCAGCGCTCCTTCGATCTCGGCGAAGATCTGGTCGTCGGTGAACCCGCGCTGCACCGGCACGCCGGAGCCGCACGCGGACACGCAGACGCCGCAGCCCTTGCAGGCCGCCTCGATGACCTGCGCCGCGTCGAGCTCCTCGTTGTACTGGATCGCGTTGTGCGGGCAGAGGCCGACGCAGATGTGACAGCCCGAGCACTTCTCGGGGTCGATGTACGAGATCGTCGGCTCGATCTTCACGGTCTTGTTGTCGACCAGCGCCAGGGCGCCCGCCGCGGCGGCGCCGGCCTGGGCCACCGTATCGGGGATGTCCTTGGGGCCCTGGCAGCAGCCGGCGATGAAGATGCCGTCGGTGACGGTGCCGACCGGCTCGAGCTTCGGATGGCGCTCGATGTAGAAACCGGCCGAACTGCAGCCGAAGCCGAACATCTGGGCGACTTCCTTGGCGTCGGGCTGCGCCTCGAGCGCCGAGGAGAGGACGACCATGTCGACCGGCAGGTGGCGGACGACGCCGAGGAGCGTGTCCTCGACGGTCACCAGCAGCTTGCCCTCGGAGCCGGCCTGCTCCTTCGAGGCCGCCGTGACCTCGGCCGCCCGGCCGCGGATGAACACGACGCCCTCGTTCATGAGCCGCTTGTAGAACTCCTCATAGCCCTTGCCGAAGCAGCGCATGTCGATGTAGCACTGGTAGACCTCGGTCTCGGGCAGGTGCTCCTTGATGAGGTGCGAGAACTTGAGGGAGTACATGCAACAGACGCGGCTGCAGTGCTCGTTGTAGTTCTCGTCGCGGCTGCCGACGCAGTGCAGGATGGCGACCGAGCGGGGCTTGGAGCCGTCCTTGCAGAGGATCTCGCCGCCGGTCGGGCCGCTGGCGTTGCTGATGCGCTCGAACTCGAGCGACGTGATGACGTCCGGCAGCTTGCCGTAGCCGTAGCGGTCGATCTTCTCGTTGTCGAACATCTCGTAGCCGGTGGAGATGATGATCGCCCCGACCTCGATCTCGACCTCTTCGTCCTTCTGCTCGAAGTCGATGGCCTCCGGGCCACACGCCGCGACGCAGGTCTGCTTGCACTTGCCTTTGGTGAGGTACAGGCAGCGACTGGGGTCGATGGTCGCCTTGAGCGGCACCGCCTGCGGGAAGGGGATGTAGGCGGCGCGGCGCTTGTCGAGGCCCTCGTTGAACTCGTTGGGGACCTTGGCGACGACGCACTGCTCGGTGCACAGCGTGCAGCCGGTGCACTTGTCGATGTCGACGTAGCGCGCCTTCTTGTTGACCTTCACCTTGAAGTTGCCGACGTAGCCGTCGACCTCGGTGACCTCACTGTAGGTGAGCAGCTCGATGTTCGGGTGCTTGCCGACGGCCGACATCTTCGGCGTCAGGATGCACGCGGAGCAGTCGAGGGTCGGGAAGGTCTTGTCGAACTGGGCCATGTGGCCGCCGATCGACGGGTCCTTCTCGACCAGGTACACCTTGTGGCCGGCATCGGCCAGCTTGAGCGAGGCCTCGATGCCGGCGATGCCGCCGCCGACGATCAGGACGTCGCTGTTCATCGGCACCTCGATGGGCTCCAGGGGCGCCTGGAAGACGACCCTGTGGACCGCGGCGTCGATGATGTGCTTGGCCTTCTCGGTGGCCTTCTCCGGGTCTTCCGTCACCCACGAGTCGTGCTCGCGGATGTTGGCCATCTGGAAGAGGAACTGGTTGAGCCCGGCGTCGCCGACCGCCTTGCGGAAGGTCGGCTCGTGCATGGTCGGCGAGCAGGCGGCCACGACCACCCGGTCGATGCCCTGCTCCTTGATGTCCTTCTGGATCAGCTCCTGGCCGGGGTCGGAGCACATGTACTTGTACTCGCGGGCCACAGCCACGTGCGGGAGCGTGGCGGCGAACTCCACCACAGACGGCACGTCCACCTTGCCGGCGATGTTGGTGCCGCAGTCGCAGACGTAGACGCCGATCCGCGGCTCGCCGTTGGTGCTTTCAGCCATTCTCCGAACCTCCTCCGGCGTCACGCGGGTACTGCCGCCAGGACCTTGTCCAGCGACACGATCTGCTTGTCGATGCCGAGCGTCTTCTCGTCGATGCCCAGCGCGTAGCCGAGGATCTGGGTGAAGTACGCGACCGGGACCTGGTACTGCGTCCCGAACTTGGCGTTGACCCGCGGCTGGTAGCCCTCGAGGCTCATCTCGCACAGCGGGCAGGCGCAGATGATCACGTCGGCCTCGTCGTCGACGGCGCCCTGCAGCAGGTCGTGGCACATCTTGAGGGCCGCGTCCTGCTCGGTGAGCATCATGGTGCCGCCGCAGCACTTGGCCCGCATCGGATAGTCGACGACGGTGGCGCCGAGCGCCTCGAACAGCCCGTCGAGGATGTTCGGGAACTCGTAGTCGTCCCAGTCACCGCCCATGGGCCGCGTGAACTGGCAGCCGTAGTACGGAGCGATCTTCATGCCGGTGAGCCGCCGGGTCGCCTTCTCGGCGATCGCCTCGGCGCCGAGATCGTTGACCAGTACCTCGGCGAAGTGGCGGACCTTGAGGTCGCCGCTGTACTTGCGCCCGATCTGGGCCAGCGCGTCGTTGACCTCCTCGGCCAGCTCCGGGCTCTCGGCCATGTAGGAGTTGGTCTTGGCGAGGATCGTGTAGCACGAGTTGCAGGTACAGACGATGTCCTCGGGGCCCATCTCCTCGGCGAGCGCCAGATTGCGGGCCGAGATGGCGAAGCTGAGCAGCTCGCGGGCAGCGAAGTAGCTGGTCGCGCCGCAGCAGTTCCAGTCGTCGATCTCGCGCAGCTCGATGCCGAGCTTCTCGGCGACGGCGCGGGCCGACATGTCGTACGTCAGACCGGTGGCCTCCGACGAGCAGCCGGGAAAGTAGCTGTACTTCATGGGACCGCCACCTCCTTGCTGTCAACGTATTCGGCCAGTTTGCGGATCTCGTCCTTGCCCTTGATGTCGGTGGCCGTGAGCGGCATGCGGCCGGCGGCGAAGAGCTTCATGCCCATGACGCCGAACTTGGGACCCAGGCTCCAGTCCTTGGTGGCCATGAACTTCGAGAGCATCTCGGTCTCGTGATTACGGCCGTGCTTCTGGACGCTCTCGATGAAGTACTTGGTGAGCGCCGGCGCCTTGGCGTCGCGCGGCCAGAGGTCGTACTTGATGGCGAGCCGCTTGAGCTCGTACATGAGGTCGGTGATCCTGATATCGGCGGGGCAGCGGACGGTGCACGAGTAGCAGGACGTGCACATCCAGATCGTGTTGCCCTTGAGGATCTCGTCGATCATGCCGGCCCTGAACGCAGCGATCACCTCGCGCGGACCGCGGTCCATCGCCCATCCCGTGGGGCACGATCCAGAGCAGGCGCCGCACTGCTGGCACTGCTTGATCTTGGAGCCCTCGGGCATGCTCATGACGTCTTTGCAGAAGGCCTCGTGAAGGTGCTTCTTCTGCGCGGTGGTCGTCAGCTCTGCCATTCTCCTCTCCAGACGCTCCTGAGGGCCGACCGGGCGAGACGCGCGACAGGCGACGTCTCGGCGGCCGGACCCGTCTTGCCACTGCCGAGCTCGGACGTGCCGAGCGTGATGCGCTAGCGGACCCCCCTCTGATGAGTCGTTGCCGGACCCATGGAACACGCCGTGTGCGACCCGTCTCCCGGGCCCTCGCCGAGCGTGTGAAACCGTCCTGTGCGCAAGAACGCAGTCCTCCCTGAGAGGTCTGCCGATGAAGGAGCGGCGCCCGTGCGCCGACTCGACCACAGCCGCCCTGCCACCGCGCACGACGCTCGTACGGATTGTACAAACGACCTGCTGCCCGGCCGGACGGACTGCCGACGGTCCGCTGAAACCACGCCGTCTTGTGAACAGTTTAGCAAACCGGCGGTGTATCGACCAGTGCAGCGCTCCGCCTCATGCCAGGGCGTCGCGTGCGCTCCCGAGCCTCTACGCTACCACGGCCTCGAGCGCCGGCGCAGCATTTCTGCCGGGATGTACAAGCGGGCGGACCGCCCTTGGCCAGGTACGGCTGGCGACGGGTCGAGGAACGCTCTCCCCGACCGGTCACCTGTGTCCGTCGGCGCCTCCGCCGCTGCGCGAGGGCGCCGCACGCCCTCTCACTCCGTACTCTTCGGCGTGAGATCCTTGACTTTCTGCAGGTACTCCTTGCGCTCCAGCTCTCCGAGCGCGTAGCGCCGCTCGACGATCTCCAGCGGCGTCTCGCGCACGGGCGGCTCTTCCTCTTCGTCGACCTCCGTCCCCGGTACGCCGAAGGCGCTGGTCCACACCCGGCGGATGAGGACCACGAGGAAGGCGAGCCCCACGATGATCGCGGAGAAGACGATGAAGATCATGAGGGGCGTCAACAGGCCCCATGCCCATCCCCCATCCTGCATGACTGCTCTCCTTTCGCGCGTGGCCGGTCACACCGGCCGCGCATGTGAAGGCCCGTCGGCCTCTGCAGAACCCGCATTATGTCGCGAAAGGCACCCCGGCTGCGAGACCCGCGCGCGTGCCGCCGCCCGTGTCCTGCGTCGCCATGAGGTCGAATGGGGGCCGAAGAACGTGGGCGCCGCCAGATGTGAGGGGTCTGGTCCGCGCGACGAGCCGCTCCTATTGCCTCAATAGAAAAGGTACTCCTACGTCGATTCGTTGCCTCAGAAGAAAGGTGCTCATGAGGGTCAGCCGGTGGCCGCCACCTCCTTCCTTCTGGTCTGCATCTTGAGCGA